>Ga0194132_10006637_pt1 | contig 17823 bp, 9 predicted proteins | sample TA2KigOf80mmetaG_FD_148612 | JGI IMG/M metagenome (GOLD analysis project Ga0194132, IMG submission 148612) | Freshwater microbial communities from Lake Tanganyika, Tanzania - TA2015054 Kigoma Offshore 80m | ecosystem: Environmental > Aquatic > Freshwater > Lake | place: Tanzania: Lake Tanganyika...
CGCCTGTAGGGCAGGTGACACGACCGACAGCAGCAGTCTGCATAGCGTCAAGAATGCGCTGCTGGTGAGGACGAAGAGTGAAAGTCATGCGGTTCGCTGTTGATGAGAATAGTATAGGGCATGAGAAGGGGGGCACGAGGTTGCTTGTGCCAGTTTCCTAATCGTCCACCGCATCAACTGATCCAATATCACACACAGGCACCTCATGCTCACCAGCAATCAGATACCAATGCTGTAACGTACCGTGATACTCTGGATGTGCCTTGAATGTCTCGGGATACTCTCGCACACCAATATATGACAATTCATTATCTGGAATATTATTGTCACGAAGGAGAGCCTGAAGTTGTAAATGCTTCAGCTCAATTTCAGATGGGACTTTCATTCGCTATTTCCGAATAGAGAATACAGTATAGATTACTCTTCTGGTTCTGTCAAGTCTTCTAAAAGACTACCAAATTGGTTTAGATATTCTTCTGTAACTTCTTTTGCTGCTTCTCCAATAGTAACAACTCCAGAGTATGGTACAGCAAATTCGGAACTTGAAGATGCTGACATCCATGCGATATAATTAATATCAAACTTTAATGGTTCTCCTTTCTCAGATGTTTGACGCATTACGAGACTATATGGATATGTAAATTTAAATCCTATATTTTTTCCTTTCTCATCTTTCATGTCAACAATATCAGCGATTACCTGTTCACCTGTAATCATTTTTGCAACTTTTACTGTCATAATTATTTTTGTGGTGGTTTAACTAATCCCTCTTTGAGAAATTTTCGTGCTACTTCTATCAGTCCACCAATTTTCTCATCATCAATTATAACATAGGGTAGCATAGCTACACCAGGATTTTTTTTCTGGAATTCTTCTAATGTAATATCAGATCCTATTTCTATTTGAGAATAGGTTTGATCTGCTCTTTGCATCAACTCTTTTATATGAGCACAAGCAGAACAGTCTGGTAAAGTATAAATTGTGATATCCATAATTAATTTTCAAATACAATATATCCTGTTTGATCTATGACATAACATTTAAAGTAATATTCATCACTTTCTACATATTCTCTGTTTGGAAACCATGATGCTGCATTTACTTTTGCAACATCATCACTTTTGAACTCAATAATATTGTCATGTTTTGTTTTAATAATTAAAAGCAAATCTTCGGGTAGAAATTCTTCGTAATATGAATATACACTATTAATTAAATCTTGATCTTTACATTCATCTAGTGCCTTATTATAAAAGTAAACTAATGAGCAATTATTTATTTCACAGTAATTATACATCATATCAAAAATATTTTTTGATTCGAATACTTCAATCATTCTTCTGCTCCATTTTCTTCAGAATCAAGTTTTGTAAGTATGAAATCAAGAACATCCTTACTATCTAAATCTTTACCTTCTTTAATAAGTTTGTTGACAAATTCTGTATTTTGCTCTGGAGCTTGGAATACTGGAAGTTTTAACATTTGATCACGATAGTTTTTATAATTCAAAGGATTCATCATTTGTTGTTTTACAATCAGAGTTTGAATAATTCTTTCCTTAAAATTAGACAGAACATATGCAGAGAGTTTTAAATATTGACCATCAGTTTCTAGATATCCTTCTTCTTCTTTTTGTGATTTATAATATTTTTTCCAATCTTCTGGAGAAATTGGGAACATAACGTCAGTTGCTTCAATATATGAAGAATTTTGTGGAATATCTCTTAATGCTTTTCTATATTTTTTCCACAATTCCTTTTCTTCATCAGAAATAGGACTATCAAAACCAAATACCCAATCAGTATCATCCAACAAGAAATTTCTTGCTAATCTAATTCCATACCATGTAGCTTTCTTGCTTTCAAGATATGCATTAGTGAGTTCTTTTTGATAATCCTCTTTTTCTATGCTATCAATTAAATAAAATGCCTCTTTTAAGGATTCAAAAATTTCTTTTGCCTCTTCCAAATCTGTGGAAATGATTTCCATTTCATAATCTTTCCAAAAATATTCACCAGTAGAAAAGTTTTTCATAAACTTTCTTCTTTGAACATGGAAAGCACCAGTATCATAATACGAAAATTCAACTAACTTATCTTTATCACTATCCCATGTTGGATAAAGAAGGGGACCAATATGATCATTCCAATATGTGTCAGTAAGATCTCGTGTTATTCCACGGTAGTTTACCTGCCTTTGAATGGCATTTAGTTGCAAAATTAAATTTGGAACATTTGATTCCGATACGATACTCATAGTTTTGGTGCTCTCATAAACCATCCCGTTAGTATATATTTATCTTGTGTTAGGACAGTCAATCCACGATGAGTGTGAGTGAAATGTGCTGGCCAAATGACAATTGTTCCTTGTGTAGGTTTAATTCTTCTCAACTGATAAATGTATTCTGTCTCACCTTCACCTTCTGGCATGTCATTTAGGTATATTGTCCATACAAGAATTCTATTTGATGTATCAACATTACCAGATTCGTAATGCCAAACATGATATCCTCCTCCTGGTTGAGTCCTTTGCAATTTATAGTGAGGAGAAAATAACAATTCTCTGTTTAATGCATCATACTTATCAACATAATGCATCACACAAACTTGTAAGTACTCACCAACATGTTGTGCTAATTCTTTATTAAAACTTTCTATCAACAAACAAGTATCAGATCTTCCCAGTTTTCCTTTGTCAAACTGTTTATCACTCTTCCATACTTTACTAGTGGAAGCAGATATTTGTAATTTTTCTTTAAATTCAGTAATAAGTCTTTCACAAATATCTGCATTCAAAAAATTTGGATAAACTCCAATAAAATCTTGATATTCTGCTTTCACAAGATCTAATGATATAAATGGTTCAGTCATATTAAAATGCTTTGATAAGGTATTTTGTTAACATGTAAGGTTCCACTAGTGGAATATCTTTTACTGGATCTAAAAATGGTGTTGGAACTAATGGAACACCAGCAGTCATTCTAAATGTAAGATCATTAACTGCCATACCTGCTGGATAAGCAGAATTTGCTGCTCCTTCAATTGTGTAGCTAACTGTCTTAGCACTTGAAACTACTTCTCCTGGTGTTGGTACAAATTGTACTTCTGATACTAACTTATAATCATAGAAAAATTCACAAATTCCAAAATGATCAACATTTCCACCATTATCGTTTGCACCAGAAGCTGTAGTTCTTTTCTGGAGAATTTTAAATTTAACATTGTTGGTTTGTGCTCCCCCAGGTAATGTAAGAGTATAAGTATACCATTTAGTATCTCCACTTGTACCATCATAGTTAGATGCAATTTCTGCATCAGTTGGTCTTGGAACTAAAACTCCAAGAAATTGATTATCAGGAAAATTACTAGAACCATCAGTATTATAATATACTCTCAGTTCATCTGCACTATCATCAGGTTTTTCTCCGCCATTAATATTATTTCCTCTTGCACACTTAACTCCAATTGTTTCAACCAAAGTACAGTCCTGAGGCAGTAAAACAATAAATCTTTCTAACTCAGTACCACCTATTTTAACATACTTTGTATATGCTGTACCAGTCCCACTACCTAATGTAATACCAGTCACGCCGCCATTAGCACCAATAGTTGTAGTTGCTGTTGTTCCAGCACCACAACCTCCTAATAGTCTAACTTTTGGTGGTGATGTATAACCACTACCACTAGCAGTTATAGTAAATCCAGTGACAGCACCATTACTAATTATAGCAGTAGCAGTTGCACCAGATCCAGGTGTGCCTTGTTGAGGACTAATAACAACAGTAGGAACTTGTGTGGTTGGTAATTTGAATCCACTTGCATTTCCTGAACCAGATCCAGATGAGTAAATTTCTGGACCAGCACTTGCACTTTCTATAATATCACCAATAGAAATAGTGCTTGTTCCACCTTGATATCCTGTAATGATAGCAGACTGAATTGTAACAAGTCCACCTCCGCCATTATTACTACTTACACTATTCGATCCACTAATTTGTCTAGAAACACCAGGACCTCCACTACCAACAGTAACTACTGCCGAAGAAATCCCGTTTGCATTTAGAGAAGTTCCTAATATATTTCCAAATATCTTACCGCCTGATCCTCCTCCGCCGCCTCCAGAAGTCCAATAACTTCTATCTTCTGTAATTTGACCTACAATTCTACCATTAGTAGTTGAACTGTCACCAGATGCAATCAAGTCAAACACATCTGAGCGATAACTAGTTAATCCTCTAGCACCACCATAACCTCCACCATGTCCGCCTGTGCCGCCACCACCGCCGCCTGCTCCACCTGCACTACCACCACCCTCAGGTCCTTGAGGTTGTCCAGCTTGATTTGCTAATCCGACACCGCCGCCGCCTCCGCCACCGCCGCCGCCTGTGCATCCATAATTACCACCAGTACCACCTACTCCAGAAAATAAAGGTTGTGTTACAGCTTGAGGACTATCTGTGATTGGATTACCAGTGGCATTATCACCACACTGTCCCTCACCCGTTCCACCTCCACCCCCACCGCCGCCTACGCCAGCAAGAATTGAAGCAGTAACACCTCCAGCAGAACCAATAATAATAGTTGCAGCTCCACCTCCACCACCGTTGCTAGCATAACCAGCACCTCCAATTCCACCACCTGCTGTTCCATACGTTGCTGCTGCTGATGTTGGTCTTGGTTGTCCACCTTGTCCTGGATAACAAGTAAATACAGCTCCTTGAGCATTAGAAAGATTTTTAAGACTAAGTTTCATGTATTTTCCAGGTTTTCCTTGACCAGTTGTACATCCATACTGATATGCAGTTGGATTGATACCAACTGATCCAAAAAGTTCAAGTGTTACACCAGTTATAGTATAGTTTGTGCTAGTTGGTGTGACTGCAAACGCACCAGTACTTGGATAATTAAATGTTACAGGTGATAGTGGAACCACATTACTGACACTTAAATATTTTCCAGCACTTCCACTTGCGCTTTGAGCACCACCCCAGGTTCCAGATGGATTTTCTGTTGGATATAAATTTTTCCAAAATTGCCCTGCGGCGCCATTTCCACCAGAAAATCCTGCTAATGACCCACCCTGATTTGTTATTGTAGTAAAAATACTAGAAGCAGAACCAGTAACGCTGTTTGTCCCAGCAGTACCACCACTACCGCCAGTTGTTGCCCCAGCAGCATTACCTTTATTACCGCCTCCAGCTGTAATAACACATAGTCCATTACCTATATTTACGGAGGATGTTCCACCATTATTACCTGCTTGATCATAAACTGCTCCAGATGCACCACCACCTTGAACAGTAATGGTGATTTCATTAACAGCAGTATTAAAACTATAGTTATAAGTTCCAGGACTATTATAATTTGTTGTTTGATAATCATAAATTGGTGTCCCAGCAGTTAGGATAGTTCTACCACCAATTAAAGAAGTAGAACTAAAAAATCTAAAAGTTGGATTTGGTGTAAATGTAATCAACTCAAATGTTCCAGAGCTACCAGATGCAAAAATACTACCATTTGGTTTGACAGTTCCTAGTTCTGGATCTCCTCCTGTGTAATTAAATAAGTCGTATGTTGCAAATGCTGCATTAGTATTTGCTTTTTTTAATAGAGCATGACTATGTGTAAGTGAAACTCCACCAGAAGGCGTAAATCCTTCTATTTTACCCTTTCCAGTTTTATATCCAGTCAAATATGTATCATATATTCCGCCCGATTTTAGTCCTGATGTTTGTGGACATTCTGAGTGAAATAGTAAATGAGAATGTTGAGGTGCTCCAGCTAATTTCTTTTCTGCTAGTGTAAATGTAATTGTTTCTGATCCTATAATATTACCACTAAGAGTATCAGTAACATCCGTATATCCAGTTGTGGTAACAGCTCCCAAATTAAATTGTCCTTTTTGTGACTGTTCATCAAAATACCACTTACCACCAATACTTTCAATACCAATTGCTAAATCGATATTTGCAATAACTGGTGATCCACTACCATAAACTGGTCCATATCCAACAATTTTTTTAGCAAGCAAATCAGGAACCTTGAATGTTCCCATATCAGTATCAGGCCAATGCTCTAATACATTTTCTTGTAAAATTGGAGCAATTGAACCCTGATTGTTCATTCTAATTTTAAATGTTGCTCCCGTGCCAGAACCAGAAATAGATATTGTTGGTGGTGTTGTGTAACCTACTCCAGTTTTAATGATAGTAATTGCAGTAACTTTACCACTATCAACAACTATTGTTCCAGTTGCTGTAATCCCTCCAGTTGGTGCGGCAGAAAAAGTTACTGTATTCGTAGAAGAATATCCACTACCACCTGATAAGACAGTAATTCCGTTACTAGAAGATCCACCATAACTATTCCCAATTGCTGCATATAATAAAGGATAATCAGAAATATTATATTCAGATCCATCACAATAAAGATATCCTCTATATTGAAAATCTGGATTCAATTCTGGTTGAGCATCACCAGTAATATTTACGTAAGAAGTTGTTCCATTAACAGCATTTCCAGTTGGTACAAATTCAGAATCAAAAGATTTTTTACCAGATTTAGTTTTTAAGACATTAATAATCGTTCCTACAGAGGCAGAATCTGGACCTTTCTCTGAGTAATAATTTTGTCTGTTATTGCGATATACAGGATTAAAAGCTGGCATTTTATATCTTTATTAAATATTCTAGTACAATAAATGGTGATGACACCGCATCAATAGATGCTTCTGTTTCTGGAAAAAGACTTATCGTAGTATTTAATGCATCTGGTTCCAATAAAAATGTATCTGTGACAATTTTAAAATTGTGACCAGATTTAGTTATAAGAATTTTATGGTTATGTACAGTAGGATCATCAACACCATCAGTATATTGAAGTTCTTCTACTTCACTTTGAATATTATGTGCTTGTGGAAATGATGATGTACTAGTTAAATTTGAATTGAGTGGTAATACATCAGAAAGTGATGTACCTTTCCAGTCATTAGGAACACCAAAAGCTCCTGTAAGATAAGTTGCAGGAGTAGTTCCAGTAGTTGGCCAAACTTCGCCATCTGCACCTCCATTAATTACATCAGGAACACATCCAATTAAAGAATCAACATATACATATACTCTTGTTCCAGGAAATCCAAACCAATCTTCACCTAAATTATATTGATATTGATTTTTGATTAAACAATAACATCTTAAGTTTGATAGTGAGCATCCAGTTCGACAAAAATTACTATAAGCTGTAAGTTGACTACCTAACAAAAGAGGTGGTGGCAACGGAACAATAATTTGATTATCTGGTGTATTAGATTTTTCTCCAGATGCAATTGCCCAACATGCGGGTTGATTGCTTCCTGGAGCTCCATTACTCAGTCCACCCTCACTATATTTTGTAGCATTTAACCAATCATCAATATTAACAGTGCTTGCATTCTGAAAACTTTGTACCCCCTGGGCTAGATCTTGACCATTTGCTGGTGGGTTTTTTGGTTTTATTCTAACTCTATTTGTAGTAGAAAAATGCATATGAGGGTGAACTGCTGAAATATCAACCGCTTCGGAATCAGTATATCCAGCATTACCCCATGTATAGGCTGCTTTACCCTTGAGAGCAAAAGTCTGTGGTGGTATAATAAATTTTCCAGAATATGTGACGGTCGCAACTTCACCAACGTTAGATGTTGCTTCTACACCCATACCAGATCTTTTAATAAAATTTCCAGCCTGTGTCTCTGTTAAAATATTATTATATACCCCAGCGTCAGCACCAGGAGTTGGTCTAGGATATTTAGATCCTAGATCTGGAACAACAAATTCTTCGTTAGTCAATACTGTAAGAGGATCTCCATTTTGATCTCTTCTTACAAATTTACAATTACTACCAGTACCAATAATTGTTGCAAGATCTGGATACTGTGCTACATTATATTTTGACCCATCACACCTTAAATATCCTGCAGGCAAAATATTTTTAGAATCTGGATTTTGTGGATTATTTGCAGAAGGAATTTCTACAGGCCAAACGATGATACTACCAGTAAGAGTACCATATTTACTTCTTTCTTTTGAGTAATGTACTGCCATCAGTATGCCCTAATGATGTAAACAACATTTAGTGATGGATTAGCAATATTTGCTAATATATTTAGGGCGCCAGTAATAGTCTCTGGTGTGACATCACCACGTTGAACATTAGTAACTGGATGTGTTGTTGGACCTGTAAGATTACCATTTAACATAGTAACATCAAAACTAGCATGATTATGTGAAGAAAATGTTGATGATGCTGGATCTTGTGCTGCAGCACTAGAATTTAATGAAGTTGGAAAAGTTCCATGTCTAAAAGTTAGACTTGTTTGTACAGATCCAGCGCCACCAACTGCGTTGCTAAGATCTAAAATATAATTTCCACTATCATCTTTGAACAATCCTAAAACTTGAGTTCCAGGTTGAATAAATGTTCCACTAGTAGTCCCAGATTGAACATACATAAATGGAACAATATTTGTTTTATTTGTTCCTAAATTTGTTGATGCTGGCAAGGTTATTTGAGCAGTTTGAGCTGTAATAGTAATATTACTAACAGCAAAAACTGGTGCTGCTTCTGGGTCATCTGTCAGTCCTGTTCCACCAGTAATTCCAGTATTAATACCAAAATAGTTTCTTCTATTTGAAGTCTCCATAGGACGAGGGAACATTCCCGTCCAGGCAGCTTCAGCGTGAGTAGTAACAGGAATACTAGCAGAAATAAGATCAGTATAAACTTGGGATTCTAAAACTCTCGCTGGTGCAGTTGATGATGGTATTTTAGAGTAATCATATGTAACCGAACCACCTTGGGCAGGAAATGTATTAAATTGATTTGTTTGAACTAATGTATTTTCATCATAAAATGTGATTGGAGCAGCACCTTGACACCAAGTATCTGCATTGGCTTCTTGGTTGAATGCTGCTTCATTCCATGAAAGACTTCCGCATCCTAAAGGAAGACTTCTACTTCCGCTAACTGTCATCGATGAAGGAGAGAATACATCTGGTGGTGCTGAACCAGCAAGTGCGCTATCATATGTTCCAGGATGTTTATGATAAGGCATATGATTGATACCAAGTTTTCTAGGAACAGTATAAACAGTTGTTGAAAATGACGGAGGACTGACTGTTATATTAGATTGCCCAGGAGCACCAGTCATTTTTCCAACAAATAAAACTTGAGAAGCAACATTAAATGCTAAATCTGTATCAGCGGAAATTAAAGTAGGAATAGAAATAGTCAATCCATCATCAACAACAAGTGCAGATAATTTACTAAGCGCATCTGTTTGACCATATTGATAAGCAGTTTGTGCTAACATCTGCGGTTCTAAATCCATCATGCATCTTCCAGTAATATCTGGTATCTTGATAGTACCGCCATAATGTGGGAAATCTCCAGTTATAGTAGATCCTCCATAACTATTACCAAGAACAGAAGTCAATAATGGATATCTATTAGCTTGGTATACTCTGCCATCGCACAATATCCAACCATTAGGAACGTTAGAAAGTATGTCTCCCTCATTTCCATCTCCTGACCATAACATGATTGTGCCAATTTTGGCAGTTTTCATGGATTTAATTGAACCGTAATTTTGTGCCATAAGATTATAGTTCTACTAACCACCAACCACGAAGGTTTGAAGGAATTTCTGAAGCAAGTGGATCATTAGGAGCATCTGTTGTTCCAACAAATAGAAGTCCAAATGAGGCATTTCTGGTTTGAATAATAAGTTCACCACTATCCCAACTTTGAGCAAGAAGACCAGATCCAGAACCAGATGTTAGTTTTGAACCAGTGACATCTCCCTGTATTCCAGTAGCAGTATTATTAATCTTCAGAGCTCTAATAACGAGGTTTGTATTGTAACTTAGGTTTCCAGTTAATTCTATAAATCTAATTATATCACCAGTAACAGCATTAGTTGGTAGATAAAGAACCATATTGCCACCAGTTGTAAGATTCAACAAGTAATTATTATTTGGTTGTAATGGATTTGCTTGAGTCTGACCGATTCCAGTTGCAGATTGTGCAACATAAGTCCATCTTCTACCACCGTTTGCAGTAAAATATTGTTTAATACCAAATGCATCAATTGAACCATCTTGATATAAAATAAAGTCTCTAGGTCCAGTTGTTCCTCCAGTACCAGCAGATCCAAGATTATCAATATGGAGAATTGGTGTAGATGCAGACTGATTAGCAAATATTTGACCCTTAATATACAGGGATTCACCCATATCAACTTTACCACTTGCTCTATCAACTTTAAATACTAGTTTATTGTCACATACTCCGTTTTCTTGACATTGCTCATTATAAACTTGAAGATTACCAAATATATTTGCAAATCCCTTGAGATACATACCGTTTCTACCAGTAAGTTCGTCAACGATTGCACCATCACCAGGGTGACCATCATCATTAGTTACGTTGAATACTAAAGTTGTTCCATCAGTTCCATAGACTCTAATATTTCCACTTGTGATGTTAAGAGATCCATGAGATGTAATATCTCCACCACCAAAGAACTTCTCAACATCACCAGTAACAGGATCACGATATGATTTTGGAAGTCTTACACCATATATTGGGTCATTTGTACTATTCTTGCTATCTGGATAGAAGAATTCATTATCAATTCTAACAAAGTATTCATAGTCTAATTTTTCTGCAATAAGATCGCCATTAACTAATTTGATTCGAATCTTATTAGGATTGATATTTGGAGCTTCAACAGAAATTCTTCCAGTTGCTGGGATAGCTTCAGCAAGAGTTGTGGTTCTTGGATCCTTTTGAATCTTGACAACAATTGCTCCACTATTCCATGATTGTGCTGTTGTACTTTCTCTTCCTCTACCACCAGTTGGATATATAGCATTAGTAGATGTAGGAAGTAATTTATTTCCGTTAGAATCAGTATATGGTGTATCTGTGATTTGAATAATCTCAACTTTAGAAATTCCATCTAAAATAGCAACAAGATCTCCCTTAGAGAATGCTGCCAAGTTTGTTGCAATTGGAATATTAGATGTTGCTGGAGTTACACTACCAGTTTGTTGAGTAGCGAGGATTGTTGTGAGTGGACCAGCAGCCTGAACAGTATATGGATCTCTTCTATAAACATGTACTGGAGTAGTTGTAGTATGAGCAGCTGCTGTTGTTCCATAGAAAGCGCCAACAACAAATACTGTTGCAAAATTGCTTCCAAAGAATGCATCACCAGTACAAATGTCAATTTGTGCTGTGGTATAAAGCTCATTTTTGAATGTAAGTTTTGTATTATCTGCTGTTCCTGCACCACCACACTGACCAGTTACAGTTAGATTTCCATAAATGAATGTATTTGTATTAATATTGCCAGGGTCACCTAAAGAAACACTACCAGTTGTTGAATCAACTTCAAATACTGTTTCTTCTGCTGCTGTGTCACAACCATTCTTAATGCTAAACTTCTTAGCAACTTGAGCTAGTAAAGAAGCAATCTTAAATACTTCACCCTTATCAGCAATACCGTCATTATTAGTATCTTCTCTATCAATAATTACATAATCATTAGTAGTTAGAGAACCACCAAACTCAGCAAGATATACATTTTCCTGAACTCCAGAAGCATCAATAGATTGAGTAATCCATGTTGCATCAAATGCAACATTCACCTTCCAGATATTTGTTGTATCTGGGTGATTTGATTTAATTGTAGTGAATGTACCAAGTGGTTGACGACGAACTTTTAGATAATAAGGAGCAGTCTCTGCACCTTGTAATCCATCTTCAGTAATTCTTACAATTTCTGGATGTGTAGTTCCAGTAATTCCAGTATCAACAATTACGTAATCACCAGCTTTGAAATATGGAGTTGGCTTATACTTGACTGGCATGTAATAATCCAATCCAGTTAGTGCTGGTAGTGTTCCTCCTTCAGGACCAGCACCAGGAACTGCTGCTTGGAAATTAGAAGTGCCAGAGTTTCCACCCCATACACCAGCACCTGCAGTATCAATTCTGTTGAATCCAGCTGCTAGTTCTGCAACTGTTGGAATATTTTGATTTACAACATTTACTACAAATACGTTAACAATATCAATATTTGAATTGAATGTATTGCTGCCTAGTATTCCAGAAGTATGACTAAATGGTGTAGAACCAAGTTGTGCTCTATTACCAACAAATGAGAATGAAGCAAAACCACCACAAAGAACTATATTAGAATTGAAGCGAGCAGCAGCGTCAACAAGTAAGTTGTTTCTGACTTTTGTTTGACCACCTTGACCGCCAATATTGATTTCGGATGCATTAGTTGCAAAATCAAGGGTTTGTGTATTACCAGTAAAGAATTCAACAATACCTGCCTCTGTGCCAACGGTAACGACCATTTCTGGATTGAGTCTATTACCACCCTGTAGTTTATTTGCACCAAATAATACATCGCCAGCAAAGTTTACTCTTCTAGTTCCAAACGTTGTGAAGGAGTTTGAAGAGTTAGTACCATAGGCACCACCAATCGAGATTTTCGAAATCTTATCAGCAGCATCAGAAATATCACCGATAAGAATATTGGAGTGATCTGAATTATTACCGATGAAGATAAACTGATCATCAGTATATACGTCACCTATTTCAATATAGGCAAGATTATTACCAAGTCTAAGTCCCTTAGAATTCGTTTTGCTCAGAACACCAGCAGTAATTGATAATTGACCAGTAAACTGAGTAGTTGTAGATCCATTAAGTAGATTGAAATTGCCAGTTGTAATACCAGTTCTTATTTCAGCGGTATCAGTTCCACCATCAGTATAGACTTCAATATCTCTTTGGAATCTAGCATCTTCAGTAAATCTAGAATCACCAACTACAACGAGTGCTCTGTTGAGTTGCTTATTAGTAACTGTTTGATCTGTATTGATACCAACTCTTCCAAGGTTATTTCCTCGTGAAGCTTCAGTAATTGCAACAGTATTTGTATCAACTCTGAGTGTGCTGTAGTCAGTTGGAGAGGCACTATCACCACCAACTACAAATGCATCAGCAATCGCATTCTTATTACGATTAGCAAAATTAGGGTGCTGTAAATAGTTTGTGGTCTTCTTACCGCTAATATATGCATTACCAACAACATCTAGGTTTGCACGAGGATCAGTTGTAGCAGAATCAACAAATGCATTTTTATGTGCATCATGTGGTGAACGTGCAACTGTATTGATACCAAGTTTGTAATTACCAATAGTCTCAGTTTCTGTTCTAAGAGCTTCTGCACCAAGTACACCAACTTCCTTCCAGTTTGAGTTAGAGAATTCAATTGTTGGAAGAGGATTATTGGCATTTGTTGCTTGAGTAATTAAATCTGCCCATGATTGTATAAGTGCAGGTCTTTGGGCGAAAATCTGGACGTAGATATATGGTTTTGTTGGGGAGAATGCATCACCAGTAGGTGAGTAAATTGTCCAAGTTAGATTTAGATTAACATCAGGATAGTTCTTAAATCTAATCTGAGATGCAGAAGTAATACCTATATCCTGACATGCGATTGGTAATCCAGTTGATATAGATCTAAATGTAACTTTGACAGTAGTACTACCATCAAAAATTACATTTTCAATAGATCCATTAGGAATAGTTTGATAGTAGTTAGCAAGAATAAATCCTAGTGATCCTGTTTTACCAATTTCAGATCCTTTAAGTAAAATATCACCAGTTGTTGGCAACAAACCACCATATTTTACAAACTGATTACCAGGAAAACCAGGAACACCAGTGCCTGGAATAGCAGTTCCGATACCTGTAGTTGGATCGTAAACTGGTGATTGATTTGGAGTAAGATTTGATGCAATACCAACTACACTATGAGTTTGAATTAGATACTCCTGTCCTTTACCTCTTGAACTAAAGGCAAAAATAGCGGATTGAATCCTATTTTTACCTAACGTAATATCGCCTTTGCTGACTGGGGAGAATTGTGTTCTATCAAGTCCTTCATCTTGTTCTAAATTAGTTACAGGGTCTACAGAAGATACATTAGAACGAATAATTAGAGAATTGCGTTCTTGTGTTAGATCATTATCCTGTACAGAAACAACAACAGGAGACTCAAAGGTGGTTATAAGTGATCCATCTCCACCAACAACAGTAAAGTTTTCGTTGAAGGTTACAGGAGTATCAAAGGTTGTAACCAGACCTCCCACAACATCATTTGCATCCCCGTCATCAGTAAGACTTGCTTTATCAATAAAGGTTTCTTCACCAGTAATAGCATTAATTCTTCTATTACCAATATAGAGATCACCTTGAGAGTTGATACCTGTGTAGAAGACGATACCAGCGTCTTGTTTCTTCGCTTGGGCATAGAAGTCCTGATCTGGTGTTAGGACGACTTCCTGGCGGGCAGGGAGACCTGTAGAGTAGTTACCAGGACCGAAACCAAGGTATTCAAACGTATGGTTACCAGCACGAGCAATCGATGGTCTACGAAGCTCAACGTAGTATCTTTGATCAGTTACAACTGTGCTATTACCAGAAATTGGAATAATACGATCTTCAGATCCAGATGTTGCATTACCATCTTGTGCTTGAATAGAAGAATTTAGAGTTTTGCCATACTTTACAACAGTTCCGCTATAAGTATTTTCTACAAATGCTGGTTGCTTAATAAGATCACCAATTGTTTCTCTGGTTACAGAATTTTTAAAATCATTAACTGTGACCAGACCATGGATATAGTTATCAGCGGCAGATAGTGCTGCTGGTGGATCAATTAGTGCAGCATAATAGTTCTTCTCTTCGTTGGTTGTTCCATTCTTTTGGAACCAGAGAGGATCGTTTCTGTAGTTTAATGGATATAGTCTGCTAACTGGTTGAGAGAACTTGAAGTTTCTAAAGTTATTGATAACACCAGCACCAGTTGGGAATGGCGAGATATTACCACGTAGACAAGTTAGATAGTAAATACCATCTTGCTGACCCGAAATGCGACGTTGGAGTGTTTGAGTAGCAAAAATATAGAAAGTATCTTCAATAACACCAGCATCTTCTACACTATCAACATAGTATTCGATACCAGCATCATCTTGAATCTTATCACCAGGAGTAATTGTATAGACATTAGCTCCGTTTTGTCTCCAATAATATTCAGGATAACGCTTGCGGATCAAAGTCTTGAGTGGCAAGGATTTACCCATATCCTGGTCTTCGATCATGTCTGCAAAGACAGTTCCTTGAGTAAATCTTGTATTGAAGAACTCACTATACTCAAGTTTGCCACCAGCAATACCCTTGATAATCAGATAATGATCTCCACCTACACTCATGTAAGCATGGATATAAGCAGATCCAGAAGAATTACCAGTAAAGAATACTTTATTAGTATTAATACTTTGAGTTTTATTTGGTACAAAATCTCCGCCTTGAGGAGAAGTAATCTTGACAGTTGTAAAGATTTCGTTTCTCAATCCTGGGAAGTTTAGAGCATCAACAGTATGATCATATACTGTTAACTCAAGATATTTGATACTTGGATTTAATGAATCTGCAACATAACGACCACTCTGAATTGTTGCTTGAATACCAGAAGAGAACTTAGCGAATGCACGATAATCAATACCTTGATTTGTTAAATCTTTCTTGAATGGATCATATGCTGCATCAGAGTTTAAATTATTTGATGTAAATTGTGCTGCAGTATATCCAATATATTCACCAGCTTGTACTGGGTTTTCAAACCTAGCACCATATACTGATCCAGTAACTGGTTTTAATACAATCTTTTGTGGTATGAGTTTACGAGTATCATCAGTCCTTGTCTTAAGAACAAATCCGTTAATAGGATCTCTTGCATTTTCGAGATACTTAGGAATGACATAGCGGATCTTATATGTTCTATCATCAGCAGCTCTCTTATCATCAAGACGCTGATACCACATATCCGTAGTTCTTGGTCTATCAGAATAATCAGATTGATTAATTCTAGAGAAAATACTCTTTGCAATATCACTAGGAGTACCACCAGTAACAACATCCTTACATTGAATATACCATTTACCTGCAGTTGCCTTTGTATCAGTAAATGATGGATCAAATTTCATAGGAGATCTACGCTTGTTAGCATAGACATCAAATTTTAGTCCTGCTTGACCAGCAAAGAATTGAATTGGATTTACGTTATTAATTGCATCAGCATGAGTTTTATGAATAGTAAATACTTTATCATTTTGATAGCGAGCAAAGAACTCAATTTGAGGATTAATCCTACCAACATTAGCATTTTGAGGATTAGTTACTGCGACAGTTGGATCATTTTGATAAGTACTAGCAACAATAGGTAGTTGCCCACCTTCAACTGCTCTGAAAAATACTTTATGTGGAGTTGTAGCAGCAGATGGTTTATCAAAAATATGTGATACATCAGTTTCAATACCAGCATTAACAGTATTAGTTAAATTACATTTGTAAGTATGGAGATCGTACTTATCATCAAGGACAAATTGATAAAGATCAATCTCTACATTAGGATCAATACTTTGTGTTTCTGATGCGTAAATGAAAATACCAGCAGCAGCGTTTTCTTTTGATGTTGCTAGCATCAATTTAGTTTGATCGCTACCATTAAAGAATGTTGTGCTGCTGTAGTCTTCTGGTTGAGTTCTTCTACCAGGAGCAATTACATAGTAAGTTCTATTAGTTTCAAATCCTTTTGGAAGTCTAACTAAACGCTTATCAACTTCGACATATTTACCAGTAGTAATATCAAAACGAGGGCGTGGAACAAGTCTTACAGGAGTTCCAGTCTCGAAGTTATGAGCATTAGTAGAACCATAACCAGTTGTATCAATCGTAAAGATTGTAGCACGAGAAGCAAATAGTGCTGTATTGACTGTTTGTTCTTGAAGTGCAACTGTGCCTAATCCACTATTAATAATAGTTGTGATATTACCAACCAAAGTAATAATTGCATTAGCAGTACTAGCGCATTCTCTTTGAGTAGGAGCAGTTGGGGTAAATGCAGTTGTATCTTGTATTACATCTGGATTTGTATTTGCTGGTCCAACTTTTACTTTCTTTGGTAATGTATCTGCCCAAGCACCCTTCTCAAAGGTAAAGTATAGTTTTGTAGTCGTGCTTGATTGTAAAGCATTTACAGTACTTCCAAAAGTAAATCTTGAATTTGCAACACCAAGTTCAATTACTGTACTACTTACAATTCTCTTGACAAATGTATCTTTTGGAATATTGGTATAGATTGGAACTGCTCCTGTTTGGAGTAATCCATTTACAAAAGGAGTTGGAGTGTTTGCATATTCAACAACTCTCATACCGATTGGAATTCCTCTAGAATCACCAACATTAACTAGTGCAGATCCTGCAGTAGTTACACAATTGACAGCAAGGAAATCAAAGTTACGCATCGCTGCGATAGCAATATCACCAACGTAATTCCAAGCATCAATAGTTTCCGACTTCTCACCATCAATATAAGTTAGATTGTTACCGACATAATAAGCTTCACCTGCTTGGATACTATTGACGTTACCACCAAGTCTCAAGTCGTTGACAACTGCATCAACAATAAATGATACGTCACGATAGCACTTAGATAGTCTACCATTAGCAATAAAGTCACCAGAATTGACTATTGGCAATCCAGCAAGAGATCCAGAACTAATTGCATCGGTTACAATATCAAATAGGTTTTCAATAGATGCACGAACGTTAGCACAATCCCACTCTCCGTTACTTAGAGGAGGTAAAGTGCTTAGATTTCCAGCATACAGAGCGTCACATAGAATACCAGTAAGAGTAT
>Ga0194132_10006641_pt1 | contig 17814 bp, 18 predicted proteins | sample TA2KigOf80mmetaG_FD_148612 | JGI IMG/M metagenome (GOLD analysis project Ga0194132, IMG submission 148612) | Freshwater microbial communities from Lake Tanganyika, Tanzania - TA2015054 Kigoma Offshore 80m | ecosystem: Environmental > Aquatic > Freshwater > Lake | place: Tanzania: Lake...
ACGGTCCCGGTCGGCTCCGGAAGTAGCGTGCATGGAACACTGACCGAGGAGCTCCCCATGACCGCCGGTGGTCCCGTCGATCCCACGATGCCGCTTCCCGAGGGCGAGCGCCGCGGCGCCCCCCAGCCCCCGGCGCCCGAGCCCGCGGCTCCCGAGCCCGCGGCGCCCGAGCCCACGGGCACCGAATCGCTGCCGGGTGCCTACGACCCGACGATCGCAGTGCCTCCGGTCGGCCCGCCCGACGAGCCGGGCGACCCCTATGGCCCGCCGCCGGGCGGCGACGACGAAGAGCCCGACAACCGCAAGCTGCTGTGGGGGATCCTGGCCGCGGTCGCGGTGATCCTCATCGGCATCGTGGCGGCCTTGCTGCTCACCGGTGGTGATGGCGACAACGAGAAGGCCGACTCCACCACCACCACCAGCACGACGGCGGCGCCGAGCACCAGCACCTCGGTCGCGCCGAGCACGACCACGTCGTCGACCACCACCACGCCCACCACCCCGGGCACCACGGCCCCCAACGCGCCGGTCATCTCCGCGTTCACGGCGACCCCGAACCCGTTCCCGTGCGCCAGCGCCAACGACAGCGGCCAGCTCACGCTCACCTGGTCGACCCAGAACGCGACCGGGGTCACCATCAGCGTCGACGGCCCCGGCATCTTCGGGTCGTACGGGCCGAGCGGCCAGCAGCAGGTGCCCTTCGCCGGGTGCAACTCCTCGCACACGTACACGCTGACCGCGAAGGGTGCCGGCAACCAGCAGGTCCAGCAGACCATCACGGTGCAGCCCAAGATCACTCCGGCCACCACCACGACGACGGCGCCGTAGGCCGTCGGGCCCCATCCCGGGGCAGCCACGGCCCGATGGTTCCCCTCGTGGTTACCAGCGGGTAACATAGGGTCGTTCTCGACGGGTCATCCCCTGTCCCGTCATCGCTCCCGGCCCGGGGCCGGACGATCCGGAGGCGCACCGATGGCCGACTTCAGCCTCGACCTCAACGAAGACCAGCTCCAGATCCAGAAGTGGGTCCACGACTTCGCGGAGGGCGTCATCCGCCCCGCGGCCGAGGAGTGGGACGAGCGGGAGGAGACCCCGTGGCCCATCATCCAGGAGGCGGCCAACATCGGCCTCTACTCCTGGGAGTTCGTGGCCAACGCGTTCGCCGACCCGCTCGGCCTGACGTTCGCCATCACGAGCGAGGAGCTCACCTGGGGAGACGCCGGCATCGCGATGGCGATCCTCGGCTCCACGCTCGCCGTCTCGGGCATCGCCGGCAACGGCACCCCCGAGCAGATCGCCGAGTGGGTCCCGCAGTGCTTCGGCACTCCCGACAAGATCCAGCTCGGCGCGTTCGCGGTGAGCGAGCCCGACGCCGGGTCCGACGTGTCGTCGCTGCGCACCCGCGCCGTCTACGACGCGGCGACCGACGAGTGGGTGCTCAACGGCACCAAGACCTGGATCACCAACGGCGGCATCGCCGACGTGCACGTGATCGTCGCCGCGGTCGAGCCCGAGCTCAAGGCGCGCGGTCACGCGAGCTTCGTGGTCCCGCCGGGCACGCCCGGCCTGCGCATGGGCCAGAAGTTCAAGAAGCACGGCATCCGCGCGAGCCACACGGCCGAGGTGATCCTCGACGACGTGCGTGTGCCGGGCTCGTGCCTGCTCGGGGGCAAGGAGAAGCTCGACGAGCGCCTCGCCCGCGCCCGTGAGGGCAAGAGCACCAAGACCCAGGCCGCGATGAGCACCTTCGAGGCCAGCCGTCCGCTCGTGGGCGCGCAGGCCCTCGGGATCGCCCGCGCGGCGTACGAGTACTCGCTCGACTACGCGAAGGAGCGCCAGCAGTTCGGCCGGGCGATCATCGAGAACCAGGCGATCGCCTTCAAGCTCGCCGACATGAAGACCGAGATCGACGCGGCCCGGCTGCTCGTGTGGCGGGCGTGCTGGATGGCCTCCCAGCGCAAGGCGTTCCTCAACGGCGAGGGCTCGATGAGCAAGCTCAAGGCGGGCGAGGTCGCGGTGTGGGTCACCGAGCAGGCGATCCAGATCCTCGGCGGCTACGGCTACGTGCGCGAGTACCCGGTCGAGCGGTGGCACCGTGACGCGAAGATCTACACGATCTTCGAAGGCACCTCCGAGATCCAGCGCCTCGTCATCGCCCGCAACATCTCCGGCATCCACATCAAGTAGCCGGCGCGGCCCCGGGCCTCGCTCGTGCCGCCGCGATCACATCGGCCGCCCGGCCGTGTGCGGATCGGCGGTGCGCGAGGACAACACGCCTGAGAGCGACATCGACTCGAGTGGGAGCCCGCGCGGAGTGGGCGGGTCCGCGACCGCGCCCGCGCGAGACGGCTCAAGAACCATTGTCAACGTCAATGGATTCTTGGTACGGTGAGGCCGACCGACCTCGCCCGACACGCGGAGCGCCAGGGGTGGCGGGCGGTGTCCACCCGCAAGGGCTGGATGCTCAAGGCCCCCGACGGAACGACGCAGGTACTGATCCACGGGACCCCGTCGGATGTGAACTGGTTCAAGCAGGCCATCCGCCAGATGCGCCGAGGCGGGTTCGTGTGGCCACCACCGGAGGACTGAGCATGGGATGGGCGGTCTCGTTCGAAGCTGCAGGCCAGCCGGGTGCGGTACTCGACGACGCACTCGAGGAGCTCGTCGATCTCCTCGCCGATCGCGGGGGTGCAGTGAGTGCCAGTCAGGTCCGTGATCGGTACGGCGCGTTGTTCAGCGTCGACGAGTCACTCGACTCGGTCGTCGCCGCGCTCGCCTTCGGGCACGAGGTCTTCACCGCGCTGGCGGAGAAGGCCGGCCTTCCTGCGTGGCCGGTGGTGCGGGCCGATGCGATGACCTACGAGGAGCAGGATCGGGAGCTCGCCGCGCCGAGCTTCCCCGAGCTCGTCGGCGTCTCCGAAGTTGCGCGACTGCTCGGGGTCACGCGCCAGCGCGCGTCGGCGCTCGCGAAGTCGCCGGCCTTTCCTGCTCCGGTGGCTGTCCTCGCTGCGGGACCGGTCTGGACGCGACCGAGCCTCAACCACTTCGTCGCGGACTGGCCTCGCAAGAACGGCCGCCCCGCGAAGCTCGAACCCGAGACAGCGCTCTAGGGGAGCGCGGCCGGACCAGGTGGACCGTGTCGGTAGTCCGGCGTTCGGAGAACGGGGACACGGCCATCGTGCCCAGAGGCCCATCGGTTCGGCGCCCACCGCCGGAGCCCAACACCACCCGATCGCCGTGTCGGGCATCGAGGATGCATCGGTGGGCAAGTGACGGTGGGAGCTCCCGCGGCTCAGGGGGTGGGCCTGTGGAACCAGTAGACGCCGGCGCGCATGCGGCCCATGGGGAACGGCACATCGAACTCGGTCTCGTCGTATGCCTGGAGCTCGAGTGGCTCGAAGAGCTCGACGGCCTGCGCGCGGGTGAGGTGGCCGGGCCCTTTCGGGATCCAGCCGATGCGGGGGCGGTGCGCGAAGTGGACGAGGACGTAGTCGCCTCCCGGTGCGAGCCAGTCATCCAGTCGCTTTCGGTACGTGGCGACGTGTCCTCGGGGGAGGTGGTGGAGGCATCCGGAGTCGAGCACGAGGTCGAAGGGCGCGGGCGCGCGATAGTCGATGACGTTGCCCTCGTGGAGCTCGAGCTCGACCCCGGCCTGGCGGGCTCGGGTCCTGGTCGCGACGAGGGCGGCCTCGACGAAGTCGATGGCGACGACGGCGTAGCCACGTTGGGCGAGGTGCACGGCGTACACGCCCTCGCCGCAGCCGAGGTCGAGCGCCCGTCCAGGGGCGGCGCGTCGGGCGATGGCGCGATCGAGGAGCGCTGGCGGCTGCTCGCGGTGCCAGGGCAGGTCCTCGACGCTCTTCGTCCGGTGGTAGAGCCGAGCGAACACGGTTCGCTGCACGTTCACCCGCGGACCCTTCGACTCCGGAGCGCAGCGTCTCGTGGGGCTGCGAGCCCCGCGATGGCAGAGCCGGCGGCACCGAGCCTGCTCGTGGTGCGTCGCGGGCTCATGATGCGCCCCTGGTACAGCTAGATCGCGGTGACCGAGATCGAGCCTGCATCTCGCGTCGCCTTCTCGTTCGACCCGTCGAGCTCGCCGATCGTTGCGTAGGTCATCGCGTCGGGATCCAAGCCGAGCTCGGCCGACTCGGCCAGCCCCAGCCGTTCGAGCAGGAGCTTCGAGGCGAGTGCGACGCCGCCTTTGGCCGCGCTCTCGATGCGTGCGGCCTCGTTCATCTCGTCGCCGAGCGCGGTGACCTCGAGGCGGCCCCCCGTCGCCACCTGTCCGACCATGAGCGTCCCTCCCCAGTGGACGCCCACGTTCACGCGAACGACGACATCGTCGGGACCGATGTGCGACGCTCCGTCGCGGATCGCCCGCGCCGCTCGGATCGCGGCGGATGCCGCCTCCGACTCCGAGTGACCGAGCTGCTCCACCAAGAAGAGGGCGGAAGCGCCGTCGCCGGCGTGCTTGCCGACGATGCCACCGTGGCGGATGACCTGCGAGTCGATGAGGTCCGTCAGGTTGCCCACGAGCTCGAAGTACGCGCGCGACGACAGTCGCCGCGACAGCTCGCCCGACCCTTCGAGGTCGGCGAACAGGATGCTCGCCGGTCGCCGCGCCGGCTGCCTCACGGCATCCATCCGTTCGTACATCGCCCGATTGCCGCGCGCCATGCGCGCGAGCAGGCTGTCGGGAGCATCGGGCGACGCGAGCCGGAGTACGCCGATGAACTCGCCCGCGTCGTTGTTGATCCGCAGGTCGAGGAACGCCGTGTCCCCCAGCCACGAGGTTCGAAGGGTCTCGAGGTCCGGGAACGAATGGATCGAGGACCAGGCGCGGATCAGCTCCCCCGGCTCGACGCCCGCCGCCGCCTTGGCAAGCGGTCCGAACACCGCCTCGAACGCGTCGTCGTCGGGCTCCAGGGACGCGCGCATCATCGGCACGTTGAGCTTCCACCACTCCCGGCTGCTGTCGTCGCTCGTCGCCCAGTACTCGGCGTCCTCGAGCTGCCGGCGCGGGAGGCCCTTCCCGTAGAAGCGGTCGACCTCCGCGGGCTCGATGCCGACGATGCGTGCCTCCTCGCTCGAGATGAACACCAGGCACCATTGCGCATCGAGGATCTCACCCGAGATCCCGGCCTTCTCGAGCGCCTCGGCGACCGCGCGCAGCTCGGGGTGCTCGGGAAGCGGGGGACCGGCGGCCATCGGCCGCGACATTACGCCGGGGCCGTGGGTCGGGAACGGGAGCGCCTCCGGGCGGGGGCGTCGGTCATGGGGCGTCTTCTCGGTCGGCTCGGTGCCCCGACCGCGGCCTGGTGGCGGATCTGTGGGCGCTGGCGGAGTGGGGCGGAACCTAGGACCGCGTCCTGCGTAGCCTCGACCCTGTGAAGCAGTCGCTGCTCAAGGACACGATCTGCCTGGTGCTGACCCGACGGCCCCGGTCGACGGCTCGCTACCTGGCCGACACGATCGGCGTGAGCAAGAGCTCGGTCAACGCCGTCCTCTACAAGTACGCCGATCTGTTCGAGGCGACCGACGCCGCCACCCCGCGCTGGTCGGTCCGGACAGGTGGGCCGGCGCGGCGGTAGCCGTCGTACCCGGTTCGTAGGGTGGTCCCGTGACCTCGCCCCACCTGCACCCGTCGACCGGTCCCATCTGGTCCGACCGACCCCGCGCCGAGCGGGCCGAGGTGGCGGCGCACCATCTCGATGCGGTCCTGCACGCGGTTGCGGGCCCCGACGCCGTGGCGCGAGACGGCCAGGACACCGCGGTCGAGGCGCTCGTGGCCGACGGGGCCCGCGTCCTCGTCGTGCAGGCCACCGGCTGGGGCAAGTCGGCCGTGTACTGGGCGGCCACCGCGGCGATCCGGGCGCTCGGCGGCGGCCCGACGCTCGTGGTGTCGCCGTTGCTGGCGCTCATGCGCGACCAGGTGATGGCGGCGGAGCGGGCCGGCCTGCGGGCCGTCACGATCAACTCGACCAACATCGACGAGTGGGACGCCACCCTCGCCGCCCTCGACGGTGGCGAGGTCGATCTGCTCCTGGTCTCGCCCGAGCGGCTCGCCAACCCCGGCTTCGCCCGGCGGGTCGGCCCCCTCGTCGCCGGCGCGGGCCTCGTGGTGATCGACGAGGCCCACTGCATCTCCGACTGGGGCTTCGACTTCCGGCCCGACTACCAGCGCCTCTCGCGGGTGCTGCTGGGCGCCCCGGGTGTTCCCGTGCTGGCCACCACCGCCACGGCCAACCAGCGCGTCACCGACGACGTCGCGGCGCAGCTCGGCGCCGCGACCCTGGTGCTGCGCGGCAGCCTCGCCCGGTCGTCGCTGTTGCTGTCGGTGGTCGACGGGCTCGGTCCGCTCGAGAGGTACGCCTGGGTCGATCAGGCGCTCGCCACCCTGCCCGGGTCGGGCATCGTCTACGTGCCCACGGTGGCCGAGACCCATCGCCTCTCGGGCTTCCTCGCCGAGCGGGGGCACGCGGTCGCGCCCTACTCCGGCCAGCTCGACCCCGACGCCCGGCGCACCGTCGAGGACTCGTTGCGGGCCAACCTCCTGAAGGCGGTCGTGGCCACCTCGGCGCTCGGCATGGGCTACGACAAGCCCGATCTCGGGTTCTGCGTGCACGTCGGCTCGCCCGACTCACCGGTCGCCTACTACCAGCAGATCGGCCGGGCCGGCCGGGCCATCGACGCGGCCCAGGCCGTGCTGCTCCCCGCCGAGACCGACGAGCGCATCTGGGAGTACTTCGCGACCGCGTCGATCCCCGATCCCGAGCACGTCCGCAAGGTGCTCGACGTGCTGGGCGAGGTCGGCGAGCCGGTGTCGGTGCCGACGTTGGAGAACGCCACGGGGGTGCGCCGGGGTCGCCTCGAATCGCTCCTGAAGGTGGTTGCGGTCGACGGTGCGGTCGAGCGGGTCGGCTCCGGCTGGGTCACGACCGGCGAGCCCTACGTGCACGACGGCGAGAAGTGGGCGGAGATCCGACGACTCCGTGGCATCGAGGCCGATCTCATGCGCTCGTACGCACGCGGCGCGGGCTGTCTGATGGAGTTCCTCCAGCGCGCGCTCGACGATCCCGACCCCGGCCCGTGCGGTCGCTGCTCGGTGTGCACCGGTCGGTTGCCGACCCCCGGTCACGCCGTCGACCCCGCGGCCATCGAGGCCGCCCGAGTGCACCTCCGAGGTGCCGACACCGTCATCGATCCCCGCAAGCGCTGGCCCACCGGGCTCGCCGGCGGCCGCAAAGGCACGATCGCCGGGGCGGGGGAGGGCCGCGCCCTCACCTACGCCGACACCCCGGGCTGGGCCGAGGCGGCGTCGGCCGTCGCCGGCCCCGACCGGCCGCTCCCCGGCGACGTGGTCGCGGGGATGGTCGCGGTGCTCGGCCGCTGGCGCCGGGTGTGGCCGGCCCGCCCGGTCGCCGTCGTCCCCGTGCCGTCCCGGCACCACCCGGGGCTGGTGCGCGACCTCGCCGAGCGCATCGGGGCCGCGGGCAAGCTCCCGGTGCTCGATGCGCTCGACGCCGCGGGCCCGCGTCCTCCCGACGACGTGCCGTCGGGGCCTCGGGTCGACGCCCTCCTCGACGGGCTCTCGATCCGCCCCGACGTCGACCTCCCCACCGACGGGCCCCTGCTCCTGGTCGACGACACCTACCGCACCGGCTGGACCATCACGGTCGCCGCGGCGCTGTTGCGAGAGGCGGGCGCGACCGCGGTCATGCCACTGGTCGTGCACCAGCTCCCCTGAACCCTTCGCGTCCGCCGGTCGCTTCGGCGCGGCACTGTCGGCCGCCCGCTGAACGGTCCGTGCGGGACGCTGTGCGCGGTTCGCCGAGTGGTCAGTCGGCGCGCACGCCGCGCAGCCCGAACCACGCGAGCTCGGCCACCCACGCGGCGAGCCGGTCGGGCTCCAGGGGGGTGCCGTCGGTTGAGAGCGCGTCGCGACTGGTGGCCTCGGCGATCCCGACCACCGCGTGCGCGAGCACCCGGCGGTGCTCGACCGTGCCGGGGATCTCGATGAGCTGGCTGACCGCCTCGGCCACGTCTTCGAGCACGCGGTCGACGATGCCGGCGAACTCCGGATCGTTGCGGGCCGCGGCGCCGAAGAGCACCCGGAACGCCGGTTCGTTCTCGGTGACGAACCGGAAGTAGGCGGCGAAGCCGGCCTGCACCCGATCGCGGCCGGTGGTCGCCTCGGCGGTTGCCGTGCCGAGGCTCGCGAGCAGCTGTCCGCCCACGTCCTCGAGTACCTCGTTGAACAGCGCCCGCTTCGAGGTGAAGTGCTGGTAGAGGACGGGCTTGGTGACGCCGGCGGCGTGCGCGATGTCGTCCATCGCGCTCGCGTGGAACCCCGTGTCCGCGAAGACGCGGCACGCGATGTCGAGGAGCTGTCGGCGTCGCCGATCTGCCGGGAGGCGCGTCGTCACCCGGTCAGACGCTCGACTTCAGGGGCATCTCGTAGCGGTTGACGATGCCGAAGTTGCCCGCCCACATCTCGTCGACCCTGGCCGCCTCGTCGGGGGTGAGCGGCAGGTCCGACGCGGCCGCGTACTCCCGCACCTCGTCGACGTCGACGCAGGTGGGGAGCACGGTCGTGAACGCCGGGTTGGCGAGGATGCCGGCGATCGCCGCCTGGCCCCGCGTGCGGCCCGTGCCGTCCCAGAGGAAGGCGAGGGTGTCGGCCTTGTCGAAGTTGTCGAGCATGTTGTCGCGGTTGCGATGGGCCCGGTGGTCGCCCGGCGGGAACACCGTGTCGCGCTGGACCTTGCCCGAGAGCGCGTCCGACGCATGCGGCACGCGGGAGATGAGGCCCACCTCCCCGTCGGCCACGCGCTCCTGGCGGGCGAAGGTGAGGCCGGGCTCCTGCTCGAGGATGTTGAACACCGTCTGCAGGGAGACGATGTTGCGGTCACGGATGGCGATCTTGCCCTCTTCGACCCAGCCGATCGCCGGCCCGAGCGCCACGCCGAGCTCGCGCACCTTGCCCTCGGTGCGGAGCTCCTCGAGCACCTCCCAGAGGTCGTCGGCGAGGATCGGGTCGATCCGCGGGTTGTGCAGCTGGTACAGGTCGATCCGGTCGATGCCCAGCCGCTGCAGCGAGCCCTCGACCTGGCGGCGGATCGACTCGGGCGCCCAGTCGTGGGGCCGCTCCGACTGGCCGGGGTACTTGCGCTCGGCCTCGATGTCGTAGCCGCACTTGGTGGTCAGCACGATGTCGTCGCGGTGGGTGGAGAGGACATCCCTGAGGAGGTCCTCGCCGAGCCCGCCCTCGCCGTACACGGGGGCGGTGTCGATGAAGTTGATCCCGGCGTCGAGCGCGGCGTGGAGCATGCCCTGCTTGTCCTCGACGTGGCCCCACCAGTCGCTGGCGAGCGTCCACACGCCGAACCCGACCTCGGAGACCTCGAGCTCGGATTGGCCGAAGCGGCGGTAGCGCATCACGTGCCTCCCGGGACGCAGGGACTACGGCGGTCCACGCTAGATGGACCCGGATGGGGGTGGCGAACCGCCGCGGGGGGTCTTTCGGCCCATTTCCCGGCCGTGGAGGCCGATGTCGCCGTCAGTGGAACGACCCGCCGCCCCGCTCCTCCCGTTCGGCCGCCCGGATGCCGTATCCGAACACGATCGGCGCCGGCAGGACCACGATGGAGACGATCAGGCCGATGACGATCACGTCGACCGTCCAGGTGGGGAATTCGGTGGCCAGGCCCACGAAGAACACCACGATCGAGACCAGCAGGGCCGTGTACCCCACGCGCTTGCCGACCTTGACGAGCGCGGCGATGCGCCGGCGTCGGACCATCACCGGGTCGTCGTCGGGGAGGGGAGGGAGGGCGGTCACCAGTCGGTCCAACCTACTGCTGCGAAGACCGACCGGATCCGGTCGGGCAGGTGCTCGATCGCGAAGCGCGCCCGGGCCGTCGCGCGGTTGGCTTCGAGTACGGCGCCACGGTCGGCTTCGTCGCGGCCGAGCCATTCCACTGCACCGTCAGGGTCGTCGATCGAGCACAGCTCGAGGTCGGTCGTGATCTCGTCGAGGACCGGGTACCAGCCGACTGCGGTCATCCGGCGGGCCGCAGTGGCCTCGACGACCGGGTTGCCGAAGCCCTCCCACGTGCTCGGGAAGACGACGAGGTCGGCAGCGGCGTAGGCGTCGGCCGACCGCGGTGCACGGCCGACGTGCACGGGGACCGACGTCGCCGCCACCATCCGCTCGAGCTCGGCGCCGAACCCCTCCTCCGCGGGGCCGGTGATCCAGTAGTGCACGCGGCGTCCGCCCAGCCGGCGCGCAACCGCCTCGGCGAACCGGAGGCCACCCTCGGTGTTCTTGCGAGGGATGGCGCGCGTGGGCTGGAGCAGCACGACGTCGTCGTCGGTGAACCCGAGAGCCGAACGCGTCGGCGCGCGGTCGCCGTCGAACGCGTCGAAGTCGAAGCTGTTGGGTACGGCGAAGGCCGGGATCCCCCGGCGGGCGAGATCGGCCCGGGCGCGTTCGCTGATGGTGACGTGCACCGAGCCGGGACGGTCGGGCGGGAAGCCGTCGATGTGTGCGAGGCGTGGTCGTTCCCACGCGAAGTCGTGGTGGTGGAAGCAGACCCGGCCGCGGTGCGCGGCGAGCACGTCGCGCGTGACGATGGCCGCCTCGACGTTGAGGGGCAGGGAGCACAGGTTCTCGACGACGACGAGGTCGGCGCCGGCGAGGGTCGCCGCCAACGCCTCCGGGTCGGGTCGGGCGCCCGCGACCGGGTCGATCGCGAGAAATGCGAGCCACGTGTCGTCGGGTCGAGAGGCTCCCTCGAGCTCTCCGGCGACGCGCCGGGTCGTGAAGCCGAGCTCGCGCAGCGCCCACTCCCACTTGCCGGCTTCCACGCCCACCCCGTCGGCGCCGCCCAGTCGGTACGAGACGACGACCGCCTCCGGCCGGCTCACCGGGGGTCAGGCGCGGTCGTGGTCGCGCGCGAGGTTGGGCAGACGGCGGTTCGTGGCGTCGAGCACGGCCCGCACGACGGCGTCGTCGGCGTGCTGGTACACGATCGCCGACCCGGAGAGGTGTCGTTCGTGCGGCGGGTCGACGGTCACGAGGAGTACGACGACGACGTCGTGCGCGCCCGCTCTCGTGACCTGCGCCGTATCGACGTCGAGGCACTCGGCTGCGGGCTCGAGCTGGCGGAGCGCGTCGAGCGTCGCCTCGGCGAGCAGGCGTGGGCGCGACGATGCCGCGATCGACCCCTCCGCGTAGCCGGTCCGCTCGTCTTCGGAAGTGCCGAGCGTGACCTGCACCGAGGTGCGGAACCCACTCGACTGCGCTTGGACCGTCACGATCTGGGGGCGGGTTGTCGACTCGGCCGTGAGCGAGGGGGAGGCCTTGGCCGCGCCGTTGGCAGCCAGCTGGACCACGGAGACGATCCGGCGGTCGAGATCCATGCCGAACGAGGCGAGGGCGACCGACTGCACGTCGCGGACGATCTGCTTGGCCGGCTTGCCCGCGCTGGCGAGGACGTGGACCTCGACGGGCCGGCCGCCGGCGTCGGCGACGATCCGGACGGCGGTCACGTCGGGGAGACGGCACAGCTCGGCCTCGACCTCCATGAGGTCGAACTCCACCGTGAACCCGTCTTCTGCCACCGACGCACCGATGTCCATTCGGCCTCCCGTGCCCTCCCAGACTACGGAACGGCATTCCGTTATGGGTGGACGCCCGCAGCGAGGGCGATCTCACGGAACGTGGTAGGGCTTGCACTATGGGTAGAGCCCGACGAGACTTGTGTGAACGGCGGTGTCCGATGTGACCGCTGTGACTCGGGACGGGCAGCCGTCCGGGGTGGCTGAGGCAGCGCGGGGGGAGGTGAGCGCGGAAGGGACAGACGGAGTGGTCAGGGCCTCGACCGCCGTGTGAACAGGGCTGGGATACCGCCCGAAGCGGAGCGCCACACCACAGGCTCGTAGCGACGCCTGCGGATTACCTCTATGAAATGGGGGGATTGTGGTGCGTAAGCGGCTCATGGTCCGTATTGGCCTGATCATGTCGAGCGTTGCAGCACTGGTGCTTGCCGGTGGTGCGAGCAAGGGTCTGCGCTAGCCGCAGATGGCATGCGGCCGAGGCCCTGATCAGTCCGTCTGATCTCGATGCACCAAGATGACGCGAGAGGCCTCCAGCCGCTTCACGGCGTACTGCATCGGGATCTTTGTCGCTGCACTTGCACTCTGCGTTGGGTTCTACCTCGGTGGACAGCGGCCGCCGATCGACCAAGTGCTGATCCTTGGTCTGCTATTCGCTGTTGCCGAGAATCGAAGCGTCGAACTGCCGAACAAGTCGAGCCTGAGCGCAAGCCTGATGATTGCGATGACGGCAATCGTTCTCTTCAGTGCTCCTGCGCCGAACCTTGGGCCGCTAGTCGTGGGATTGTGCGGAGGCCTGTACCTCCCGCAGCTTCGGTCGCGGGATTGGCGCAAGGTTCTGTTCAATTCTGCGAACTTCGGCCTCTCATCGCTTGCAGCGTCGGCCCTCTTTGAACTCATTGTTCCGACGGCTCCGGCGCCGGCGTTTCTGCTTGCGGCGTCGATTCCTGTGGCGCTGCTCTATTCGTTGGCGAACTCGGCGCTTCTCGTGCCCGCTATGTCAATGCTTACGCATCGGTCTCTGGCTGATGTGAGCCAAGAGATGTGGGTGAGCGACATTCAGATCCTGCCGTTCGGCTTTCTTGGCGTGTTGCTTGGCGAGCTGTATCTCAACCTCGATGGCTGGGTAGTGCCGCTCTTCGTCGCTCCGATCTTCATTGCGCGACAGGCGTTCGCGTCGTACCTGCAACTCCGTGCGGCGCAGGAGGCCACTCTGTCGACCTTGGTCCGGGCGCTTGAATCGAAAGACCGTTACACGGCCGGGCACGTTGAGCGAGTCGCTCGGTTCTCGCAGTACATGGGACAGGAACTGGGATTTCGGCAATCTCGGTTGGAGCGGCTCCGTTACGCGGCGCTCATGCACGATATTGGGAAGCTCATCGTCCCCAACCAGATTCTGAACAAGCCCGGCAAGTTGACTGCTGCCGAGTATGACCGGATGCGCCACCACGAGTTCGTGTCCGTAGAGGTTCTGCGGCGGATCGATTTCCTCGCCCCTGTCGTGCCGTCGATCGAAGCGGATCACTCGGGAGGTTCCGACCCGAACTCGTCGCTTGAAGCGCGCATCATCCTCGTGGCGGATGCGTTTGACGCCATGACATCAACCCGGGCCTACCGCCGAGCCCTGACACAGGAAGTGGCTTTCGCAGAGCTGCGCGACAAGGCGGGGTCTCAATTCGACGCTGAGTGTGTTGATGCACTCGTTCGGTCGATCGAAGCCAAGCGTGAGATCTACGGTGCCGGATTCGAGGGCGATGTTGCTGACTTCAAGGCCCCGCCGCCGACAACCGGAACGGGCTCGGCGGGCTTGGGAGACCTCGCACAAGACAGCGAACGGGTTAGTTGATGAGCATTCGTACGAAGGTGGCTGCGCTTGCGCTCGCAGCGGCAGTCGTGGCCCTTGCCGTGGAAGTCGCGGGGGGCGATCCGCAAGTTGCCACACTCGCTGTACTTGCTGCTGGCGTTGCGATCGGCGAGCTGGTTGTTCTCCACCCGCAGGGTCGGGCTGCGTTGCCACTGTCTTTCGCTGTCTTCACGGTGCTCGTTCGCGCCGGAAGCCCGGTTCAGGTGGTTGTCGTCGTCGTAGCAGCAGAACTTGTTGCCTCCGTGCTCAGGGCTGGACCGATTTCCGTCAGGACTCGGGCGGTGCTGTTCGCGGAGCGCTGTGCAGAGGCGTTCGCAGCGGGAGCGGTCTACAACCTCGTTACGACTCTGGGTCGCAATCGCGAAGAGCTAGGTGTTGTTGTGCTGGCTTTGACACTGGCTGCGATTGCACCAGTCGTTGTGGCGGACTTGGTCGCCTACGCGCGGCATCGAGAGATCGCCCCCTTCAGGGCCAGAAGCGCGGACCTGGCGATCGTGACGAGCGGCATCCTGATGGCAGTCGGGTACGACGGAATCGATGGCGATGGCCGGCTCGGCCTCTGGGGTCCGATCCTCTTCTCGATCCCACTCATCGCCGCGTGGTACTCGTTCGAGCTGTTGGCCTCCACGCGGCGGAGCTTCGAGCAGACCGTCCAGGCGCTCGCGGCTGCACCCGAGCTCGGCGGCCTGGTGCGCGAGGGGCACGCGGACCGTGTCGCCGAGCTGGCTGACTCGATGGGGCGCGTCCTCGACCTCTCGTCGTCCGATCTCGAGCGGCTGCGCACGGCCGCGTTGCTGCACCACCTCGGGGCAGTGTGTCTCGACGAGCCCGACGAGGGGTTCACGCTCGATCCCGTTGAGGTCGCCATGGCGGGTGCCAACATGCTGCGCGCCTCCGAGGTGCTCGCGCCGGCGGGTGATGTGGTGGCTGCCGAGCCCTTGCTCCATCGTCCGCCGGGCGTGGCCGATCCTCCTCCGGCCGCGCTCCCAGGGATGATCCTGAAGGTCGCGAGTGCCTACGACGAGCTCACCGAGGGCGACGATGCGCATGCCTCGTGGGCCGTGGAGGCGCTCTACACCGGTCCTGGCTACGTCTATGACGGGCGGGTGCTGGGCGCGCTCGAGCGGGTGCTCGTGCGCCGCGGCGTCCTCGACGCGCGCTGACGCCTTCGCCGGGTGCGGCTGCCGAAGTAGGCGAGCTCGCAGATTCCGATGGCGAGCACGATGTCCCCGATCGAAATCAGCGTGTCGAACGGTCGCGGCAGCAGGATCTCGTCGCCCAGGAAGCCGAGGAGGTCCTCGTCGCTCGCGGGTCGGTGCTTCACCGACTGCTCGATCGGCTTCTCGATCTGGTTCCCTTCGGCATCGAGTCCCACCGCGCGCGTCGGCATTCCCTGGTTCAGGCCGATGACGATCACGTTGAGCGCGATGCCGATCGCGACGACCCCCATTCCCCGAAGCGGGAGGTTGATGAGGCAGAACGTCAACAGGAACACGTACGACAGCATCAAGAGCCCGTATCCGGTGGTCTCGATCCGGTCGGGGGCGAAGTCGATGTACTCGAGCGCGATCTGGATGAACAGGCCTGCGAAGAAGAAGAGGCTGCCTTTGATCGGGAGGTGGAACAGGCGCTCCCAGCTCCCCCGCGTGACGATCACGACGATCGCAGCGATCGCCACGGTCAGGACGAGCAGCCACATCGTCAGGAACGGTATCCACCGGCGGGCCGCGAGGCACGGCACCGTCCGCGGATCGCCGCCCCGCTCACCGCTACGCTCCGCTCCGTGCACGAGATCCGAGCGGAGATCCCCGCAAACGTCTGGCAGGTCATCGTCGATGAGGGTCAGCTGGTCGCCGAGGGCGACGAGATCGTGATCCTCGAGTCGATGAAGATGGAGATCCCGGTGGCGACCGAGGTCCCCGGAGTCGTGCGCGAGATCCATGTTGAGCCGAACACTGCCGTGCAGGCGGGCGACCTCATCGCGCTCATCGATGAGTCCTGACGGACAGATCCTCTGGGATCGCAGGGGCCACACCGCCGTAGCCCTGATCGACCGGCCGGCGAGGAGGAACGCGCTGAGTGCAGCGCTGTGTGACGACCTCCGCACCCACCTCGAGCGCAATCACGATCTTCGTGCCGTGGTGATCGGCGGTGCCGGCGACAAGGCGTTCTGTGCAGGCGCCGACCTCGCCCGCCGGGCCGACGACACCGCTGGCGGGCTCACGCACGGCGGCGGTGACTCGTTCCGCCCTGCGTTCGAACGCTTGCTCGACGAGATCGTCGACTTCCCGGCTCCGATCATCGCCGCCGTCAACGGGCACGCCCTGGGCGCCGGGATGCAGCTTGCCGTGGCGTGCGACGTCCGAGTCGTCGCGCCCAACGCGACGTTCGGCATCCCCGCCGGGAAGCTGGGTGTCGCCATCAGCGCGATCAACGTGCAGCGCCTGGTGCAGGCAGTCGGTCAGCCGATGGCGCGCGATGTGTTGCTGACCGCTCGAGTGCTGGCGGTCGACGAAGCCCGAGCGGTAGGGCTGGTGCAACGCGTGGCCGACGATGCCGTCGCGGCTGCTGCCGAGCTCGCCGAGGAGACCGCCCGCCTCGCGCCGCTGTCCGCCCGCGCACACAAGGCGATGCTCGGACGAGTGGCCCGGTCGGGAAGCCTCTCCGCCGGAGATCGCGACGACCTCGCCGGCCTCGAGGTCGGTGCCTTCGCGAGTGACGACCTCCAGGAAGGCCTCGCCGCGTTCAGTGAGAAGCGACCGCCGAACTTCTCGGGGCGCTGAGAGGCATCGCGCCGCGGAACGCAATCACAGCTGTTGCGAAGCCCAAGGCGACTATTGGGGCGTTGACTGCCATGAGCGCGATTCCAGTGCCCAAGAGGACTGTCTGAACCCAGGCAACGCCGGGAACTGCTAGGCCCAAGGTAGTCCACGGTCCGATCGAACGAGACGTCCGCAACACCTTGATTGCGAACAGGCTGAACGAGGACAGCGATACCACCGTCACGCAAAGCGCTGCGCCAGATAGTCGGTGATCGAACCAGCCGGGAAGCGCGCTAGATCCCACACCGAGAATTGCCGTCCCCGCCGCGACGGAGTACGTCCACGCATTCGGCAACCGCTGAGAGCAGGCAACGAGTATGAGCGTGGCAACTAGGCCGAGCAAGGCGATGTCGAGGCCGCTCCCGACTGTCGCAACGGCGACGAGTGGAAGGCCCATGGCGACTAGGGGATGACTGTGGTGGCCGTGCGTCGGCATGATTAGTGCGATTGACGCGCATGCAGCGACAGACACGACTCTGACAGATCCGCCGTGCGTCATTAGGGGGAGCGAACCGAGCCAGAAGAGCAGACCGCTCTGGTTCGTGATTCTCTGGGCGACAATCCAACGCTGGCTGCGAGCGCGGGTCACCGCCACCACGCGAAGCGTGACCATGCATGCAATGAATGCAGTCGCGGCCACAAGGTTCCCGCCGGCAGCGATCACCCCCATGCAACTCGCCGCGGCCCATGGCAGAACGTCGGTCTCCGCGCAAATGAGGAGTCGAGCCGAGCTGCGGAACCCAGCCCCACAGAGTGCTACTTGGTGACCTGCGACGATCGTGTTGTTGACGACCCAGTAGATGACTACCGCTGCGAACGCGGTGCAGACGGTCCTCGAGTTGGAATCACCTGGGATCGTGAATGCTCCTACTACGAGTGCTGCGCACGCGGCGCCGATGCCCATGCCGGCCCCATTGAAGGCGATTTTGCTGAACGCGCGGGTACGTAGGTGGGGGATGTAGATGCCGCCGATCGAGGCGACGAGGATCGGGCCGGCCAGCGGCGAAGTCTCCGTGAAGACGAAGATCGATGCGACGACGACCACGATGCTCGCGCTCATCGACGTCTCGTCGCCGAAGAGGACGAAGCGGTGCTCCGCCAGAATGACGAGCAGGGCGAGCGCGATGAACGGTGCGAGCGGCGGGAGCGGCGTGAGGACCAGCGTCGGGACCACGATCGCAACCCACAGCGCGCTCAGGCAGGCGACGAGCCACCGGAACCTGACCTGACGGCGGGCGAGCTGACGGGCGATGTCGGTGTCGATGGGGATCACGTTGCCGAATGCCACGTCACGCCTCCGGTCCGAGGTCGGGGAGCACCTCGGGGTTGGGATCGACGCCAAGGACTTCGGTGAGGTCCGCATACACGTGGCGACAGCCGTCGCAGTCGATGAGGTGCTCCGTGACGCGCAATGCGATGCGGTTCGAGAGCGCACCTCGTGCGTACCGCCCCAGGCGAACGCGGGTGAGGTGGCACACCCGGGCACTCGGCGAGTCGGTCTCCGCGGCG
>Ga0194132_10006642_pt1 | contig 17808 bp, 12 predicted proteins | sample TA2KigOf80mmetaG_FD_148612 | JGI IMG/M metagenome (GOLD analysis project Ga0194132, IMG submission 148612) | Freshwater microbial communities from Lake Tanganyika, Tanzania - TA2015054 Kigoma Offshore 80m | ecosystem: Environmental > Aquatic > Freshwater > Lake | place: Tanzania: Lake...
TGACCGCAATGATCACAGGCAACATCCGCAATCAGATTGATGCCATCTGGATGGTTTTCTATTCGGGAGGCATCGCCAACCCGCTCGAAGTCATCGAGCAGATCACCTATCTGCTGTTCCTCAAACGGCTCGATGACTTGCACACGCTGGAGGAGAATAAATCACGCACGCTGAAAAAGCCGATGGAGCGCCGCGTCTTTCCCGCCGGCAACGATTCCAAGGGCCGCGCCTACGAGGATTTGCGGTGGTCACGCTTCAAGAATTTCACTCCGGCGGAAATGTTCACCGTCGTGAGCGAGCACGTCTTTCCGTTTCTGCGCACCCTGGGCGGCGATAACTCCACCTACGCGCATCACATGAAGGACGCGCGCTTCACCATCCCCACGCCCGCGCTGCTGGCGAAGGTGGTGGACATGATCGAGCAAGTGCCGATGGAGGACCGCGACACCAAGGGCGACCTCTACGAATACATGCTCGGCAAGATTGCCACCGCCGGGCAGAACGGCCAATTCCGCACGCCGCGCCACATCATTCAACTCATGGTGGAGCTTACCGCGCCCACACCAAAGGATGTCATCTGCGATCCCGCGTGTGGCACAGCGGGATTTCTGGTCGCCGCCGGGGAATATCTTCGCAGCCATCACCCGGAAATCCTGCGCGACGCGCAACTCAAGGAACATTTTCACCACCGGCTTTTCCACGGATTCGATTTCGACAACACCATGCTCCGCATCGGCAGCATGAACATGCTCCTGCACGGCGTGGAAAATCCCGACATCACGCACCGCGACTCGCTCGCGCAAGACCACGCAGGTGAGGAGGAGAAATACACGCTCGTTCTCGCCAATCCGCCGTTTGCCGGCGCGATTGATTATGAGAACTGCGCCAAGGACCTCCAGCAGATCGTCAAAACGAAGAAGACCGAACTGCTATTCCTCGCGCTTTTCATGCGTCTGCTCAAATCCGGGGGACGGGCCGCCGTCATCGTGCCTGATGGCGTGCTCTTCGGCTCATCCAATGCCCACAAAATCATCCGCCAGATTCTTGTCGAGGAACAGAAACTTGATGCGGTGATCTCCCTGCCGCAGGGCGTGTTTCGGCCGTATGCCGGAGTAGCAACTGCCATCCTCGTTTTCACCAAGACAAACTCCGGCGGCACGGATCACGTCTGGTTCTACGACGTGGATGCTGATGGAATTTCACTCGATGACAAGCGGACGGAATTGTTGCCGCCGGAAAAGCTCGGGCCAGTGCCAAAGGTCGCACTCTCCGCCGCCGACCACGCGAAGAACAACCTGCCCGACATTCTCGCCCGCTGGAAGCAGCGCGATCAGGCCGAGCGACAGAACCCGCGCACAGCGCAAAGCTTCAGCGTTTCCAAGGCTGACATCGCCGCACAGGGTTACGTTTTGTCTCTCAACCGCTACCAGGAAGTTGTCCACGAAGAAGTCGCCCACCGCCCGCCGGGCGAAATCCTGAAAAGCCTCGGCCAACTGGAAACCGAGATTCAGCAGGGCATGAAGGAACTGGAGGGAATGCTGAAGTGAAAACGGTTCGCCTTGGAGCAATTGCGAATAGCTTGCCGTGCGATTATGGTGATGACCTGACCGATGGTGCTCCGGCGTTTGAGGTAGTCAAAGTCAGCAACGTGAGCGCCGAAGGACAATTCCACGGCGACTTCGAGAAACGACGATTTCGTGATGACCAACTTGATGGCTTGTTGGTGAAGGAGGGTGAATTGCTGGTCGTGAAGTCGAGCGGCTCAAAGGCAAGCATTCTGTCCGGCAAGACTGCGATTTGTGGTGCAGACCGAGCTGGACGAATCGTTGCGTCGAATTTTCTTTTGCGGCTTCGTGTGGATGAGTCAGCCGCAGTCCCGCGCTTCGTTTGGTATGTGCTGAACGGCGGAGCTTCCAAGGCATTCGTCAAAACGATTGTCGGCGCGTCCACGTATCCAAACCTGAAATGGTCGAGCTACGCATCACATCCAATCCCCCTGCCGCCGCTGGCGGAGCAGCGGCGGATTACGGAGGTGCTGGACCGGGCGGAGGCGTTGCGGGCCAAGCGCCGCGCCGCCCTCGCCCAACTCGCCGCCCTCACCCAATCCCTCTTCCTCGACCTCTTCGGCGACCCATTCAAGAACCCGCGAGGCTGGCCGACCTTTCCCTTTTCAGAGGTTAGCGAAACGACGCAGGGCGTCCAAATCCCCCGCGACGAGCAGAAGGAAGAACCCGCTGAGGGTTACGAGCGTTATCTCTACATCAACGATTTTTACTCCGACGACAGTCCCAAGTATATCGAGGACCACTTTCCACAGAAACGCGTAACCGATGATGACCTTGTGATGGCGAACACTGGTAGTCCGGGACGAGTTTTCAAAGGTCGGCCTGGAATCTTGAGCAACAATCTTTTCAAAATCACCTTCGATACCAAAAAGATTTCAACAGTGTTTTTCTATCACTTCCTGGCTTCGGATCTTTTCCAACGACATCTGCAAGGTCAGATGAAGCAGGGAATCCAAAGCCATCTTGGCCATAAAACATTCGGCGTGCAGAAGCTCCCGCTTCCCCCGCTTCCCTTGCAGCGCGAATTCGCCCGGCGAGTGACGGCGGTGGAGGCGCTGAAGACGGCGCATCGCGCATCGCTGGCGGAGCTGGACGCGCTCTTCGCCACCCTCCAGCACCGTGCCTTCAAAGGAGAACTCTAACAATGAACGTTGACCACATCTACCAACTCCAACGCGACGACGCTTTTGCAAAGCAGTTCTCGTCTGACCATTACCAGACTTTTGTCGCGATGCCGTTCAGCAACCGTGGAGGTTATCCCGAACCACGCATCAAAAAGATGCTGCTGGAAGAAGTTCAAGAACGCGCAAATGTCCTGCTGGGTGCGGCGGCAGGCCAAAGGACATTCGCGCCCCTTAAACGGGTGGACGGGGGTGGGCCGGGCGGCGCGGTGATCATCACCGATGAAATCGTCACCGACATCCTGAACAGCAACTTCTTCGTTGGAGACCTGACCGGCTGCAACTTCGGAGTCGTTCTTGAAACCGGCGTCGCCCTGGCGCTGAAGCCAAACGCTCGCGTCCTGTTGTTCACCCAGGACGACACGGCTTCACTGCACTTTGACCTCAAGGTGACTAACGTGAACCGGTACAAGGAGGAAGACTTGGTTGAGAAGGTCGCGCAGGCGCTGGTCGGAGCGGCAGAGGCATTCGAGGATGAGGCGGATCGCTACATTCGCCTCCTCTCAAGCCAGCTTACTCCAGACGCAATTGGAGCATTGAACATCTATGGCCAACTTTGGGCCAATCGAGCCAAGCCCGAGGACCAACCTTCGATTTGGGAGGATTCCGCCGACAAATATTCAGAACGGTTTAGGTGTTCCACTGGCAGGGTCGCGTTCCACAACGCAGTCCGAGAACTTTCCGAACGCCGTCTTTTTTGGACGCACTATGTTCCAAATGCTAAACCCGGGATGGATAGATACGGAATCCACGCCACCAAGCTTGGTTGGCGTCTTATCGAACATCTCTGGCAGCACGACTCAAAGATGCGACAACCGCCGAATGCTCCAACCGGCCCAAATCAGGCATGAGCACTCTCACCAGTTCAATCCTCGTGAAACCGTAACCCCAGCTTCCAACCAGGGAAAACCATGCACAACACGACCACGCACTACCAGACGAGTTTTCGGGTGAACGATCCGGATGGCGATGGAATGATGCGGGTGAAAGCCGCCGTTTACGGCTGGGTCGCCAAGAAGGAGAGCGACCGCGTGGTGCAGAAGGACAAGAGCGGGTTCTTCTTCCGTTGTAAATGGGCGAACCTCTACGGAACGCGATCAGCGATTGCCACGGACTCGTTCCTTTCCGACGCCGGTGATGCGTGGGCCATGCGTTACACGGAAATCGACAAGGAGTGCGGGCGTAAGCGGTTCTGGATTTCAGACATCGGACTGAAAAAGGATTGAGCGACGGTGATCGTGTCGGTGCGCGTCTCGTATGCGTGGAACGCCGAGGATTTGAGCCATGACCACGAAACTCCAGACCCGAGCGTGCCAGTCGTGGTGCGCTTCATCCTGCAAGGCAGCCATGTATTCAGCGGCCGTCCGGAGTTCAAGCTGCTGGAAATTCCGATCCCGTTCAAAGAGCCGGGAATGGGCAAAGCGTTGTGCGACTTTATCCAATCGCCGGAGCGCCGGTATCCGCTGGTCGTGTTCAACGGCGATTCCACCGAGCTTGTGCGCGAGGCGAACAAGCTGTCGCGGGAACTCACGGGCAAATGCCTTGTCGCAATCATCGCGAGCAACACGGAACTGGCGGAGGAAATCAGGATTTACCTGCACGCTGATTACCGGATTCCGTTTGGGCAGTATCGAGTGTTTTTCCCATTCAATGAACGACGGAACCCCCCTGTGCGGCACAGGTGGTATGACATCCACAGCGACGAATACCCGGACCAGCGGCAAGGGGTCGTGAACGGACTGTTGCGAAATCATAGCCTGATTGAATCCGGTGCGGTGGAGAGCGTGGATGAAGTGCGCCGGCTGGTCGCGCGGGAAGAGTTGATGAAATTGAAGGTGGAATCGCCGGACCAGCAGAAGCAATTGAGTGAGTTTTTGGACGAACATGCGCGGGTGGCGACAGAGCGCGACAACTACAAGCAGGAGTCGGCAGCGTATGCGAACGAGATTGACCGGCTGGAGGGTGAAGTCGGGCGGCTGGAATGGTTGTGCAAGGGGTATCAATCCCGGCTGGATGCTGCCGGTGACGGCACAGCAGTGGATGTTTCAAAACTGATGCCGTCCCTGCCGATAAACTTGGAACAAGTAGCGGAAGCAGCGTCGCGATTGTTCCCCAAGCTGGTGATCACGGAACGGGCGCTGGACGCGGCGCGGGATTACAGCGAGTGCAAGTCGGTCGGTGAAGCGTGGGAAATGCTACGCCACATGAACGACGCCTTGCATCGGCTCAAGTTCGACGAAGCCCAAAAGGAACTGGAGCGCGCGTTCAAGAATGAAACGGGTTACGAACTGGCCATGAGCGAGGGGCGCAACACGAAGCGCGACAATAAGCTGATGAATCTGCGCATCTTGCGAGTTGGCGACCGGGAGTATGACATCACTCCGCACCTGAAGCACATGAACAACGAGCCGAAGTTGGTGCGGATTTATTTCGCATTCGACGAAGAAGGCAAAAAGATTGTGGTGGGACACATTGGGAAGCACATTCCGAACGCCACCACCAAGACGATGTAAGGAATTACCCCGGCCATCCCATGCAACCCAACGAAAGCAACAAGCCGGGAGCGGATGGCCCGAAGCCTGATTTCTCCAAAATGTCGGGTGACGAGTTGGAGAAATATCTTGAAGCGGCAGCGGAGCGGATGCGCCAGGAAATCGTGGAGAGATTACGTCGCAATGGCGTTCCGCTCAACAAAGGCCTCAAAATTGAAGTCTTCTGGATACAGGGCTGTGGTATTTTTGTGGGCACGAACCTAGAATCCGGTGAAGCACTGCCTATACCTATCAACGAGATTCCCGAGAGTATTCTGTTTAAGCATCACAATCTCCTGGTTCAGGAGGTAACGCGTCTCAAAAAGGCATGGTTGATGGTGGTGGCCATATTCGGGAAACATTTCTTCAACATATCTGACATCAATGAATACCTGCCCCATATTGACTATTCCCAAAAGGATAGAAAATGGCTCAAACGAGAGGCCGAGTATCTTCGTGATGATTTCGATGCCGTCGCTGCGTCCTTGTTGGTGCAATGGAACGCCGAGAATCGCCTTACCACCAGCTCTTGGCTGGCTGAACAATTCGATCGTTGCATCGCAGCCGTCCCAAAAGCGACTTGTATAGGCAGGGTTGGCGAAATCGAGTGTGCCATTGGAACATTGGGCCTCCGGCGTCACATGGACTGTCCCCCCTATGCCCAAGTGATGTTCCAGGGCTTTGAGGAAGGTGCTGGCATCCGTCATCCCGAATATCACCTGGCGTCCGATATGGCGCTTCTCTACAACCTCTTTCTGGATTCAGAACAACTGGGGACGCATTTCGAACACAGTCAATCGTTGGGCCGCAATGTGATCCTGACCTGCTTCAATCTGTTGGAAGCATTCATCACAGGATTGGCGGCCACTTTCGTGTGGGAGAATCCCAACGCGCCTCGCGACGCCATCCAGCAGTTGAAAGGTTTTGGCGCGGATGGGCGGTATCTGAATTTGCGGTTGGATGAAAAGTTTGAGGGTTATCCCGCTCTGATTGCCGGCAAGTCCGGCTGGAGCATCAACCAGCCGCCTTTTGAGGATTTGTTTGCCCGCGTCAAATCACAACGCAATGCGATGACCCACCCGTCCATGCCGTTCCAGCCGGCGGACAAGGCCAGAATTCAAAACGAGTCACGCTTCCACGACATCACGCTCGATGGTGTGCGCGAGATCGTCGGATTGACCGGCGACGCCATCTGCCGAGTCTGGCAGTTCGTCCACGGCAAACCCAAACCCAGTTGGTTGCGGCTGCGGCAAGAGGATGGCCGGTTTCCACATGTTAAGTTCAAGCTCGCGCCCAACGGGGGCGAATAAAACACCGTTGGTAATCGCAGCGGTATTGCACGCGGCGATTTGGGGATCACTCCACCCGAGTTTGCTCGCGACAAAAACATTACAAATTCGGGCGAATCCGCTACGATACCGCCCCAATGAGCAACTTCGCCTTCCTACAGGCCGAGTGGCCCGAGCTTTACGCCGCTGCAACGAAAGCGGAGTCGCTCGCATATCCTGACGCGCGCACGGCGTGCTTCTATGCGCGGCGCGGGTTGGAGGTGGTGGTCCATTGGCTCTACAAGCACGATGCTTCCCTCCAATTGCCGTATCAGGATAATTTGAGCGCGCTCATTCACGAACCGACGTTTCGCAACGCGGTCGGGGCGGCGGTGTTCACCAAGGCAAAGCTCATCAAGGACGTTGGCAACCTCGCCGTCCACAGTCACAGGCCCATCCGCCAGTTCGATGCACTGACTGCCATTCGTGAGTTGTTCCATGTCGGCTATTGGCTGGCGCACACTTATGGGCGCAGCGTAAAACCTGCGCCGGGATTGGTCTTTGATGCCACCGTGCTGCCCCATGATACACATCTGCCCAAACCGACGCTTGAGCAGCTTCAAAAACTGGAAAGCCAGCTTCGTGAGAAGGATGAAAAGCTTTCCGTGCTGCTGGCGGACAAGACCACACTGGATGAGGAGTTGAAGCGGTTGCGGGCGGAAATTGCCGATGCGAAAAAGGCTAATGCCGGCCGGCCCGACGATCACAATTATTCCGAAGCTGAAACGCGGGATTACTTCATTGATTTGCTGCTCAAAGAGGCTGGCTGGGCGCTGGATCAGACTCGCGACCGGGAGTTTCCGGTCACCGGGATGCCCAACGAAAACGGTGAAGGGCTCGTGGATTACGTTCATTGGGGTGACGACGGTCTGCCGCTGGCGCTGACAGAAGCGAAGCGCACGAAACGTGACCCGCGTGTCGGCCAGCAGCAGGCGAAGCTGTATGCGGATTGTCTGGAGAAGATGTTCGGGCGGCGACCCATCATCTTTTATTCAAACGGCTACGATCATTGGATGTGGGATGATGTGAATTATCCACCGCGTCCGGTGCAGGGCTTTTACAAGAAGGCCGAGTTGGAATTGATGATTCAGCGGCGCAAAACGCGAAAGCGGCTGGCGGAGGCGGAAATCAATAAAGCGATTGTCGAACGTTACTACCAGACGCGCAGCATCCGCCGCATCGGTGAGGCGTTCGAGAAAGACCGCGACCGCAAGGCACTTGTCGTCATGGCCACCGGCGCTGGCAAGACGCGCACGGTCATTGCGCTATGCGACCTGCTCATGCGTTGCAACTGGGCCAAGCGCGTGCTTTTCCTCGCCGACCGAGTGGCACTCGTCAATCAGGCGGTGAATGCGTTCAAAAAACATCTGCCCGAATCCTCGCCCGTAAACCTCGTCACTGAAAAAGAGGTTGAAGGGCGCGTTTTCGTTTCCACCTATCCGACAATGATGGGGTTGATTGATGAGACCAAGGACGGGCAGCGGCGCTTTGGTACGGGACACTTCGACCTCGTCATCATTGACGAGGCGCATCGTTCCGTTTTTCAGAAATACCGCGCGATCTTCGATTACTTCGATTCGCTCTTGGTCGGCCTCACAGCCACGCCCAAAGACGAGGTGGACCGCAATACCTATAGTTTGTTCGATTTGGAGGACGGCGTGCCAACGGATGCGTATCCGTTGGAGGACGCTGTGAGCGACAAGTTCCTCGTGCCCCCCAAGGCGGTGTCAGTGCCGCTCAAATTCCAGCGCCAGGGCATCCGCTACGACGAGTTGTCCGAGGAAGAAAAGGAAGAATGGGACGCAAAGGAGTGGGATGATGATGGCAGCATTCCCAATCGTGTCGAAGCAGACGCCGTGAACAAATGGCTGTTCAACAAAGATACTGTGGACAAGGTGCTGGAACACCTGATGACGCATGGCTTAAAAGTGGCAGGCGGTGACCGGTTGGGAAAAACCATCGTCTTGGCTAAGAACACTGACCACGCCGAATATATTGCCGAGCGCTTTAACGCGAACTACCCGCACTACAAGGGAGAGTTCGCGCGCGTCATCACCTTCAAGACGGAATACGCGCAAAGCCTCATTGATAATTTCTCCAGCAAGGACAAGCCGCCGCACATCGCAGTTTCCGTGGACATGCTCGACACGGGCATTGACGTGCCCGAGGTTGTGAATCTGGTTTTCTTCAAGCTGGTGCGCTCCAAAACCAAGTTCTGGCAAATGGTCGGGCGCGGCACGCGGTTGTGTCCTGACCTGTTTGGTCCGGGAAGACACAAGGAATTCTTTTTCCTGTTCGATTACTGCCAGAACCTGGAGTTCTTCAGCCAAAACCCGGACACGACCGATGGCGCGTTGGGTGAGTCGCTTGGCAAACGGTTGTTCAAGGCGCGGTTGGAGTTGATCAGCACACTCGACAGCAAGCTGTCGGGCGCGGCCCACGAAGGGCCGGACAAGGAAGGGGAATTGCGGCGGGAAGTTGCCGATTTGCTGCGGTGCGAAGTCGCCGCGATGAACGTCGAGAACTTTGTTGTGCGCCCGAAACGGCGGTTGGTGGAGAAATATGCTAAGGCTGAGGCGTGGCAGGAGTTGAAAGCGGATTCATTCGCCGAACTCGCGCACGAAATCGCCGGGTTGCCATCGCAACAGGAGGCGGAAGATGAGGAGGCCAAGCGCTTTGACCTGCTCATGCTCAATTTGCAGCTTGCGGTGCTCCGGGCTGAGCCGGCATTTGCGCGTCTGCGCGACCAAGTTAAAGTCATCGCTGGCTTACTGGAGGAAATTTCCACCGTTCCAACGATTCGCGAACAGCTCGCACTGATTCAAGATTTGCAGAGCGATGAATGGTGGCAGGACGTCACCGTGCCCATGCTGGAAACCGTCCGGAAGAAACTGCGCTTGCTCGTCAAGCTGATTGAAAAACAACAGCGCAAGCCTGTTTATACGGATTTTGAGGATGTCATGGGCGGCGAAACGACATTTGAACTGCCAGGCTTCGCGGCTGTGGATACGTTCGCCAAATTTCGGGATAAGGCCCGCGCGTTCTTGCGCGACCATCAGGACCACCTCGCCGTTCAGCGGCTGCGGATGAATCAGCCGCTTACCGCGTTGGACTTGGCTGAACTGGAGCGCATGCTCGCAGAGAGCGGCGTTGCCAATCCCGACCATTTGCAAAAAGCGAAATCGGATTGCGAAGGGCTGGGCCTCTTTGTGCGGTCACTGATTGGTCTGGATCGCGAGGCCGCCAAACAGTTGTTGGGCGGCTTCACGGCGGGAAAAACGTTGACCGCGAATCAAATCGAGTTCGTCAATCTGATTGTTGAGCACCTGACCGAGCATGGAGTGATGAAACCCGAGTTGCTCTATGAGTCTCCGTTCACCGACCTGAATCCCCAAGGGCCGGAAGGCATTTTCAACACGACGCAGGTTGAGGAACTGGTTGCGTTGCTGGCACAGGTTCGCGCCCGGGCTGTGGCTTGACCATTACTTCAGGCAATTCGTAAGCCGATCTCTTAATTGCCGGAAACCCTCGCGCATTTCCAGCAGGCGCGGATTCCACGCCAGGCAGATTTTCCGCTCGTAATCCGGCGGCATCGGCGCGGCAACTTGCAGGTATTGCTTCGCATCAAAGTCCTCCACGGCGATCTTCGGCAGAATGCTGCAATACTTTCCCGACAGCACCGCCCGCGACGATTGCACTGCCGTTTCACAGCGCAAATGCACCTGCAAATCTTTGATCTTTGTGCCCGCTTCCAGCGCCTGTTTGAAATCATTCGCGCTTTCGTGCAGTGCCAGCGGCACGTTCTGCAAAATCCAGAGCGCGTCCTGTAACCGCGTCGGCGGCACTTTGTCACGCGGGACGAAAAGCGCGTATTCCATCCGGAACAAAGGCTGACTCTTCAGCGGTGGTTTGACTGCGCTTTGCCTGACCACTCCAAAATCCAGATCCAAATCCATCAATCCGGTAATGATTTCATTCGTGGTCCGGGAACTCAGACGACATTCCACTTTGCGGGACTCGCTCTGAAACTGGCCCATTCTGCCCGCCAATCGCCAGTGAATCAGGCTCTCGTAGGCGCCCACCGTGACCAGTTGCGGCTTTGCCAGTCGCACGGACTGAAAATCATGGAGGCGCGTCAATATCTCACGTCCGATCCCCGCCAGGCGATGTCCCTCCGCGTTTAATTCCAACCGCCGCCCGTGCCTTGTCGCCAGTTCGGTCCCAAAGAACTCCTCAAGTTCTTTGAGTTGCCGGCTGTATTGGCTTTGACGGGTCGAATCTCCCGGCGCTGCTTTGGTGATGCTTCCCGCCCGTGAGACTTCCACCAGCGTTCGCATCCGCTCCAGCGAGAGCCGGCCTTTGGAGAATAAGGATTCAAACATGATTGTTCAGTCATATTATCTGCTACTACTGCTGTAGTTATTCAAGAATAAAAATGCCATGATCTGAAATATGAAAAACATGGCATCTGACAATAACGAACCCAAGCTCGGTGGCTGCTATCGGTTGCGCGTCGCGCGGCAGCACTCCTGGACGAATCACTTGGTGCTGGTTCTCGCGGTTGCAGGCGAGTGGTGCACAATACTGGATTTGGAAGCCCACGGCCAACCCAACCCCGCCGCAGGCGAACGGTTGCGCTGGACCAATAGCCACTTTCAGTTTGAACCGATACCGCGTTCGGAATTGCCATTAGCCGCCCGCCTTTACCACGCAACCGCTGGAGCCCCAGCGAACAACGCGAACCGGCCCATGCCGCACCGCGCCCGCCAATGCGAATTGCCCGCGCCTCGACGCTCGCATTTGCGCTTCGGCCTGTCTGTGCGCCTTGCGTCAGCCGCACGGTCGGATGCTGATGTCGTGGTTACTGTCGCCTGAACATGCCGATCCCAACAACCGCAACCCCAAACTAAAGGCAACACTTATGAATCGCTCGGAACTGTTCAATGAAGTCAAAAGCTGGCTGGAAAGCGGGAAGATTACATTCCTCGCCGACGAAGAAGAGTCCTTTCGCTTTCGCATCAATGGTGACAACGGCCTTTTCGACATTCGCCTCTTGTGCGAGGACGAACCTGCTTTGCTTCAAATCACTTGCCCGATGCCAGTGAGAATTCCGGCGGAGAAAGTCTCCGAAACCGGACTGGTGTTGCACAATATCAATTCCCGCTTGCGCATTGGTGCTTTCCATTTCCACGTCGAGGAACGCGTGGTGGACTTCCGCTTGGCGATGCCCATTCGGCCGGAGGCGCCGCTGGCAGAGCAATTCGGCCAGACGGTCGGGACAACAGTAACGACCATGGATGAACACATTCGATGCCTCGGCCTGTTGGCCTGTGCCACTCCCGAGTCCGAGCAAGCGGTCGCCAAGTTGTCGCCGCATCCGGACGCAGCGGGAGAAAATAGTCGCTTCCCGAATCGCCGGTTGGAACTGAACTGAGCTGCCAAACACCCGACCTCATAACGAACTTTATGAACCCGAACATTATTACCTGCCCGAAGTGCAAAGCTGAAATCCCGCTGACCGATGCCATGGCGCATCAGGCGCGTGAGCAGATGGAAAAGGAATTTGCCGCCAGGCAGCGCCAGCTTCTTGATAACATCGCGACCCGTGAAAAGGCGGTAGCGGAACAAGCCAAGGCGCTTGAGGACGCGCAAAAGAGTGTTGAGCGTGAGGTCGCTGCCAAGTTGCTGACGGAGCGCAAGAAGCTTCAGGTGGAAGCTCAGGAGCAGGCCAAACAGACGCTGAAGGTGGAGATGGATGATTTGCGGGTTCAACTTGAAGAGCGTCAGAAGAAATTGGCTGAAGCCCAGAACTCCGAATTGGAGTTGCGCAAGCAGCAACGCGCACTGGAAAGCCGCGCCAAGGAATTGGAACTCGAAGTCGCCCGCAAGCTGGACGCCGAGCGCGAGAAGATTCGTCAGCAGGCCATGGAAACGGCCACCGAAGCTGAACGGTTTCGGGTCGCGGAAAAGGAAAAGGTGATTTCAGATTTGCAGCAGCAGATTTCCGTGCTGAAACAGAAAGCCGAGCAGGGTTCGATGCAACTTCAAGGCGAGGTTCTGGAATTGGACTTCGAGAACCAGTTGAAAACCGCGTTCGTCCACGATGTGGTGCAAGAAGTCAGCAAGGGAGTTCGCGGCGGTGACGTACAGCATACGGTGCAGACCAACACCGGCCATGTTTGTGGCCTGATTCTTTGGGAAACCAAGCGCACGAAGAATTGGAGTGGAACTTGGACCGACAAGCTCAAGGAGGACATGCGTGCCGCGAAAGCCGAACTCGCCGTGCTCGTCACCCAGGCGCTCCCCGACGGTGTGAAACATTTCGGGCTGCTGGATGGCGTGTGGGTTTGTGACTACGCCAGCGCGTTGCCGCTGGCGGTAGCCTTGCGCTCGGGTCTGGTGAACGCGGCCATGGCCCGCCTGGCGGAAACCGGTAAGACCGGGAAGATGGAGGAGCTTTACGCCTACCTGTGCGGCAACGAGTTTCGCCAGCACGTTGAAGCGGTGGTCGAATCGTTCGCGGCTATGCAGGAAGACCTGCAACGCGAGCGCCGCGCGATGGAGAAAGCTTGGGGGGCTCGCGAAAAGCAGATGGCTCGCGCGCTCCAACACACCGCCCAACTCTACGGCAGTATCCAAGGTATCGCCGGTCAGGCGGCTTTGCCCGAAATCAAATCGCTGGTTCTCGAAGACGCCAGCGCAGCTACCGAAGCCAATCCCTAACCATCAACCAATGCAGACCACGACTATGAATACCACAGCTACCCCAACCTTTATGCCTGAATCCAACAAAGTCCTGCCCCCGGCTGCCACTCCCACCGCTGAATCGGTGAAGCCCAGCACTACGCTCAACGAGATTCTAGCAGACTCCGGTTTCTCCATCGTGGGAAGCCACTCTCTCCCGGGTCGCAATGGCGTGTTTGTCCCCGTGCCCGTCAGCTTGCATGACCACGTTCGCGCTCACCTGCAAGGTTCGTTCGCTGCCGGAATCTACTCTCATCAGGCGCAGGCGATTCAACACAGCTTGGATGGCGATGATGTCTGCCTCGCCACGCCGACGGCTTCCGGCAAGAGCTTGGTTTTTATGGCTACTGCCGCCCACGAGTTGATGAGTGATGACTTCGCTCGCGTGCTCGTGCTCTATCCTGCGAAGGCGCTGATTCAGGATCAGCTCGCCAAATGGAACGCGCTTCTCGCGCCGCTCTCTTTGCAAGCCGGCTTCATTGACGGCAGCGTTCCCGTCTCCGAACGCAAAGAAATTCTCTTTCGTCGCCGAGTCAGTTTGATGACACCCGACGTGGCGCAAACGTGGCTCATGGGTAACTTGAACGACAAGGCCGTCAAAGCGTTTCGCTCCAATTTGCGCCTTTTGATTCTGGATGAAGCGCATGTGTACGACGGCGTTTTCGGCACGAACATGGCGTTCTTTCTCCGTCGCTTGCAGGCTGTAAGTTCACCGCTTCGTCTCATTTGCAGCACCGCCACGCTGGGCGAACCCGGGCAGTTTGTTGAACAGTTGACCGGTCGGCATGTTGTTCAGATCGGTGCGTCGGCGGATGGTGCTCGTGCCGCCGAGAAGGATATTCTGCTCGCCCGCAAGCTCTCCGGCGATTCGTTCGATGCAACCTCTACGTTGCTCCGTTCGCTGGCCCAGCATTTTCCGGGTCGCTTTCTTGCCTTCGGCGATTCTCGCAAACTGGTTGAGGTTGTTACAGCCGCCAGTCAACGCCAGGGCAGCGATGACGCGAATCCGGGCCACGATACATCTGAACCGGATGCGTCTCCCAATCCTGACAATGGCATTTTGCCCTATCGCGCCGGTTACGAATCCCATGACCGCAAAGCAATTCAGGAAGCGCTTACCCAGGGAAAACTTCGTGGCGTGGTTGCTACCAGCGCCTTGGAGATGGGTCTCGACATCGGGGAGATTGACTTGGTGGTGCTCCTCGACACTCCGGCTTCCATGAAGTCCTTCTGGCAGCGTGTCGGTCGAACCGGGCGTCGGCATCGTGGCGCTTGTGTCATTATTGATACCCGCCAGACCATTGCCGATGGGGATGCCGAGTTGGCGGCTTATCTGGCCCGCCCGGTCGAGCCGAATTGGTTGTATCTCCACAACCGCTACGCGCAATACACCAACGCGCTTTGTGCTGCCGCCGAAATCGCGCAAATCAATGGCAGCTTCGACCGCACCCACTTCCAATCGTTGCCCGGGCAGTTCGCTCAGTTCCTCGACAACGAGCTGAATCCCACCACCAGTGTCGCGCCGGACTTGTATCCTCTGAAACAAGCGGCCCAGGGCGACCCGCATCACGAGTGTCCGCTCCGCAACGGAATTGAAAAGAGTTTCAAAGTCGTGACTGCGCGGGGCGAAAGCCGCGGTGAAGTAACCTTTTCGCAGGCATTGCGTGAGGCTTATCCCGGGGCGGTCTATTACTACATGGCGACGCCCTATCGCGTGCAACGTCTGAATTACCGGGATGGAGAAATCATCGTTCACCGTGAGCGCCGCTATACCACCAAGCCCACGCGCTTTGCTATGGTGTTTCCCGATTTTGGAGCGGGTGCGTTGTGGATGCAGCAGAGTTCGACTGGCTTCCTTGCCGAAGTCGAAATGCAGGTGAGCGAGCGGGTTTCCGGTTTCCGGGAGAAGCGCGGCAAAACCGAAACGACGCACACCTATGGTCCTGGCAGCAGCTACAGTCAGCAGCCGCTCAATCGCTTCATTCGCACAACCGGTGTTTGTTGGTTCTTCTCGCAACCTCAACTGGTCTCCGATGCCGTCGCCAACAGCATCATGCAGGCATTTTGCGAACAGTGCGGTATCCAGCCGCGTGACTTGGGGGTGGGTCGCTTTCATGCTCAAACTGCGCCGCGCAGCAATGCGCCCGTTAATGGCGTGTGCATCTTCGATAACTCGAATGGCAGCTTGCGCTTGACCGAGCGTTTGGCGGCCACGTTTGCAACCGTCGTGTCTGCCGCGTTCACAACGGAAACCGCTCGGGGCAACACCTTGGTTGCCGATGCGCTCTCCCATCTGTTGACCGAACTTGATGCGGCTGTTCCTGCGACGTCGCCCGTATCATCTTCCTCGACACCTCAATCGGATGCACCCGACGGCTGGACGCACGTCATCGCTCCCGGCTCCAAGGCAATCTTCGCCACTGTCTCCGGCACGCAGGAGGTCACGGTATTGGGGCACTTCTATACGCCGACGGGACTTCAATATCACTTGAAGCATCCCACTCCGACAATCCGCTGGGTGGTTCAGGCCGATGCCCTTGAACCCATCAACGGCGTCACCACCATGCAACTTTACAACCTGATGACCGGCGAACTTAAACAGGCAGCCTAGAGAATTCATTACCTTGCGTCCTCACAATCCAATACGATCTGCGTGTTGCCTGCGCATCCGCAATTCCGGTGCGGCAAGATTAGGATGTTTGCGAGCAACGCGGGAAAAACCAATATGAGCATAGTCACCTCCACCCCCAATTCGACCCTGCTGAATCAGATGCGTTTCGCGCCAGAACAGCAGAAAATCGAGAAACTCATGGTCACGTTTGAGCTGGAGACCATTCTCTCGCACTTCGAACGCGAGGGCGGCGTTAAGTCCATTCGCGACACCATCCTCAGCAGCCAGTTGAAATTGACCCGCACCATGGCACCGCGGCTTGCGACGGCTTTGGAAGAGGTTTGTGCCGCGCTCCAGTATGCCGAGCCCGTGGAATTGTTCGTGGCGGAGAACGCCAGCATCAACGCCTTCGCCATTTATTCCCTCGATCAAACCCCGCACATCATTGTGCTGACGAGCCGCCTGATTGAGCGCATGAACGATGCTGAAATTAGGTTCGTCCTCGGACACGAAATCGGGCATCTCCAGTTTCGCCACTATCGGATGCAGATGGTGCCGCGCGCCTTTGGTGATAACAAAGAGGGCGACAACAAGACTCCCTCGCTGTTGCAGCGGCGTTTGGAAATCTGGCAACGCCTTGCAGAACTTTCCGCCGATCGCGCCGGCTTCGTGGCCGCCGCCGGCAACCTAAATTCGGTGGTTTCCGTTTTCTTCAAGATCGCCAGCGGCCTCGGCCCGGAACACTTGCACTTCGACATCTCCGCCTTTCTCGCCCAGCTTGAGGAACTTCAGCAATTGGAACGCCGCGACAGCCTCTGTGACTTCAGTCATCCCTCCATTCCCATTCGTGTCAAAGCCCTCCAAATGTATCGCGATGTGGGCGGTCCCAACGCCAGTGCGGAAGCGCTTCAGCAGATTAATGCCGCCATTTCTGAACTCGCCAAATTGATGGAGCGCATACCTTCTGATCCCGAGGAATTGCATAAGCTCAACTACATTCTCGCCGGCGGGATGCTCGTGGGCCACTCGGATGACCAGGGTTTGGGCCACATTGAGATGCAGGCGTTCATCGAAATGTTGCTCCCCCTGATCAGTGACCCAGAGGAAGCGATTGCCAGCATTACGACAGTGGCACAGGCCGAGGAAATGTTTGCGGCTAGCGCGGCCTGGATGCGTGAAAATACCGGCGAACTAAAGTTCAACGGTTTTCGCTATCTCGCCATCATTGCGGCTTTGGAGGGGATGACGCCCGAGGAAGAGACGCTGCTCTATCGCATGGCCGAGATGACGGGAATCCCGCGCAAAGCGGCGGCGGATTTGATTCACGAAATCTTGACCAGCTTCGCCCGCATGAAAGTTCCCGGTGGCAACTTGATTCAGAAGTTGCGTTGATTCCCGTCTGCTGACCGCCGACTGATGCCGAATTGTTAGCATGAGCCTTCGAAATGCGCAGGTGAGTATTTTCTCGTGTGGCGGCTGCTGCAATTGCGTTCAATTCTCAGGACTCGGGTTGTTCTCGGATGACACCGGATTGCAGACGGAATAGATCTACGGATTGGTCGCGCTCGGTGCGTGGACTGATTCCGGGCAACGCCGGTTGTTGGAATCGGACTGATCGTGGCTAGTTCGCGGTCATGGACTGGACACGCCCGCTTACTGTGCGCGGAAGTGGGTTGGACCTGGTTTCGGACAAATTGCGGTCGCGGTGAGTTCAGGGACAGAACGCGGACGGCCCGCTGATGGAAACGACGCTGGCGCTTTTCGGCAGCGGCTTGTCCAACGGAAACAGCCACGGCACGACCAGTCTGCCCCTGGTGCTGGCGGGTGGCGCCGGGATTGGTCTGCGTC
>Ga0194132_10006647_pt1 | contig 17798 bp, 16 predicted proteins | sample TA2KigOf80mmetaG_FD_148612 | JGI IMG/M metagenome (GOLD analysis project Ga0194132, IMG submission 148612) | Freshwater microbial communities from Lake Tanganyika, Tanzania - TA2015054 Kigoma Offshore 80m | ecosystem: Environmental > Aquatic > Freshwater > Lake | place: Tanzania: Lake...
CAAAGACACAACTCTAATCTAAAGACTTCAATTCTTGAGAATTGAACGTATTATAAAATGTCAATTTTATAAGATTGGAGATTTCAACTAGCATTAATTATTAAGATAATTGGTTCAAATCAAATCCTTCTATAAGTTTTTGTAGAGATATATCATTATTATTTATTAAATCAAAAGCTCCTGGACCAAACTCTAAATTTATTCTATTTTCATCAGATAACACTATCTTACCATCTATAATTTCTCCAACTATCTTGTGAGGAGCATAATTTTCATGAAATTTATCATTCTCAAAATATATTCCTCCTCTTAACTCACCTTTATATAAAATATAAACCTTAATTCCAGGACGATAATTTCCCAGAGCAATAAATCTTCTTTTAGAAATATCTGGAAGCGTATTTAATTTAATTCCCTTCTGAAGATCATTAATAGTAATTTGTCCAATACCTGACTTTTCAAACGAACCTTGTCTTAACCCCAAAGCTGTTTCAATAAGCTCTTTGGATTTAAGTTCTTCTTTAACATAAAGCCTACCATGTGGTAATGAGTAAAACTCCCCTAACTCATAGTCATTCCATAAAAAGCCTTCATCTTCTGCAAATATCTTTAATCCATTCAAATAAATTTGGGGAGTTGTTTTCTTACCATCAATTAAAATATATCTATTTTCAGATGAAGATTCTATAGATAAAGTCTTACTTTCAACATTATTTGTAGTATCATCGGAATAACAATATCCGTTAACGCAATCATAATTGCCTTCTCCAAATTTATCAATGCAATCTTGAACTAAAATACAACTAGACTATTGAAATTTCTCCTGTAACTAATTGACCTTCTATCTTTTGATTACTATTTTGAATCCCAAGAATATTATTCCATTTCCAATCATAATTATTAATTATGATTATTTTATTAAATCTATCAACAATACCAATATTAATATCTCTGACAAACCAATCTCCGAAGAGTCCAGTCTCCTTGGAAAATATTCTTGACCCTTGAGTATAAATTGTAGTTCTAACCCCATTTAAATTAAAATAATTGGGTTCCTTTTCTCTAGAATTATATGTTTTCTCAAGTTTCAGAATTTTAATACCTTTAGTAGAACTCCCTGCAGAAGCAGGCGGGGTTTGAGAAGCAGGCGTAGAAGTAGAAGGTGTAGTAGACCCACTAGAAGGCCCAGTGACTTTAAACTCTACAACAGAAGTTCTAAACAATCTATCAAATATTCTAGCCTTCATCAAAGTAACTTCAGCAATATCATAATTCCAAAATGGATTCAATAAATTAAGCTTATCAAGATAACCCTTAAGTTTACTTTTATCCTTAGTATCTATATCAATACCTTTAACTTCATTCTGTAAATCAGTAGAAACAGTATATCTATTGCCTTGATTAAAGTTCTGTCTTTGTATTTGTTCTATTTCACTTAAAGTCTTATCTCTCAATCCAGTATTTGATGCGTCTATTGTATTCTTTACGCTATTTTTATCAAGCCAACATCCCAATCTATCAACACCACAAACTCCTACTTTAACGAAACGAGCAGGATCAGTTGTAATGCCAGGATTATCTGTTGCACAAACTCTTACAACTCCTCTATTGTATATTGCAGGATTCAAAGCTTCATCAACTGCAGCTCCAGGATTAGGGTTAAGCAAAGCAGCAGGGCTAACTGCTCCAGAAATACATTCCTGCTCAGTCTTTATGTCTGTTCTCGAAAGTTCGTCATTGACTATTTTATTAGTCACAAAGTCAACTGCAAAACTACTAGAAACTTGTTTAAATCCGCATTCTTCTTTATCATTTATTCTTACACATAATTGCTGATAACCTTTAGGTGCAGTAAAGTCCTTACTCTCAGTAGCATATTGTCCTCTAGCAATAAATCCATTAGCGACAGCTAAAATAGGAGCACTTGCATACTGTCCTCCTGAAGGCGGATCTTTCAAATAAACACTATAAGAAACTCCTCTCTCTTCTCCTGCAAAAACATGATAAAATACTTTATATTGCGAAGTCGCAGGAATAGTAGCATCAGTATAATCAATCGCACTATACCATGCATGGAATTGAGGAGGCGAATCAGGTTCAATCAAAGTCTCAAAACTATTAGGAACCTTAGCAGATATAAATGCACGACAAATTTCAGTTCCAGCTTCTTCAATACTTCTAACCTTGAATGCATCAAATGAATTAACTGCATAGCTTTGAGTAAAGTAATTAACTGAATCTTGAGCATTCTGCCATGAACTAGCAACAGTCATGTATTCTCCTCCGCCCCTAACTTGAGTCTGTCCTCCACTATAAACACTTTCAACTAATTTTGGAAGAATAGTCTTAGCAAGTGGAGCAGCCTGTCTCCAGAAGAATTCACACAAATAAACAGAACTTACCTGATCACAAATTCCAACATATTTACCAGTTTCAACAGCTTCCTCTAAACAAGCCTGATGACTCTTCAATATAGAAAGATAACCATCAATTCCAGCTTTTATTCCTGTCAAACAAACAGGGGCTATAATTCCTTCCCTATAATTAGGCAAACACAATAGAGCACTTCCAACAATACCGGATTGTATTACATCCGAAACATAATATTCCCCTCCAAAATTACATCTAGAAGCAGGACATATTACTGGGTCGCAAACATTGAATAATATCTTACAATCTTCAGGACTCATAAAGTCTTGACATTGGCTTCCAGGAAGTAAAGCAGCTGCATTTCCGACATTCAAAAGATTCCCTCTTACCCTTACCTGTTTATTTCCATACTGCGAACCAGCTTCTCTAAGTGCTTCTACTGCTTGAGAAACAATATTCTTTGTTTTTTGTTCAGTCAATCCAGGGAAATTAGAAAATGACTGTCCAGTATAATAATCAAATCTAACACATTGATCATCTCCAAAATTAGTCTGGTAAAATCCAACCCTTTTATCTCCCATTATATTACAAACATAGAATGTAGAAGGTCTTCCATTTTCCTCAAATGATTTTGTCCCTCCAAATATAGGAAGTGCTTGAGTAGTAGCTGCATAAAATCCTTTATTCAAATCAAATGGAACAACTGCAGGTCTTCCCTTATATGGTTCAGTATCGAAATACCTAACAGTAGCCTCTCCAGTTGCAAACTGATTATTGTATGAAGCAGAATTAGTTAAATCAAATAATGTCGGAAGACTTTCCAAATCATCAGGTAAAGCATTAGCAGCTGTTGATGAAGATGTAGAATCTTGTATCTTAGAATCCACATTTTTATTACTCAAAGAGTAGATTTCCTTACGCCTGTAACCCTCATTAGTTTTATCAAAAACAACTAAGTAAGTTCCACCCTTTCCAGCTACAACTTGAGCAGGAGATTTATCTGGAATACTAAATGAACCAAATGTATATCCTTTTAATTTCAAAGTCTCAATAGTTTCACCAGAATACCTTCCTCTATTTTTATTATCTATAGAATAAATATTAACATCCTGATGAGTTTTAACCCTCTCATCATAATTCAATCTCTCTCCAACATTACCTCCAATAGTATCGAGTTCAGCTTGTGCTCTCGCAATTCCCCTAGGACTTCCAGAAGTGTCTTTAGCAACTTTACAATTGAAATAAATATCTCTCAACTGCTGGTAAGTATAAGAATCAACATTTGTAGATTTAATAATTTCATTAACATTTGTATAACTGGGACCTTGAGCCAAACTCTTATTTCCTAAATTAACTCCAGTACAAGCAGTATTTATCTCTTGAATTAATTCTTCTTTAGCTTTCCTTTCGTTGAATGCACCTTCCCCTTGAGGGTTTTCAGTTTCAATTCTCTTAGTCAATTCATTACTCTGTGTAATTGCATTCTTTCTTGAAGCTACATCTTTAGCAATATCGCTAGAATAATGATTATAACATGCAGTCAAAGTAGGAGCATAAGTCTTTCCTAAATTAACCTCATTCTGACAGAATCTAGTCCATCCATCATCCCCGGACATTACACCTCTTCTAGCAAGAGCTTCTCCAGAAAGACCTGTAAAGAAGTTCTTTACTGTCAATACTCCTGCTGTAGCAAAACAAGCAGTCTTTAATCCTGTAACTACTTCTCCTAATTTCTCAGATATAGACTCCCATTTCTGTATAGATTTATTCAAGTTTTCAATTTTTTTCTTGGCTTTATCCGGAGTAAGTTCTATCAATCTTTTTTCAATTCCAATTCCTACAGTAAAATTGCTTATGCTTCCGCTTCGAGTAACAGGAGAAATTCTCAATTTAACATAATTTTGAAAATCAATTTGAGAAACTCTTATTGTCTGCCCGCATGCATCAGCACTACCAGTTGTACTAATTCTACCATCAAATCCATTCTTTTTATCATTACAAACAGCCTTTAACTGAACACTTTCAGAATTTATTACAGAAGTTAAAGAAATTGTTCCGAAACTAAATTTAGCATTTTTACCTTGTTCAACATCTTGAATGTCCTGTCCCCATGATATTTTAGCACGAGAAACTTTACCAGAACCAGTTACTTCAACAAGCCTTATAGTATGGTGTCCATCATCCATTTGTATACTTGTAGAAGAATTCGAGCTATCACGAGAATAAAGCTGATTAAGAACTGCCAAAAACTCATTAATATTCTTACCATCTGGATAATTACTAATATATTTGTTTATCAATCTAAGAGCAGTATTTTTCTTAGTATAATCTACAGCAAGTCTTATTGCCTCACTGAGAGCAACATCCCCGTATAAATCGCCCAAATCTTTCTTCTCATTACCATATGAATCTGAAACAAGCTCGTAATTTAATAATGCATCTCTAATATATTCTTCACTTGCCTTATCATAGGTTGCTTCGTAAAGAACTGCAGATGAAACAGGCCTCAATAAACTAAACTCTTCTTTTGTTTTTACCATTTTAGCATCGGCAACATCAAAGATCTCGTACTTCAAAACACCATTTTCAGTAACATTTCCACTTACTTCATAAGTAACGCTAGTATCAACTTCAAACTTATCCTTAACTTTATACACCTTATCTCCAATATTCAAAATCTGAGGCTTGTTTGTTAAAACAGGGTTTTCCCTTCCACAGCTAAGTTCAACAGTATCTCCTACTATCCCCCTAACAGCACATTTATTATTCAAAAATCTACTTCCTTGATAGACATCAATCAAATCTCTATCCACTTGCAAGCGCGCTATTTTTGGAGGAGAAACAAAATCGCCATATGAAAACTGCAAAGCAGTCTGACAATAACTTCCAGGTAAATAAACTGGGCTAGGCTGCGGAGAATTCTTTCTTAAAGTAATCTCAGAATATTTTATATCTCCTGAATAAATTTCAACACTTATCGAATCATTATTATCAATCTCTTTTACTCTAACAGACATTCTTCCTCCAAAAATAGTCTGTTTATTTTTATCAATTTTCCATTCAGAATCAGAACTTTCTTTCAAAAGCATTTCAGTAGCTCCGATACCAATAGCATTTCCAGAATAATAATCCACACTAGCAGATAAAGTGAAGTTAAAGAATTCCGGCATCGTATTTTCATCAGGATTTCTCTTCAAAACTACTACAATATATCCAATATTGCTTTGTAAAGGGGTGCCAAGCAATTGGTTTGTAGTCCTAAGTGCTGCATTAGCTGGATGGAAACCAACTCCAGCAACATAATCTGGATAACGGCCATTAAATCTTATATTTCTAATTTGTTTAATATCAATTGCAGGATTTAGCTGTAATAAATCAAGCTGACAGAAAACAGGAACATTTTGTTCAGCTAATAAATCGCTTCTAACAACAGCAGGTTGGCATCCGGCAGGAGTAACTTGTAAAGTAATATCTTGTGAAACACATTGGTCTCTTTCATTCAATATAGGCCAATAAGTTTGAGCATTAGAACCATAATAACTACTAAAACTAGAACCATAATTAACAAAACTAGCAGTTCCTCTATTACTTCCTGAAAAACTAGGGTCCGAAGAAACAACTTGAGCAGAAACTATCCCTAAAAGTAATACAAAGTATAATAAAATAAATCTAATTTTAATCATCAAAATTAACCTCCAATCCTAAAGTATCAAAGACTTCAAAATTATATTGTAATTGTTCTAAAGAATTAGGAGTTGCAAGTTCACTTACATCAATTATAATTTTTCCAGTTTCAAGTTCAGAGGCAAGAATAAAGTAATCAGTCATTTTACCCCCACCACGTAAAGCATAATCTATAGTTGTAGAAGGAATTTCTACATCAACACATCTTTGTTCAGTTCCTCCGAAGAATCCTGAAATTCCACCCTTGTTAATTTTGAAACATTCTGTTTTTCTTGTAGCAGGAATTACAACCTTAGAACTTCCATAAACGTATGCCTTTATCTCATAAAGCCCTTCCTTTAATTTAACAGTAGAAGATTCAGGAATTATAGCACTTGAAGAGTAACCATCTATAGTAAAGTGAACAACCGCAGTAGCATTTGAAACAATTCTTCCTCCTAATCTAACCTCTACTTCAACATCATATTCATTCTCTAAAACTATCTCTGCAAAGTTCTGGGAATTTGAAGAGAACAAAACTTTACGTTCAGCATACCCTCCAGCATCAGCGATTAAATAGCCATTAACACAAGCAGGAACTTTAGTATCTAAAACTCCATTCTTGCTCTGTCCCAAATCACAAACACTATCAAAACAACTATAAGAGATATTAGCGTCTATTTCATTAAGATTCAAATCAAAAGTATTAACAGTTAAATCGTTTTCAGCAAATGCACAAACATCAACATCCTGCTCATTATCTATAGGAGTTCCAGCAATAGGAGAGACAACATTATTATCAATATCAATAACCATTGGAAACTGGAAGTTGTCTATTCCATCACCAATCTGAACAAGAACAGGGAATCTTAAATCATAAATAAAGTGATAAGGTACATAACAGAACCCCATTATCCCCATCCCTTCTTGAGTTCCTACTGGTTCAGCAACCATTAACGCTTGAGTTGCAGGAGTTACTTCTATTTTACTTGGAAAAGCGTCTGGCAAATACATAATATTCACAGGTTCATTTATTCCAAGATTCTTTCCAAAATAAACTTCCTTTGAAGAATCTCCAGAGAGCTCAATTGTTCCAATATTATTGCTAAGACTCTGACGCACCTCATTTACAACTTCCTGAGTTTTCCATATCTTAGGAGAACATTGAATTTCAACTCCATCGACTGGAGCGTAACTTTGTAAAACATCCAAAGCATAATTTTCTAAGAATAAGTTTTGCCTTTCAGAATTATAGATTGTAAGAGCTTCATTATAAAGAGTTCCAAGCTTGCTATCAAAAGATATCCTATGTTTCGATTTCCTAGCAACATCTTCTCCAAATGAAGAAGCAAGAGCAGATTCAACATTAACAGAAACTAAATCATCTGAAATATCTACAGAAGCAGAAATATCCGACTTTTCAATTAAGAAACCCCTACTCTCAAAATCAGAAAAGTCACAATCATTTACCCTTTCAGATAAAAACAATTCAAGTTCATTTTCCATATCATTCAATGTAGGGACATTCTCAATAATTAGATTATTCTCTGTAAATCCATACCAATAAGGTACTTTAAAACCTAAAAAGTTAAGATGTGAAGAAAAAGGGTTAAAGTCACTAGCATAAGCTAATTCTCCGATATCTATTCTTCCACCTTGAGATTGCATTAGTTTTATTCCATTGCTCAATTCCTGATTAATACATTCTGAATATCTTGCATAAACAGGTTGGAGAGATGCAGGAATATTATCTCCAAACAAATTTCCTCTGAAAGCAAAAAACAATCCAATGACTGCGACAATAACTATAGCAATGATTACAAATATAGTCACCTGTCCAATTCGATTCATTTTCATTTTTTATCTCCTTTTGAAACTTTTTCCTTAACAAGCTCCATCAAAGCACTATTAATATCCTTATCTATACTGTCCTTAAACTTCTCCCATAACTTCTCATCTTCAATAAGTAAGAGATACTTCTTCATTCAACCTCAATAGCATAAAATAAAAACAAGTATATAAACATTATTAGTAACTTAATGACTAACTTACTTAGTAAGTAAAGAAACAATCAAGATTACTTAAAAACAGAACATTATTTCTTCAAGAAGAATTAGGCCTCAAAAAAGCCAAGGAAGTTTTTTAATAGTTATATTTTAGATTCTAAAAACTTTAAAATAACCGAAATAGTTTCTTGAGTAGTTTTATTTTCTGTATCAATAATGTTTCCAAAATCAAACTCGCTAACTTTTTTATGAACTACTCTAGCAGCATCAGCACCATGAGTTTCTCCTCTTTGTTTATCTCTTTCAATACATCTCTCTACCGAAGCCTTAAGAGTAAAAACATAATGAGGATAATTTAGTCTTTTAATTAAATCTTCAATTTGAGATTTCCAATAGAAGTTGCCATCTAAGATAACAATCTTACCCTTATCCAATAGTTTCTTTGCATCTTTAACTGCAATTTCGTTTGCCTTAATGAAGCTCTTTTGCGAAGTGTAACCTTCTTCTCTATACTTTCCAAGATCATGTTCATCTAAAATTTTATCAATAGATATATGAGTAGCATTAAGCTTTTTTGCTAATTCTTTAGAAATAGTAGTCTTTCCGCAGGCTAATGGTCCACGAATTATTATATAATAAATCACCCACATTAAACTTTTTGATAGCTATTAAATTTAACTAAATGGCCCTGCCAAGAATCGAACTTGGGCCTCGTCCACGTCAAAGACATGTTCTACCATTAGACTACAGGGCCATCTCTAATTAATTCAAATAAAGCCTATAAAAAAGTATGTGAGCAATCTTTTTAAACAAAAAATACTTATAAAAAGCATGTCAAAAAAGGGAGGTAAGCAAGATCACAAATTTTGTCCTGTATGTGGAATAAGTCTTCAAATTACAGATACTTTTTGTATAAAATGCGGATATTCCTTTGCAGAAAGAGCAAATAAGAATAAAAAAAGCAAAAAAAGAAATGCAATCATAATAATAACTCTTCTAATAGTTGCTTACTTCGGTCTTCGTTATGCTAACGGTCAAACAATAATTCCAAAATCATTTGCAGATGCATTAAGAACAATTCTTCCAATTTAATCAATCTTTATTAGCACTATATTTTTTATTTAGTTCAATTTGCATAACTTCTCCAATAACTTGAGTTTCAGCTAAAATTTGAACATCTTTTCCATCTTCAGGATGCCTAATTTGATAAACAAGTTTAGAATTTCCTTGTATCTTTCTGACGCTATTAAAAGTATGAGAAGACAAATAAGCCCTAGAATTTGCATAGTTATCTCTTTCACATCTTAAAAATAAATCAACAGTTCCATCTAATCCATTATCTATTAAGTATTCATCAATTTTCTTACCTTCTTGAATAGTGGAAACTAAAATACAATTACTTCTATTTTCTACAATTTTTTCTCTAGAACATCCTGCTACAATCAAGAGTAAACTTAATAAATTTATAAGGCCACCCCTAATCATATTATCTATAAGAAAAGCTCATATAAATAACTTTAAAAACCACTATTTCTGAAGACTAGTAGCATTATCTTTAACTCGTAAGAGTTTAAGATTCATTGCGTATAATACGCAAGGATACCCTCAAGCCCAGTGAGCCGGCAAGAGGTTAGCTAACAAATCTGCTCACTATACAATGAAATTACCAGAAAAAACAAATAGATACTGTCCGTATTGCAAGAAGCAAACATCTCAAAAAGTTAGCGTAGCAAAGCAAAAATCACGTTCATCTGCTCATCCATTGTCAAGAGGTTCTACCGCAAGAATGATGTCTAGAGGATTGCGTAGGGGTACAGGTAACCAAGGAAGAGCATCTAAACCTGCAATCAAATCATGGAAAAGAAAAACAAAACAGACAAAACGTTTACCAGTTCTATACACTTGCACAGTATGTAACAAATCTAAAGGTACAAAGAAAGCTTTAAGAGTATCACGTATTCAAATAGGAGAAAAAATAGCTAAGTAAAATGGCAGAAACAACAACACAAGCAAAAAAAATAGTAAAGAAAAAATTCTTTGAAGTTAATATCCCATTAACATCAACAAAAGTAAAACTTTACGCAACAAACCCTGAAGAGCTTGATAATAAGATAGTCACTTTAGATATGACTAAGATTTTGAAAGGAAAAAATTTAGAATTAAAAGCAAAAACTTCTCTGAAAGAAGGGAAAATAGAATCTGAATTGGTAAGTATGATACTTATTCCAAGTTATATAAGAAGAACAATGAGACGTGGAATAGATTATGTTGAAGACTCATTTAAAACATCATGTAAAGACTCAGAACTTCTTATAAAACCATTTATGATTACAAGAAATCATGTCTCAAGAGCAGTTAGAAGAGAAATAAGAAACACAGCAAGAAAATTCATAGAAAGCCATGCAAGAATAAAGACTTCAAGAGAATTATTCTCAGAAATTATGACAAATAAGCTTCAGAAAGCAGTATCATTAAAAGTAAAGAAAGTTTATCCACTAGCATTCTGCGAAATAAGATGGATGGAAATAGTTGGTCCCGCAAAGAAGCCCCAGTCCACAGAATCGCAAGTAGAAGAACAAACCGAATAATCAAGAATCAAAAGCCTTTTAACCCATCATTTTCTAAAAGTTCTATGCCTCTGTAGCTCAACGGTTAGAGCATCAGTTTTGTAACCTGAATCTACAAAGATTAAGGCCAGATGAACTGAGGGTTGGGGGTTCGATTCCCTCCAGAGGCTTGTTTTAAATTTAGTAAAACTAAATTTAAGCCACTGGAGGCACTAAAAATTTATCAAATTTTTTCAGCCGACAGAGGCTTAAGGTCTTTTCTTAGCGTCCCTCTTAAACTAGAAAGGATACAATCCTCTCCGACAAACTTTATTAGTTAAAGCTCTAACCTGAATTATTCAAATTTCTCAATCAACTTCTAATTTTGAAAAGGCAAATGGTCTTCTATCTTCAGTTTTTCCCAAAGAAAAAATCATTGTTTCTGCTGTAAAATTATCAAATCTCTGAGCACCAGATAAATTAGAAGTATATGTTACAGAAAGACTAGTAGATCTTCTTTTATTCTTACTATCCTTATGATTAGCGAGTGCCTTTTGAAGTTTAGCTTCATCTCCTGCTAGCAAAATACTTCTATAATGACCATTACCTCCAAAAATACTTCTATCCTTAGAATTTCTCTCTTTAACACTAAAGTTTTCAATCCTAAGAACATAACATTCATTGGCTCCTAAGCAATCTAAAGTAAGAGGCCCTATAAATTCAGGATCTGCAGATTTAATTACATATTTCTTTCCATTCATGGGACAATTCCTCTAAAAACTTAGTTTAAAAACCTTTCTAATTTGTAACCTAAAAATAGTATAAATCTAGGAGAATAATAAAGTTTATACTCTCACTGCTTTAGAACTTCCTATTAAAATATCAGCCGTTTTCTTATCCAAACTTACATTTTGCCCCTTACTAAATGGACCTATAAAATCTCCATCCATGCTAACAAAAGACTCAACATCCTCAGTAATAATCAAACTAATATTATCCTTTTCAGCATAACCATTAAGAAGAAGCATAGAAATTAATTTATCAGTTTGCTCAACAGATCTTATTAAAATATCAAACAAATCCTTCTCAAAAGAAAGCATATTCTCAAAGTCTTTTTTCATTATAATAGTCTCATTTGCTACAAATACAAGATTAAGGAGTTTCCTTTTTCTACGAAGCATAAGTTCCTTGAATATAACCATTGAGTTCTCATACTGTTTCTTATCCCTTATTATTTCATCAGCAAAAAAATCACCGCTTTTTGCTATAGCCTTTTTATTATGATGAATAAATTCAGAAAAATCCTTCATAAAATCGCTAGGCAATTTCTGTAAAGATTCGTTTGTTTTCTCCCGGCGTAAAATCTCATACAAATCTTCATATTTTATCATGAGAAAAATCATGATTAGTATTTTATAAAGATATAGCTAATTATCTTAACAAAGTCTTTGAAAGCAATTGTCTTCCATTAACTGTTCTTTGATTAATAGAGTGTCTCTCTGTAAATCTATTCTTGCTCTCTTTTATATCATTAAAATCAAAAAAGAGAGCTGGGACAGGATCAGAAGTATGAGCCATTTTCTTGCATGAAGTAGTATGATCGGCAGTAACTACCATCTTAAAATCTAAATTAGAGTCTCTAAGTTTACCAAAAAAATCTCTATCAATCATTTCAATAAATTTAACCTTCTGTAAGGGCTTGTTATCATGTCCTGGTAAGTCAGTTTCTTTAAAATGAATATAGAAATAATCAACAATATCTCTTTGTGACTTAATCATTTCAATGGATGACTTTATAGCATTACTTAAAACAATCTCGGCATGATCATAAAAATCCGGATCGTGCATAATAGTCTTTCTTAATGAAGAAATCTTCATACCTAATACTTTTGAAACACCTATTTCTAAAGGCATATACCCAAATCCCATCCATAAACCTGGAAGTTTACGAGTCTTAACTGGACCAATTCCAGGATCCCTGCATAGAAGAAAATTAGCAGGTAAAAATCCTTTTTTCACCCTATTGGCATTTATAACGCTATTTTCTAGAATGATATAACTTTTGCGAACAAAAGTATTAACTAAATCAGCAGTCAAAACACTTTTCCTAGAGTCATCAGTAGCCACAGAGAAAGGCACAATATTAGGTGCGGATTCAACAGATAATCCTTCTTTGTAAGATGGATCTACATTAGTAATCTTATCAGAAAAAACCCCTCTAAATATAAGAACACCTCTATGTCCCACAGTATGAACCAACTCAAATCTAAATGGTAGCCTAAGTTTAGAATTAACCTCGTTAGAAAGCTCGATAGCTTCATTATCTGTCAAAGTTCTTCCAGCTCTTCTATCTATTAATTTCATATTATTCAAATTATCAATAGTAGCAAAATTAATCCTCAATGCTAAGTCCCCATCATTCAAATGAATTCCAGCACCCATAGCTTCCAAAATACCACGAGAATAATCTCTGAAATCTGCTCCAAAAAGAGAAATAAGCCCACTAGAAGACTGAGGAGCAATTCCCTCGGCTATAGGAAAACAGTTATAAAGACTCCCATTAGATGCAAAAAAGTCAAGATTAGGAGTTTTAGCATATTCTAAAGGAGTCTTATCATTAAGTTTTATTAGCGGTTCATCAGCAACACCATCAAGCACAACAAAAATACCTTTCATTCATTAAATTTTGTGATAAAAAACTTATAAACCTTCTCAGCGCTAAAAATACATGTTTAAACTATTAAAAGACAAACTTAAATCATTTTTCGGAAAATCTGAAGAATATGATAAGAAAGAAAAGAAGAAAAAGGAAATAAAACAGCCTAAAGAAAAGAAGTCTAAAAAAGAAACTAAAACAAAAAAGGAGAAATCTTCTAAAAAAGATAGTTATTCAAAAATAGCAGATGGTTTTGAAGAATTTGAAGAAGAAACAAAATCAGAAGAAAAAGTAGAAAGTATTGAAGCTAAAAGTGCGGAAGTAGGGGAAGAAAATGTTGAAGCAGAATTAAAAGAAGAAAAAAAAGGCTTTCTTTCAAAACTAATAAGCAAATTTACAACATCTAAAATAACTCAAGAGCAAGTAGAACAAATATTTGAAGAATTAGAAATAGTATTATTAGAAAACAATGTAGCTCTAGAAGTAGTAGATAAAATAAAGAACAATCTTATAGAAAACTTAGTAGGGCAAGAAGCAAAAAGCAAAGACATCAAAGACAGAGTAATAAACTCTATTAAAAAAGCAATAGAAAGTGTTCTAATAGACTCTCCAAACTTAATAGACGAAATAAAAAACCATCAGGGAACTTACATAATACTATTCTTTGGAATCAATGGCACTGGAAAAACAACAAGTATAGCAAAATTAGCAAATCTTCTTAAAAAAAATAACATTTCATGCGTACTCGCAGCAGCCGATACATTCAGAGCGGCCGCAATAGAACAATTAGAAATTCATTCAAATAAAGTTGGAGTTCCCCTGATAAAAAATCAATATGATTCTGACCCTACTTCTGTAGCCTTTGATGCAAAAAATTATGCTGAAAAGCACAAAATAAAGTGTTTACTGATAGATACAGCTGGAAGAATGTATACAAAAGAGAATTTAATAAAACAAATGGAAAAACTAATTAGAGTCATAAATCCTAATAAAAAAATATTTGTTGGAGAATCAACAGCAGGAAATGATATGCTTGAACAAATAAAGACTTTCAATGAAGCTCTTGGAATAGACGGAATAATACTCAGTAAAGCAGATGTGGATGAAAAAGGCGGAACAGCCTTATCAGTTTCCTACATTACAAATAAGCCAATTTATTTCCTAGGCGTAGGACAGGAATATGAAGACTTAAAGCCCTTCAAGAAAAAAGACATTCTAGAATCTTTAGGTTTTGACTAGTCAATTTCCTGAAACATAATAGAATATCAAAGGGTTCATGGAAGGCATGCTTGGCACTAGCCTTCTATCGCTTATTCTATGAGAATAAGGTGTAACATATACTTCAAAAGACACAGATCCTGTATTAGGACTATCATCACAAAGAATTACTACTAATTTACTAATTCCATCCCTGTCTATTCTGCTTTTATAATTAGTTGAATTCAACCCATACAAATCAACAGAAAACCAGTCTACGTTGTTTGCAGGAGTATCGCATTGAGACGAAGTAGATAAAAATGAAGTAAGACCAGCACCATTGCAAGTAGCTTGAAAATTATTACTAGCATCTAAAATCATCTCAGGGCAGGAGAAAGGTCCAACCCTAGAACCGGTAGTTGAGGTAACATGTACTCTAATTCTTTGTATTGCATTGTAGGAAGTAAGAGGGATATATGAAAGCTTCAGCCTTTCAGCTCCATAAGTACCAGAACCAACAAAAAATTCAGCTCCTACCTCTGCTTTAGGAGGATTAACCTCAAGAATATTTACTCTATTCAATAAATTAGAAACATTTTTCTGAATCCAATCACTCCAAACGGAAAGAGTAGGATAACCTGCAACACCTGTAACTTGTATATCATTCCCAGAATGACCTGGATTTGGAGGATTAGGAGGAGTCTGAGCAATTACAAAACCAACTAAAACAATCATTCCTAAAAGTGCAAAAACATCTCTCTTTTTGATATTAAAACTAAATCTCATTTATTCTCTTCCAAAACAAGATAAATCGCATTAATAAACATATCCAAACCCAATCATCTTTTAAAAGCAAAGTCGTTATTGTCTCTTTTTTGAAAAACTAAAATTAGAGATAGGACTGCGTCAAGCATATTTATTAATCAAATTGTCAATAATAAACCATGAAAAGTCAAAAGATAATTAATATAATCATTATACTACTAATTATTATAATAACTTTATTTTTGTTATTTAAAAATCAAAAAAGTCCGCAATCACCACGACACTCTACAGTTTGAGCAGCAACTCCATAACTATCACAATCTTCATCAATATACCAAGCATTCGTACATCCTTTCCCAATAGGAGCATAATTAGCAGGTTGCAACAACGGACCTTCAGCCTGTAGATTTACAATTATTAAATCAGATTCTAACTTAGAATCTTCTTTCAATAAAACCTCAAAATAAATCTCTATACTATCTCCTTCAAACCACTCTTCAAATAAATAAGAAAAATCTTCTCCTATTTCTAAGTCAATCGTAGCTTTATTTCTTATAAAATCTCCAGAAAGTAATACAACCGAATCATCAAACAACCAGTCTTTTTCATATACTTTTATTTCAACACTACGCTGATTACAATTTGTTCCATCTTTTCCATCAACATAAATAGAAACCGTATCTTCCAATCTAGCAGCAGTATGGCTTAAAGATATAGACTCAATATCACAATTGTCAGTTGGACTTAATAAAATAGAATTAGAATTAGAAGGTCTAAAATCCCCTGGTTCTTTTTCAAATTTATCATCTAAAAATATCTGCTTTCCAGGTATCTCATTAAATATTTCATCATGTAAAAATACGCTAAACGAAGCTGCAAAAATCAAAAAAAGTGTCAAACCTATCAAAACACTCTTATTCATGAACTACCGATAGAAAGAAAGTTTATAAGCGTTCTTAAAAACACAACTTTATTAACCCTAAACAGACTCGGAAATATATGTTAGATAAACTATCAAACGCAATTAAAAAAGCAACAGATAAGATAGCAAACGCTATGTTTCTTGATAAAAACCTTGTCGATCAAGTAATAAAAGAGTTACAAAGATCTCTAATAGAGGCCGATGTTAATATCCAATTAGTTCTAGAGATAACTCAAAGGATAAAGAAATCAGCCCTAGACGAACGCCTTAACGGTATAGAAAAAAAAGAACATATAATAAAATTACTTCATGATGAATTGCGTGCAATATTGGGAGAGAGAAAAGAACTCAAAGTAAACTCAAAGTCTCAAAGTAGATTTATGATGCTTGGTCTTTATGGTGCTGGTAAAACTACAACAATATCCAAACTAGCATTATATTATTCAAAAAGAGGGAGTAAAGTATGTGCAATAGGGCTTGATGTTCATAGACCTGCAGCCTCAACCCAGTTAAAACAGTTGTGCGATAAATTGAACATTGCATGTTTCATAAACCCAGAAGAAAAAGATCCTTCCAAAATTTGGAAAAAGTATAGTAAAGATATAGAAAATTATGATTTAGTTCTAATAGATACAGCTGGAAGAGATTCTTTAGAAAATGATTTAATTAAAGAAATAAGATCAATAAATAAAATAGCGAAACCAACCGAAACCTTCCTTGTAATACCAGCAGATATAGGCCAAACAGCAAAAAAACAAGCAATAACTTTCAAAGATGCAGTGAATATTACGGGAGTAATAATAACAAGAATGGATTCCACTGCAAAAGCAGGGGGGGCACTAACATCATGTTATGAAGCAAAGGTCCCAGTGGTATTCATTGGAACTGGAGAAAAACCGGCAGATCTAGAACTATTCAATCCCGAAGCTTTCCTTTCAAGAATGCTAGGTATGGGGGATCTAGAAGCCCTAATGGAAAAGATTAGAACTGTAACTGACGAATCAGCATTAAAGAAAGCTCAAAAAAACATAGAACAAGGAAAATTAACTTTAAGGGATGTTCAATCTCAATTAGAGTCAATGGAATCGATAGGTGGAATGGACAAAATAATGTCTATGATTCCAGGTTTTGGAAAAGTTAAAGAAAAAGTATCTGCTGAAAAATTAGAACAACAACAATCAAAACTAAAAGGATACAAGCATGCAATCAATTCAATGACTCAAGAGGAAATAGAAAATCCTGAAACTATGGAAAAAGAAACCAGTAGACTACAAAGAATAAGCAAGGGTTCTGGAGTAAGTACAACCGATATAAGAAATCTAATTAAACAATACAAAGTCCTTAAAGAAATGATTCAATCAGGAAAAGATGGAGAGGAAGGAATGGATCAAAAATCATTGATGAAAATGGCAAAAAAGCTGGCAAAAAAAGGCATGAGATTATAATGAAAGATTTAGTAATAGGTAAAGGAGCAGAAGCAATAATAACAAAAAAAGATAATCTGGTAGTAAAAGACAGAATAGAAAAATCATATCGCTACCCTGATTTAGACAAAAAACTAAGAAAATTGAGAACAAGAGCAGAAGCAAAGATTCTAGAAAAGACTTCTAAATTAATCAACACCCCGAAAATAATAAGTTCAGATGAATTAAAAGGAGAAATAGAAATGGAAT
>Ga0194132_10006648_pt1 | contig 17797 bp, 30 predicted proteins | sample TA2KigOf80mmetaG_FD_148612 | JGI IMG/M metagenome (GOLD analysis project Ga0194132, IMG submission 148612) | Freshwater microbial communities from Lake Tanganyika, Tanzania - TA2015054 Kigoma Offshore 80m | ecosystem: Environmental > Aquatic > Freshwater > Lake | place: Tanzania: Lake...
GTTTGCGGGATATAAACTTTGATCTGGATATGTGTTTCCTGACAAGTTAGCGTCAGCTGCGACTTGCCAACCAGAAAGATAAATCGCATCTAGACCTGCCTTTACTTGTTGGACAGCCATAGCACCTGTTGATGCTCCTAGAGCGTGAACATAAGGCTTTTCATTTATCAATTTCCAAAGCCTTTCTGCGCCTAACCTTGCTAAGGTATGTTCTACCCTGGTTTTTCCTTGTAGCTTTTTTACGTCGGCTTCTCTGTAAAGTCTTATAATATTTTCGAATCTATCTTTCATAAATTATTGCCTATAAAAACGTTAGATAATTTATTCAACTTTATAAAAGTTATACAAAATATTTAAATTTTATTTTCTAGTAATGTTTTTACATAACGTCGTAGCACAGCCTCTCCGACGATTTCATCTTGCAACATGTTGAATATTTCTCTACCGTGTTTTTGAATCGATGGTGGGAGCAAAGCTACAAATGCGACGATGTCATTATCTTCGATAAATTCTCGCATTTCTGTACCACTAACTTGGACAGTTTCTGATCTGCTAATACCTCTACGCTCAATTTGACCATTTGCGAATAGCGTTGGTGCTGAATTTATTAAATTTTGATCGGTGTATTTAACAATGTCTTCGTCATCAGAGTATATGACAAATGTGTCCTGAGAATCTTCAACTTCAGCTTTTTCGAGGGCAGTATAAACCTTTGAGACGGGAACGCCACCGTAATCAGGAACGACGTTAGAAGGTAATGTTGGTTCAATATAATCCCACCATATTAGTTGCATGGTTTCACCACTTACTCGAAGTTCACCAGTACGAGCTCGATCAGTTGTTGATACGAACAATTGAACCTTATCATTTTCATTTGATGCGATTCTAATTAACCCATCATGTCCAGCGTGATAGGGTTTTGCGGCCATTGGTACAAGTGCGATTTTCATAACCTTATATAGACCTATATTTATCTTAAATTAAGAATAAGTTTATATCTATCATGTCAAATCCAGCTATTTCATGCGGAGCGGTGGTTTATAAAAAGGACCAAAATAAAATCTATGTTCTGCTTGTGAAGCAATCTGGATCAATTGTCGGATGGGGAATACCCAAAGGGCATATGGAACCTGGAGAAACTTATATAAAAACAGCAATTAGGGAAGTGAAAGAAGAAACCGGCGTGACGATTAAGATACTGACAAGATTACCCCACGTGACGTTTGAAAAGCGAACCTATACAAAAGTGGTTATACCATACCTTGCTATTCAAACGTGTAACACAACGCCAACGCATATTCATCAAAACAGCGAAGTATCTGAAGCAAAATGGTTTGATATCAATAACCTCCCAGCGATTTATTATTACCAAAAACCTATTATTGATGCTGCACTCCTTATTTTAGAAGGATATGTCAAATGAATAGAGAGATTTTGGACGAAGCAATAAACATAGTATCTAGTTATACTGGGAACATAACCGATTGGGTCGTAATTAAAAAAGAGCTATTAAAAACGTTAACTCCTGTTGATAGAATGTATTTTTCAACACGTGATCCTATTACAAAATTGCAAAGATTGAATGACTTTGAAAGAATAGTTATTGAACGTTGGCAACAAAAAACAGGAATTCATCTAATACTTAAGAATCATGAAGAAAAATGAAGATGCAGAACTTTTAAGAGAGTATTTGAAAGAAGCAATACTTCTTGAATATGCTAACGACCCAACAAGCGGAGGAAGAGCCTTAAAAAACGTTGTGGGGCTAGCGGTAAAACAGTTAAGGACAGGGAAAGAAGCGTTAAAGGGAGACTTAGCCAGAGGAGTTGCTAGAACGGCTAGAGGTGTAGCTCAAATTTTTGGAAATGTGATACAAGTTGCCACGTTGGGAATGTATGAACATGGGCCGGTTCAAGAAAAAATTAATTCTGAATATGCTAAAGTTTTAGGCGAAATTGAAGCAAAGTACGGTGGCGCAAAAAGAGAACTTGATGCAGCTTTTAGCAAAAATATAGAGCCTATTCTAAAAGCCGGTATACTATACAATCCAGTTGCAACTCTAGGCGCAGTCGCTGCGCATAAGGGATTAAAAAAATTACAAAATGCAGTAACCAAGATGGAATTAAAATCAGGTACATCTGCTTCATTTCAAAAAAATATAGATAATGCATATGCTAAACTGCAAAATCAAATCAAGACATCTGAAGAGAAATATCATGCTTCAAAGAAGCAGAATCAATCATCAAGAATAGAAAAAACACGAGACCGTTTAAGTTTAGAAAAAAAACAAATGGAAGATTTAGGAATGAAGGGAACTCCTCTTTATACTAAACATGTAGAAACTCTAGAAATTTATAATAATGCTTTAAAGCCTTCATCTTCATAAACATTTTGCCGCTGCATGAATATAGTTGATGCATGGCAAAAAAACTAACTGTAAAAAATTACAATGTTGATTTAATGCAACCTGATGAAGTGGGAGCTCTTCGAAAGCTGGTAAAGGAATTTGTCACCAAGATCGAAGCCGTTGACAATGAGATTGAGCTTTTAAAGGGTGACAGAAAAGAAATTATTGAAGAATATTCGACCAAACTTGATTTGAAGGTTCTTCAGGCCGCGATGAAGGTTGTAAAAATTCAAGAATCAGTTGCCCACAAGGACACGTTTGATTTATTTTTAGAAGTTCTTATCCCGACTCCTGGAGATGAATCAACAGGTGACGCATGAAAAAAGAAAAGAAAAAGCAAGAACAACAGGGTGAAGAAGAAATTAAGCCGAAAAAGGTTTTTTCTCTTCGATTGTCCAAACAAGAATTGCTTCATCTTCGAGACCTATTCGGAATCCTTCTTCCTACCGACATGAAATCCACAGTCAGTCAAGCGTTGGCTGCCAGTCAAGGACATCAACTATCTGAATCAAAATTGTGGAACAAGCTTGTTTCTCTTTTTAATGAATCTGGTATCCCATATGGAGATGAGGCTCCTGACTTTATTGTCTCAATTTCTTCTCCTCCTCAATTAGGGGTTTTTGAGATGATTTCTGAAGATTCTGATGAATCTCAGGGCGTCCCAGCAGGATTAGAATCTGTTCTTAATGGAGATGATGAATGAAATACAAGATAGGGCAAGTTTTATACGTTCTATTAAATAGAGAAATGAGCATTTGTCCTGTTCAAGTCGTAGAAGAAATCACAAAACGCTCTATAAACGGAGAGAACGTAAGTTACATCGTTAAGATTGGTAAAAACAAAGAAACGATACCTCTATCAGAGATAGGTGGTCAACCCTTTGAATCAATAGAAGATTTGAGAAATACTCTTATTGATCGAATCACCAAAACTATTGACGTGATAGTTTCAACTACACTTGAGAAAGCAAATTCTTTATACAAAAATATCGAAACTGCTCCATCCAAAGAATCAAATGTCAACCAAGAAATCGCAAAAGACAACGATGAAGATGCTATTTTGACGTTGCCTGATGGCACAACGGCAAAAGTAAAAATGCCTATTTGAAGGATTTTTTATGGATGAATCTAAAAGCCAAACATACGAAACATCACAAAAGATATTTCAAAAGATAAAAGAAAGCTTATCTGAATTTTCAAGCTTGGATTTATCAAAATTACATGTTCATAATGATTGGTCTTCTATACCGTATCTTCAAGACCATTTAAGTTTTTTATTGGAGCAAGTTTGTGGTCTTTCAGACAATTTAAAAGATGAACCGCCCGCAGCGTTGCCAGATGAAGTCAGGGCTCTGCGGGATTCTTTCACAGAATACATGCCATAGAAAATATTATTTTAATAAGTCATAATATTTATGGCTTATTAATCCGAGGATAGTATGAATAAAAATGCATCTCTAGACTATAGAATCTACCAAACTTTAATCGAGTCAGATTTGACTGACGAGCAAAAGCAATATCTCATTGAAGTTGGTATTGGCCAAACGTTAAAGTCTGTATGGGGAGGTCTTAAGGCTATACCGTCAGCAGTTGCCGATGTTTTTAAGTCTGGAATGTATAATGTTCAATTGCAAGCTGCTCAAATCAATATTCAAAAAGAATTAGAAGAACTTAAAAAGATAGGCAAAAAATTAGGAAAAGGCGATGAGTTTGTAAATGAGTTTTTATTCACTCTTATGAAAGGTGCAGGAGTGAATCCTTCTGCAGTTGCTTCTTCAGGCTCCGGCGCAGCCGGTCCTGCCGCAACCGGTGGATCCGGACAATTACAACCAGGAACAAAAATATCTGCATCAGACAATGATGTGCTAATCCAGGCTCTTTCACAGGTTCTTGCCAATATAACTGGTAAACCTGTGGAAGAAGTTCAGCAACAAGCGCAAGACAAAAAAATTGATGCTGTAAAGATGACTTCAGTGGTAGCGACCCAAGCATCAGAAAAACTTGGAGTCCCAGCACAAACAGTCCAAAAGGTTGTTAATGCATTGATTAAGACTGGACATCTTGTAATGGAGAGCGTTGCAAAACAAACGAATGATTCAATATTGATTGAAAGATGGCAAAGGCTAGCAGGCCTTGTCTCTGAAGGCAATGCTGCAAAAAGCTTAGCAAACGACTTTAAAAACAAAAAAATTACGACAGCCGACGAATTGGAACAGAAGCTAAAAGGGTTTGCTCTTTTTGCTCTTCAAGACGTACAACAAAATAAAGGTGATATAATTGCCGCATGGAAGTCCGCAGGAATAACCGGGTTCGCGGCCAGCGATTTAGAGAAAGCAATGGATAAAACATTGGATAAGCTGGTAAAAGAAAAAAGTGCCTCAGAAGGCAAGGGAACTGCTGCATATAAAAATCTTTCACAAAAAATAGAAGACGGTACAATAAAATCAGTAGAAGACTTAGAAAGGCTTCGTAAAAAATATGCGCAAGATAAGCGACCGAGTGAAGAAGAACTTGGTAAGTTGATGGATTCCTTGGTAGCCAAAGGTATAGCTACACCTCAAGAAAAAGAAAAAGAAGTCAAAGACGCCGCGGCCGGTTCAACGCCGGGGGGTAAAGCATCACCTGAAAATTCAAAAAAGGCCGCCGACGCAGTCAAAAAGTTTGCTTCTGCAGCGAAAGACGTTCGGAAGCAGGTTCCTGACATCGATGATGGAACATTAGGAATAATCTTGAATTATTTTGATGAATTGCCTAGTTTAAAAATTAATTGATTCATGGTGCAAGATTTGCACCATGAATGGTAATATGAGGATATGTCAATCCTCTGTATTGATTTTATGAATCAATGCCATCGCGCGAGGAGCGGGTTTCAGGCAGGACCTGCACCTGTTGTCTTTAACTTCTTCCGACAGTTCAAGTCGCTCGTTGACGAATTTAAACCCACCCGCGTCTACGTAGTCCTTGAAGGCCGACCAGTTAAGAGGTATGAACTCTTACCTGAATACAAGGCCACCCGCAAAGTCGAAGAATCTGATCCGAAGTATGTAGAACTTCAACGATTCTTCAATCAAAAAGACAAGATCGTCGATCTGCTGTCCAGGCATTTCCCTGTTTCTGTCGTCCGGCATTCAACGTCTGAATGCGATGACACAATTTCTAATATCATTGAACGTTCTTCAACGGCGAATCTATGGACGGTCGTGTCCAATGACACCGATTTCATCCAGTTAATTCAGAAATATCAACATGTAAAAGTATGGAATCCAATTAAGAAAGAATTTCTAGAGGCGCCTGAGGAATATGATTACATCACATGGAAGTCTCTTAGAGGCGATGGATCGGACAACATTCCGGGGATCCCTGGGATTGGTGATAAGACGGCTGCTAGCATCGCCTCTGATCCTGAAAAGTTGGAAAAATTTCTGAGTGATGAAGACAATGCTAGACAATTTCAAAGAAATTACGAATTGATTTCATTTACTTCATGGACCGAAGAACAACGAATGGAAATGACGTCTTCATTTCCTGAAAAAAACTGGGATGAAGTAAAGGCGTCTTTCGATTCATTCGGATTCAAGTCAATCACCAAAGAAGAATCTTGGAAAAAATTCACAGAAGCTTTTGACTATCTGTGGGGCTGATAGATAGTTAAAATCTATCGTGAATCTTTTTGTTAAAAGAAAAATTCTATTTTTGTCGCTGTTTCTTGTTTGCGGATGCCCACAAAGAAACATTACCGTAAATTCTCAATCAACTAGCGTGGAACCTCTCCCAATTAAGGTTGGAGGATTCAAAGACAGCGGCATAGAGATTGCGATACCTGCAAAGATAGAAAAAAAGAAAACAGGAGGTTTTAGATCTCCTGTTGAAATTCGTTTTAAGGTATTACTAACGAATTGGGATACGGTTAATATCCCTGTTCGTCCGACTGGTTTTGTGTTTGGTCCAAGAGTCAGGTGGTGACAGGAATTATCCATCCCGCGCCGACCCAACCCTTTTTTCCATTAGGCGTCAACACTCGATATGCACCAATCTTCCATTCATCCATCAACATATTGACTTGGTCTTCTACTTCAAAATTTGAAGTTTTTCTAGATTCAAGGATGACCATGATGTCTCCTGGTTTGACAGAGTCAATATTGTCTTCCATGTCGCTACGATATGATTTCCATATGACTAGTTCATTAATGTTCTTATGACAGGAAACCATCGTTCCAGGTTTGAGGAGGCTCTTTGACATTGTTTCTTAATTAGAATATATCATCAAATACGTTTATTGTATGGACATACTTATTGTTTAAATGACCATGCAAATAGAACAAGAATATAAAAAAGTCTTTGAAGAAATTAAGAGCGAGTTTTCTGACTTTGAAATCATTTCAAAGAATAATTCTGTTCTAATGAAGTTTATTGATGCAGGATTAAAGATAATAACGTTAGGACAAATGAAGACTTTTATGACAAGATTCATTACCACGTTAGGAAACAAAGTCTACGTTCCTGCAGATTGGGACATGTATTCGTTGGTAGGAAGAATAGAAGTTCTTCGACACGAGAGGATACACATGAGGCAGGCGAAGAAGCACGGAAGATTGCTGTTTTCTTTCTTGTACATCATGGTTCCCCTGCCTGGAGGGCTGGCATACTTCAGAAAGAAATTTGAAATGGAGGCTTATGAAGAAAGCCTCCGTACCCTTTACTTCTATCTTGGTGACAAGGCATTTACGCCTGTCCAGAAAGACTTTTACGTTTCCCAGTTTATTTCTTCAAATTACTTTTGGATGTGGCCCTTCCGCGTTTCCGTTGAGGCTTGGTATGATGGGGTTGTGAAGAAGATTTGTTCTGGTAATTGAACACACCATCTAGCGACAATCATTCGGTTTTCTCTACTAGTTTTGGATCTCCTAAGATAGACAACCTGACACCAGCGCTCAGCGGACCAAACTCCATCACAAACTTAAACCTCTAAGGTCGATTCTTCAACGAGTCATCGATATTCGACAGGTTGTTGGCCGTCATCGTGAAGATGACCTGGTAATAATCATTGTGGACGCCGTCTAGGCCATTGATGAAGGCGTCAAATGTAAACTTGACCTTGTCGTTCTTCATGATGCATTCACAACCGTTGAAGTAGTTGTCAAAGTCCTCCATGCGGATGATACATCGCCGCGGGACGGAAGAGAACAACGTTTTCTTTTGATAAAGATATAAACAAATACTACATTTGAATACAAAAATTTTACAAATGTGATAATTTATCGCAGACAACAACTTAAAAGCTCATAACTATTAATAAGCTGGTTTTTTCCCACCGGTTTGGAGGCTCGTATGAAGAATTTTATGAGCTTGTTTTTCTTCTTTGCATTCTTTTATCTTGTTGGATGTTGCAGCACTACGACCGGTGTGCGTAATGATCAACAAGATGTTGATCAGCGTAAAATTGATAGACATGAAAAGATAGAGTCTGTAAGAAAAATAAAAGAACTCACAGTAGCAATAACCAACCTAAACCCAGACATGCCTCGTATTCGTTGTTCAGGCGTATGGATTAAACAAAGAATGATATTAACTGCAGCTCATTGTGTTGAACCTGATGGGTTGATTACGTACATTACGCTCGATGAATTAGATAAGGATGTATCACACTTAGCCGTAGTCAAGGCAATTGATAATCAGAATGACTTGGCACTTCTTTTGGTTGATCCCTCGACTGAACCTCACCACTTTAACGTTTCAATTGCAAAAGAAAGTGTTGAACCTGGTGAAGAAGTTGACATAATGGGTCATACCGTTGGACAAGGGTGGACATATTCTAAAGGTTACGTTTCTTCTATAAGAGAAAACCACCGGACGCCCGAAGCTGCTCGGGTAATACAGATATCATCTCCTGCATGGTTAGGTAATTCTGGAGGCGGAGCATTCAACTCATTAGGAAAGTTGGTAGGGTTATGCTCTTACATTTCAAATGCCGGACCTTTTTTGACTTATTTTGTTCACAGAGACACAATTGCTAAATTTATTGAGAGGGAGACAGCTATATAAGGTGTTTTAAGTCTATCTTTCCGTAGGGAGGGTGATAAAATGGCTAGAATAGAAGACGTCTCTTGGGGTTCTTACCAAGAATACGAAGGTCCTTTTTATAAAGGAAAAGTTAAGTTTGAAATTTCAAACAATCCGTCAATAAACGACAAACGCCTGGCTGCAATAACGGCCATTGAAAGCGGTCGGTATGACGCAATAAACATGTATGACAGAATGATTGTGTCTGTTGGTCTCATTCAATGGGGAGAAGCAAACACGTTTTCTTTTTCAAAAATGTTAGGAAATATTTGTGAAGCAGGACTAGAACATATCGTTCAAATGCATCTTAAACCTGCTTTAGAAGCTTCTGGAGCATCTTTTAAGATTACGACTAAAGGTGATTGGAGGTTTTTTATAGGTAATTCTGAGGTCAATAGTCTTATGCTACAACAAAAATTATTTTTAAGTTGTGATGGTCGTAAAGGAAGTTGGAACGAACAAAGCAAACGACATGCAAAACTGTGGGCAGCATGTGTTGCATCTGTCCTAGAAGATCCAAGAACAATAGAAATCCAAAAGAGATATACTTCAAAAAGGTTATTAGGTTTTGTCGCTTCAGATGCAAAAAAAGATTTATTTGAAGATAAAGCCTCTTCTCCTTGGGCCGAAGCGACAAGAACAATTTTCTTGACTTATGCAATAAACTTGCCAAGAATAGCTGGGAATATGTATAAAGTTACAAAATTCGTTGGAGATAAATGGTCTCCTGAATGGTGTCTTTGTCTTATAAAAAAGTTGACATTCGGACCAAATATAAAAATTTATCCTGGTAGGTACGATGCATTACGTCCCATAATTGAAAAGCTTTACGGAATAGAATTACCGAAAACATCAAAACTATTGCAACAATGGGTTCATATTCCTGAACGACCTGTTACAATTATTCAATCTTCTCAAGAAGTTTTGAACAATAATCCTCAATCAACTATCAAAATTACAGTCGATTCTGTTTCAAGACAGGTTGAAATATTGGATAAAAAAAATGAAGTGATTGAACGAACACATTCACAAACCGCAAAGTTTGAATCAACATTTTTTCAAGTCTTAATAAGCTTCATTAAAAAATTATTCATGTATTGAACAATTTTGTAACCTTTGGAGCCTCGTTGACAGGAAATACGAACCATTGTTGTACAGTTTCATCCCATGTATGAAGTAGTCCGTTTTCTTCAATTTCTTTGATCGTACAAATATGAAATGATTCTTTACCGTTTCTAAAACGATTGACGACGATCCCAGAACCTACTTTACCAACGAATTTTCCGTCGACGACAGCATCTGGCAATGAATCAGGATTAAATCCTCTTTTTAGTTTTTTAGTATCAGCTTTTTCTGATTTTTTCTTCTCAGGTTTTGCAGCGAATTGTTTACGCTCAATAGTCATGTTTCTTTCTCCAGTTCCAATATAACGCCCGACGAGCGGCCGTTAGGTGGTTCGTCTCCTAATTTATTTTCAATAAATATCTCCCATGCTCTCGTGCCATATTCACCGATGCCTGGAAATTCTCTAGGACTTTTCCAATTTCTCTTAAGATAAGATTTGGACGTCTTGATGATTCCTTTTGCCCTTTTATTCTTAAATCCAAGAGACAATATTGTTTCTGCAACAACATCAAATGTTGCAAAAGATAAAAATTCTGGTGTTGACCGCTTATTAAAAAATCTAGGAAGAACTTCTTCAACTTGTTTTCTAGACGTACAATTCAATAATATATATGAAACTAGTATCTTCCATTCATTAGGAAATAAGTCTTCCTATATTAGTCCGAATCCGCTCCTTGGCGGAACTTTGTGTATATAAGACATATATCAAACTAAAATATGCGCTATGTACATGCTTTTATTCTACGTTGTAAAGCTTTCATTACTTTTTATGAGATTTTGGTCGAAAACTTACGAAACGTTATACTTTCTATACGTTCGTTGCAATTGCAACGAACTTTTGTACAACAATAATAGAAATGGGTAAAAAAAAAGCATGACTTTTATTACATACATTACAACAGTACTCATGAGTCTTAGTCCATCATATGGAGACTTAGAATCATGGGAAGCTAGGAATGAACGAATGACAATTATTGCCAAGGCTATTGACGATGCATCATCAAAGGCAACATGCTCAGATGCATATGCAACGCCTGATTGTCAAAGGACTTGGCCAAAAGATAAGAAGAGCCTTGCACTTCTTCTTGTAACCAAGGGATTCTGGGAAAGTCATTTTTCAAAGAACGTTCATGAAGGTAAATGCAGAATTTATGAATGCGATGCATATAAGAAGGTTGGAAGAGTATATCATCGTGCTAAATCTCCATGGCAAATTCAAAAAACGGGATTGGTCAGCAGCAATGAATATTCAAAGATGGCGGAAGTTAGTTTGGAATCTACTACGATTTCAGCTAACGTTGCAACTCGTTATCTATCTAATGGGTATGGTATATGCAAAACGATTCAAGGAGCGATGGCTAATTACGCTGGAGCTGCATGCTCATGGAAAGGGACAAAGGCTAGATTTGCTTTTTATGAACGTTTGTATAGCAAAACAAATGAACAGCTTCAAAAAGAAATTGACATGCAAAGAAATCGGCTTGAAGTTCGATTGTTAGAAAAGAAAAAGTAACAAAATTAATATTGAGTAATGAAAACGGAGCTGTAAAGCTCCGTTTTTTTATGTGAAAAATTACAATCGGTGTATAATAAAATCCAATCATGAAGCCTGGGACGTTGGTTCAACCTTCTATAGGAAAAGTTTATTTAACCCCTGTAGATTCTGACATTGCAGAAGATACTGAAAATTGGATAGAATGGGAGTTTAAACAATTTGGAATTGTTCTAGAACAAAATAATTGGGTTACAATCTTTACAGAGAGTGGAATCGGATATTGCTTTTTAGATGAAGTCAAGATAATTTACGATGTTTAGTTCAAGCAAACTTTGTATTTTGTCAACTTTATGTGCAATGTGAGGTGTGGGAAGGTTCATAGGAAGAAAAAGAGATAATCGATTCTACACCAAAAGATATATTCTTCGTAATTACATATGATTCAAAATCAGGACCGTATTCAGCAAAAATTCTTGCAAAACGTGAATTAATTTGGCGGATGTCTAGCTGGGATTTAAAATGTGTACTTCGATTAAAGTAGGTGTGATCTGTTCAGTTATAAATGGCATGAGCATTTTAACACGTCAGTCGTTGGAATAATAACCGAAATTATTGATGATAAAGCACCCCCATCATTTTTAATAAAAATTCTTGAAAATGGTGGAAATATTCATTCTTATAATATCTTATATGTTAGCGAACTTAAGGTCATAGCAGACTGTACTTGACATGGTTTTGCAGACTCTTGCTTGGCATCTAACATTTTTTGATATTATTTAGGTGGAAAAATATGTCATATTAAATAATTTTTTAGAGTCAATTTGTGTGACAAACAAAGACTTTAAATATGAAAAATCTTTTTGAGATTCATGGGGTAGAACTTATTCGCAATATTGCAAAGGATAAAATAAAAATCCCAGAATTAAAAGAGCGTGTTTGGTCAGAAGAAATGAATTGTTGGGGATTCTTTTCAAATAAAATAAAAGAATCAGACATTTTTTTAATCATGGGATGTTCGAACCCAGGCGATATGTTTAGAACTTGTGGTAAAAATATAAATCTATTTGATACAAATCATAAAATCATAATAGAACCAAAAGAGTTATACGTCATTTTGGAATTCAACAAAATACAAATAGAAGGTTCACCGTATTTTGCGATGAACCTTTTGTCTTCAGAAAACCTTGCAATATGCAGTTTATTAGAAGAATATAGAAATTTATTTAAGACAGCCTGGACGTTATCTTCGACAAAAATCTATTAACGTCTCCAATCTGCTTTTGGAATAACAGGCCATCCTTTTGTGTAAGGATCTGCATATACCCCTGGTTCTTCTGCGTCAGGAGGGACGGGGCCATAGCAATCTTCCATATCGACTTCAGGTTCCATCAAATGTGCAGAAATCTCATCTTCTTCTTTGTTACGCTTTTTGCCGAGATATGGAATTTCATCCCGTTGCATTAAATGTGTAGAAATGACATTCGTAATGTGAGGCCCATCTACGTTGTTGTAATAAGCCTCAAACAATACTAGACGAATGTATTCTTTTAGTTTATTGATGTCAGTCATCATCAATTAACTATATCATTCATCATCATCATGTGAATATTTGTTCTCAGCAATTTTAATTACCACATGAGATAATGCAGATATCGTGTAAAAATACATTATTATAAACAAGTAAGGATGTTGTTCTATAAACAAGCTCATATCATCGTCTCCAAGTAATACGTCCTCTGCTTGTATCGTAAGGTGATACTTCAACGGTTACCACATCTCCTGGAAGTACCATAATGTGATTTTGGCGTAATTTTCCAGATAACGTTGCAAGAACTAATTGTCCTGTCTTCGTTCTTACCCTGAAAAGAGTTCCAGGCAATGATTCTTCAACATGCCCGTCAAGCTCCATTCTATCATCTCTGTCATTCATATCTTGCTGATTTCGATTCTTCTTCTTCATTTGTTTCTTTTTCGTTCTCCGTTTCTTTTTCATCACATAATCCAGAAGGAATGGTGTAGTTCATTCCAACAGGATCTTTTTTGGATAGTCCTAATCCACCTTCGACCCGCCTTGTAACGCTTCGAAGATAGGCGTCCAATCATTCTCTAATCATCATTCGTAATGTCGACATTTTTATTTTTATGTCTCATATCTATCTCAAAATTTGATAGTTGTATTTCTTTTGATGAATTTAAAATTTCGTTTGAACTAACTTTAATTATGATGTCTTTTCTATGAAATTCTACTTTTTGACCATCTTCGATCGGATATGCTATTTGATTTATATCTGATGTTGAAAAGAATTTATTCATATCTAATTCAAACATTTTACCATCAACAGTTAAAATAATTAAGTTTATTGATTTAATTCCGCATGCAAGAATCGGACCAATCAATTTGACTTGTTCTTCAGGAATGTCGACCATCGACATATAATCAGGTAGCTGAATTTCTATATTTCCAAATGTTTCGTATTCAGACATTAATTTACCTTCTTTAAATCAGTAGATAGAAATGGTCCTTCTACTCGATTATTAAAGAGAACGTAATGATGATGAGGCCAACTATTGAAAATATTTTCAATATGTTTACTAGGATATGTATTGGAAGGAAATGTTTGCACAACAATCCCATACTCTTCTGATTGTAAATTAGCCTTTTTGCTAACTAAATCTCCATTTTCTATTTTACTAGGTTTTAATTTCATTAATTCTTTGAATCATTTAAAACAACTGCATCAAGAGTCATAAATAATTTTGCAACTGAAGTTGAGTTTTTTATTGCAGTCTTAGTAACCTTTGCAGGATCAATAATACCTGCGGATATTAAATCAATAAACTTTCCTGTTGAAGCATCATAACCTAATTTTAATTCTTTATTACGCATTAGTTCATCTTCAACAACATCTGCAGATTTGTCTGAGTTAAAAACTATTCTCCTAATTGGCTCTTTACAAGCCTTGAGTACCATCTCAATCCCAGCAAGTACGTCTCTATCATGAGTTTCATTCAATAAAGAATCTTTAATAGACTCAGAAGCATAAAATAGCGCTGTACCGCCTCCTGGAACGATGCCGTCTTCTGCAGCTGCTTTTGTTGCATGCAGAGCATCTTCGATTCGATATTTTCTTTCTACCATTTCAATCTCGGTTGCTCCGCCTACTTTGATGACAGCTACGCCAGAAGCTAATCGTGCAATTCGAAGCTTAATGTTATTTAATTCTTCAAAACTTAGCGTTATATCTTCCGATCTAGAACGAAGTTCGTTTACGTGAAATTCTACTGACGTCCCAGTCGTTTCAGTTCCAACAATCGTCGTCGATCGAGAATCAACAACAATCTTTTTTGCACTTCCTAAGTCTTTAAAAGTAGCTTTATCAAGAGTAAGACCATTAGCACTAGAGATTAATTTTGCTCCCGTCAAAACGCAAATATCATTTAAATAATCTGTTCTAGAAGGACCAAATCCAGGAGCTTTTATAGCGATTACAGGTAATTGCGTTTTTACTCTATTTAAAACTAGCCCTTGCAGCGCTTCTCCTTCCACATCATCAGCTATGATTAGTAAAGGTTTTCTGGATTGAACGACGCTTTCTAAAATTGGTATTATGTCTTTAAGAACAGAAATCTTCTTATCAGTAACAAGAACATATGCGTCATTATATGATGCATGCATTTTTTCATTATTATTTACAAAATAAGGAGAAAGATATCCTCTATCAAATTGCATCCCGTCAACGATGTCTAGAGAAGTTATCGTTCCTTTTGCATCTTCGACAGTGATGATACCATCGCGACCTACCTTGTCCATCGCCGCCGCAATAATTTCTCCAATGTTAATATCGCCGTTGGCACTAATTGTACCAATCTGCTTAATTTTTTCAGATGAATCTACTTGAACTGAAACGTTAGAAACATGTTCAATGACTCTTTTTGCTGCAATTTCAACACCAACACAAAGCTTCTTAGAATTGTATCCAGCATCTAGTAGTTTAACTCCTTCTCTCACTAATGCGTGAGTTAAGACAGTTGATGTCGTCGTTCCGTCTCCGGCAACATCGTTAGTTTGTGATGCCGCTTCTCTCAATAGTCTTACTCCCATCATTTCAAGAGGATCAGAAAGCTTAATTGATTTGCTTACCGTGACACCATCTTTAGTAATGATTGGCGGATTATCACCGTTTTGAATTAAAACGGTTTTTCCATTTGGCCCAAGAGTGCAACTAACTGCTTCTGCAGCTAGTTTTAATCCATTATAAAGCTTTTTTCTTGCGTCTTTTGAAAAGACAATACCTAAAGTTTGCGCATCTTCTATAGTCATATAATGATGTCTATAGTAATGTATTTTCTAAGTTTTGTACACGGATAGAAGCTAAGCCTTTGTAACCTTGAGGTACGTCGGCTGTCCTCTCTTCCATGCAAGCGCTATCTGACCATTACGATAGTCACACAATAATGCAACCAACACTAATTTTTGTTGTGCATCTTCTGTCTGCTTGATGTAACGTATCAAACGTTTTTCAGAATAATCGATCAAGCCTCTCTTTGAGGTAGACAACAAACCTTGTTGCGAAACATGCAAAGTAAATTCAGTGCAAGAATCTAGCGAAACATTTGGCCCCTTCGTGCTACGAGTACGCATCTTAAGATTTGTTGTCGATATTTGATTCATAAATAGGTTTTGTTTTTGATATTCTATTGAATTCTGTCACCGTTACAGAATGAATTGATTATAAACTAACCTGCTTAATCGTGTAATTGCACCAAGATGTGATGATTCAAAGAATCACTTGCCATCAAATCTGCGCGACATCTTCAAAGCTTTGTTCTTTAGGACCCCACCAGCCATGTAGACTTTTGTCTTGTAATCGGCAGCGTCGACCATCACCATCGCCGTCCATATCTGAGCCTTTCTTGGCATCTTTCTTCTTGGGTTTCTTCTTCTTGGCTTCTTCTAGAACGATCTCTTGAATCAGCGTTTTCAAACTTTGAAGAGATTCGTTTGTAGAAATTGACCTAAACGCCACGTTGCTACCAATTGGAGTGGGCAACCCTCGCAATAATGTGTCAATGGAACGCGGGTTATAATTCCCACCAGCTCCAGCGACCATGCCTCTTAATTTATCGCGCAATTCTCCTTCTTCTCGTTCACGCGCAGCCGGTAGGCTGCTTAATTGGTTTAGCAAATTTCTTAATTTGATCTTAATAGATTTTAGCTCTGCAGGATTTTCATCTTCTATGCCTTTGATGCTTGTTTTCATACCTTTTAATTCTTCACGAGCAGTAATCAAAACAGGGCTTAATATGTCGGATCCTGGAGAAAGGCTTAATAACATTTTATTAACCAGCCCTAATAATTTTTCTTTGTCTGCTGTGTTAAATTTTTGCGAAACATCAGCGACTATCTTAGGATCCATTAAGCTTACAAATGCTGCTTCAATTATAATGCATCTAATTAAATTTCTGATTTCAGATAAAGTGATTCTCATGGTTTCGTTCCTCTCAATTCCCTCAGCCTCAATTGCGGCGATTTGTCCTCTGGCTTTCTTTCGTGACGTGTGACAAGCTATGTGTTTCTTTCCTTTATTATCTGTATAGGACAAAACATAAGATCCTTTATCGCCGTCTGACTGTTTACACTTTTGTTTACGTATCTTATAGGGCATGACTTAATTATTTCTTGTTTGTCGAAAGACCCATGTCTTTCGCCCATTTCTTTATTTTTACCTTTATATCATCAGGAACGTAAACTGAGGGTTTACCGAACGCTTCATCGTCCATCAATTCTTTATCATGTGATTCATCGGGATGAGATCCATCCAAGTTCTTCCGCTTGATTGCCTCTCGAATTATCTCTCTCAATTCACTGATGCGAATCTTCATAGCAATACTTATCATTGAAGGAGGCGGAAATGCAAGTACGATGCCTTTTAACGATTGTGTTTCTTATCATATCAGTGGCGTGCGGAGCACCTCACACTGACCGTCATGTAGATGAAGAAGCTGGATCTGGCGGGGGGGTACCTGCATATTACCCCGGTATCTCGCCGCAGGCTGCATCATCTTCTTCAGGCTCTCAAGAAGACTTCTGGGTCTGTGGAGTCGATTACATAGTGACGAAGGGCCCGGCAGGAGAGACGATCATCGTGGAGGTTAGGATACCGTGCGATCCTCTTGCCGACTTCTACATCGGATGTCCTGCTCCGATTCAAGAAAAATAAAAAGCCCCGGATACCCGAGGTTTTTTATCGACAAAGTTTTCTCGTCAGTTCACTTGCCGCCAGCACCACCAACAGCATCTCCACCGGTACCCGGAGCTCCATCTGCCGCGTCTCCTCCCGTGCCGGGAGCGCCTCCTACGGTAGAGACTGTTCCTCCTTGCCCACCACCTGAAGAGCTTGAAGCCTCGAGCGTCACGTCGATGAAGCAGCCTCAGTCGTCTCTTCCTTCTTGTCTTCACAAGCTGCGAGAAGTGCAAGAACGCAAACGAAACCAAAAGAATTCTTAATCATAGTTGTATCACCTTTAATGACCCGTATGGGTTAGGTCATAATACAACGTTATAGGAAAAGTTTACAAGCTGTTTCACTTTCCTTTTAGGATCTCAGGGTTTCTGAAAACATAACCCAATTTCAGATACTCTTCAAATTTTTCAGAGCCAGGTTTGACTCTAACCGACCACCCAGAAACATACCCTGTAGAATTACGGTT
>Ga0194132_10006649_pt1 | contig 17796 bp, 14 predicted proteins | sample TA2KigOf80mmetaG_FD_148612 | JGI IMG/M metagenome (GOLD analysis project Ga0194132, IMG submission 148612) | Freshwater microbial communities from Lake Tanganyika, Tanzania - TA2015054 Kigoma Offshore 80m | ecosystem: Environmental > Aquatic > Freshwater > Lake | place: Tanzania: Lake...
AAAGCGCTCGAGGATGGCGTCGGCAACCGGAAGGTTGTCAGCGACTGCAGCCATGGGTTCAGATCTTCTCGTAGTACTGCACTTCCAGGGGGCAGGGCGTGACAAAGCGCACGTAGAAGCGGTGCAGCTTGTGCGGCAGCACGTCCACGCGCGGTTCGCTCACCGCGTAGTCGGTGATCTCCACATCGGGGTTCGATCTGGCAAACACCTTGGCGCGGCGCAGGAACTCCTGCAATTCCGCCAGCGAATTGACGTTGATTCCAAAGTGGTCCCGCTCGATGTTGGCAGTCGCCGGCGTGTCATGGCCGAACAGCACCACGAACTGGTCCACGGTGCCGGCCATCATTACCAGCATCTCGCCATCCTTGGTGTATTGCGGGCGCTCGATGAAGCCGAACACCTCGGAGAAGAAGCGAATCACGCGCTGCAGATTGGCGCCGGAGAGCATATCCCTCGACACCGTGAAGGCCACATGGCTGAAGCGGATGGGGATGGCTGGCGACACGGCGCCCGCGTCCTGCTGCGCGGCTGCGCTGAGGGCATTCACCGGATTTCGCTCCTTTCTAGAAACCCACCAGCTTGGTGAGGGCGGGCGCCTGATTCACGGCATCCGGATTGGGTGTCTGGTAATCCTTCGGCATGCGCGCCTGCTCGTACATGTTGCCGATGCCCTGCCCCGCGTTCAGCACCGCATTGCCCTCGGCTGACATGAGGTAGTTGGCGAACAGGCGCGCGGCATTGGGGCTCTTTGACTTGGCGCGCGCCGTGAGCGCGACATGCTGCTCCACGCCGGTGGTGTAGTCGGGGGTCAGCGCCGCGATCGGCGCGCCCTTGGCCATCAGCGGCATGGTCACAGAGGTGATATTCGGAATCTGGATCGCGCCCTCGCCGGCGCTCAGCGCCTGCGCGGCAGGCACGCCGCCGCCGGTCGCCCGGCGCGGGTTGGAGTCGCGCAGCGCGGTCACATAGCCTTCCCCGTATTTTCTGAGCAGCATGGCCCAGAACTCGGCGTAGATGTCGCCGGCACCGACCCCGGACATGATCAGCTGGCCCTTCCACTTCGGGTTGGCAAGGTCCGCCCAGTCTTTCGGTATGTCGGCGCCCTTCACCTTGTCGGTGTTGTAGGTGATCTGCCACGGGCTGATCTGCACGATGGCCGTCGGGCCGGTGAGGTACTTGGCCGGGAACTCACCGCCTCTCACCACGGGCAGGTTGGCCGTGGACACCGCCTCCATCCAGCCCCTCTTGATGCCGGCTTCGGCGTACTGCGCGTTGGTGCCGCCGGCCAGCACCAGCAGGTCGGCGGCGAAATTGTTCGCCTCGGCCTCGGCCGAGTACCGGATGCGCTGCGGCACGGTCTGCAGGCGCACGAACTGCGCCCGGATGCCGTACTTGGCCGTGAAGGCGTCGCTCACTCGCTTGGCCAGCCCCTCGGGCGGCGCTGAATACCAGACGAAGGATCCTTCCGCCTTGGCGGCGGCAACCAGCGCCTCGAGCTCCGCCTGCGCGGCGGGCCTGGCCTGTGCGAGCGCCTCCGCGCTGCACAATCCCGCCGCAACCAACAATGCCGCCAGGCGCAGGCTGCGCGCGCGCGCAGCCCCAGGCCGCGGATGGGTATTGTTGATTGACTTCATGGATGTCTCCTCCCGTGAATTGGCCGGCACCTTGTGGCCTGCCTGCGCTCCTGCGGCAGTCCCGTCCCGGCGGAAGGATACCTGCAATCGCATTGCGCCGTGATACACGCCGCGGGCCACGTCAGGCCTGCGTTGCGCAGGGCAATCCGCGAGCCCTTTCTCGGTTTTCCCGAAACTAGGTCACCGTCATGCCGTGCACGCTGAACAACCGCGCCTCGTCGCTCCATTGCTTCTGCGGCGTGAACCCCGCCTCGCTGGCCAGCGACAGGAACTCCTCGTTGCTGTACTTGCACATGATGCCGGTGAGCACGGCCTCTCCCGCCTCGAAATCATAGCGCTGGCCCCCGGCATGCGCCACCTGCGCCACCTGGCTCTCCATGAACATCTCCACCCGGCCCTTCACCTCGTCGTAGAACGCCAGATGGCGGAAGCGCTCCAGCCGGAAGTCGCCGTCGAGGTCGCTGTTGATGCGCTCCAGCACATGCGCGTTGAATGCCGCCATCGCCCCCGCGGCGTCATTGCACGAGGCATCGAGCACCTTGCGCAGCTTCTTCAGCCCGACGCCGGCGATGAGAACGCCGCCCGTGCCCGCCATGCGCCGGGCCTGCTGCAGCGTCGCAAACAGCTCGTCCTCCGTCATGCTGCCCACTGTCCAGCCCGGCAGCAGCACGGCCTTGCGCCGCACCGGCAACCCGACGAACCCGGGCAGCACAAGCGTGCGCGTCGCGTCGGCGACGAGGCCCGCCATGTTGAGCCGCGGAAAGACCTCGGCCAGCGCCGTCGTCACCACGTCCACGGCCACGGCGTCAACGTCCATCTGAAGGTACAAGGCGGGGCGCAACTGCTGGATCAGCTGGTGGATGGCGAGCAGGCCGCCGGCACCCATGCCGATGAGCTGCGCGTCGGGCCCGACATACTCGCAGGCCTCCGCCGCGTGCGCCTGCAATATGGCCAATTCGGCGCGCGCCGCGTAGAACTCGGGGGACTCGGTCAACGCCGCATACAGGCGCAGGCCCCTGGCATCGAAGGACCACCGCGGCGGGGCCAGCTTGTGCCGCATCGACAGGCCGGCGCGGACGTCTTGCCGGAACCCGCAGTCGGCGTCGAGAAAGGAATAGCACCGCAGCGGGGCAACCGGCAGTTCCTCGGGACGGACTTGTCGCAGCGCCGTCACGTCCGCCTCACCGCATCCTCGGCATCGCCATCGTCATCACAATCGCCTTCTCAATGGCAGGGCGCGCCGCTCGGGCATCAGGTGCAGCGATCAGCCCGCCCGGGACCGCCGCACGGACACGGCCGCCGACGTTCCAGAAGACTTGCGCGCTCGCGCCGTCACCTTGTGCGTGCTGCCCTTACGACTGGCGCGAGCGGCGGGCGCGCGCTGGCGCACCGCCTCGGACCCGTCGGCCACTTCCAACCACTTGCGAATGCGGGCGGCATCGCCAATCCGCGAGTACTTGCCCCAGGAGTCGAGCAGGACGATCACCACCGCACGGCCGGAAAGCCTGGCGTACATGACCAGGCAGCGCCCCGCCTCGTTGATGAAACCGGTCTTGGACAGGCCGATATCCCAGTCGCGGCTTGCTAAGAGGCGGTTGGTGTTGCGGAACGCTGCCGGACGACCGCCGATGTTGACTGCGAACGCGTTGGCAGTGGAGAACTCCCGGATGAGCTCGTAGCGGTGCGCGGCGCGTACCAGCCTGCCAAGGTCTTCGGCCGTCGACACATTGTTCGACGAAAGCCCCGTGGGGTCGGCGTAGCGGGTGCCCTGCAGCCCCAGCAGCCTTGACTTGAGATTCATGGCGCTGACGAAGGCGTCCAACCCGCCCGGATAGTGGCGCCCGAGAGCGGAGGCTGCGCGGTTCTCGGACGCCATTAGCGCCAGGCGCAGCATCTCACCGCGCGTCAACGTGGTGCCCACGCGCAGGCGCGATTGCGTGCCCTTGAGGGTATCGATATCCTCGACGCTGACTTGGATCTGCTCGTTCAGATCGAGGTTGGCGTCCAGCACCACCATGGCGGTCATGAGCTTGGTAATGGAGGCAATCGGCAGGACGGATTCGGTGTTCTTGCCGTACAGCACCTGCCCGGTTTCCTCGTCGAGAACCAGCGCAGCCGAGGATTTCAGCTCGAGGGGCGAGGGCGACGCGCCGCTGGCAAAAGCCGGCTGCGTCAACGCCGCCGCCAGTGCGACGCACCCAGCGATGGCCTGGCGCAGCATTCCTGTAATCATCCGGTTGGTCAAAATGCCAACATCATTAGGCAAAGTCACGCCGCAGTCTATAGACAAATAAAATAAGTTACAAGGAAATTAGGGTATAAGGACTCGATTCTCATCCGAAACCAGAGCCAGCCGCGCCCTCGCGGCTAGGCCGGCACCGGCACAGGTGCGGGCAACGACGGCCCCGTCCCGGTATCCGCCTCCTGCTGCTGCAGCGCCCACATCTGCGCGTAGACGCCGGCGGCGGCCAGCAGCGCGCGATGCATTCCACGCTCCACGATGCGGCCGCCGTCCAGCACCAGGATCTGGTCGGCATCCATCACCGTCGACAGCCGGTGCGCGATGATGAGCGTGGTGCGCCCCTGCGCAATGCGCTCGAGCTCGGCCTGGATCGCCTTCTCGGTTTCGGAGTCGAGCGCCGAGGTCGCCTCGTCGAAGATGAGGATGGAGGGATTCTTCAGGATCGCGCGCGCGATGGCCACGCGCTGCTTCTCGCCGCCGGAGAGCTTCAGCCCGCGCTCGCCTACGCGCGCCTCGTACTTGTCAGGCAGCGAATCGATAAACTCGTGGATGTGCGCCGCGCGCGCCGCCTCGATCACCTCGTCGCGCGTGGCGTCCGGCCGGCCGTAGTGGATGTTGTAGTAGATCGTGTCGTTGAACAGCACGGTGTCCTGCGGCACGATGCCGATGGCGGCGCGCAGGCTTGACTGCTGCAGGTCGCGGATGTCCGTGTCGTTGATGCATACCCTGCCGCCGGACACGTCGTAGAAGCGGTACAGCAGGCGCGCAAACGTCGACTTGCCCGCCCCGGAATGGCCGACCACGGCGACCTTGTGCCCCGCGGGGATGTCGAAGCTCACGTCGAACAGGATCTGCCGGTTGGCGTCGTAGTGGAAGTTCACTTGCTCGAAGCGGATGGCCTGCGGCCCGGGCAGCAGCGGCCGCGCGCCCGGCCGGTCCTCGATCTCCCGGTTCTGCTCGAGCAGGCGGAACATGCGGTCCATGTCGCTCAGCGACTGCTTGATCTCCCGATACACCATGCCGAGGAAGTTGAGCGGAATGTAGAGCTGGATCAGCAGCGCATTGACGAGCACGAGGTCCCCCAGCGTCAGCGCCTTGGACACCACGCCCTCGGCAGCCAGGAACATCAGGATGCTGACGGCGGCGGCGATGATCAGGCTCTGGCCGATGTTGAGCAGCCCGAGCGAGGCCTCCGACCTGACTGCCGCCGCTTCATAGCGTTGCAGGCTCTCGTCGTAGCGCTTCGCCTCGAACTCCTCGTTGTTGAAGTACTTCACCGTCTCGTAGTTGAGCAGGCTGTCGATGGCGCGGGTATTGGCGCGCGAGTCCAGTTCGTTGGCCTTGCGGCGGTGGTCGGTTCGCCACTCGGTGACCCAGATGGTGAAGGCGATGTAGACGGCCACCGCTGCGAAGGTCACCGCCGGGAAGCGCCAGTCGAAGCGCTTCAGGAGGATCACCGCCACCAGCGAGAACTCGAGGATGACCGGAAAGATGGAAAACAGCATGTAGGAAAGCAGCGTGGAAATGCCGCGCGTACCCCGTTCGATGTCGCGCGACACGCCGCCGGTATGGCGCTCGAGGTGGAACCTGAGGCTCAGGCTGTGCATGTGGCGGAACACCGACAGCGCCACGCGGCGGATGGAGCGCTGCGTCACGCGCACGAACACGATGTCGCGCAGCTCCGCGAACAGCGTGGTCGAGAAGCGCAGCAAGCCGTAGGCGGCCAGCAGGGCCAGCGGCAGCACCAGCACCGCGGTCGCCGAATCGAGCGAATCGACGACATCCTTCATGATCAGCGGCACGCCGACATTGGCCAGCTTGGCGGAAACCAGGAACACCATGGCCAGCAGCACCCGCCCCTTGTACTCCCACAGGTAGGGCAGCAGGCCGATGACGCGCCCCCACTCGCGGCGGCGGTTGGCGCGCCCGGAGAGTTCTGCGGCAGGGCGTGACGCGTGTCGGTGATCTTGAGCCATGGGATTCCTGCCTGCCTCGTCGCTGCGGGAGCACCCGAAGCACGCGTCAGTGGACAACGTGCAAAGCAGCGGGCTCCCCGACCGCCGCCGACTCGCCACCGCCTGGGAGGGAGGGCAGCTTGCGGGGATGCGGGCAGCCATTATCCGCCAAAACCCCGGTGGGCCTTCCGGCCTGCCTGGGCGGCGGCCGCGGTCGCCAGCCCGCTCCCCTTCGGTGCATGCCAGGGCTTGACAAGTCCCCGCCAAAACGTATGATTCAAACGCTCGTTTGAAATTCCCGGCCGGGGAGCGGGTGCCGAACCTGCCCCCGGTCCGCGACCGGAAACCGCCTTGCCATGAAAACAGCCCCGAAAACCCGCGACATCGTCAACGTCAACACGCGCGAGCGCATCCTCAACGCCGCCGAGGTGCTGTTTGCCGAGCACGGCTTCGAGCGCGCGAGCCTGCGCGCGCTGACGGCCGAGGCCGGCGTGAACCTGGCTGCGGTCAATTACCACTTCGGCTCCAAGGCCGGACTGATCCGTGCGGTGTTCGAACGGCGTCTCGCGCCCCTCAATGCCGAGCGACTGAACGAGCTCGCCGCACTCGAACGCGCCGCACGCGGCGGCCCATTGCCTCCCGAGCGCATCATCGAAGCTTTCTTCGGGCCGGTGCTGCGCATGAGCATGGACCGCCGGCCCGCGGCGCGTGGCGGAAGCACGCAGCGCGACAGGGGCGCAGGCAGCGGCCACCGTTTCATTCGCCTGCTGGGCCGCGCGCACACCGAGTCGCGCCAGGCCATGCGCGAGCTGCTCGAGGCCGAGTACGTGGAAGTTGTGGAGCGCTTCAAGGCCGCCCTGACGCGCGCGCTGCCGCAGGTGCCGGAGAAGGAGCTCGCCTGGCGCATGCACTTCACGCTGGGCGCGATGTCCTACGTCATCGCCGGCACGGACGCCGTGCAGCTCAGCGCCAGCTATGAAGTGCGCCAGTCCGAACACCCCGAGAGCGTGATGAAGCGGATCGTGCCCTTCCTGGTGGCCGGCCTCACCGCGCCGCTGCCCGAGGCGGGTGAGCGCGGCGCGGGCGCCAACGCCCCGGCGAACGGCCGCCGCGACGATCGAAACGCCGAACGCAAGGCGGCCTGAGCGCCGCCATACCCATCAACGAAGGAGTAACCGACATGCTTGCTTTCCTGATCGTTTGCCTCTTGGCGGCGCTGGCGCTCGCCTACCTGCGCGCCTCCGGATGGATGTGGACGGTAATCACGGCCTACGGCCTCTACCGGTTCACCGTTGCCAGCGGCCATGCCGGCTGGATGCTGGCGATCGATGCGGTGTTCCTCATCGTGGCGGTCATCCTCAACCTGCCGCCGCTGCGACGCGCCCTGATCAGCGACGCATTGCTCGCCTGGTTCCGCCGCATCCTGCCGGCCATGTCGCAAACGGAAAGGGAAGCCATCGACGCCGGCACGGTGTGGTGGGAAGGCGAGCTCTTCTCCGGCCGCCCGGACTGGAGGCGACTGCTCGACCTTCCGGAACCGAAACTCACTGCCGAGGAACAGGCCTTCCTCGACAACGAGACCGAGGAACTGTGCCGCATCTCCAATGATTGGGAAACCACCCACGTCCACCACGACCTGCCGCCGCGTGTGTGGCAGTTCATCAAGGACAAGGGCTTCCTCGGCATGATCATCCCGAAGCAGTACGGCGGCAGGCAGTTTTCCGCGTTCATGCATTCGCAGGTGGTGACCAAGCTCGCCAGCCGCTGCAGCGCCACCTGCGTTTCGGTAATGGTGCCCAATTCGCTCGGGCCCGCGGAACTGCTGCTGCACTACGGCACCGAGGCACAGAAGAACCATTACCTGCCGCGCCTGGCCCGCGGCCTCGAAATTCCCTGCTTCGGCCTGACCAATCCCTCCGCCGGGTCGGACGCCGCGGCCATCCCCGATGTCGGCGTGGTGTGCAAGGGCCTGTGGGAGGGACGCGAAGTGCTCGGCATGCGCGTCACCTGGGAAAAGCGCTACATCACGCTGGGACCGGTATCGACGCTGCTCGGCCTGGCGTTCCGCCTGCGCGATCCCGAGCGCCTTCTGGGCGGCGAGGAGGACCTCGGCATCACCTGTGCGCTGGTGCCCACGCAGACGCCCGGCGTCAACATCGGCCGCCGCCACAATCCGCTTGACGCGGTATTCCAGAACGGGCCGAACTGGGGCACCGACGTGTTCATGCCCCTCGACTGGATCATCGGCGGCCCGGCCATGGCCGGCCAGGGCTGGCGCATGCTGATGGAGTGCCTGGCCGCCGGCCGCTCGATCTCGCTGCCTTCCTCGGCCGTCGGCTACACCGAGCTCGCCGCGCGCGCCGTAGGCGCCTACGCGCGCGTGCGCAGCCAGTTCAAGACACCCATCGGCAAGTTCGAGGGCATCGAGGAAGCGATGACGCGCATCGGCGGCAACCTCTACTTGATGGATGCCGCGCGCAAGATGACCGCCGGCGCCATCGACCTCGGCGAAAAGCCCTCGGTGGTGTCCGCGATCGTCAAGTACCACCTCACCGAGCGTGGCCGCGCGGTCGTCAACGACGCCATGGACGTGCTGGGCGGCAAGGGCATCTGCCTCGGGCCCAACAACTTCATGGGCCGCGCCTACCAGCAGCTGCCGATCGCCATCACCGTGGAAGGCGCCAACATACTCACGCGCAGCCTGATCATCTTCGGCCAGGGCGCCATTCGCTGCCATCCTCATGTGCTGGCCGAGATGCGCGCCACGCAGGAGACGGACCATACCAGGGCATCGGTGGACTTCGACGCGGCGCTGTGGGGCCACGTGCGCTTTGCGCTGGCCAACAAGGCGCGCGCCTTTGTCATGGGACTGACCGGGTCGCTGTTTGCCGGCGCACCCGGGGACGCCGCCCCGGAACTGCGCCGTTATTACCGCCAGCTCACGCGCTGCTCCGCAGCCTTCGCCTTTCTTTCGGATGCTTCGATGCTGGTGTTAGGCGGCTCGCTGAAGCGCCACGAGAAGCTCTCGGCGCGGCTGGGCGACGTGCTGTCCCAGATGTACCTTGCCTGCTGCGTGCTGAAGCGCTTCGAGGACGATGGTCGTCCGCAGGATGACCTGCCCTTCGTCCACTGGGCGCTCCAGGACGCCCTCGCCCGGATCAGGGCCGCGTTCGACGGCGTGTTCGCCAACTACCCTGGCGCGTTCCTCGGCTGGGGCCTCAGGCGCGTGCTGTTCCCGCTCGGCATGCATTTCGAACCGCCGTCGGATGCGCTGGGACACGAAATCACGCGCGTGCTGATCCAGCCCTCGGCGCAGCGCGACCGCCTGACCGCAGGCATGTACCTGTCGCGCGCGGAGGGCGATGCCCTCGCCACGCTGGAGGCCGCGCTCGACGCCACCCTGCGGTCGGAGGCCATCGAGGCAAGGATACGCGCCGCGCAGAAGAGCGGGAGGCTGACAGGGCTCGCCGGCAGCGCATTGATCGAGGCCGCGCACAGCGCCGGCGTCATCAGCGCCGACGACGCGGCGCAGCTGGCGCGCACCGCACAGCTGCGCGACGAGGTGGTGCGCGTCGACCACTTTCCGCAGGACATGGGCGCGGCCGAAGCGGCCGCAGTGCGCGCGCAGGCGCAGCGCCCAGACACACCGCAGCGCGCAGCCGCCTAAGGCAGCACCGGAAGTAGCGGCACATTGCATGCGGATCGATCGTGAACAGCGCGAAGGAGCCACTCGGCCAGCGGGTTTCGCAGGTCCGTGACCGCATAGCCATCGGCACAAAGGGAACCGTCAGCGGTTCCCGCGCAGGACCAACGGGGGGAGAGCAATGCAGCAGGCGATCTACATCATCGACGGCGCGCGGACGCCGTTCCTGAAATCACGCAACCGGCCCGGGCCGTTCTCGGCCGGCGACCTCGTTAGCGCGGCGGGCAAGGTGCTGCTGGCGCGCCAGCCCTTCGCGCCGACGGAGCTCGACGAAGTCGTCCTCGGCTGCGCCGCCCCTTCGGTCGATGAGGTCAATATCGGGCGCGTCGCCGCGCTGCGCATGGGGTGCGGCATGAAGGTGTCCGGCTGGACGGTGATGCGCAACTGCGCCTCGGGAATGCAGTCGATCGACTCGGCCATGGCCAACATGCTGGCCGGGCGCTCGCAACTGGTGCTTGCCGGCGGCGTCGATGCGCTGTCGCGAGCGCCGCTGCAGTACGACGACACCACGGTGAACTGGTTCTCCGACATGGCGGCGGCGCGCAGCATGGGGCAGCGCCTCGCATTGTTCGCGCGGCTGCCGCTGAAACACGTGCTCTCCCCGATCATCGGCATCATGCGCGGCCTCACCGACCCCTACTGCGGCCTGCTCATGGGCCAGACGGCGGAGAACCTGGCGCATCGCTTCGGCATCAACCGCCGGCAGATGGACGACTATTCTGCCCGCAGCCACCAGCGCGTCACACGCGCGCAGAAAGCGAGCTGGCTGAACGATGCGCATGACGGCCTGCACGCGGAGATCGTGCCGGTCTATGACGCCAAGGGAAAGCTCTACAGCGCCGACGATGGCGTGCGGGAAGACTCCACGGCCGATAACCTGGCTAAGCTCAAGCCCTTCTTCGACCGCAAGTACGGCAATGTCACGGCCGGCAATTCCTCGCAGATCACCGACGGCGGCGTCTGGACGGTGCTGGCGACGGAGGAAGCCGTGAAACGCCACGGCCTCAAGCCCATCGGCCGCATCCTCGACTCGCAATGGGCGGGGCTCGACCCGGCGCAGATGGGGCTGGGGCCCGTGCATGCGGCCACGCCCATCCTCAAGCGCCATGGTCTGAAGCTGAACGACCTCGACCTCTGGGAGATCAACGAGGCCTTCGCGGCGCAGGTGCTGGGCTGCCTGGCGGCCTGGAAGAGCGACGACTACTGCCGCGGCGAACTCGGGCTGGATGCCGCGCTGGGCGAGATCGACCCGGAAAAACTCAACATCGACGGCGGCGCCATTGCGCTTGGCCATCCGGTCGGCGCCTCGGGCACGCGCATCGTGCTTCACTTGCTGCATGCATTGAAGCGCACCGGCGGCCGGCGCGGCATGGCGGCGATCTGCATCGGCGGAGGATTGGGTGGGGCGATGCTGGTGGAGGCGTTGTGATGCCGATCTGCACACAGGGCCGAAAACCTCTTCGTCCGATGACGAGCGAGGCGTTTGTGGTGGTCAGGTTTCGCCTGATGGCGAGTGACTTTCTTTTGCTTCGCCAAAAGAAAGTCACCAAAGAAAAGGCGACCCCGGAGGTGACGGTTCCAGCGCTGCGCGCTGAAACTCCCCTGCGATGCTCGTCAGCGCTGGCGGCTGCGGGACTCGCCCTCTTCGAGGGCTCAGACAGTCCTCGCCGAAACCCCAGCGCTGCCTGCGCTTCTCGGCGTCCCCAACGGGGCCCAGCACCCATCCTCCGAAGGAAAATACTGCCACATTTGGGTAATGATATAGGCAGCATGCTCCTGTATGTCGAAAATACTGACTGCGATGACTGTTCTGTGGCGGCTTTTCCGGGGCCCCTGATGCGCCGCCGAGCAGCGGAGCGACGCTTGGGGCAGTCGGCGAGGACTGTCTAAGCGGGCCGCGCCAGCGGCCTGCGAGTTCCGCAGCCGCCAAGGGTCGCGAGCAGCGCAGGGAAGTCGCCGCAGGCGACCGGGGTATGGGGTGTGCTTTTCTCTGGTTACTCTCTCTTGCACAAGCAAAAGAGAGTAACTCGCCGAAAGGCGAAACCGTTTCGAGGAGATAGGACATGGCTGAAACCTACAAACACTGGCGCATCGAAACCGATGCCGACAACATCGCCTGGCTCATCATCGACCGCGCCGGTGCCTCCACCAACACCCTGTCGACCGAAGTGCTGGCCGAACTCGACCGCGCCCTCGACGAGATCAAGGGCATGCAGCCGCCCGCCCTCGTCATCCGCTCGGGCAAGGCGTCGGGCTTCATCGCCGGTGCCGACATCGAGGAGTTCCTGGACGTGAAGACGGCCGAGGATGCCAAGCGCATGATCCGGCGCGGCTGGGACCCGTTCAACAAGCTGGAGGCGCTGCCCTTCCCCAGCGTGGCGCTGATCAGCGGTTTCTGCATGGGCGGCGGGCTGGAGCTGGCGCTCGCCTGCCGCTACCGCGTCGCCGTGGACCAGCCGGGCACGCGCATGGCGCTGCCCGAGGTGATGCTGGGCATCTGGCCGCTGATGGGCGGCGTAATGCGGCTGTCGCGCTACGTCGCGCCGCCCGAGGCGCTGGACATGATGCTGACCGGGCGCGCCGTGGATGCACGCCGCGCCAAGCGCATGGGTCTTGCAGACCAGGCGGTGCCGCCGCGAATCATGATGAACACCGCGCGCAGGGTGGCGCTCGAGGCGCCGCCGCCGCGCCGGCTGCCGTTCGTGGCCAGCCTGATGAATTCGACGCTGCTGCGCGGCTTCATCGCGAGCCAGGCCAAGAAACAGGTCGCCAAGCGCGCCAGCCGCGACCACTACCCCGCTCCCTACGCCATCCTGCGCGCCTGGTCGAAGTTCAACGGCGACCCGTTCGCCATACCCGATGACGACCCGGCCTCCATCGTCCACCTGCTTTCCCTGCCCACCGCCGGCAACCTGATCCGCGTGTTCTTCCTGCAGGAGCGCATGAAGGCGCTCGGCAAGGCAGCGAAGTTCGAGGCAGCCCACGTGCATGTGGTCGGCGCCGGCGTCATGGGCGGTGATATAGCCGCCTGGTGCGCGCTGCGCGGCCTCACCGTGACGCTGCAGGACCAGAACGCCGAGCGGCTCGTGCCGGCCATGAAACGCGCGGGCGAACTCTTCAAGCGCCGCCTGCGCGACAAGATGCGGATTCGCGACGCCACCGACCGGCTCATCCCCGACGTCGGCGGCGAAGGCGCGCGCCACGCCGATGTCGTCATCGAGGCCATCTTTGAGAACCTCGAGGCCAAGCGCGCGCTGTTCGCCAGGCTCGAGAGCATTGCCAAGCCCGGCGCGGTGCTTGCCAGCAATACCTCCAGCCTCAAACTCGCGGACATCGGCGCCAACTTCGCCAACCCGGAACGACTGGTGGGCATCCACTTCTTCAACCCGGTGGCGCAGATGCAGCTGGTGGAAGTGGTGTCCGGCAGCCGCACCGATGCGGCGATTGCCGACAAGGCCGCCGCGTTCGTGCGCCAGATCGACAAGCTGCCCTTGCACGTGAAGGATTCGCCGGGCTTCCTGGTGAACCGCGTGCTGGGTCCTTACATGCAGCAGGCTTTTCGCATGGTCGACGAAGGCATTGCGCCGGAGGCGCTGGACGCGGCAATGACCGCCTTCGGTATGCCCATGGGCCCGATCGAACTTGCCGACGTGGTCGGGCTGGACATCTGCATGGCCGTGGGCCGTGAACTTGGGGGCGGGGCCGAGCCGCCGAAACGGCTGAAGGCCCTGTTCGACGCCGGCCAGCTCGGCAAGAAATCCGGCCAGGGCTTTTATCGCTGGGTGGACGGCCGCGCACAAAAGGGCACCGCTGCGGGCGTGACGCCGGAAATGCTTGAGCGCCTCGTCACGCCCTACCTGAAAGAGGCCACTGCCGTCGTCGCCGAAGGCATCGTCGCCGACGCCGACCTCGCCGATGCCGGGCTCATCTTCGGCACCGGCTTCGCACCCTTTCGCGGCGGGCCGATGCATTATTCGGCAGCGGCCCGCCGCGGTTGAGCCTGCTGCCATTGACATTACCCCGGGAGGATTCATGAGAACTGCTGCCGTCACCCTCACGCTGCTGGCCGCGCTGGCGGTTGCGCCCGCCGCGCACGCCCACCATGGCTGGAGCGAGTACGATTCGTCCAAGGTCCTGACCCTCACCGGCACCGTCCGCGATTCCGGCTACGAGCACCCGCACGGCCACATCCGGCTGGAAGTGCCGGGCAAGACATGGTCGGTGATCCTGGCGCCGCCCTCGCGCATGGAGAACCGCGGCCTGCCGCCCGCACTCCTCAAGGCCGGTGCCACGGTGACCGTTGTCGGCTACCCGAACCGCAGCAAGCCTGAGGAACTGCGCGCCGAGCGCATCATCGCCGGCGGCAAGACGGTCGAGTTACGCTGACATTTTCTTGCGTAAGTGATTACCAATGGTACCAGAGTGGAGCATATGCTGACATCGGAGGAATGCGCTTGACCCCCGCCCAGGGCATCGAGACGCTGGCACTGGCAGTAAGCATGCGCCAGTCGCTCTGGCTGTACCCGATCGTCGAGATCGTGCACATCACCGGATTCGTGACGCTGGTCGGCTCGGTGGCCATGCTGGACCTGCGGGTGCTCGGCGTGTCGAAGTCTCTGTCGGTACGCGCGCTGGCGCGCCACCTGCTGCCCTGGACGCTGGGAGCGCTGCTGCTCATCGTTCCCAGCGGCCTGCTGATGTTCATTGCGCATGCCGGCGACTTCATCGACAACCCGGCGTTCCGGCTCAAGATGGTCCTGATCATTTTCGCCGGGCTGAACGCGATCGCATTCCACCGCGGGCCGTTCGCGCGCGCGGCGGACTGGGACACCTGCCGTGCCGCCCCGCCCGGCGCGCGCCTCAGCGCCGCCGCCTCTTTGTTGATATGGGTCGGGGTGATCAGCTGCGGGCGCCTGCTGGCCTACCTTTGAGACCCTCACCCCTCGGCCTGCATCGGTGCGGCGGCCGGCTTGGTCGAACACCGGCTTCATGATAGTTTGGCCGGCATGAACCCGATCAAGCTCCCCGAAAATCGCGAGCCGGTGCTGCGTGTGGTGCCGCGCCCGGCCGACTGCAACCAGCAGGGCGACATCTTTGGTGGCTGGGTGATGTCGCAGGTCGACATCGCGGCCGGCGTGGTCGCTGCGCGGCGTGCGCGTGGGCGCGTGGCGACGGTGGCGGTGAACTCGTTCCAGTTCAAGCAGCCGGTCTATGTCGGCGACCTGGTGTCCTTCTACGCCGACATCGTGCGCGTGGGCACCACATCCATCACCATCAACGTGGACGTGTACGCGCAGCGCAACCCGAACGACATCGAGACAGTGAAGGTCACCGAGGCCAGACTGACCTTCGTGGCGACCGGCGAGGACCGCAAGCCGCGGCCGGTGCCCCGGGACGATTAGGCGCCCCTCAGGCAATTGCGGTCAGGACCTGTACCCGTGCGAGGGAAGGCATCCGCCCGTCGGTCGTGAAACATGTGCTGAGCAGCGCCCGCCCGCTCAGGCCGCCAGCCGCACCGGCAGGACGATGTCGAAGGCCGCCGTCCACTCGGTGGGACCGGAGTCACCCCTGATTTCCCGGAACGGCACCAGCAGCGCCCCGCGTTCGCGCGGATTGCGAATGCTGTTCAAGAGGAGGTCGCCGTCATTGCCCGGATGACCGGCGATGTACATCTGCGTGACGAACTCCGGCAGGTTCGTCCCGATCAGCCGGAAATGGATGTGCGGCGTGCGACCGGGGTAGGGCACGGGCTTGATGGTGCGGAAGGCATAGTTCCCCGAGGCATCCGTGACGGTCGCGCCGAAACCCTGGAAGTTCGCGTCCCGCGGCGTCGCTCCGCGATCGCCCGGATGGCGGTAACGGCCGTTGGCATCGCACTGCCAGATCTCCACGCGCACGCCGCCGGCCAACCGGCCCGCGGCGTCGAAAACGCGGCCGCTCAAGTGGGTCATTTCGCCCTGCGCGAGCTGCGGCGCCATGCCGATGCGCATCAGGTCGGCATCACGGTCCACCGGCAGTTCCACGGGGTAGAACGGCCCCTTGGACTGCCGGGGCGTTGCGAGCAGCGACTGCGCCCCTGCCTGCGTCGCCGCGCCGACGATGGCCCCAGCCAGTCCCATGCGCGCGGTGGCGAGCAGCGCCACGGCCCGCCCGAGGAATCCACGGCGAAGCGGGTCGGTCATGCGGAGATAGATATGGTTCACAGAGAGGGCCTTTCCCTGAAGTAGTCCAGCCGGTTGATCGAACGCACGCCCACCTCGCGCACGGTCGCCCCTTGCAGCACCCTGAGCTTCACCTCGCTGCCGGCCGGCCCCGCCGCCCACAGGCGCCGGTAGAACTCCGCCTGCGTCGCGACGGCGTCCGCGCCGACGGCCATGACGATGTCCCCGGGGCGCAGGCCCGCCTGCTCCGACGGGCCGTCCCGGGACACGCGTACCACGAACAGCCGGCCCTGCCCCTCCTCGCTGGCGATGCCGATCCAAGGCGGCGCGGGGCCGTCGCGGCGACCCTTGCCGATCAGGTCGGCGAGGATGGGCTTGAGGATGTCGATGGGCACGAACATGTTGCCGGGCAGCGGCACCCCCGGCTCGACGGTATCTCGCACCAGCAGCGAGCCGACGCCCACCAGCCTGCCTTCGCGATTGACCAGTGCCGCGCCGGCCCAATTCATCGTCGGCGGCGCGGTGAAAATGGCCGCATCGAGCAGGTACTCCCAGCTGCCGGTGAACTGACGCTTCGCCACCACCGCCGCCAGGCTGGCCGCCTCCTGCCCCCCGGCCGGCAGGATCATCACCGCCTCGCGCAGGGCCAGCGCATCAGAGCTGCCCAGGGCCATGGGCGCGACCTCCAGCGGTGCGCTCGCGCGCAGCAGTCCGAACCCCGTGGCATGGTCGTAGGCGGTGAGCACGGCAGGCACGGAGCGATTGCGGTGGGTGACCACTTCGATGCTGTCAGCCTCGGTGACCAGATAGCCGATGGTGAGGATATGGCCGCGCTCGTCAATCACCACGCCGCTGCCGCTGCGCTGCGCACCCAGGGTGGCGCTGGAGCGCGCGCCGGCCAGCGCCTTCATCTTCACCTGCACCATCGCCCCGAGCATGGCCTCGACATCCAGCCGCGGCCGTGGCGCGCGCGCATCCGACTGCACCCGGAAGAGCTTCGAGGCCGCGGGCGCCTGCGTGGCGGTGTGCATGCCGGGACCGGCGGCCCCCGCGGCGGCGGTGCCCGCGGCAAGGGACAGGCAAACGCCGAGCAGCATCGCGGTAGAAGCTGCCGGGACCGGCCGCTTGCATCGAACGGAAAGCATGGAGACCTCCGTCAGGCTAGGCAATACCGCCATCTTGCCACTTTGGCCCGCGCGGCGCCCGTCATCGGGTCCGCGCGTCGGCGAAACGCCGGGGAGGCGGCACTCCGGCCACAGCGTAAAATCCGGCGTTCCGTCCGCAGGGCGACCCAACCCGTAACAGAATCGAGGCCGCGATGCCGCTCCCCGCCAGCATGAACGCCATTGAAATCGCCGCCGCGGGCGCGCCCGACGTGCTCAGGCCCTGCACCCGTCCGCTGCCGCAGCCCGGGGCCGGCGAGGTGCTTATCCGGGTGGCGGCCGCAGGCGTCAACCGCCCGGACGTCTCACAGCGGCGCGGGCTCTACGCGCCGCCACCAGGGGCTTCCGACCTGCCGGGACTGGAGATCGCCGGCGACATCGTCGCGCTGGGCGAGGGCGCGGCAGGCTGGCGCATCGGCGACTCGGTGTGCGCGCTCGTGCAGGGCGGCGGCTATGCCGAGTACTGCAACGCACCCGCGGCTCAGTGCCTGCCGGTCCCCAGAGGCCTGTCGATGCTCGAGGCGGCCTCGCTGCCCGAGACCTTCTTCACCGTCTGGAGCAACGTCTTCGATCGCGCCGCGCTGGCCCCCGGCGAGACGCTGCTGGTGCAGGGCGGCAGTTCGGGCATCGGCGTAACCGCGATCCAGATCGCCCGTGCCCTGGGGCACCGCGTCTTCGCGACTGCAGGCAGCGACGAGAAGTGCGCCGCCTGCACGGCACTGGGCGCCGAGCGCGCGATCAACTACCGGACCGAGGATTTCGTCGCGGTGATCAAGGCGGCCACCGCCGGCAAGGGCGTCGACGTGATCCTTGACATGGTGGGCGGGAGCTACGTCGCCCGGGAGCTGCTCTGCCTGGCCGAAGACGGCCGACTGGCCCTGATCGCCGCGCTTGGCGGTTCCAAGGCCGAGATCGATGTAGCGCGCATTTTCATGCGC
>Ga0194132_10006651_pt1 | contig 17788 bp, 14 predicted proteins | sample TA2KigOf80mmetaG_FD_148612 | JGI IMG/M metagenome (GOLD analysis project Ga0194132, IMG submission 148612) | Freshwater microbial communities from Lake Tanganyika, Tanzania - TA2015054 Kigoma Offshore 80m | ecosystem: Environmental > Aquatic > Freshwater > Lake | place: Tanzania: Lake...
GGCCCCCAATTACGACTTCCGTGGCTTCTACACCTCCCTTTTGGAGCAGCACATGAAGATGGACTCCAAGTCCGTCGTCGGCGGCGCTTTCGAGCAGCTCCCCTTTATCAGAAAGTAAACTAGCCGCACACGACGGTTAAGCTCTCCTTAGAGCTAAAGTAACATTGAGCGGGCCGCCCTACTTTGACAGGGCGGCCCGCTTTTATGTATATAAGTACTGCAGTTTTCGGACATGACAGACCAGGAGAATTAGAGTATGCCAGTAACCACAATTGCAGCAGGCCGAGCGTTCACGTACGTGAGCAACATCGGCAAGATATCGCGTTCAGCCCTAGGCTTTCGCCATCCCATAGGGCTGGCCCGCGGCGCCAACGACGTCCTTTACGTTGGAAACTGGGGAGACGAGCCTCAGCCCAACTGCCGCATCACCAAGTGCGTCGTTGGGACGCAGGACTGGATAATGGACATAGGCCAGGCGGGCAGCGGAGAAGGCCAATTCCTATGGCCTGGCGGGCTGGTGGCGGATAAGAACGAAGTCCTCTATGTCACCGACCAGGCCAACAATAAGATCGTCGGGTATAGCAAGGACGGCAAATACGTGGCGCAGTGGGGCAAGGGCGGTTCGGGGGACGGGGAGTTTTCCGGTCCCAGCGGCATCGCCGTCGATAAGAACGACAACTTCTGGATAGTAGACACTCGGAACCATCGAGTGCAGAAGTTCAACAAGAGCGGTAAATTTCTGTCCAAGTTCGGCGTCCATGGAAACCTCAACGGCCAGCTAAACATGCCCTGGGGTATCGCTCTGGACAAGGACACGAATGTTTATGTAGCGGACTGGGGCAACAGCCGCGTGCAGAAGTTCAGCCCTGAAGGCAAGTACCTGATGACCTTCGGCAAACCTGGCAAGGGTAAGGGCGAGATTGACCACCCCAGCGCTGTCTTTGTTGATCAGGATGGCGACGTATACGTGGCCGACTGGGGCAACAACCGCGTGGTCATCTTCGAAGCTGATGGCACTTACCTGACTACTCTCCTAGGCGACGCCAACACCCTTTCGGTGTGGGCCAAGATGGGTGTAGACGCAAACCCTGACGTCAAGAAGGCGTTGGAACGCGCTGACCTGGAGCCTATGTGGCGCCTGTGGCGTCCCGCCGCCATTCTGGTGGACGACCAGCATCGGGTCTTCATAGCCGAGGCGCAGCACATGCGTGTCCAAATATACAAGAAGGACCCAAAGCACCAGGAAGCCCAGTTCACCCTGTAGAGCAAATCGCACGAATAAGCAGCGCCCCGACAAGTTGGGGCGCTGCACTTTCCATGGGGCAAGTTGACACCCATGCAGCGTTCCCGAATATAATGCCCCCATCTGCAGAAAAGGAGGCCACTATGGCTGAGTCATTTGTATCTTACTTTAACGGCGAATGGATACCGACGGAAGAGTGCAAAATCTCACTGGACGATCGGGGCTTCCGCCTCGGCGATGCGGTGTTTGAGGTAGACAGGACGTTCAACGGCAAAATCTTTGACCTGGACGGCCACCTAGACCGCCTCATGCGCTCCCTCAAAGTTACTCGAATAGATCCCGGGCTATCCCGACAGGAGATGGCTGATATCAGCTACGAGGTGGTGAAGCGGAACTGGGGAAAGGTCCCTCGGGGCAGCGACATGACGGTACGGCAGGTCATCACTCGAGGCCACGGCTTCAACGTAGTTGATGCCAACAACTCTAAGCAACCTACGGTGTTCATAGGCGGCGCGGCGATGAACTTCAAGCGCTACGCACACCTGTACAAAGAAGGCGCCCACGTAGTATTCGCGCGCACTCGCACATATCACCCGGACTCACTGGACCCCAAGGTCAAGCACCAGAGCCGCATGAACTTTGTGCTGGCGGACCTGGAGGCCACGGACGTTGACCCTAAAGCCTGGCCTGTGCTTCTGGATCTGGACGGGAACATTGCGGAGGGCACCGGTTTTAACTTCTGGATTGTGAAGGATGGCGTCATCAAGACAGCCGGCGACCGCGCAATTCTCCAGGGCATCTCCCGCAATGCCATCACCAAGCTGGCCAAGAACCTGGGCATTCCCATTGAGTTCGAGGACTTCCAGCTTTACGACGCCTATAACGCCGACGAGGCTTTTGTGTCCGGCACCAGCCACTGCCTGCTGCCGGTGTCGAAGCTAGACAACCGACCGCTGGACGGCCCCACACCAGGCCCCGTGGTCAAGCAGCTTCTGGCCGCCTGGAGCGAGACGGTGGGCGTGGACATCATCGGCCAAGCCAGGAAGCAGGCCGGCATAGGCAGTTAGGGCCGGCAATTAACAATCGGAGAAGGTTTATAAGGCCCTCCGAACGGTTCGGGGGGCCTTATATTGCGAAACCACTTAGAACATAGGGAGGGACCATGATTAGAAAGATGGACTTCGGAAAGACAGGCATGAAAGTAACCCAGTTGGGTTACGGGGCCCTGGAGGTCCGGGGCGTCGCGTCTGAGGACCCTCGCGCTCGAATGCCCAGCGAGGAACATGCCGGACGTATCCTTAACGCAGTGCTGGACTCCGGCATCAACTTCATCGACACCGCCTGGTGCTATGGGCGCAGCGAAGAGATGATGGGCAAGTTCATATCGAAGCGCCGCAAGGAGTACTTCCTGGCGGCCAAGACCGGCCACGGCCATTGCAGCGCCGGTAAGTACGCTTCTTACAAGAAGCAGGACTTGATCGACTGCTTCGATGAGAGCCTGCGGAACCTCAAGACTGACTACGTGGACTTCCTGCAGCTCCACAACCCTACCGCAGAGGACGTGCAGATGGAGGGCGCCATTGAGCAGATGCAGAAGTTCAAGCAGCAGGGCAAGGCGCGATTCATCGGCGCGTCCAGCGTGATACCGCACCTGGACAAGCACCTGGCTACCGGCGCGTGGCAGGGTTTCCAGCTCCCATACTCGGCGCTGGAGCCTGAGCACCACGACATGCTGACCAAACTGTCCAAGGCCGGCTGCGGGACGGTTATTCGCGGCGGGGTGGCGAAGGGGGAGCCGGAGTCCAAGGCGGCGCTGGAGGCCCGGCGGTTCAGCGTCGGCGGGAAGCGATGGGACATCTTCGAGCAGACGAAGCTGGACGAGCTTAGGGGCGAGGGCGAGAGCCGGACCGCCTTCCTGCTGCGTTTCACCATGTCCCACCCCCATGTGCACACAACGATTGTCGGCACGCAGAACCCGGACCACCTGAAGGAGAACGTGGCCGCCGCTGAGAAGGGGCCGCTACCCAAGAAGACCTACGATGAGGCGAAAAAGCGCCTGGCTAATATAGGGCTGAAGCACGGCGGGTAGACTCTAGACTTTTGACTATATGAGGGCCGTCCGCCGAGACGGACGGCCCTTTACTTTTAGGAAATCTTCAGCACTTTTACATCCACCCCAGTGAGCACCGCCAGCACAGGCTCAACCAACTCCTCAGCCCGCTTTTTTAACGCTAAGCGGTCTAGAGTCCCTACTGGATGCGTTGTGTATATCGTTGGGAACTCGGGGGCGCCCCACATTTTAGCCATGGCCTGGCCGGTAGTGCGAAAGCGGTCGGTGCAGATGACCGCGGCCGGTATTCCGGCCTTTTCCACATGAATCCCATCGTGCACACTGCACGCGCTGCAGGACCCTCAATCGCCGATGGCGACGATGGCGAAGTCGCACTTTTTCGCCATGTCGGTTACAGCCTTGGGGTCGGCGGGTTTGGAGGCGGAGGGCTTGCGATGGTACATCTCCAAACGCACTTCATATCGGCCCTTCAGAAGCGCCGCCAGGTCTTCCAGAAGCTCTTTGGCGTTGGTCTTGCTGTCGTCAATCATGCCTAGCCGCTTGCCCCGCAGGTCGCGAAGCCTGGGCGCGCCTTTGAAGCTGGCTGACATGGGCTGCGTAGTAGGGTCTACCAACAGATACTTTCCCATCTTTTGTGCGCCTCCTATCGGGCGGAGCGTTTGATAACTTTGGTAACCGCCACCGACGAAACCTTTGGCCCCCAGCTAGGAATCACCGCCATGTGGGAGACCTCTTCGCCGCCAGCGTACACCACCAGTATATCCTCCGGTGAGGCCACCAGCGGCAGATACTTTGACTCGTCTCCAGCCTGCACCGGGCCGGGCAGCCCGCCCGCGCGTTTGATGTCCGCAGCGGAGCGCCGCAGCCTGGGGTGGAGACTACGGCAGACATCGTCCTTACTCCAGCCCTTCCATACCTGGCTGTCGCCGGCGAAGATCACCGCTACCTGACCCTGCCTGATGAGTGACGACGAAGTATCGCCCACGGAGCCTGAGGTGGACATGGAGGAGCCGAGGGTGGATATGGTGTCGGCGGCGGCGTAGAGCATAGTTTCGGGGTCTGGGGTCGCCCGCACCTGTCTTGGCCCTTCCGCGGCGAAGACGGTCACAGCGCTTTCATCCCTCTTGAATCCCCGCTCCACGTGGAGGGGAGTCCAATGGGTCTGGGCCTCGTTTTCTCCGATGCAGTAGCTATACTTGCCTGGATGCCCCAGGACGGTGCGGTCGAAGAGGCCGGGGACGGCGGCGCAGGTGTTCATTAAAATCAATCGCACCGCTCTTCCGATGGTGGCGTTGGCGCGGTTGCCCGGGCCGAAGAGATTGTTACGAGAGTTGATGTCCAACTCTTTTACTATCGGCCCGTTGACGATGACCAGAATACCCGCGCCGCCCAGGCTGGATGAGGGGCCGATGAGGTTAAAGGCGGGGTCCAGGATGGCCTCACACACAGCCAGCACGACGGGAAAGTATTCCGGCTTGCACCCGGCCATGATGGCGTTGGCGGCGACCTTGCCCACCGTAACCTCGCGGCGGCGCTCCGCCAGGAGGCCTATCACTTCATCGGCGGGCCTGGCCGCATAGGCTAGAAACTCTTCCACCCTTTCCACCGTCGGAGGCACGACGGGTAGACCATCGGTCCAGCCCAAGGCATAACACCGCTCGATGGCGTCCACCGCGTCTTTCCATTCGGTCTCAAGGGTATTCAACAATTTAAACCAGCCCCTCCTGTGCCTGAGTATCAACCTCCCTCGCCAGCCTGCCCACCCGCCCGCGTTATTGGCGCTCGCCAATACTTTCTGGTCAAGTCCTGCTCAAGGAACTATATGCGCGATCAGCGCTCGCGCCCCGTAGCCATCTATCACTTCTACAACATGTTTCCCGGGGCCTGCTGTCACGGGAACTTGGAAGGTGAACTTTATTTCGCCGTTCGAAAGGGTCACCGACGTCGCCAAATGATTTGCATCGTACCACAGATACGCAGTGGTGTTTGGGTGTAGACCCTCAATGACAATGGTCACCTGGCTGCCAGCCTGGCTGGACTGTTGGTCAATAAATATCGTTGTTCCTGCAGTAGGAGCTACGTGTCCGTAAGAAGGAGTGGGCGTGACGGTGCCGACGAACGGAGTTGGGGTCGGTGCGGGCGTTGGGGTAGGGATTAAGGTTGTCGGCGTAACAGGCGTAGGTGTCACGAAGACCCAGGGAGTTGGGGCATTAGGATTTACCCCGGATGAGCAGTAGTAATACGGGTTCAGGTCCTGGGCTGGATCGTTGGTGAGGGGCTCTAAATACCCTGGAGGAGATGAGGGATTTGACGCGTCCGCTAGCCATATGTTGTTATTGCGAGGTATGTTTACACCAGGTACATCTCTATCGGAGACAAAAGCAATGAATCTGCCATTCTCCACCCATACGGGGTCGAAATCGTTATTTAGAGAGTTGGCCCAAAGCGAATACAAATGATTGCCGGCGGAATCCATGACCGCAATATCGCCCGCCATTGTACTAACAAATGGCGGCGTCCCGACGGGCTCTGCTGAATAGGCGATCTTGGTGCCATCGGGAGACCAGGCGGGATAATCATCGTGGAGGTGGTCATTTTTTGTTAACTGGACTATTCTACCCTTGGCAACGTCCAAGACGTAGATATCAAAATCGCCGTCCCTATTAGACGCGAAGGCCATCTTGGTTCCGTCCGGTGACCAGGCTGGCCTTGAGTCCTGGCCCGGATCATTAGTAAGACGGCCCACTTGACGATTAGTCCCTATATGCATCACATAGATTTCTGCGTTGCCGTCACGAAGAGAGGTGAATGCCGCCCAGTTCCCGGCACAAGACACCGCGACCTCCCCATCAAAACCCCGCGAATTGGTTACGTTGATATCTTGTCAGTTACAACCATTACAATTTCCTGTGCCAAATCGGTGAATTTCGGTATCTCCACTGTTATTCGATTGGTAATACCCGCCATTGAAATGCGAATCACTGGGAGGATGAGTACCCATACCCGAGACTGTGCGCTGTGCGCCCGCCCACAGATCAATTTGGTACAACAACCTCCCCAGCGAATGTCGGTCGGAATCGAAAACAAGGGGAAGATTAAGATAGGCTACGGGCTGGGGAGTAGCTACGGCCGTGGCTGTTGGTTCCGCCACAGCGGACTTCTGCGCCTTTTGATTACAGGCAAAGGACAGAATTGTCACAAGAAGCACAAGGATTAATAAATACCAGGGCCTCATGGTGGCCTCTCAACTCAGTGTATTTTGTCAGAGAAGTATATGAATGTGAGCATAAAAAGTACAGGAGGCTATTACTGGACGTATAAAGGATTACGACGAGGGGATAATGCTGGGTAATTCTCATCCCTTTGACAGGAAGATAATAGGCTCATTGACACCGCCTTCCCTTTTTGATGCAATAGCCCCACTTTCCGACCGAACCTAACCAACGCATCCTTAAGGGAGGCGCTTCATGCTAGAACCAGACCGCTTTGACTATTCGCCTATCTTTGACCGTCCTGCTATCAAGTGGCCCAACAATGCTCGAGTGGCCTTGTGGGTGTCCCCCAACATGGAACACTATGAGTACCTGCCGCCCAAGGCCGACTGGCGCAACCAGTGGCCTCGTACTCCCCACCCCGATGTCTCCGGCTATGCCCACAAAGACTACGGCAACCGCGTGGCTTTCTGGCGCATGCTGGAGGTCATGGACGCGCACAAAATCCGATGCACGGTGTCGTTGAACGAGGCCGTGCTGGAGCACTTTCCGGACATCACCAAGGCCATGGTGAAGCGGGACTACGACTACATGTCCCACGGCATCTACAACACTCGCTTCCTCAACAAGCTGACCCTGGACGAAGAACGCGCCTTCTACAAGGACTGCATCGACACGCTAAAGAAGCACACCGGCAAGCAGCTCAAGGGCATGTTGACCCCCGCCATATCGCCCACCGAGGCCACGCCGGACCTGATGGCCGAGGCTGGCCTTATCTACCACGCCGACTGGTTCCACGACGATCAACCTTTCCCTCTGAAGGTCAAGAGCGGCCGCCTCATATCGATGCCCTACGCTATCGACATCAACGACGGCACGTACAATCGGTTTGGCTGCACGCCCGAGTACTGGTACCAGAGCCTCAAAAACCAGTTCGATATCGTCTATGAAGAAGGCGCCGAGAGCGGGCGGACGATATGCCTGTCGCTGCACCCGTACATCATCGCCGCGCCCAGCCGCATCAAGTACCTGGACGCTATCCTGGACTACATTTTGTCCCACGCGGGGGTGTGGAACACCACGGGTGACGAGATAGCGCAGTACTATATGGACAACTACCACGACATGATGGTGAAGCACCTGAAGAGCAAGAAATCGCCCGTGGCCGAGCGCGCCGCTTAGGGTAGGTGATGCTAGTTATCCCGAGCTGAATATGGGAAGAGAAGGGATGAGGCTAGTGGCAGGTGACATTGATAAAGGATTGTAGAGCTAGTGTTTCACCCTCTCTTCTATTCTCCCCCATCAAGGGGGAGAAGAGGTAAAAGAAGGCATACATATGATAAGCGTCATCTCAATTAGCAACAGCCGTCATTAAGGCAAGAAGGGATTTTCTTGGTAGTGGTCAATCCCTCCCACATGCATCTAATCTCAATTAGCTCCAAGCTCCTAAGGAGAGAAGACAATGCCCGCAGAGAGAAAGCCCGGACTGGACAACCCGTATTTCGATTGGTCGCCGATTGCGACGAGGCCCAAGCTGACGTGGCCTGGGAACGCGCGGGTGGCGCTGTTCCTTGTCTTGAGCGTAGAGCACTGGCAGTGGAAGCTGCCGCCGGAAGGATATAAATCGCCGGAGCTGCCGGGGGGCGTGTCGGGGGCGGGGAGACCTTTCCCGGACGTTATCACGTACTCGATGCGCGAGTATGGGCATAGAGTGGGCATATTCCGGCTGATGAAGCTGCTGGACAAGTACGGGTTCAAGGCGACCGTTGCAATAGACTCCTCTATAGCCGGCAACTATCCATACCTGATTAACGAGTGCAAGAAGCGAGGATATGAGTTCATTGCCCACGGGGTGGCGGTGAACCAGATGGTCAGCGCCAAGATGTCGGAGTCGGAGGAGAGGGAGCATTTGAAGACATCCATAGACACCGTCGCCAAGGCCACGGGGTCGAAGCCGCTAGGATGGCTGGGGGCGGAGTACGGGGAGTCGGAGCGGACTAACGCTATCCTGGCAGAGATGGGCATCAAGTACAACCTGGACTGGCCCAACGACGACCAGCCTTACGCGATGAAGGCGCCCAAGGGGGAGATGTACAGCCTGCCGCTGTCCATGGACCTGGACGACACTTTCAACCACTGGTACAAGCGGGTCCACTACGACATCTACACCCAGATGATCAAGGACAGCTTCGACGTGCTGTATCGAGAGGGCGAGAAGAGCGGCCGAGTCCTGGGCATCAACCTCCACCCCTGGCTCTCCGGCCAGCCCTTCCGCTACAAGCTGCTGGACGAGGCGCTGGGGTACATCGCGGGTCGGGAGGGGGTGTGGTCGGCGACGGGGAGCGAGATTATGGAGTGGCATAAGAAGCAGACGAAGAGGTAGAGTGGCGGGGCTGGATGCCCCTTCTATCGGAGGCTGAGAGGCGGTGCTAGAATACCGCCAAACCTTAGATAGGAGTCAGCCATGCCTGCCCATTTCAATCGAGGCGCCACGTTTAGCGAGGCGCCGCAGCTTCCCGACGACCCGCTAATCGAATTGCTGGCGCAGACCAACGCCAAAGTCGAGCAGTTCGACCTGTCGCCGGACGGCAAGAAGCTGGCCTACGTCTCCGCCGAAAGCGGCGGATATGACATCTACACCTGCGACATCGACGGGAAGAACAAGAAGCGCATCGTCGCCATGTACCCGGAAGAGGCGCTGGGGCCGTCGTGGTCGCCGGACGGGCAGTGGATCGCGTATTACTGCCGGGGGAACGCCTTCAAGGTGCGGGCGGACGGCTCCGAGCCGCCGATAAACCTGACGTATGGCAACGGGCCGTCGGGCGGGCACGAGTTCCTGAGGTGGTCGCCGGACGGGAAGCGCATATTTTTCATCCGGCCGGGGGCCAACGGATTTATGCAAGTCGCCTCGGTGCCCACCGATATCCCCAACGGGAAGATACGAGTCAGATACGTCACTGACGACGAGGCGAACTCGACGGACGTGTGGGTGTCGCCGGACGGGAAGTGGGTCACGTTCATGTCGGACAGGTCGGGGCACGCGGACTTCAAGCGGATGGACTGCTGGATTGCGCCGTCGGAGGGTGGCGAGGCCGTCAACATGACGCCGAACACCTACGAGCACTATGACTACCGGCCTAGGTGGTCGCCGGACGGGAAGAAGCTGGTGTTCACCAGCGACCGCAACAACTGGCGGAAGGTGGGGGTTATCGATGTCGCGACGAAGAAGACCACGTTCCTGACCGGCGGCGAGTACGACGAGTACAACCCGCAGTACTCACCGGACGGGCAGTGGATTGCGTACGTGGCGAATATGGGATGGAACTTCCAGCTTATGAAGGTGAGGGCGGACGGGTCGGGGAAGCCGGTGCAGCTGACCAATAAGCCCGGCGTGCACGGAGGCATCACCGCCTACCAGGCGCGGGGGTCTTTCAGGTGGACGCCGGACTCGAAGAGCATTGTGTTCACGTACATGGACCACAAGCGTTGCTCCGACCTGTGGATGATATCCGCGGAGGGCGGCGAGGCGAAGCAGATCACAGACCACATGCCGTCGAAGCTGAAGGACTTCGCTTTTGTGGAGCCTAAGCTTATCAAATACAAGAGCAAGGATGGCCTGGAGGTGCCGGCGTGGCTGTATAGACCTAACGGAGCGGGCGATAAGAAGACGCCGCTGGTCATATATAATCGCGCCAACACCAAGGGGCTGCACGTTAACGGGTTCTACCCTATCATCCAGTACTGGCTGCATAGAGGATACTCGGTGGTGTGCCCGCAGGTGAGGGGCAGCGGCGGACTGGGCAAGCAGTACGAGTTCCTGAACTACGGCGACTGGGGCGGCGGGGACGTGGACGACTTCGCGTATTCGGCGTACAGGCTCATCGAGCAGGGGCTGGTGGACAAGGACAAGGTGGTGCAGCAGGGCGGGTCGACGGGCGGGTTCTTCACCTTCGTAACGGTGTATCGGTACCCGGACTTGCTGAAGGCTGCGGTGCCCTTCTACGGGTCGACGGACTTAATACACTCGTACCGGATGAAGACGGGGGCATCGAAGCCGGTGCATGGGGATGTGGTGGCGGGAGACAGGGGCGGACCGGACATGGCGCCGGAGCACTGGATGGGCCGGTCTATCTTCTACAACGTCGATAAGGTGAAGACGCCGCTATTGGTGTTCTGGGGAGACCGGGACGGGGTGCGGATATCCATGATGGATGACCTGTTCCGCGTCTTCAAAGAAAAGGGAAAGCATATGGAGTACATCCAGTACAACGACGAGTACCACGGCTGGTACCACTGGAGGCCGGAGACGCTGGCGGACGTGATGCGGAGGATGGCGGCGCATTTCAAGAAGTTCACGGGGGTTTAAGGGGAATTAGGGGCCCGCTCTCGCTGAGGTCAGTGGGGGCGGGCCCTTTTTTGTTGGGTGATGCCTGAGACTTGGTTGTTGTCGTCAGGAGAGCAACGGCAGGTGGTCCTGATGCACGTATTGTGGGCTAGGGTTTACCGAGGGAAGGCGAGGTGACCTCGCCCCTACACAAGTTGAGGCGCTGTGTAACAAGAAGCGGGAGCGAGGTTGCGGTCAAAACAGATTCCTCGACTACGTCCCGATGAGTACATCAGGACTCCGCTCGGAATGACAAATCATTTCCATCTACAACAAGATGGAGTGTGGCAACAGTCACGGCGATGAGATTCTTCGATTGCGTCTCAGGATGACAATCCTCATTTGGAGAACCATAGGGCGATTTCTGCGCCGTATTTTTGGAGCCAGGCGTGGTTGACTTTTATGCGTTCCAGGCTTTGTTTGATAGTGCGGGCGGCGGCGGCGCAGGGGTGGGATTTGAAGAAATTGTCCACGTCATCGGCCTTGTCCAGGGCGTTGAAGCCGCCGGTGATGGAGACGAGGCGCATGAGGGCGAAGCCGCCGGCGCCGTAGCGGCGGTCGAACTCAGCCCAGTTGTCTTTGACGAATCGCCAGGAGGGGTCCTGGCCGCGGCGGTTGGCGGCTATGGAGACCACGATGGAGACGGTGTCCTGGACTCGGACCTCGCTGGAGAGAGTTAAGTCTAGATGGCGCTGTATGAGGTTGGGCTGACGGAAGCGGGCCATGGCGCGGAGGAAGCGGAGTTTCTCCTCGTGGAGCTGGGCGGCGCGGTACTGACCGAGCATAGCGTCATAGGTGGCGGCGTCCCCCTGCTGGGCAGTGAGGGCAAAGACGACGTCGCGGAGGTTGGGGTTGAGGGAGGAGGGGAGTGAGAGATAGTCGTCGAAGCGGCGGCGGGCCTCGCGGAGGACGGCTTTGTCGCCGTAGGCGCCGGCGCGGAGGAGGACGGTGCTGCGGAGGAGCTGGTCGAGGTGCTCCTCGTTTGGGCCAGCGTCCCAGCCGATGCGCTGGACGACATCGGAGAAGAGCTCGCGACCAAAGGCTTCGAATTGGGGCAGGTAGGGCTGCTCGGAGATAAGGCCCTCGAACTCGCGGAGGTTGGAGGCGAGATCGGCCCAGACGGAGTAGTGGCTCTCCTGCCGGTAGGCGCGAGCGAGGTCCAGGAACTTGCTGGCGGGGAGGAGGCCGGCACGGCTTAGGGCGAAGGCGTCGTTCTGGAGGCCGAGGCGGTCGGTGGCGGGGAGCTGGAGGCTTTCGACGGCCTGGCGGAGGCGGTCCCATTCGGCATTGGTATAGTTGACGCGATAGAAGCCGGTCTGGCCGGCGTTGACTTTGACCCAGTCGGCGGCGGCGATGTCTTTGATGCTGATGGTGTCGGTTTTGCGGGCCAGAAGGGTGTTGGCGGCGCTTCCCTGGCCGCGGGCAGCGATGGAAACCGGGGCTTGCCAGAGGGAACCGTTGGCATCGTCACCCAGGATGTTCTTATAGAGGAACCGCTTCTGGGAGAGGTCTACTTTGGCCTGATTAGAACGGCGAGAGACTTTAGTATCCAGGACAGGATGGCCGGTCTGCTTAATCCAGGAGTCCATGACGGGCGTTACCTGCTGGCCCGAGGCCTCTTCCAGGGCGGTCCAGAGGTCCTGGGTGCGGGCATTGCCGTACTGGTGGGCAGAGAGATAGATGTGGATGCCCTGCTGGAAAGTGTCCTCGCCGAGATAGCGCTCCAACATTCGCAGGACGGCGCCGCCCTTGTTGTAGCTGATGCTGTCGAAGATTTCGCCGATTTCGGCGGGGTTGTTGACGGGGACTTCGATGGGGTGGGAGTTGGCGAGGCTGTCGAGGGCGAGGCCGCCGTTGGTCTCCTGGTAGACGAACTGCGTCCACATATCCCACCCTGGGAAGAGGGCATCGACGGCCTTGTTGCCCATCCATGAGGCGAAGCTCTCGTTGAGCCAGAGGGCGTCCCACCATTCCATCGTCACCAGGTCGCCGAACCACATGTGGGCCATTTCATGGGCCACGACCTCGGCGATGCGCTGCTGGGTGTTGGCAGCGGAGTTTTGGGGGTCGTAGAGGAGGGCGGTCTCGCGGTAGGTGACGGCGCCCCAGTTCTCCATGGCGCCGGCGGCGAAGTCCGGGACGGCGATGTGGTCGAGCTTTTCCAGGGGGTAAGGGATGCCGAAGTAGCCGTTATAGTAGTCGAGAAGGCGGACGGCGGTGTCCAGGGCGAAGCGGCCCTGCTCTTCCTTGCCCTTGGTGGCCCAGATGCGTACCAAGGTGCCGTTGGGGGCTTTCTTCTCGACGCGGGCCATGTCGCCTACTACAAAAGCCAGGAGATAGGTGGACATCTTGGGAGTCTCGTAGAAAGTAACGGACTTCATGCCGCCGGGGAGAGGCTTCTCGCGTTCTATGAAGGTGTTGGAGATGGCGGTGAGTTCCTGGGGGATATTGAGGGTGAGTTTGAAAGTGGCCTTGGCGGCGGGCTCATCCCAGCAGGGGAAGGCGCGGCGGGCGTCGGTGGCCTCGAACTGAGTGCAGGCCATACGGCCTTCGGAGCCGTCGGCGCGGGTGTAGAGGACGCGGTAGAAGCCGTGTAGCTGGTCGTTAAGGATGCCGGTGAATCGCATTTTGAGGGTGGCAGTGCCTTTGGGGAGGTCGCGTGGGAAGGTGAGGGTGGCGGTCTCGGAATGTTCATCTACGATAATGGACTGGGCTTTTACAGAGACGCCGTCCTTGCCCTTAACGGAGGCGCCGGCGATTTTCAGTTCAATGGCGTTGAGTTTGATTACGCTGGCGGGCTTATCGATGACGAGGTCTACAGATGCTTCGCCTTCGAAGGTGAAGTTGTCGAGGTTGGGGGTGAGGGCTAGGTTGTAGCGGAGTGGTCTGACGTCGGAGGGAAGGCGGTAGGTTGTGGGGGACTGCATGTGGTCTCCTTTAAGGTGGGGGCGGGGGCCTTAAAGGATAAGTTTACAATCGAGGGATGGCATACGCCAAGGATGCGAGGTAAGGGGGGTATGGGGTGTGGAAATGGGCGGGATGGGAAGGCGTCGACGACGATATGAGGGGTAATGTCAGCGGACGGGATGCTGAGGTTTCTCGACTACGCTCGAAATGACGTATATCGCTACCCTGCCACACCAAAGGACGCTTGCATTGGGCGGTAAAGCCGCTAGATTAGACTCCTATGACCGCTATCAATGAGCCGATAGTGCACGCAGCGTCGAGGAGGGGGCAGAGGTGGGTGATTGGCGGGCTGCTGGCGCTGTTCAACCTGGTTTACGGGGTCAACTTTGCCGCCGTGGGGCCGATTCTACCGCTGATTCGGGACGACTACGGGGTGAGCCGGGGGCAGGCGGGGCTGCTGGTGACGCTGGTGATTGTGCTGCACGGGGTGTGCATTCTTCCCGGGGCTATCCTGGCCAGCCGGGTGTCACTGAAGCCGTACGTGGGGGCGCTGTGGGTGCTGTGCGGCTGCATGGCACTGACGTCGGCGCTGGACAGCTTTGGGGCGGCGCTGGGGCTGAGGGCGGTGTTTGGGGTGGCGTTCGCGCTGTTGTTCCCGGCTACGGCGCCTATACTCATGCGGACGTTTAGCAGTCGGGAGATGCCGGTAGTGAACGGGGTGATAGCGTCAGCGTTCACGGCGGGGAATATGCTGGGGACGTTCCTGGCGGCACCGATAGCATTGCAAATCGGGTGGCAGGACACGCTGTCGCTGATGGGGGTGGTGATGGTGGCGGGGGGATTGGCATGGCTGGCGCTGGCGAGGGTACCGTCGTCGGGCGAGGCGAAGGCTGGGGCGTTGTCGTTGAAGGGGTTGGGGTCGGCGCTGAAGAACCGGGTGACGTTGCTGATGGGGTTTGCGGACGGGGCGTCCTACGCGCAGTACGCGGCGCTGGTGACGTGGCTGCCGACGTTCTATAACCAGGAGCGGGGGATGTCGCTGACGGAGGCGGGGTTCATTGTGGGGCTTGTGCCACTGACGGGGCTGGTGGGAACGCTGGGAGGCGGGTTCCTGAGCGCGAGGGTGGGGCTTCGACGGCCCTTCTTCATCGTGCCCGGGTGCATTCTGGGGCTGGCAGGGTTTGGGACGTTCCTATTCGACAGCGACGCGCTGACGGTGGCGTCGCTGCTGGTGCTGGGGGTGGCGAGCTATGCCTACTTCCCGGTGATGCTGACGGTGCCGATGGAGGTGAAGGGGGCGACGGAGTCGTCGGTGGCGGTGAGCTGGTCGATTATCTACATGATGGCGAATGGGATGGCGATGACGTCGCCGGTGGCGGTGGGGTATATGACGGACGCGATGGGGTCTTACGCACCGTCGTTTTCAGTGTGGGCGGGGCTGGCGTTCGGGTTATTGGTGGTGGGGGTGCTATTGCCGGAGACGGGGCCGGGGAGGAGGGCCTCCCGCGCGGCCCAGGGGACGGGATGAGGAAGGGGAAGATAGGGAAGGACGAGGTGACCTCGCCCCTACATTGTTGGCGGACGGGATAGAGATAATAACGGGGCGCGACAGCGGACACGTCGATTAGATCCTTCGCTGGCGCTCAGGATGACAAAGAGAAGCGTGGGTGGTCAGCATCAAGCGTAATGGTGGCGGGCGGCACGTTGAGGTATCTCCACCCATTCGACTACGCTCAGGGCATGCTTCAGTCGAAATGACGTTACCGCCACCTAGCTGCGGATGTTGAAAAGGGTTGTGTGGCCTCTGTTCTCGGTGGGGGAGTTGGCGTAGGGGTAGTTGTCGAAGGAGATGACCTCACCGGCTTGCATGACCATGGTCATTTTGCGGAGGGCTTTCATGTCTTTTAGGGGGTCGTTGTCCACCACCAGGAGGTCGGCTTCCAGGCCGGGCTTGATGGCGCCGACCAGGCCTTCGATGCCCATGCATCGGGCGGCTTCGTAGGTGGAGGTCTTGATGATGTCCATGTTGCTCATGCCGGCCTCCGCGTGGAGCTCCAGGCCGAGGGTGTATTCGCCGAAGATCTGGATGGCGTCGGTGCCGGAGACGATTTTGATGCCGTCCTTCCACATGCGTCCGACGAACTCGAGCTGACTTTCGCACTTGGCCTTGAGGCCGTCGAGGCGCTTCATATCGGCGGCGGACAAAGGGGATTCGGCCTGCCTGGCGAGGAGGACCTCGCGCTGCCGGTAGCCGGTCTGGACGGTGGGGCAGACGTAGACGCCCTGCTTGGCGATGCGCTCACCGATGCGGGGGTAGTACTTATAGGTGCCATCTGGTTCCAGGAAGCCAGCGTGCTCGATCATGTCGACGCCGGCGTCCAGGGCGTTTTCCAGGCTCTTTGTGGCAAGGCAGTGGGCGGTGGTCTTCTTGCCGAGGTTGTGGGCCTCGTCCACGATGGCGCGAAGCTCCTCAACGGAATAGGAGGGCTTGCGGTTGTCTGTGATGGCGGTTCCGCCGCCGGAGGCCATGATTTTGATATGGTCGGCCCCGTCCTTGACGAGGGCGCGGACGGCGGCGCGGACGCCATCGGTCCCGTCGGCCTCCTGGTTGCACCACCAGAAGTGGCCGCCGGTGAGGGTGACGGGCCGGCCGCAGAGGTAGAGTCGTGGAGACTTGAGATAGCCGCGACGCCAGCCCTCTCGAAGGTTGAAGGTGATCTTGTTTCGGGCACCGTTCTCTCGAAGGGTGGTGACGCCGCACCGGAGGTGGACGCCGGCGTTGCGGGCGGCGCGGAGGAGCATAATGTCGTCGGAGTCGTTGAACATCACATCCTCGTAAGTGGCGCCATAGACACCGTAGATGAGGTGGATGTGGGTATCGACGAAGCCAGGGAGCAGATAGCTGCTGGAGTAGTCCAGGGTGCGGATGTGGGGGCCTTCCGGCACGGGCTTGCCTGCGGGGACGACCTCTTTAATTTTGGTCTTTTCTATGACCACGGAGGCGTTGGCGAGGGGACGGCTGCTGATGCCGTCGATGACGGCCTTGGCCTTGATGACGGTGGTCTGGGGTATGTACTGCATGGCGCTCCTCCGGGGTACTGTGGATGGGCGCCATTTTAGGGGATGGGGGGAGGTTTGTCAGCAGGGAGGGGCGGCGTTCCGTCCCCTGATGGCAGGTTGGTACCCTACCGCCCCGATACATTGGGGCGGCATAGGCTTCCTCGGCGGCTTTGCAGCGTATACTGAGACGGCTGCATGGCATAAGCTTACCAACAAGTTGAAGACTATATGCCTGAAAAGTTGTGTATATTGTTCCCATCAGCAGGCTTTGTTGGGCATTACCTTGGAGGTGAGGATATGAAGGGGAAGACTAGAGAGGACCGAAGCACGGCGGAGACGAGGGATGTGATTGAGCGGTTTAATGAGGCGTTCAACAGGCATGACGTGGACGGGGTGATGGCGCTGATGACGGAGGACTGTGTGTTCGAGAGCACGAACCCGCCGCCGGATGGGCCTCGGTATGAGGGGCAGGAGGAGGTGAGGGCGTTTTGGGAGAAGTTTTTCAAGTCGTCGCCCGACGCGCGATTTGAGACGGAGGAGATGTTCGCGGCGGGGGACCGGTGTGTGGTGCGGTGGGTGGATGTGTTTCGGGTGGGGGATGGGAAGGTGGCGGAGAAGCTGTCTTATGTAAAGGGGTAGGAGACAGAGAGACCACCATCTCGCCACGAAAAGTCTTCAACCTTTGATCCTATCTACGTTAAACGAGTAATGTACAACACCTTCCTGGTCATGAGCGGGATACCATCCCCTTAATCCCCTTCCCCGACTGCATCGGGACTGAGTACAGCCTGCTGGAAGGGGAAGAGATAAAAGGATCACCTCATCACCCCCCTTCGACAAGCTCAGGGCAGGCTCTATCCCCCCCCCTTCTCCTTTGCAATAGGAGAAGGGGGGGGGCAGAAAAGACCCCT
>Ga0194132_10006652_pt1 | contig 17786 bp, 12 predicted proteins | sample TA2KigOf80mmetaG_FD_148612 | JGI IMG/M metagenome (GOLD analysis project Ga0194132, IMG submission 148612) | Freshwater microbial communities from Lake Tanganyika, Tanzania - TA2015054 Kigoma Offshore 80m | ecosystem: Environmental > Aquatic > Freshwater > Lake | place: Tanzania: Lake...
CCCGGCGCGGCGCCGCAAGACCGCGCGGTGGACGCGCCGGCGGGTGCCGCATCGGCGACGGCGGAAGACGCGCTGACACCGGTGCTCGAGGACCTGCCCGACCTTCCTCCGGAGGCCTTCGAGGTTGGCCGCCTCGACTGAACCGAGGGGGCCGTTGCGCCTGGGGGTGCTGTGCCACCCGACCTACGGCGGTTCGGGCGTGCTGGCCTCCGAGCTCGCGCTGTCGCTCGCGGCGCGCGGGCACGACGTGCACCTGTTCTCGCATCAAGTGCCGCCGCGCCTGGCCGCATCCAGCGGTCCGGTGCAGATGCACGTGTCGCAGGGGCTGCCCTATCCGCTGTTCCACTCGACTCCGCACGATCTGGCGATCACCAGCGCGATCCTCGACGTGCACCGCACGAGCGGGCTCGATCTGCTGCACGCGCACTACGCCTTGCCGCATGCGGTCTCGGCGCTGCTGGCGCGCCTGGCCGCGAGTGATTCCTCGGAGCGCCCGCCGCCGCGCGTGGTCACGACGCTGCACGGAACCGACATCACGATCGTCGGCAGCGATCCGTCCTACGCGCCGCTCACGCACTTCGTGCTGCGCGCCTCCGATGCGGTGACGACCGTCTCGGAATCGCTGCGCGCGGCGACGCTGGCGCACTTCTGCGATTCCGACGCGCGCCCCTGCGCGATCGAAGTGATCCCCAACTTCGTCGATACGCACCGCTTCCGGCCGCGCGCGCGCGGCGCTCGAGCCGCCGGACCGGCGCACGCGGTGCACGTCAGCAATTTCAGGCCGGTCAAGCGCGTGCCGTGGCTGGTCGAGGCCTTCGCGCGCGCCACGCAGGGAACGGAGTCGCGGCTGACGCTGATCGGTGACGGTCCCGAGCAGGCGGCGGCACGCGACAAGGCGCGCGAGTTCGGCCTCGGCTGCCGCGTGCGCTTCCTCGGCGAGCGCGATGCGCTGCCGGAATTGCTGGCCGACGCCGACCTGTTCCTGCTCGCCAGCCGCGAGGAATCCTTCGGGTTGTCGGCCCTGGAGGCGATGTCGTGCGGCGTGCCGGTGCTCGCGACGCGCGTGGGCGGGCTGCCCGAAGTCGTCGATCACGAGCGCTCGGGCGTGCTGGTTCCGCCCGACGATCTCGATTTCTTCGCCGGCACGCTGCGCGAGCTGCTCGCCGATCGGGCGCGCTGCGCGGCGATGGGCGCAGCGGCGCGCGCGGCCACCGTCGAGCGCTTCGAGCAGGATCACATCGTGGCGCGCTACGAGGACCTGTACCGGCGCGTGCTGGCACGCGAAGCGCGGCGATGAGCGCGATCTACCTCGATCACAACGCCACCAGCCCGCTGCGGCCAGAGGTGCGCGCGCACCTGATCGAGCTCTTGGACTCCGAGCTCGGCAATCCCTCGAGCCTGCATGCGCGCGGCCGTCGCGCGCGGCACCTGATCGACACGGCGCGCGAGCGCGCGGCCGCCGCGCTGGGCGTTCACGAGACCGAGCTCGTGTTCACCGCCGGCGGCACCGAGTCGATCCAGATCGCGCTGCTCGGCGCCGCGGCCGCGGCGGGCGCGCGCGGGCTCGTCGCGACGCGCATCGAGCACTCGGCCGTGCTCGGCGCGCTCGAGGTCGCCGCCGAGCGGGGGGCGCCGACTCGGCTGGTCGGCGTCGACGCGCACGGCTTCGTCGATCCCGACGAGGTCGCGAGCGCGGCGCGCGGCTGCGCGGCGGGACTGGTCTCGGTTCAGGCCGCCAACAACGAGATCGGCTGCGTGCAGCCGCTGGCGGCGTTGAGGCCGGCGCTGCGCGAGCTGCCGGACACGCTGCTGCACACCGACGCGGTGCAAGCGCTGGGACGCATCCCGCTCGACCTGGCCGGGTGGGGGATCGACCTGGCGAGCTTCTCCGCGCACAAGCTCGGGGGTCCGGCCGGCGTGGGATGGCTGTGGGTGCGCCGCGGCGTCGAGCTGCGCGCCCCGCTGCGCGGCGGCGGGCAGGAACACGGGCTGCGGCCCGGGACGGAGCCCGCGGCGCTGTGGTCGGCGGCTGCACTCGCGCTCGAACTTACGTTAGGTGAACAAGCGCAGGCCAGGTCGCGCTGGTCGGGTCTGGCAGTTCAAATATGGGAAGAGATCGCGAGATCGGTTCCCGATGCGCGGCTGCACGGTCCCGCCATCACCGATGCGCGCCGCCTGCCCAACACGCTCAACATCGGCCTCCCAGGTGTTGATGGGAAGATACTCGCCATGCAGTTGGATCTTGCCGGGTTGTGCGCGAGCGCCGGCTCCGCCTGCGCCAGCGGTTCGGCCGCTCCGTCGCACGTCCTGCTCGCCCTCGGCCTCGATGAAGATCGAGCGCGTGGTGGCCTGCGCGTGTCGCTCGGATGGAACACGAGCGCGGAAGATTGCAAGCGCGCAGTGGAGATCTTGCGGGGGGTTGCGGCATCGCTTCGCGCAACTCGGTGACGCCGCGTTGATTGTGGAGAATTGCACACGCGGTTGCGGATAATCGGTTGACGCTCGGGGGGAGCGTGCATGTAATACGCCCCCTTCACGGCGCCGACGCGTCCACTGAGGGAGGCGCGACGACGCACGCGGGCAAGCGCGAGCGAGCGACGCAGCGCCGCCAGCGTGAGTGACATAAAGGCGTGAGTGACAGAAGGGCGTGATTGACGTAAGGGCAAGGAAGCGGACGCGACGAGCAAGCAGAAGAGAGCAGCAGGCAATCAAGGGACCATGAAGGAGGCGTTGCGCAAGGCGGAACTCGAAGGGACGGCGGCACCCGAGCCGGCGGCCCTTCCCGCCGGCGAGGCGGGCGACGTCCACGCCGCGAACGCGTCCCCGCCCAGCCTGCCACAAGCCTGGTCACGCCTGCTCGGCGTGCTGCGCGGCGCTCTGCCGCGCGAGCAGTTCGAAACCTGGTTCCGGCGCGCGACGCTCGCGGAGCTGCGCGAGGACGTGGTGCTGATCGCGGTTCAGAACACCTTCGCGCGCGACTGGCTGGCCAGCTACTACCGCGACGTGATCGCGCTCGCCGCGCGCGAGACCTTCGGCGGCGACCGCCGCATCGAGTTCGTCGTTTCGCCCGAGCTCGCGGCCGCCGCGCGGGCGCAGTTCAGCGCCGCCGACGAGGAAGCGCGCGCCGTCTCGGGCACGCCCGCCGCACCGGCCCCGGCACCCGCGCTGGAGCCACCGCGCGACCCCCCCGCGCGTGCGCTGTCGCCGTCGAGCGACGTCGTGCTCAATCAGAGCTACCGCTTCGACAACTTCGTCGTGGGCCCATGCAACCGCTTCGCGCACGCCGCGGCGGTCGGCGTTTCGGAAGCCCCGGGCAAGGCCTACAACCCCTTCTTCCTGCACGGCAGCGTCGGCTTGGGCAAGACGCACCTGTTGCAGTCGCTGTGCTACGCGCTGCTCGAGCGCGACCCGTCGACGAACATCCTGTTCCTGTCCTGCGAGACCTTCGTCAACCACTTCATCTCCGCGCTCGAGAACGGGGACCTGCACAAGTTCCGCTCGAAGTACCGCAACGTGGACGTGCTCGTCGTCGACGACATCCACATCCTGGCGAACAAGGAGCGCACGCAGGAGGAGTTCTTCCACACGTTCAACGCGCTGCACAGCGCGGGCAAGCAGATCGTGCTGTCCTCCGACAGCCCGCCCAAGGACATCCCGACGCTGCAGGGGCGGCTCGTGTCGCGCTTCAAGTGGGGCCTGGTCACCGAGATCGAGACGCCTTGCTACGAGACGCGCATGGCGATCCTCAAGCGCAAGAGCCGCGAGCGCGGCAGCGAGTTGCCCGACGAGGTCGCGCGCCTGCTCGCCGAGCGCATCGACACGAACATCCGCGAGCTCGAGGGCTCCGTCACGAAGATCCTCGGCTACGCGGCCCTGGCACGCGCGCCGGTCTCGCCCGAACTCGCGCGCGAGGCGCTGCGCGAACTGTTCACCGTGCGCCACGGGGCTCCCAGCCTCGACGACCTGATGCGTGAGCTGAGCGCCCACTTCAACGTCAAGCCTGCCGATCTCCAGTCGCGCCGGCGCACGAACGCGGTCGCGTATCCGCGCCAGGTCGGCATGTACATCGCCCGGCGCATCACGCGCATGTCCCTCGACGAAATCGGGGGTTTCTTCGGCGGACGCGACCACTCGACGGTGCTGTACGCGATCCAGAAGATCGAGAACCTCGCACGCGAGGATGCCGAGTTCGCCGCGCAGATCCGGCAGCTCGAACAGCGCATCCGGTCGGGCCAGGGCTGAGGCCGGCGGCGGCCCCGAACAGGGGCCTTGGATGGGTCTCGGCGGCACCTCGAACCGACCGCCGGATCTGCCCTTCTACCTTTGCCAGGAGGGCCCCGGAGAAACTAAACTGGGCCTTGCTCTGGCGTGCGCGAAGCCCGGTACTTTTGGCCTTTTCGGCCTGGGTTCGACCTTCTCGCCGACGGGGGCCCCGCGTGCTGGACGCGGTGGAGAACCGGTTGGTTGACCGCGTGAACCGCGTGGACAACTCGCCTCTTCTGCACGTCCATCCACGAGCGCGCCGGGCGGCCGCTGATGCGCTTGTCGAGAACCAGAGATCGCTCCACCTCTTTCCCACGTCGCATCCACGCTACTCCACATGCAGGAACCTCATGCTCTTCCGCTCCAAGTGCATGCCTTGCCTCGAGCTGCGACGGAGTCGAACGCCGTTCTCCACGCGCGAGCCCGGTGCTTAAGGAGAAGAAGAGCAAATGGATTCATCTCCCATCCTCTCCGGTAGTCCTTCCTCTCCCGTAGTTATCGGACCGGTTCCTCCACCAGCTGCTCGACGCTCTTCAACCGAACGCCTCCTCGAACGCCTCCTCGAACCTAGGGATCCCACGCCATGAAAGTCACCTGCAACCGCGAGCGCCTGCGCGAGGCCTTGGCCGTCGTGAACAACGTAGTGCCGATCAAGAGCCCGCGCCCGGCCGTCGAGAACCTGTTCTTCTCGGCCACGGATGGAGCGCTGGAGCTGGTCGGGACCGACATGGAGGTCTCGATCCGTTTCCGCATCCTCGGCGGCAGCGGCGTCGACATAGCCGAGACCGGAACGGCGCTCGTCCCGGCGCGCGTGGCCAGTGACTTCGTCCGCGATCTCGATTGCGACGTCGTCGTGATCGAGGCCAACGGCGACCGCTGCTCGATCCGCGGAGGCGACGATCACTGCGAGCTGCCGATCATCGATCCGGAGGAGTTCCCGCCGATCATGCGCTTCGAGAGCAAGGGCGCATTCGCGCTGCAGGGCGGCACGTTCTCGAAGCTCGTCCACCGGACGATCTTCGCCGCGGCCAAGGAACAGGGCCGCTATGCGATGCACGGCGTGCTGATCGAGCTCGCCGAGGATGCGATCAAGTTCGTGGCAACCGACGGCCGGCGCCTGGCGATCACCCAGTCACCGCTCGACACGCGCTCGATGCCGCCGCGCCGCGCCATCGTGCCGACCAAGGGCTTGTCCTTGTTCAGCCGCGTCGTGCGCGAACCGCTCGCCAACGTCGAGATCCAGTTCACGGAGAACCAGATGGCGCTCAAGGCGCGCGCCGTCGTGCTTCCCGACGGCGAAGGCGGCGAACCGCGCGTGACCGAGGAGATCGAGGCGTTCGCGCGCCTGATCGAGGGCGAGTTCCCCAAGTACACGACCGTGATCCCGAACTCCTCGGAGAACTCGGTCGAGGCGGAGACGGACCTGTTGACGCGCAAGTTGCGGCTGGTCGCGAACGTGACCTCGGCCGAGACGCGCGCGGTCAAGCTGTCCTTCGGCAAGGGCGAGCTCGAGATCAAGGCGCGCTCGCCGGCGCGCGGCGAAGCCAGCGCGCGACTGCCCGTCGATTTCAAGGGCAAGCCGGTCGACATCGCGTTCAACCCGGATTTCGTCCTCGACGGTCTGAAGAACTGCGAGATGACGCCCGTGCGTCTGGAGTTCCGCGATCGTCAGAGCCCGGGCAAGTTCAAGCTCGGCGAGGATTACCACTACGTCGTGATGCCGATCACGGTGGAGACGTGAACCCGGCCTCCGAGCGTCGCGGCAAGGCGACGCTCGCCGAGGCGATCCAGGTCTGGCTCAGCCAGGCCGGCCTCGCGGGCGCTGCGAAGGAGACGCGCGTGCTGGCCGCCTGGACGCGCGCCGCCGGCCCCACCGCCAAACGGGCTCGGCCCGTGCGCTTCCAGCGCGGCGTGCTGACCGTGGAAGTCTCCTCGTCCGCGCTGCTGCACGAACTGTCCTCCTTCACCGGGGAAGCGCTGCGCAAGGCCGCCAATCGCGGTCTCGGCAGCGATCGCATCGACCGCATCGTCTACAAACAGAAGTCATGAGCAAGACCGCCACTGCAAACGTCTACGACGCCAGCTCGATCACCGTGCTGGAAGGCCTGGAGGCGGTGCGCGTGCGTCCGGCCATGTACATCGGCGACACCGATGTACGCGGCCTGCACCACCTGATCTGGGAAGTCGTCGACAATGCGATCGACGAGGCCCTGGCCGGCCATGCGACGCGCGTCGACGTGACGCTGCGCGAGGACGGTGCGATCGCCGTGACCGACGACGGCCGCGGCATCCCGGTCGGGATCCACCCGACCGAAGGCGTGCCGGCCGTCGAGGTCGTGCTCGCCAAGCTGCACGCGGGCGGCAAGTTCGACGGGGGCTCGTACAAGGTCTCCGGCGGTCTGCACGGCGTCGGCGTGTCCTGCGTGAACGCGCTGTCGGAGTGGCTCGAGGTGTTCGTCCACAAGGACGGCTCCATCCACTGGATGCGCTTCGAGCGCGGCCAGCGCGCGAAGAGCCTCGAGGTGATCGGCAAGACCGACAAGCGCGGCACGCAAGTCGTCTGGAAGCCGGACGGGACGATCTTCACCACGACCGAGATCCAATACGAGATCGTCGCCAAGCGCCTGCGCGAGACGGCCTACCTGATGGGCTCGCGCAACATCTCGATCACGCTCGAGGACGAGCGAACCGGTCGCAAGGAGGTGTTCCACTTCCCCGACGGCATCCGCGCCTTCGTCGCGCACATCAACAAGAACAAGGAAGCGCTCCACGACGTCGTTCACTTCACGAAGACCGTGCCCAGCCCCGAGGACCCGACCGCGGAGTACGTCGTCGAAGTCGCGCTGCAATACAACGACTCCTACCAGGAGACGATCTTCACGTTCGTCAACAACATCAACACGCACGGCGGCGGCACGCACCTGGCCGGCTTCCGTTCGGCGCTGACGCGAACGCTGAACAACTACCTGAAGCAGTCGAAGCTCGTGAAGGAGAAGGACGCGGAGAACCTCCCTTCGGGCGACGACTTCCGCGAGGGCCTGAGCGCGGTGCTCTCGGTGTATCTGCGTGATCCGCAGTTCGAAGGTCAGACCAAGGACAAGCTCGGCAATCGCGAGGCGCAGGGCGTCGTCGAGTCGGTGGTCGGCGAGAGTCTGTGGAACTACCTCGAGGAGAATCCCAATCCCGCCAAGGCCATCGCGCAGAAGGCGCTGCGTGCGCAACAGGCACGCGAGGCCGCGCGCAAGGCGCGCGACCTCGTGCGCCGCAAGACCGCGCTGGCTAGCGGGAACATGCCCGGCAAGCTCGCCGATTGCCAGAGCAACGACCGCGAGGAGTCCGAGCTGTTCCTGGTCGAAGGTGATTCGGCCGGTGGCTCGGCCAAGGAGGGCCGTGACCGCCGCTTCCAGGCGATCCTGCCTCTCAAGGGCAAGATCCTCAACGTGGAGAAGGCGCGTCTGGACAAGATGCTCGCGCACTCGGAAATCCAGACCATCATCTCGGCACTCGGCTGCGGCATCGCCGAGGAGATGGACCTGGAGAAGTTGCGCTACGGCAAGACGATCATCATGACCGACGCGGACGTGGACGGATCGCACATCCGCACGCTGCTCCTGACGTTCTTCTTCCGGCACATGAAGGCGCTGATCGACCAGGGGCGCCTCTACATCGCGCAACCGCCGCTCTACAAGCTCTCGTTCAAGGGCGAGAACGGCTATCGCTACATCGGTTCCGACGCCGAACTGCGCAGGCTGCTCGTCGAGCGCGGGCTGGGCTCGGTCGAGATCGTCGATCAAGTGTCGAAGAAGTCGTGGAAGGGAGCCGAGCTGCGCGAACTGTGCGACGAGCTGCGCGTGCTCGAGGACGTGGCCGAACACGTGTTCCCGGCCTGGACGCGCAAGGATTGCCGCGGCGCGATCGAGGCCTTCGACGGCCAGCACGTGCCGGAATACTGGGCGCGCGTCGGAGGCGCGGACCACACGTTCGCCAACGCGCGCGAGCTGCGCGAGTTCCTCGAGCTGCAGCGCGGGCTGATCGCGCGCGGCAAGGAGCTCACCGTCTACACCGGCCCCGACTGCGGCATCGACCGCGACAGCGCGCAGGTGCTCTCGTGTCACCTCCAACGCACGGCCGACCTGGGCGAGGCGCTGCGCAAGCTCGCCGCGCGCGGGCTCGCGTTCCGCGGCGGCGGCCGCTGGTTGATCGCCGGCGGCAAGGAGATGAGCGAGGCGACCGATCTGTTGTCGCTGGCGGCGGCCGTGCGCAAGGGCGCGCAGTCGGAGTCGGACGTGCAGCGCTACAAAGGTCTGGGCGAGATGAACCCCGACCAGCTGTGGGAGTCGACGATGGATCCCACCAAGCGCCAGCTCTACCAGGTCAAGCTCGAGGACGAGTTCAAGGCCGACCAGATCTTCACCGTGCTGATGAGCACGGGCGTCGAAGCGCGTCGCGAGTACATCGAGACGCACGCGCTCGAGGCGACCAATCTCGACGTCTGATCGAGTACGGAGCCCGCCTCGAATCCGGCGAGTTGGCGCAAGACGAGCCCGCCTCGATTCCGTCGTCTTCTCAACCGAAGGCGTCGGAATCGAGGCGGGCTCGTCTTGCGCCAACTCGCCGGATTCGAGGCGGGCTCCGTACGGAAGTTTCTTCCTTTTTGCGCCGGATGCCGGCGCGCGGACTCAAGTGAGCCGGGTCTCCGCGCCGATCTGCTCCCCGGAATCGGTGGATTCGTCTGCCGCTCCGCTCCCCGATGAAGGTCGTCCAAAGGCTCGAATACACGCGGCTCGCCGAAGCGCTCACGGGTCGCGGTCTCGTCAACGCCACCGCCTGCCAACAGATCCTGGCGCAGTGCACCAAATCGGGCGAGCCGTTCACGGAGCTGCTCGTGCAGTCGAACTTCGTCGCCGATTGGGAGCTGGCGCGCATCGTCTCGGAGACCTTCTCGCTGCCGTTCGTTCCCGTCGATCTCTACGAGCCGGCGAAGGACGTGGCCAAGGACCTCGACCAGGAGTTCCTGTGCCGGCATTGCCTGGTCCCGCTCGACCGGATCGGCGACAGGCTCACGGTGAGCATGCCGGGGATGGTGTCGGCGGACGTGCTCGGCGCGCTCGGCACGCTGGCCAAGGCCACGGTCGTCCCGCTCGTTGGAAGCGTGGCCGCCAACCGCGCTTGGCTCAACACCACCTACGGACGCCCGGTGGTCGAGGAGAGCCAACCTGCCGTCGACATGAGCTTGGGCGCGGGGGGCGCGGGCGCGCAGAATCCCGACGATCCCAGCACCGGAGAAGGCGACTGGCTCACGCTGTTCGACAACGCGGATCAGCAGGTCAAGGAACAGAACCAGAAGCGCAAGGACGCGGCCTGAGCCGCGCGCGGAGCTTCAACCGAAGCTCGCGTTGCCCGCTTCCGTGGATGGAGCAGCGACCCGGCTCGCATCGGCTGGCGGAACAACGGCGGTGTTCGCCGGCGGCGGCGGAGCGGCGATCTCGGGCGTGACCGGAGCCGCGATCTCGCGCCGCAACTCCGCCGCCTGAGCGCTCGCGGCGCGCTCGGCCGCCAGCGCCTGCCGCTCGGCCTGCGCCATCGCGGCGCGCATCTCGCGCTCGGCCTCGCGAATCTGCTCGTCGATGCCCATGTCCTTGCGCAGATCACCCATCTGGCGGCGCAGGCGCTGCAGTTGAACCGCGGCCTTCGCGGCGGCCTGCGGCAGGTTCTTGCCGAACATCATCACGGCCAGCACGCCGCCGACCAGGACCTCGCCGAAGCTCAGGTTGTCGAAGAGGGCGAGCATGGGGCAGACGGCTGAGTATAGACCAGGGCCGCGCGCGAGGGCGCGGCGCGCAGCGCCAGCACGACCAGCAGCAGCGTCAGCAGGGTCGCGATCAGCACACGCTCGGCGGCGAGACGCTCGAGCCACGAGCGCTCGGGCAGTCCGATCTCGCGCTCGAGGCGCAGCCAGGCGGCGTGGCTGTCGGACTGCAGGTGCGAGAAGCCGGCGAACCACAGCGAGAAGCGCTCGGCCTCGGCGCGCACGTGGCCGCGCAGCAGGAACGGGTCGATGCCGTCGGGGATGCCGACGCGCGCCATCAGAGAGACGGCGGCGTAGGTCGTGTCGTCGAAGGAAGTGCGGAACTTCTGCGGGTTGGAGGTGAAGCCGCCGATCCTGGCGAAGAGTCGACGCTCGCCACCGCCGATCCAATGCTCGACGAGGAGCTCTCGAGCAGACCCGCGGTGCGCGTCGATCCGGTCTTGGCTGCCCAGAAGCGCCCACAGTCGCATGCACAGAGCCGCCTTCTCCAGCCGACCGTGGACGGGCTCGCGCGGCCATTCGGCCTCCACGCGTCGAGCAAGGTGCTCTCGTTCCTGCTGCGTGAGCTCGCGCGTCGCGAGCAGCAGGTGGAACGAGTATTCCTTGTACGGAACCATGTTCAGCGGCCCTTCGCCCTGCAGCAGCCGATCTAGCGCGTAGCGCTCCATCTTCCGCGCGCCGAGCTCGTGCCAGTGCTCCCGGTCGATGAGTCCGAGGCGTCCAGCCGCGGTCCAGACAAACGGGTGAGCTTCGGCGCCGCCGTCGATCGCGCGCTCGACGGCGCTGCGCACATGCGCGAGGTCGGGCAACGGCTCGCCTGTGGCGAGCAGCGCTTCGCCCGCGTGCCCGAGCTCAGCCCAGCCCTGGAGGTTGTTCGTGTCGGTGCCGTAGGTCGTCAGGACCCGCCGCAGATACCGCGGGCTGTCCGGCGACGTGATCGGCGTCAGCACTACGAAGATGAACGCGCACCACAGCACCACCAGGATCGCGCTCGCGGCGGGCGCCGCGCGCTCGCGCCACACCACGAACGCACAGGCACTGATCGCGACCAGCATCGCTCCGGCGCTCCACTGCACGCCGAGAGTCGAGGCGGGTTCGACGAGAGAGAACGTGCCGGCCCACAGGAAGCAGGTCGTGTAGACGGTCGCCAGCAACCCGCAGCACATCTGTGCGATCGATCCGCGCTGCATCCAGCCGGCACGCGCCATCCTGCGGACCTCGAGCGCGAGCAGGCCCATCGCACCAAGCAGCAGCAGCGCGACGATGTCGAAGGAATGCGCGCCGCCAAGCACGAGCGGCGCGAACAGCACGGCGAGGAAGCCGTACTGCTGCGCTATACGGATGGTCGGGCCCCATGGCGAGTCCACGGTGGACATGCTCAACCAGCGGCGCGGTCGCGCTTCGCGCGCGCTCGGCGGCGCAGCCTCGGCCGCCGAGCGCTCGATCGAGCGCTTGCCAGCGAAGAACACACCGAAGCTCGAAGCGAGCACGAGGACCGGCAGCGCGAGCGTGGTCAACACTCCACTGGGCTTGGCGAGCACCGCAAGGCCCACATCGGGCGGCAAGATCCCGGCAGCCCAACGCACCAGTCGCGAGGGCGGCTGCGCGGGCTCTTCTCCGCGCGCCTCGCGCTCGGCGATCCGCGCGCGCACCGCGGCCTCGAAGGCGCGCGGGTCCGGCCGCTCAGGCGCGAACAGCCCGCGCAGCTCGTCCTCGGGCAGCAGTCCGGCCTCTGATGCGTCACTCATGGTCGTACTCCGTGTTCGCGCCGAGCGAGTTCGCGCTCGACGAGCCCGCGCAGCTCGCCGCGCGCCGCGCGCACGCGCTCCTCGGCCGCCTTCACCGTGATGTCGAGCAGCGCGGCGACTTCGCGCGCGCTCGTCGCTTCGAGGTAGAACATCCGCAGGATCGCCTGCTGCGGCGCCGCCAGTCGCCGAAAGGCGGCTTCGAGCACGTCGCGGCGCTCGTCGGTTTCACACGCGGGCGCAACGGGCCGCGCGGTCTCGAGCGGCTCGGCGCGGCGCAGCGCCCGCTTGCGCTGCCACACTGCGTGGAGACGGAAGGCGATGCCGCGCAGCCAGGCTCCCGAGCGCTCGATATCACGCGGATCGCCGTCGAACCGCGCGCTCGAGAGCCAGGCCTCTGCGAATGCATCGGCCGCCAGCTCCTCGGCGTCGCGCCAATTGCCGCACCAGGAGGCGAGCAGGCCGATCAGCGGGCCGCGGAAGCGTTCGATCCACAGCGCCAGTTCGGCCTCGTCTACCCGTCGTGGGGCGCCACCGCTCATCGGGCGGCTATTGTCCCGCCGGCCGGAGAGTCCTGGGCTTTTTCGCGGAATTCGCGCCGTCCCGACTCAATCGCTCCATGGATCGAGCAATCCGATCTCGGACGGATCCCAGGAGACCAGCGGGCGGAAGGAGAAGTTGACCGTGCTGCCGCCCTCGCCCGAACGCGAGCCGAGCTCGAGCTGGAACAGGATGTCGTGACCGTAGCGGCGCAGGATTCCCTTCGTGCTCAGCGTTCCGTCTCCCGAAAGCGAGAAGGTCTCGCGCGCCTCGAACTCCCACTTGGGCGTCCAACGGTAGCGGCCGGCGATCGTGGCGGCCTCGTAGAGCTCCACGCCGAACAGATCGCGTCCATAGCGGTGCGAGGCCTCGATGCCCCACTTGTCCTTGACGCCCGTTCCGATGCTGGTCAGTGAGTAGACCGTCTGCGCGGGCGACGAGGCGTAGCGCCCGTCGTGCAACACACCGATCGGCACGCCGCCGATGGACGTCGACAGGCCGGCAAAGATCCCCACGGGCATCCAACCATCATCAGCGCCACCGGCAGTGTCGCTGGCGTGCGTGACGCGCGCGTCCACGTCGAACGTCGTGCCGATCCCCTTGAACGGGAAGCGCGCGTAGAAACCGGCCTCGACGAAGCGGCCCTCGATTGAATTCTCGACCGCATCGAAGTCGACGGGCTGTCCACCGCTCTCCTCGCTCGCCAGATCGCCACGCACCTCGATACGCGGTGCGAACTGCGCGATGCCGCCGCCTCCGAGAACCTTGTGGAAGCTCGTCGACACGCGCAGGCCGGCGAAGATGCCCGCACGCGTGGGCTCGTTCTCTTCGAGCTGGTCTTCGCTCCAGGCCGTCGCGCGCGCCGCGACGAACGGCGTCCAGCGCAGCCCCGCGAGATCGGTCGCGATCGGTAGCTCCAGGCGTTGATTGAGGTCCGCCCGCAGCACTTCGCGGTCGCCGAAACCGTCGGGGAAGACCGACGGCAACTCGAACGGGCTGGCGTAACCGAGCTCACCCTCCTTGCGGCGCAGGAAGGCCGTGTCGAAACCTCCCGACCACAGCAACTGCGACCCGCCCAGCGAGGCCAGGTCGGTTCGGCCCTGGTACCAGCTCAGCGACGGCAGCTCCTCGATGTCCGTGCGGAAATCGTCGAGTCGCCACTTCACGCTGCCGGCGAGGTAGGTCTCCTGCCGCGCGCGCCGCCAGTGCACGTAGTTGTCGCGCTGCTCGTAGCGCAGGAAGTCACTCTCCCAGAACTCCGCCTGCACACCGGCATCGCTCTGCTTGGAGAGCACGGCGTCGATCCACTCCGTCTCGCCCAGCAGGTAACGAGCACGGGCGCGATACCAGAGTCGCACCAGGTCCCGATCCTCCTCGTCGACCTCGATGAGGCCCTTGTCTTCACCGCCGTCGGGAACGGCGCCCAGGTACATCTCCGCCCAATAGAGCTTCGGCTGCGCGAGCTCCAGGCCGGTGTCGAACAGGAGTCCACGCGAGCCGTGCAGCTCGACGGAAAGAGACGAATTCGACGTGGCGCGCTGTTTGACGTCGCTGGCGGCGACATCGCCGCCGAGGAATTTGTTGAGCGTGCGGCCGAGGCGCCCGAGCGGGAAATTGAACTTCACTCCGATCGAGAAGCCGAAGCGACTGCTGTTTCCCAGACGCAGCGCATCGAGCGTCGGCCTGTACTCTTCGTCGAGCGACGTCGTGTACCGCGGCAGCGGCAATACGAACCAGTCATAGAGCGTCAGCCGGTTCTCGCGCAGGTCCAGGCGCCACGGCGCATCGGGCGAGTCCGGATTCGGCTTGATCCGCAGGTCCTTGCTCGTGATGTACAGGTGAGGCGACTCGAAGTCGCAGGTCGTGACGATCGCGTTGCTCGCGCGCAGCGTCCCGTCGGCCGAGTGGCGCAGCCACTTGGCGCGCGCGCGCAGGTCCACGCGCTGGCCGAAGATGCGCTGGTTCACCTGCATCATCGCGTCGGCGATCCAACCGTGACCATCGACCAGATCGAGGTAGAACGCGCTCGCCGTCGCCACCAACTCGCCATCCACCAGATACTCCAGCGGACCCTCGAGATAGGCTTCGCGCGCGAGCTCAGCGAGCGGAGTGGCCCTCATCCCCTCGAACAGCGTGTTCGTGCGCGCCCTTGCCGCCTTGCGCTTGGCCGGGTCTGGCGGGGTGAATTCCTGCTCTCCTCCCAGCGTCGGTGTCAGTCGCGACAGCTCGTCGCGATCCAGCCAGAACACGGCCCACGTCGCTCGAACTTCGCGCCGGCCGCTTTTCAGCACCGGCATGGGGACGACCAGCAGCACGGAGTCGGCCTCGAACAAGGTCTCGCAAGCGCCACCCTCCAGCTGCCAGGACTCCTGCCAGGGCGGCAGCGGCGTGCTCGATTCGGCCGGACGGCTCTGGGCGGACTCCGCCACCGCCGCCTCCTGCGCCGACACGGGCAGCCACGACAACGCACACAGGCATGCCAGCCGGAACAGTCGAGCCGGACTCAAGGCGCGCGCTCCTGCTTCGCTCGGGTCGGTGACGCGCTGAACTTGCCCGTGCGCAACGCGCGCAGGAACAGGTCGACTTCGATCCACGGGGAGGCGAACTCGACGCCGATCCAGCGCAACCGCACCGGATTGCCCGTCATGTACAGCTGACCGGCGCCGCGGCGCATCTCGAGGGCATCACCCATCGCGGCCAGGGCTTCGCCGAAGCCGAGCGAGAAGCCCTCCGTGGCAGAAAGCCCGCGCACACGGCGGGCCATCGAATCGGGAGAATCGGCCAATTCGAAGCGCAGGTTTCCGGCACGCACTTCGAAGGGTTCGCCACGCGTCGAGGTCCCACGCACGTGCGCGTCACCGCTCAATTCGACCAAGGGAGGCTCGTAGGCCAGTTCGTCGGCGCGCAGCAACAACAGATCCGGGCTGTCGGCCTGCGTCGCGAAGGCTCCGTCGGCGGCGAGCGCCGAGATCCACAGCTCAGGCTCGACGGCGCGCCAGCGCGTGCCCTCCAACGAAAGCAGGGCGGCCTGCAGCTTGATCGCGCGCGGCTCGGTCGCCGAGAGCAGGCCTTCCGCGTGGACGAGTTCGCCGGGTCGGGGCTCCAGCAGCGCGCGATCGCTCCCGACGAGCGCGAGGTGCTCGGCCCGGCCGCGCAGCGGCGCCGAGCCCAGGCGCGCGAAGGCGACGCCGTCGTAGGCATCGAGCCGGCTGTCGCGCAACGCGTCCCCGCGCGAAGCCTCATCGCGCAGCGCTTCCGGCGGCCCACTCAACGTTCCGGCGCCCGTGACTCGACCGCAAGAGAGCTCCCACACCTCGTCACCGAGGGCGAAGCGACTCTGCACGACCCCACGCGCTTCGAAGCTCGTGGAGCGCTGCTCCACGGAACCGAGGACGTGCGCATCGGCGGGCAGACGAACCAGGGATTGCGCGACGAGCGAACTGCAGACGAGGTCCGCGCTGCCGCGCGCATCGACGAGCGAAGCGCGCACCGAACCGCGGCTCTCCAAATCGAATCCGCGCCAACGCGTGCCGTCGGCGTCCACGCCTTCGCTGCGGCGCAACTCCAATTCATCGGCTTGCACGGCGCGGCGCGCGTCGTCGAGCGTGGAGAGGGCGTCGATCTGGCCGCGCGCGCGCAACACGTCGCCATCGCGCTCCACGAAGAGGGCGCTGATGCGTTCGCCGGGCCGCTCCAGAAGCGCCGGCTCCTCGGGCGTGCCTTCGACCGTTGCGTGCTCGGGGCCGCGCACCTTCGCACGGACACCGGATGCCGTCGTGGTTCCGCTCACGAGCAGGAACGAGCCCTCGGCGCGGAACGACGGACCGGCCGGGTCGAAATCGAGGATCTCGGTGGCCTGTGCTTCGAGCGTCGTCGGGCCTTCCCAATGCACGCGCGCGCCACGAGCGCGGGTCAGTTTCCATTGCCGCTCCGATGCGACCAGTTCGAGGCCGCCATCCGCGCGCATCGAATGTTGCGGCTGGACCGCCTCGATCGGCTGGAGCTGCGTCGTGCCTTCGGTGACCGCCGTGAGTTCGAACTGCCCGGCCGACGGCTCCCTGACCGTCGCGCGCAAGGCGGGCGCCTCCATTCGCCAACCGTTCGACTCCATGGCGACCGAGCCCGACGCCTCGAGGATGCGCGATCCGCCCGCTGGTCCCGGCATGCGCGCGCGGATCTCGTGTTCGGCCTTCAGCGTGTGACCGGCGATCTCGACGCGCGTCGGACCGCGCATCGAGATCTCGAGCGGCTCGAGGCGTGAGACCTCGAGCGGGCCCTGACCCGACCAGACCGCCTCGGTTGGAGCGCGCCCGAGGCGCGGATCCGACAGCGGCAGTCGGGCGGTCGGAGCGCCCTCGATCCGCAGCGAGCGCAGCGCGCCGTCGGGACCGAGCACGACGTTGGTGCGCTCACCCTCCGCGCTCCAATCGCCGCCGCGAACGCGCGTGCCTCCTTCGGCGAAGAGCTGCTGGATCTCCAGCGATCCGTCCGTGCGCGGCACGGCGATCACCGTCAGCACCTCCCCCTCGAGTTGCGTCGCCGTCGCTCCCGCCGTGCCGCTCTGGGGAGCCGACAAGGTGGCGCCGTCGTGCGCGCGAACCGTCAGCAGCCCCCCGGCCTCCTTCGGCGCCGCTTCGATCTCCAGCATTCCCACGCTCGTCAGCACGTACACGCGCTGCGGCCCGGCGGTGAGTTCGATGCGGCCCTTGGAGGCGTAGCTCAGTCGCGAATGCAACAGCGACATGTGCAGGCCCGTGCCCGTGCAGGCGAGACCCTCTCCATCGATGCGAGACGTGCCCGCGCTGCGGAACTCCTGCTCGTCGAGGTTGCCCTCGAGCTCGGCCGCCCTCAGGCGCAGCGAGCCGAGCTCCCCGGCGTGCTGGAGTCGCGCGTCGACGTCGCGCAGCGCGACTTCGCGGCCGAGCTCATAGAGTCCCGGTCGCGCGCCGACCGTCGAAGGGATGCGGGAACTCTGCGCCACGAGTTCGGCGATCGGTTCGGTCGTCTCGTCGCCGTAGCCGAGCAGTCGCGTGCGAGCCGCGCGAAACGCGCTGCCGGTCGCGTCGAAGGACAGCGACTCGAACTTCAGGTTCCAGCGCTTGCGACGGAGCGCGGGATCGGCGTCATCGAACAGGTCGGTTTCGAAATTCCCGCTGGGGCCGCTCGGCACGTCCTGAGGCGCGACGAATTCCGACGAGCTCGTCGACGGCGTGGAAGCCAGACTCGAGCCGCCGCGAGTGCGGCGGCTCTCGAACCACAAGAGCACGCCCAGGCCGGCCAGGAACAGCGCGGCGAACCACAGCAGGCGCTTCACGAGCGCTCTCCGTCCCGATAGCGCGCCACGATCGCCGGCCATGCGCCGCGTGCGCGCAGCATCCGCTCCGCGAGCTCGCGCACGGCGCCGCGGCCGCCGGCGGAGGTGGTGACCC
>Ga0194132_10006658_pt1 | contig 17771 bp, 17 predicted proteins | sample TA2KigOf80mmetaG_FD_148612 | JGI IMG/M metagenome (GOLD analysis project Ga0194132, IMG submission 148612) | Freshwater microbial communities from Lake Tanganyika, Tanzania - TA2015054 Kigoma Offshore 80m | ecosystem: Environmental > Aquatic > Freshwater > Lake | place: Tanzania: Lake...
AAGGACACGAAGAATTTCCGCGTTCGTGAGCGCACGTAGCGCAAACCGACGAACAGCGAGAGCGGCTGGAACATCGGGTTGAATTTAACCACATCGCAGGGCTTGCCTCCGTGGGGCGGCCCGGTAAGCTTGCGCGCCCATGTCGCGGCTCCTCCGGCCCCTAATCCCCCATTCCGGGCGCCCGCAGGTGCACTGGACGGGCCTGCATGGCAGCGCAGCGGCCCTGGCCCTTGCCGAGGCCGCCGTAGCCGATGAGCGCCTCTGGCTCGTCATCGAACCCGACAGCCGCAGCCTCGAACGCCGGCGTGCCGAGCTCGGTTTCTTTGCCCCCGCTGAACTGCGCGTACTCACCCTGCCCGACGGCGAGGTGCTGCCCTACGACGTGTTCTCGCCCCATCCGGACATCACGAGCGAGCGTCTGCTGGCGCTCGCCGAGTTGCCGACCCTGCGCCGCGGCCTGCTGCTCGTCACCGTCGATACGCTGCTGCAACGGCTCGCACCGCGGCAGTACGTGGCGAGTCGCAGCTTTTCGCTCGCCGTGGGCGAGCGGCTCGCCCTCGAGGCCTTCCGTCTGCGGCTCACCGAGGCGGGCTATTCGAGTGTCAGCCAAGTCGCCGGCCCCGGCGAGTACGCCATGCGCGGCTCGCTACTCGATGTATTTCCGATGGGTACTGATTTGCCACTACGCATCGATCTTTTCGATGATGAAATCGAGGCAATTCGCAGTTTCGATCCGCAGACGCAACGCTCGCAGGACGCGCTGAACTCGATCCGCCTGCTGCCGGCGCGCGAAATGCCGCTCGATGGCGATTCGGTACGCGCCTTCCGTCGTCGCTATCGCACGCGCTTCGAGGGCGACCCCACGCGCAGCGCCATCTATCGTGGCGTCAGCGATGGCATTGCGCCTGCGGGCATCGAGTTCTATCTGCCGCTTTTCTTTGACGAGACGGCCACACTCTTCGACTATCTGCCTGCCAATGCGGTCATGGTCGATCTCACGGGGGATCTCGACGGCACGATCGAAAAAGCCTGGCAGGCGCTGCACGCGCGTTACGAGGACCGCTGCGGCGATCTCGAGCGGCCGCTGCTGCAACCCGCAGAGCTTTTCATTGACGGGGCGGTAGTCAACAGCAGTATCGATACTCGGCAGACGATCACCCTGCAAAGTTTTCGCCGCGAGTCCGCCGGGCCCGAGACCTGCGACTTCGGCTCGCGGCTGCCGCAGGAGCTGCGCCTCGATGCGCGCGCCGAGAAACCGCTCGCGCCACTGCAAAATTTTTTGGCGAATCACGCGGGTCGAGTGCTGCTTGCCGCCGATTCGCCGGGGCGGCGTGGAGTGCTCGGCGAACTGCTGCGCGGCGCCAATCTCCGAGCCACCCCCTGCGAGGGCTGGGCGCAGTTCGTCGCCAGCAACGCCGAACTCGCGCTGACGGTAGCGCCCGAACTTGCCGGTCTTGCACTCAACGAACCGCCGCTGGTCGTACTCTCCGAGTCGCAGCTGTTCGGTACGCGCGCGCGTCAGGAGCGCCGCCGCCGCAAAGTCACCGCCGACCCGAACACCATCCTGCGCGATCTGCAATCGCTCACCGCGGGCGCCCCCGTGGTTCACGAGGAATACGGCGTCGGCCGCTATGTCGGGCTACAGGTGATGGAGGTCGGCGGCCAAAGCGGTGAATTTTTGGTACTCGAGTACCAAGGTGGTGATCGGCTTTACGTGCCCGTGCACTCGCTGCATCTCATCAGTCGCTACTCGGGGGCAGCGCCTGAATCAGCGCCCCTGCACAAGCTCGGCACCGACCAATGGAGCCGCGCCCGCAAGCGCGCGGCGGAAAAAGTGCGCGACGCCGCCGCCGAGTTGCTCGATCTCTACGCCCGACGCAAGGCCCGCCGCGCGCTGCGCCTCGAATCGCGTGAGCTTGAATATCAGGCCTTTGCTAATGCCTTCCCCTTCGAAGAAACCGCCGATCAGGCCGACGCCATCGGCAAGGTGGTGGCCGATCTGTACTCCGAGCAGCCGATGGATCGGATCGTTTGCGGTGACGTCGGTTTCGGCAAAACCGAAGTCGCGATGCGCGCCGCCTTCGTCGCTGTGCAAGCCGGCAAGCAGGTCGCTGTACTCGTGCCGACCACCCTGCTCGCGCAGCAGCATGCCGCGAATTTCGCCGACCGTTTCGCCGACTGGCCAGTGCGTGTCGAAGCGTTGTCGCGCTTTCGCTCGACCCGCGAGACGACGGCCGTGCTCGAGGGTATCGAGAAAGGTACGGTCGATATCGTCATCGCCACGCATCGCCTGTTGCATGCCAACGCCCGCTTCAAAGATCTCGGACTCATCATCGTCGATGAGGAACACCGCTTTGGCGTGCGCGACAAGGAACGTCTGAAAACCCTGCGCGCCGAAGTGCACGTTCTCACCCTGACGGCAACGCCCATCCCGCGCACCCTCAACATGGCACTCGGCGGCTTGCGCGAGCTGTCGCTGATCGCGACACCGCCGGCGGAGCGCCTGGCGATCAAAACTTTTGTCAGCGAATGGAGCGATGCGGCAGTCCGCGAGGCGATCCTGCGCGAGTTGCGGCGCGGCGGGCAAATCTATTTCGTGCACAACGAAGTCCGCGATATCGAAAAAGTGGCTGCCGATCTCGCCATCCTCGTGCCCGAGGCCAACATCCGTGTTGGTCACGGCCAAATGCGCGAGCGTGAACTAGAGCAGCTGATGGTCGATTTCTATCATCGGCGTTTCGACATTCTGATCTGCACGACCATCATCGAGAGCGGCATCGACGTGCCGAGCGCCAATACCATCCTCATCGATCGTGCCGATCGATTCGGTCTCGCGCAGCTGCACCAGATGCGCGGCCGAGTCGGTCGCTCGCACCATCAGGCCTACGCCTATCTTTTGATCCCCTCGCGCAAAGCGCTCGCCGGCGATGCGCTCAAACGGCTCGAGGCACTCGAGTCGCTCGAAGATCTGGGCGCGGGCTTCGTACTAGCCACGCACGATCTCGAAATTCGCGGGGCAGGTGAATTGCTCGGCGAGGAGCAGAGCGGCGAGATGACCGAAGTCGGCCTCACCATGTACCTCGACATGCTCGACCGGGCGGTCAAGGCGATGAAGGATGGCCGTACGGTCGATCTCGATGCGCCGCTCGCCGCGCAGGCCGAAGTCGAAATGCGCGTGCCCGCCCTGCTGCCCGAAACCTATGTCAGCGATGTCAATGTACGCCTCGCGCTCTACAAAAAAATCGCGGCCGCCGCCGACAACGACGCGCTCGACACGCTGACCGCGGAACTCGTCGATCGCTTCGGCGAGCTGCCGCCGCAAACCCTGAACCTGTTGCGCAACGCGCGGCTGCGCCTGATCACCCAGCGGCTCGGCATCCGGCGGCTCGATTTTGGCAGCCACGGCGGCACGGTCCTCTTCAAAACCGAAAATCGTATTGATCCGCGAGCGGTCATCCGGCTCATTCAGGATCGCTCGCGAGAGTACCGCCTCGAAGGGCCGCTCAAACTGCGGGTCTCGCGCGAGCTTGACGATGAGGCCGAGCGCTATGAATTCGTCAGCGGCCTGCTGCAGAAGCTCGCCGCCGCAGCCTGAGGCCGCTCGGCTATCATCCGCCCATGCCCCCGCGACTGCCCCCCATCATGCATCCGAGCTTGAGCATGCGTCGAAGTTTGAGCGTGCGTCTTGGCTTGAGCGTGCGCCCGAGCCTGACCTGCCTCGGCGTGATGTTGCTCGTGCTCGTCGCCAGCCCGCCCGCCATCACGCAGGCCGCGGCCGCCAGCACCTACAACATCGAGGTGCTGATTTTCCGCATGAATGGACCGCGCGAGGGTGAACCTGGCGCCGCGGCCGCACGCTCGGCAAGCGGCGACTCGGCCCAAGGTGCAACCCAATTAGCGCGCTATGTGGGCGCCCTTCCCGCCGCCAAACTGCAACTCGCCGGAGCTCGGCAAAAACTCGCAGGTGCGGGATACCGCGTCCTTGCGCATACCGGCTGGACGCAGACGGCCAGCAGCTGGGGTTCGCGCAACGGGCTCGCGGTCGAACGCGTGGGTCTGCAAGTGCCGGGGCTCAGCGGACAATTTTTGCTCGAACGCGGCTCGCTGCTGCACTTCGGCATGAACCTGCGCTACACGCCGGAGGGCGGTGCAGCGCTGCGGATGAGCGAGATCCGTCGTATCCGCTTCAATGAAAAGAACTACTACGACCACCCAGGATTAGGCGTCGTCGCGGTCATCACGCCAGGCGGCAAATAAATCGCGATCGAGTTTCAGGCCAGCCGCAGATCGGGCGGCGCCAGACAGCGCTCGAGTGCGCCCTGCGCCGCCTGCCACTCCGCCGACTCGCGCAACGATTCGACCGTCCATTGGCCGCGGCCGCGCAAGCGTATCCGGCGCAACGCGGCCGCCGCATCGACGGGCGGTTGGAAGCCATCGAGCAGTGCGATCACGCTGTCGCGATGATTGCAGACCGGCAGCACATCGCAGCCCGCAGCCAGGACTTTCTCGGCCCGCTCGACGATACCCCCCACTGCTGCAGCGCCGGCCATCGACAGATCATCGGCAAACACCACACCTTGAAAGCGCAACTCGTTGCGCAGGTAGCCGCGAATCCAGCGCTGCGAAGCACTCGCGGGAACCGCATCGATTTCGGGATAAAGCACATGCGCAACCATTACGCCGGCAAGGCCGTTGGCTATCAGCAGGCGATACGGCGCGATATCGGGATCGAGGTCGACGAGCGAACGACGATCGACTGGCAAGGCGTGGTGCGAATCCGCGACCACTGCGCCATGACCCGGAAAATGTTTGGCCGTGGCCACCATACCCGCTGAACGCATGCCATGCATGTACGCGACGGCGAGTGCGCCGACCACCTCGGGATCGGCGTGCAAAGCGCGATCACCGATGACTTCGCTCACGCCGTAATCCAGATCCACGCAGGGCGCAAAAGATAAATCAACGCCCACTGCGCGCAGCTCCGCCGCCATTAACCAGCCGAGCTCGCGCGCGAGCGCGAGACCCGCCCGCGGCGCCGCATCGTGCTCGTGACCGATACGGCGCAGTGGGGGCAGGCGCGAGAACCCTTCGCGAAATCTTTGTATACGACCGCCTTCGTGATCGACACCGACGATCAGCGCGGGATTACGCACCGCATGGATATCGGCGACCAATTGCTGCAGCTGCAGAGGATTTTTGTAGTTACGCGCGAACAGGATCACGCTGCCGACCAGCGGATGCTGCAGCAACTCGCGCTCGATGGGCTGCAGGACGGTGCCCTCGAGATCGATCATCAACGGTCCCAAAGTCATCGTGAGGCCTCCAGCACGGCAATGGACTCGACGTGGTTGGTATGCGGGAACATGTCGATCACGCCCGCCGCTGCAAGCTTATAGCCGTGATCGTGACAGAGCACGCCGAGATCGCGCGCCAGGGTGCCCGGATGACACGACACATAGACCATGCGCTCGGCACCTAGCGCCGCAAGTCGCGGCAGCACCTCGATGGCGCCGGCACGGGGCGGATCGAGCAGTATGCGTTCAAAGCGACCGGCTAACGCCGCAGCACCGCCATCGGCCTCGGCAAGGTTCGCAACATGAAAGCGTGCATTGCGCAAATCATTGAGCGCTGCATTGTGGCGCGCTCTCGCGACCAGTCCCGCCTCGCCCTCGATGCCGACCACCTCCGCGACCCGACGAGCAATCGGCAGCGTGAAGTTGCCGAGCCCACAGAACAGATCGAGCACCCGATGATTCGGCTGCAACTCGAGCAGTTCGATCGTCCGCGCAATCAGCGCCTGGTTAACCGCGCCATTGATCTGTACAAAATCGGTTGCCTGAAACTCGTAGCGCAGACCTTCGGCAGACACGCGGTATTCGAGCGCAGCGCCGGCCGCGTCAAGCGGTCGAATGCTGTCGAGACCACCCGACTGCAGATCAATGCGTAGCCCGTGTTTGACTGCAAACGCGGCGAGCGCAGCGCGATCCGCGGCGCCGAGCTCCACAAGATTGCGCAGCACGAGCACGGTGAGATTGTCGGCCACTGCGACTTCGATCTGCGGAATCGAAGCCCGCGCCGAAAGCCCCGTCAGCAACTCGGAGAGCGGCGTAATCAAAGCATCGAGCGGCGGCGCAAGAATTTCGCAGCGCTCGAGCGCCGCAATGTACGGCTTCGCGCGCTTGCGGAAGCCGACGAGAACGCGGCCACGCTTAGGCACGAACTTGGCACCGAGACGCGCACGGCGACGGTAATTCCACACCGGCCCGGCGAGTGGCTCCAGCCAGCGCTCGGGGCTCGCCCGCCCGATGCGCTCGAGATTGTCGGCGAGCTCGCGCTGCTTCGCCTGCAACTGCGCGGCGGGCGCGAGGTGCTGTAGCGAACAACCGCCGCACACCCCGAAGTGCGCGCAACGCGGCGTCGCGCGCGCAGCCGAGGCCTCGATCACCTCGAGGAGCTCGCCTTCATCGTGCTGCCGATGCTGACGAACCCGGCGAAAACGAATGCGCTCGCCCGGCAAAGCCCCGGCAACAAAGACGGTCTTCGCCTCGCGTACCACGCCCTCGCCATGATGATTGAGCGCAGCGACCACCGCCTGTTCGGGCGGACCGGGGGGTCTCGGACCGCGACTCACGATGCGGTCGGCGGCCAAGCCGCGAGAAACTCCGCAAAATGCGGTTCATCGGCCGCGGCGAGTAGCTCGTGTACGCGCGCCTCCTCAGCGGCGAGACCGGTCGCATCGATACGGCCGCGCATCATCTCGAAACGCAAAAAGATGAGCCAAGTATTGAGGACATCGGTTTCGCAGTAGCGCCGAATACCCTGCAAGTTGCCCGCGGTGTAGGCGTCCCACACCTGATCGCCCGAGAAACCAAGCTTGCCCGGCAGACCGAGCAGATAGGCCATGTCGCTGAGGCTCGCCTTGGCACGCGGCTGGTAAGCCGAGAGCACATCCATGAGATCGGTGTGCCGCTCGTGAAACCGACTCAGATAATTATTCCAGCGAAAACTTTGATCCTCGCCACCCGTCTCCCAATAGCGATGCGCTACCACGCCGTGCTTGAGTGCCCGGTAATGCAACACGGGCAGATCGAACCCGCCACCGTTCCAGGAGATGAGATTCGGCGTGTGCCGCTCGATACCTTCGAAAAACCGCATGACAAGGTCGGCTTCGGTGGACTCGAGATCGCCGAGACTCCACACCTTGAGCGTGTCGCCGCGACGCATGACACACGAGATCGCCACGATACGATGCTGCTCATACGGCAAAAAATCGCTGCCGCCGTGACGACGCGCCTGCGCGAACATCGCTTTGGCGACCTGCACGTCAGCGAGTCCCTCGAGGCCCAAAACCCGCCGACCAAGTTCGACGTCGGGAACGGTTTCGATATCGAAAACAAGTGTCGTCATGAGCGAGCCGCCACCATCAGGGCCCTCATGTCGCGCACAGCTGCGGCAAGGCCAGTAAAAACGGCGCGCGCGACGATCGCGTGGCCGATGTTGAGTTCGGTAATCTGCGCAATCGCCGCCACGGCGTGCACGTTTTCATAGTGCAGCCCGTGACCGGCGTGGACCTCGAGACCGAGCGTGGCCGCGAGCCGCGCCCCCGCACGCAGACGTTCGAGTTCGTGCGCCGCGTCGGCGCCCGTTGCTTCGCAATAGCGGCCGGTGTGCAATTCGACCACTGGCGCGCCGGCGCGCGCCGTCGCCTCGATTTGCGCGGGCTCTGGATCAATGAAAAGCGCCACACGGATGCCGCCGGCCGCGAGCAGCGCGCAACTCTCGCGCAGTCGACCGATCTGGCCCACGACATCCAGCCCTCCCTCGGTGGTGATCTCGGCGCGACGCTCCGGCACCAGGCAGCAATCGGCGGGACGGATACGTCGTGCGAAGTTAATCATCTCATCGGTGACTGCAATCTCGAGGTTCATGCGCGTCTGCAGCAGCGGCCGCAGCGTGTCGACGTCAGCGTCTTGAATATGCCGGCGATCCTCGCGCAAGTGCAGCGTGATGTTATCGGCACCGGCCTGCTCGGCAGCGAGCGCAGCCTCGATCGGACTCGGATAACTCACGCGTCGCGCCTGCCGCAGCGTTGCCACGTGATCGATGTTGACACCAAGATCGATGCTCGCAGTCATGAATTCTTTGTCTCCTGGCGACGTGGCCGACGGCTGACCGCCCGCGCCACCGCACGCGTGTTCAAATCGCGACCCTCGAGCGCACGATCCAGTGCCGCTCGCAACACCCGCCGTGCCGTATCGAGCACGGCCGGATCCCGATAATCGTCCTCGGCGATGGCCAGCAGGTCGCATCCTGCCACGGCCGAAGTCGGCGGCGCGCCCGACACTTCGATGAAGCCGAGATCGGGGTGGAAATGATAATACCCATCGGTGCGCAGCGCGGCACCCTCGCGGGCCTCGGCGCGAAACTCAACCCCGTAGCCCAGTATCTCCAAGAGCTGCCGCTCGAAGCTGCGCAGCACCCCGGACACCGGCTCCGTCGCGCGCAGGCGCTCGAGGCTCTGATGATAGAGATCAAAAACGAGTGGCTGCGGATCATGGCGCAGCGTCAGCTTGAGCACGAGCTCATTGAGATACCACGCGCTGAGCAAGGCGGCTGCGGGCAGCGCCCGCCACTCGCCCGCTGCCGGCGCTGCCTCCACCTGATTGAGTTGCCCCGCATCCCCGGTGCCGGTCCAGGAGCCGAGCAACAAGCGGAACGGCTGTAGCACCGAGGCGCTACGCGATTTGGGTCCGCGCACCCCACGCGCAAACAGCGTCAGCCGACCATGCTCGCGCGTGAACACATCGAGCATGCGACTGGTGTCGCGCCAAGGGCGATGATGCAATACGTACAGTTCGGCGAGTTCGACGCGTCGGCTGCCTTTGGCCACCGCAGCGCTCCGCTTACTCGAGGCCCAGCGTACGCAGCGCCTGGGCATTATCCGCCCAGTTCTCGCGCACCTTGACCCACAGCTCAAGGTGAACGCGATGACTGAGCAGTCCAATGATTTCGCGACGGGCGGAGCTACCGACTCGCTTGAGTCGCGCGCCGCCGGCGCCGATCACGATGGGCTTTTGGCCCTCGCGATCAACCCAGATCACCGCGTGAATGAGATCGCGCTCGCCGCCGTCAGCCATTTCGCGTTCCATTTTTTCAATCTCGACGGCGATGCCGTAGGGCACTTCCTGATTGAGATCCAGTGTAAGTTTTTCGCGAATGATCTCGGTAATACGAAAGCGCAGATCGCGATCCGTACGATCGGTCTCGTCGAACAGCTGCGGCGACAGCGGCAGTTCGCGCCCGATGGCTGCGATCAGCTCCTCGAGGTTGTCGGCACGCGCCGCCGACACCGGTACGATGGCGCGAAATTCATGTCGTTTCGCGAGCTGCGCAATGAAGGGCAGCAAACGATCGCGAGGCTTTACGGTATCGACTTTGCTGACCACACACAGCACCGCGCGCTCACTCTCGCGTATCCGCTGCAGCACCGCTTCGTCCTCCGGCGTCCAGCGCAATGCCTCCACCACGAACACGACGAGATCGGCATCGAGCAGCGCCGCCGCCGCCGTGCGATTCATCGCGCGATTGAGGGCGCGCTTACCACCCGCGTGCAAACCCGGCGTATCGACGAAAGCGATCTGCAAGCCAGAACGGTTGGCGAGCCCGGTGATGCGATGTCGCGTTGTTTGTGGACGTGGCGTGACGATCGACACTTTCTCGCCGACCAGCGCATTGAGCAGGGTCGACTTGCCGACATTGGGTCGACCCACAAGCGCGGCGAACCCGGCCCGAAACTCTGCAGACTCGCACAACTCGTTCATGTGCGTTCACCTATTTGTGCGAGCGCACGCTGCGCAGCTTCTTGCTCGGCGCGCCTTCGGCTCGAGCCCTCCCCCATGGTGCTGATATCTTTGGCTGCGATCTCGCAGCGCACCACGAAATGCTGATCGTGCGGCTCACCGCTCACGCTCTCGACACTGTAGGCGGGCAAAGGCAGCGTGCGCGACTGCAGCCACTCCTGCAGCCGGGTCTTCGAATCTTTGAGCGAGTCTGCTTGCGGCAGCGCCTCGAGCAGCGGCATGCAGAATCGAATGACGATAGCGCGCGCCGCCTCGAGTCCAGAGTCGAGGTAAACCGCGCCCACGGTTGCCTCGAAGGCATCGGCCAGAATCGACTCGCGACGAAAGCCACCGCTCTTGAGCTCGCCCGAGCCTAGCTGCAACTCCTCGCCCAACCCCAGACTCTGCGCGATACCGGCCAGCGGCCCCGCGCTCACGAGACTCGCGCGCAACCGACTCAGATCGCCCTCATCGGCTGCGGGGAACCGTTGATAGAGCAACTCGGCAACCAAAAGACTGAGCACTGCGTCGCCTAAAAATTCGAGTCGCTCGTTATTGCGACCCGACGCACTGCGGTGAGTCAGCGCCGCCGTGAAAAGCGCCAGGTCGCGCGCCTCATAGCCCAGCGCCGACTGCAACCATCGCTGCGGCCAATCGGGACGCATCACGCTCACCGCTTGCTCACTCTATTCGAGTGAAAATACGCGACCAGTTCGGGCCCCCGGCACGCTGCAGATCCCAGTTGAACCAGATCGCACTCGCCCGGCCCACGAGCAGCGACTCATCGACAAAACCCCAGACGCGACCGTCCAAGCTGTTGTCGCGATTGTCACCGACCATCAAATATTGACCCTGCGGTACCTGCACGAAGCGATCGCCCGAGTCTGGATTGATGCCGGCAGTGGACTCATTACAGATGTAACCCTGCATGATGTTGCGGTTACACGACGGCAGCGGTGGCACGGCCAGCATGTCCGAGTTCAGGCAGTGCAGCACGGCGTGCTTGCGCCCATCGAGGTCTTCCTCGGCAAGCCGCATGTTCTGGTAGCAACCGTCTTCGTAGCGACTCTGCTGCACGAGCGGCACAGGCTTGCCGTTGATGATCAGCTGATCGTTGCGCACTTCGACGAGATCACCGGGCAAGCCAACCACGCGCTTAATATAATTAATGGCCGGATCGGGCGGAAAACGAAACACGGCGACATCACCACGCGCAGGCTTGCCGACCTCGACGATCTTGCGATGCACCACCGGCAAGCGCACACCGTAAGCATATTTGTTGACCAAGATGAAATCGCCATCGAGCAGCGTCGGCATCATCGAGTCCGAGGGGATTCGATACGGCTCATAGAAAAACGACCGCAGCACGAGCAGCACCGCCATCACCGGAAAGAAACTGCGCGCGTAATCGACAGTGCCCGGCAACTGCAGCGATTCGGGCTCGCGCTTCGCCCCGAGCGCCGCTGCCAGCCGCCGCGGCGCGAGCAGCCAATGATCGATCGCCCAGACGATCCCCGAGGCGACGGTGATGAGGATCAGCAGCAGACTGAAATCCGCCCGCTGTGCCGACATCAGCTGAAAGAACCAGGCGATCACCAAAAACGGCAATACACCGTAGAGCAGGCGCATCACGAGCGGATCGGGCGTCGGCTGGCCCTCTTTGAGCACGAGCTGACGAGCGGGACGCACGAACCAGTCGTCGATCACGCACAGGATGGCGACCGGCAGCGCAAGCAAGGCTAGCGTAGAAATAATGAGATCGATCATGGGGTCACTTCCTGCCGACTTTGAGCACCGCGAGGAAGGCTTCCTGCGGAATCTCCACGGAACCCACCTGCTTCATGCGCTTTTTGCCTTCTTTTTGCTTCTCGAGCAGCTTGCGCTTGCGGCTGATGTCGCCACCGTAGCACTTCGCCAACACGTTTTTGCGCAGCGCCTTGACCGTGGCCCGCGCGATCACGTGCGAGCCGATTGCCGCCTGCACCGCCACCTCGAACATCTGCCGCGGAATGAGCTCCTGCATCTTGTCGACGAGTTCGCGACCGCGCTGATAGGCGGTATCGCGGTGCACGATGATGGAGAGCGCATCGACCCGATCACCGTTGATGAGGATGTCGAGCTTGGAGAGCGGCGCCGTCTGGAAGTGACTGAATTCATAGTCGAACGAGGCGTAGCCGCGACTCGCCGACTTCAGTCGGTCGAAGAAATCGAGCACCACTTCGGCAAGCGGCAGCTCGTACTGCAGCGACACCTGATTGGCGAGATACTGCATCTTCTTCTGCGAGCCGCGCTTCTCGGTGCACAGCTGCAGCACACCGCCGACATAATCGGGCGGCACCAGAATATTGGCGATGATGATGGGCTCGCGAATCTCCGCGAGCTTGTTCGGCGCCGGCAGTTTGGCCGGGTTGTCGACGTATTCGTTAGTGCCGTCGGTCAAGCCGACCTCATAAATTACGGTAGGCGCACTCGTGATCAGATCGAGGTCATATTCGCGCTCGAGACGCTCCTGCACGATGTCCATGTGCAAGAGACCGAGAAAACCCACGCGGAAGCCGAAGCCGAGCGCTCCCGATACTTCGGGTTCGTAGTGCAGCGCAGAATCATTGAGACGCAACTTCGCGAGTGCATCGCGGAACGACTCGTAGTCGTCGGCATTCACGGGGAAGAGCCCGGCAAATACCCGAGGTTGCACCTGCTTGAAACCGGGCAGCGGCGCCGCGCAGGCCTTGTTTTCGAGGGTGATGGTGTCACCCACCGGTGCGCCGTCGATTTCTTTGATTCCGGCGATCACGAAGCCGACCTCGCCCGCACCGAGCTGGGGCGTGCCGATCGACTTCGGGGTGAAGCGACCGAGCTTGTCGACCAGCCAGTTGCGACCCGTCGACATCACGCGGATCTTGTCACCGGTCCTGAGCGTACCGTTGACGACCCGCACCAAAGAAACCACACCGACGTAGTTATCGAACCAGGAGTCGATGATCAGCGCCTGCAAGGGCCCATTCGGGTCGCCTTTGGGCGCCGGGATACGCTTGACGATGGCCTCGAGCAGCTCGGGCACGTTCTCGCCAGTCTTGGCCGAGACGCGGACTGCATCCTGCGCTTCGATGCCGATGATTTCTTCGACTTCGCGAATGACTTTTGGCGGATCAGCCGACGGCAGATCGATTTTGTTGATGACCGGCAGCACCTCGAGCCCCTGCTCGATCGCGGTGTAGCAATTGGCGACGCTCTGCGCCTCGACCCCTTGCGAGGCATCGACCACGAGCAGTGCGCCGTCGCAGGCCGCCAGCGAGCGTGACACCTCGTAGGAAAAGTCGACATGCCCCGGCGTATCGATGAGATTGAGCTGATAGCGCTGGCCATCTGCCGCGTTATAGTAGAGCGTGACGCTCTGCGCCTTGATGGTGATGCCGCGCTCACGTTCGAGCGCCATCGAGTCGAGCACCTGACTCTGCATTTCGCGGGCCTCGAGGCCTCCACAGAGCTGGATTAATCGATCGGCGAGCGTGGACTTTCCGTGATCGACGTGAGCGATGATCGAAAAATTGCGGATGTTCTGCATTCGGGCTCAGGTGATCGCCCGGCCAAAGACTCCGGGGCTCGCGAAAAGGCGCGGAATTATACCGACTGACGGGCCCCGCGCCCTCAACGAACGCGAAACAAACGCTCGATCTCGCCCGGATCGAGTCGAGTGACGGCGATCGGCGCGCCGTCCCAGAGCAAAACCGGGATTTTATGACTGTAGCGACGCCTCATTTCGGGATCGGAATCGACATCGAGCGTCTCCAGCGGTGGCAGCGCCAGCGTGCCGCCAAGCTGCGCCAACTCGTCGGCAAATTCCTTGCAGAGCCCGCAACCCTCGCGAGTCAGCAGCGTGAGGCAGCCAGGATTGACAGTCACGGACCCTGCGGTGCGAACGCCGAACGCGGCGGAACGACCCCTATGGCTTCTCGTGACCGTCCAGGGACACCAGGTCGCGCGGGCTCGGCGGGACGACGAGCCGGTGCCCCGGGTTCACCCGGCGCGAGCTCGGCCGCGATCACGCGCGCCGTCTGTACCGGAATCTCGCCAATCACCACCACGTGATGCCCGTGCAGAAAGGTCGAAAACGCGGTGGAGGCACCGCTCTGTCGCTCAAGCGCGATTTCCTTGGCCGAGCGGGGCGTCAGGCGCGCGCCGATGAATATCGACACCGAGGCAAGGCCATCAGAGAGCACGATATGCGAGACCGGATCTTCACTTCCGGGCAAGGATTGTTCGCCACGTTGCGTCACCTGAAATCCACGCGGTGCGGTTCGTAGACTCCACACCGCAGCAGAATCATTGACGGCGCGCAAGCGCACGCCGGCGTCACTTTCGATGCGCCGAAAGCCCTCGGTAGATACCGCCGGCTGGAACACGTCATCGGGAATATCGGCGACCCGCTGCAAGTTGGCAAACGCGATACGCTCGAGCACCTGCCCGCTGCGATCGTAGACCTCGGACTTCAGCGGCAAGCGCGTCCGGGCGTCGATCCAGATACGATGGCCGTAGCGGTAGGGATCGAGCGGAACCAAAGAAATCAGCCGCGCATCGCGCTCGACGAGCCGCGTGCGCTGCACCGCGTCGAGTCGATATAAGCGCGCCGTGCGTTCATCAAAGCGCGGGAAATTCGGCAACAGACCACCCCGCCGCGGCCGATTTTCGATGATTACCTTACGCTGATCAGGTAATACGTAAGAGAGCTCTTCACCCAAGCGAATGAACTCGCGGCGCGAGCCGTCGAGCGACACGAGCCGTTCGGCGACCTCGCCATTTTTGACCCGATGGTGAATCCGCAGCGATTCGGACTGTCCGTCACGCTCATGAAAAAACGTGCCTTCGTAACTTTCCTCAGCAAGCGCGCGATTCATGCGCTCCAGCCAATCGCGAGCGTCATCGGCGAAAGCCGCAATCGGCAGCATCACCGATACCCCGGCAAGCAGCGACGCCCAGCGCCGCAGGGCGCGTGGCGCAAAGCTTGCCGCAAAACTCACCGAGCGTCCCCGGCCGGCGCATCGACCGCAATGACGGCGCTCATCGACGAATGTCGCAACATCGGCGCCGACACCGCAGTGTGCGCCCCGACATAACCCGCAAGCGGAAAAGCCGACTTTTCAGCGCCCGTCTTGAGCGGCGGCGTGACGTAGCTCATCGGCTCGCCGTTGCCAGCAGGTTCAGCAGAAGTCACCGCCGGCACCGACGTTTTCGCGAGCATAGATTCGCTCGGCATAGCCGGGATGATGACCTCTTCGACCTTGCTCTTGGCTACCTTGGGCAGCATTGAACTGGTGACTACGTTCTCGGGCGGCGCCGCGCGGAACCAGAAAAGACCGAACACGCCTACCACGGCAATAGCGGCCGCGAGCCCGAGCCCACTCGCCGGCACCGCCCAGCGCGGCAGGCGCGGCGCGCGCTCGCGTTGCGCACAGTTACCCTCGGCGATCTCGGCAGCAACCTTTGCGGCCAAGCGATTACCGGCTACGGTTTCGCTGCGCAGCACGCTGCCGATCAGCGCATAGTTTGCCCAACTGCGTCGCAGGTTCTCATCGCGCGCGAGGCGCCGCGCGAGCAGCTCGCATTCGGCCTCTGGCAGTTCGCCATCGAACATGGCCGACAACTGGCTCTCGCGTTGCACGAGCAGATCGGCGCTGCCGTCACTGCCGGCGGCACCCTGAATGGTATTACCGTTCATCCCGTTACCTCCCCCCGCCCGAGACCACCCTCAAACACTTCGCGCAGACGGGCATCGATGGCCTCGCGAGCACGAAAGATTCGAGAGCGTACGGTCCCCACTGGACAGTCCATGGCGTTGGCGATTTCCCCGTAAGACATGCCCTCCAGCTCACGCAGCTGTATGGCGGTTCGCAAATCCTCGGGCAGTGCATCGATAGCCGCGGTCACGATAGAGCGAATCTCCTCGGTGAGCGCCAAAGCCTCGGGCGTAGCCGTGTCTTTCATGCGTGCCAAGACCTGGCTCGACTCTTCGCCCTCGGGTAGGTCGATCTCGAAGCTGAGCGGGCTGCGACCACGGGCGGCGAGGGCATTTTTGGCCGTGTTGATCGCGATGCGATAAAGCCACGTATAAAACGCGCTGTCGCCGCGGAAGCGTGGCAACGCGCGATACGCCTTGATTAAGGACTCTTGGGCGATGTCCTCGGCCTCGGCCGGATCGCGTACGTAGCGCAGTACGAGCTTGACGACCTTGTGCTGATAACGCCTCACCAGCGCATCGAAGGCCCCGGCGTCGCCACGTTGCGCAAGTTGCACGAGGCTGAGATCGCTTTGCTCTGCGTTACTCACGGCAGACCACTCGGGGCCCGCGGGAACGTGTCGAAGGAAAGTCGCATTGGCAACATGCATTTGGCTTCCTTTGACCCGCGCCCTTTGCCAAAGTTCGCAACCGAGAAGATTGTGACGCGGCAGATCACGGCGGGGTTCTCATTAGGCGGCCAGTCTAACCGCATGGCGGAGCGCCATCAGCCCCGTCGGATACCCTCGATCAGGCCCCGCAAGGCCGGATCGGGATGCGGCTGCCCGGCAAGCAAGTAGAGGGCGAGTTCGGGGTCCTGCAGCTCGAGCAGCGTCTCGAAGTCCCGCCGCTCTATCACGCTCGCCTGCGCGTGCCGCCGATCGAGCCAGCGCTCGAGCAACGCGTCGAGCTCTTTCATGCCGCGCCGACAGCGCCAACGCAGGCGCCCGTCACTCACCGAAATCTGCTCAAGTGTGTTCGCGCTCAGCCATCATTTTTTTTATTTCGGCGATGGCCTTGGCCGGGTTGAGATCTTTGGGGCAGGCCTCAGTGCAGTTCATGATGGTGTGACACCGATAAAGCCGAAATGGATCTTCAAGCGCATCGAGTCGTTCGCCCGTGGCATCGTCACGGCTATCGATGATCCAACGATAGGCCGCAAGCAACGCTGCCGGCCCGAGATAGCGATCGCCGTTCCACCAATAGCTCGGACAGGACGTCGAGCAGCAGGCACAAAGAATACAGGCCGAGGGCCGATCGATCTTTTCTTGCTCCTCGGGGGCCTGCGGCCGCTCGCGATCGGGCGGCGCTGGCGTACGCGACTGCAACCAGGGCTTGACCGAAGCGTACTGCGCATAGAACTGGGTGAGATCAGGCACCAAATCCTTGACCACCGGCATGTGTGGCAGCGGATATATTTTGACCTCTCCTTTCACATCGCCGCAGCTTTTGGTACAAGCGAGCGTGTTGATACCATCAATATTCATCGCACAGCTGCCGCAGATACCCTCACGGCAGGAGCGACGAAACGTCAGCGACGGATCGATTTCGTTTTTGATCTTGATCAGCGCATCGAGCACCATCGGTCCGCACCGGTCCATGTCGACCTCGAAGGTGTCGACGTGCGGGTTCTCGGCCGCACTAGGATCGTAGCGATACACCTTGAAGGTGCGCACGTGGGTCGCGCCGGCGGGCGCCTTGTGCACCTTGCCGTGGCGGTTAATCCGCGAATTTTCGGGCAGTCTCAGCTGGACCATCGGCTTGATCCTCTAATGTCAGTAGGTACGCGCTTTGGGCGGAATCGGCTCGACATCGGCCGTCAGCGTGTTGAGGTGCACGCCGCGGTAATCGATGCAGGTGTGCCCCTTGTCATCGACCCAGCACAGCGTGTGCTTCATCCATTTGACGTCGTCGCGATCCTTGAAATCTTCGCGAGCATGCGCGCCGCGGCTTTCCTTACGATTGTCGGCGGAGCGAATCGTAGCCACCGCCTGGCCGAGCAAGTTGTCGAGCTCGAGCGTCTCAATGAGATCGGTATTCCAAATCAGCCCGCGATCGCTGGTCTGCACGTTGGCGAACGAGTCGACCGTCGCCTGCAATCTTTCACAGCCTTCCTGCAGCGAGCTGCCGGTACGGAACACGGCGGCATCGGTCTGCAT
>Ga0194132_10006661_pt1 | contig 17766 bp, 11 predicted proteins | sample TA2KigOf80mmetaG_FD_148612 | JGI IMG/M metagenome (GOLD analysis project Ga0194132, IMG submission 148612) | Freshwater microbial communities from Lake Tanganyika, Tanzania - TA2015054 Kigoma Offshore 80m | ecosystem: Environmental > Aquatic > Freshwater > Lake | place: Tanzania: Lake...
GCGGTCGGCGCGCCCCGCGAGCGCTTCGGGCGTCGGCGCGAGGGCCGCTTGCAGCGGCGTGCTGCCGCGCCGCGCGGTGCAAACGAGGCCGAGCGCGTCGGCCAGCACGGTGCCGGTCAGTTTCTCCCACGCGGGGTTCCCGTACCGGACGCGCTTCGACTTCCCGAGAACGAAAACGGGCGTGCTGCTGTGGTGGAAGAACGCGCGCCAGCCGAACGAGCCGGACCCGCGCGGGCGGCCCTTACCGGGCGGTGGCGGCGGTGACGGCTGTTGCGGCGTTGCCATGCGAGAACCGGCGCGGGAAATGGATACACTCCAGACTACACCGCTTGGGAGATTTGTGATTGCAGATTATTGATTGGCGATTGAAAGCCGCGTTTCGCGTCGCGCGCACGGAACTGGTTCCGGCAATCGTCAATCACAAATCTGCAATCACAAATCCCCGAAGCGGAACCGAACGCGCGGTCGGTGCGTCCGTTGTGTAGCCCGTAACCCCGTGGGAGCCGCCGTGGATCACGTGGCGCTATTTGTTGTCGGCCTCGCCTTGCTCGCGGTCGGCGCGCCGCTGCTCGTACTCGGCGCGGCGCGCCTCGACCGGGCCACCGGGCGCGGGCCGTTCGCGGTCGGGCTGGTCGCGGTCGGGTTCGGCCCGTGCGTCGCGGGGCTGGCGTTCGACCTCGCGATGGTGCTGCGGAAGCCGCCGGCCGCGCCGCTCGCGGTCGGTCACATCGTCGGGGCGAACGTCGCCAGCGTCGGGCTGGTGCTCGGCCTCGCGGCGCTCGTGCGCCCGCTCGTGGCGCGGGGGAAACTGTTTCAGACGGCGCTCCCAGTAGCGCTCGCGGCCACGGCGCTGTTCTGGTTCCTCGCGCGCGAGGGCCGGGCCGCGGAGTTCGGGCGCGTGCAGGCCGGGGTACTGCTCGCGGCCGGGGTCGGCGCGGTCGTGCTGCTGGTCCGGGCGGCGCGCGCCGAACCCGACGACGTGAAAGCGGAGTTCGCGGGGGCGGTGCCGGCGCGAATGCCGGTGTGGGTCGCGGGCGCGCTGGCACTGGCCGGGGTCGCGGCGCTCGCCGGCGGTGCGGTCCTGTGCGCGTCGGAAGTGCGCGGCGCGGCCGAGCACCTGAACGTGACGCGCCGCGTCCTCGTGCTGGGCGATACGCTGTGCGCGTTCGCCACGGCGCTGCCGGCGGCGGGCGCGGCGGCGCTGACCGCGCGACGCGGGCGCGGCGACCTCGCGCTCGCGCTCGCCGTCGGCCCGGTCATTTTCAACCTGCTATTCGCCGCCGGCGCGGTCGCGATGGTACAACCGCTCGTCATCGACGAGCCGCTCATCCTGCAAGTGGTCCCGGTGATGGCGCTGTTCGCGCTGCTGCTGGTGCCGGTGTACGCGAACGGCCTGACGGTACCGCGCTGGGAAGGCGCGCTGCTGCTGGTCGCCTACGCCGGGTTCATTTCGTGGCAGGTGTGGAAGGCGCTCCGGTAATCGGTCCCGTGCGAGGCACTCATGTTGGCGCAAATCGCTCTGTTCGCGGTCGGGCTGGTGGTGCTGACGTGCGGCGCGGAAGCGCTGATCCGCGGCGCGGCGCGCGTGGCCCGCGCGCTGGGCGTCAGCCCGTTCATCGTCGGGTTCACGATCATCGGGTTCGGCACGTCGGCCCCGGAACTGGTCGTGAGCCTGTCGGCCGCGCTCGCCGGCAGCTCCGAAATCGCCCTCGGCAACGTGGTCGGGAGCAACATCGCGAACGTGGGCGTCGTCCTCGGCGGCGCGGCCCTGCTCGCGCCGCTGGCCGCGCGCATGCGGCTGTTGAAGGTGGAACTGCCGCTGGTGATCGGGTGCTCGCTCCTGCTGTGGGCGCTCTGTTGGGACGGGGCCGTGAGCCGCACCGACGGCGGGGTCCTGCTCGCCGGGTTCGTGCTGCTGGCGGTCTACATGTTCCGCGCCGCGCGGGCCGAGCCGCCGGACGTGAAGGAAGAAGTGGGTCTGGTCGCGGCCGACAAGACGCGCGTGTGGGTGGCGGCCCTGCTCGTGCTCGTCGGCCTGTGCGCGCTCGTCGCCGGTGCGCACCTGATGGTCTCCGCGGCGGTCGATCTGGCCCGGCGGTTCGGGGTCAGCGAGTGGCTGATCGGGCTTACGGTCGTAGCGGTCGGCACGTCGCTGCCGGAACTGGCCGCGGGGGTCGCGGGCGCGCTGCGCGGCGAGGCCGACCTCGTACTCGGCAACGTCGCCGGCTCGAACCTGTTCAACGTGCTCCTGATCCTCGGCGTGACCGCGACGATTCAGCCGATGCCGGTCCCGCCCTCGGCGCTGGCGCTCGAACTCCCGGTGATGACGGCGTTCGCCGTACTGATGCTGCTGTTCGTGGCGTGGGGGTTGCGCGTGCGCCGCTGGGAGGGCGCGGCCCTCGTCGCGGCGTACCTCGCGTTCGTCGCGTGGCAGGTCACGCGCCCGGCACAGTAGGTGGGGGCGCGGCGCTCTCGGCCCGCGCCGTGTCGTCGTCCAGATACTTCGCGCCCCACAGCCACAGCACCCCGCTGACCGGGATCAAAAGCGATACGCCCACGAACGCCGTTTGCAGGCTCGACAGGTCCGACACGAACCCGATGATGAGCGGCGAAATGGCGTCGCCCAGCGCGTGAATGACGAGGATGTTGATGGCGAACGCGGTCGCGCGCACTTCCGAGCGCGTCACGTTCGCGAGGATCGTGTTCGCGGGGCCGGTGTTGAAGAACAGGAAGAACACGGCGACGAACAGCAGCGCCCACGCGACCGGGAACGGAGCGTACAGCATCCCCAAGAAGAACGGGAACGCCACGATCATGCCCCACCCGGCTACCTTGAAGTACGCGCCGCGCACGCCGCGGTTGCGGAGCCGGTCGCCGAGGATGCCGCCGAGCAAAGTGGCCACGAGGCCGGAGATCACAACGATGCCGCCGATGAACGTGCCCACGCTGGCGTTCGTGGCCGACCCTTCCGCGGGGCAAGCGTCGAGAATGTCGCCGTGGTAGCGAGCGTACTCGTCTTCCGTCAGCACGGTTTTCAGCAGTGATTGGAACTGGTCGAGGGGGAGGGCGTCCGTCTTCCGCTTGGTTTTCATCTCGCCGATCTCCGCGGCTTCCGGCGCGATCGTCCGCGCGAGTTTGTCGATCACCTCCGCGGACACCATCGGCGTACCGTCGGAGCGCTTGAAGCGCTCCTCGGTGCGCAACTTCTCAACGGCCTTGGCGTCGAGCGTGAACCGGGCCTCGCGCTCGAACACGTACAGTTGCATCACGGTCGCGACCCCGCCCAGCACGAACGTGGACGCCGTCATGCCCGCGCAGCACAGCACGAACGACCGGATGCCGCGCAGCTCTTTGAGGACGGCGAAATAACCTACCCCCCCGGCCCCCCTCCCTGAAGGGAAGGGGGAGGAAGACAAGACACCTTCTGTCTCCCCCTTCCCTTCAGGGAGGGGGGCCGGGGTGGTAGGTTGTACTGGTCGCGGGCGCGGCGGTTCCTTCATCAAGAAGCACAGCGCGCCGAGCAGCAGTCCGGGAACCGTGGCGAGCCAGAACGCGCCGCGCCAGCCGAGCGACGTGTTCGCCACCTGCGAGCCGATCACGAACCCCAGCGCGCTGCCGACCGGGATCGCCATGTAGAACCACGCCATCACCTGTCCGCGGCGGCTCACCGGGTACAGGTCGGAGAGCATCGCGGGCGCGACCGGGCCGTAGGCCGCTTCGCCCACGCCCACCAAGCACCGCGCGAAGAACAGCAGGAAATACCCGGTGGCGAGACCGGTGCCCCCGGTCGCGAGACTCCACAGGATCACCGCCAGCCCGACGATCACCCAGCGCGACATCTTGTCGCCGAGCCGCCCGAACACCGGCGAGAGGCACATGTAGGCGACCATGAACGCCGTCGTCAGCGCGCCGAGCTTGGTGTTGATCCACGCGTCGTCCGGGCGGAAGATGCTGGCGTCGCGCTTGATCTTCGGCAACGTGGCCGACAAGATTTGCCGGTCGATGTAGTTGAACAGGTTGATCCCGAGCAAGAGTGCCAGCGCGCGGCCCGCGCCCGGCACCGCCTCGCTCGGCCCGCTCGTGTTCCCAACAGCCGCACTGGGCATGGTCGCTCCGCGTTCGCCCTTCGGTTGATCGGCCCGCAGGGTAGGCTATAATCCGGCGGAAGTCGATAACGATTTCGCGCCCGCTTCGGAGCCGCCACCCGTGACCGTGGACACCATCAAGCGCCGGCTGGTCGAGGAGATCAAGCTCCGCGGGTACGAGGACAAGTACATCGATCGCGCCGAAGAGCGCGAAATCCTGCAACTGGCGATCACCCTCGGCGTCACCATCGAGAGCGCGCAAGCCGCGCTGGTGGAGGTGTGCGCCGAACACGGGTACGTGCAAGAAACGGCGGTGTTCCGCATGATCCGCGAGCACCTCGACGCCGCGGCCGGGGCCGGCGCGATCGACCGGCGCGAGTTCGACGCGGTGTTCGAGCGCGCCCGCGCCGCGGTGCAGGGAAAGAAGAACGACCGCGCGGTGAAGGCGATGGTCGTGGCCGTGATGGAGGACGCCGGCAACCGCGTCCGCACGGGTTGGTTCCGCAACTGGTACGCGGACCTCAAGCGCGAACTGGGCGTGTGAGCCGTTGACGGGGCCGCGGGGCGGGCCTACGTTAATTCTTTCCGAAACGTCGGAGCCACCGTCACAGGTTCACACGGGTCTCACATGAAGCGGAAGAAACTGGGGAACTCTCGCGCGGCGCGGTGCCGGTTCTGCACCAAGGAAGGGTGCCCGCGGCCCGCGTTCGTCGATTACAAGGACGTCTCGAACCTGAAGAAGCTCGTCACCAGTCAGGGCAAGCTGTTCAGCCGCAAGCGGAGCGGGCTGTGCGCCGCGTTCCAGCGCGAGGTCGGAACGGCCGTGAAGCGCGCCCGGTTCATGGGCCTGCTGCCCTACGTCGGCGAGTAGTTCGCCCCGCGGCGCGCCGTCGGTCCGATTCGCCGCGCGCTCGTCGCCCGCTTGCGCCCGCACGGAGGGACCCGTGGCTACCGCGGACGAACTGTTCAACCGGGCGGTTGTCGCGCACCAGACCGGCGATCATCTCGCGGCCGAGGCCGGGTACCGCCAGTTGCTCGACCTACTGCCCGACCACGCGGCGGCCCTCACCAACCTCGGGTCCCTCGTCGCCAAGCGCGGCGACACCGGCGAGGCGCTCGCCCTCTACGGCCGCGCGACCGCGGCCGACCCCGACCAACTCGACGCGCACTTCAACCTCGGAAACCTCTACCGCCGGCTCGGGCGCACGCGCGACGCCGCCGCCGAGTACGAACAGGTTCTGCGACTCGCCCCGAACGCCCCGCAAGCCCTCGTGAACCTCGGCCTCGTGGCCGGCGACTCGGGCGAGTGGCCGCGGGCGGTCGAGTGCCTCGCGCGGGCCGCGACCGTGGCCCCGGACCTGCCCGACGCGCTCCTGTTGCTGGCCGACGCGCTGGCCCGGTGCGGCCGGATCGACGAGTCCGTGGCCGCGTGCCGCGAGGCCGTGGCGCGGTTCCCCGACAACGCCCGCGCGCACAACCTACTGGGCGTGCAACTGGGCACGACCGGCGAGACCGACAACGCCGCGACCGCGTTCGAGCGCGCCGTCGCGCTCGACCCGAACTATGCGGAGGCGCACAACGGGTTAGGCGTGGCGCTCGACGCGCTGGGCCGCACCGACGACGCGCTGTGTTCGTACGCCGAAGCGGTGCGCCTGAACCCGGACCACGCGCGGGCGTGGGCGAACCTCGGCACCGGCCTCGCACAAGAGGGGCGCACCCCGGACGCGACCGCCGCGCTGCGGCGCGCGCTGGCCCTCGCCCCGGCCCCGGACGTTCACGGCACGCTGCTCGCCGCGCTCGTGTACGGGGCGGACCTGACGCCGGAGCAGCTCCGCGACGAGCACGTCGCGTGGGCCGGCGCGCACGCCGACGCGCTCGCCCCGGCCGAGCCGTCGCGCAAGCGCCCGGCCGGCGCGCCGGGGCGCGTGCGCGTCGGCTACGTGTTCGGCGGGTTCCGGTCGCGCGCCGCGGCGGCCTTCCTCGAAGCGCTGCTCGCGCACCACGACCGCACGCGGTTCCACGTTACCGCGTACGCGGGCGCGGCCCCGGCCGGAGCGGACCTCGACCGCCTCCGCAAGCTCGCGGACTCGTGGAAGCCGGTCGCGCGCCTCACCGACGACGACCTCGCGCGCGCGGTCCGCGCCGACGAAATCGACATCCTCGTTGATCTGCACGGCCACACGCCGGGCAACCGGCTGCTCGCGTTCGCGAGGAAGCCCGCCCCGGTGCAGATTACCCTGTTCGGGTACCCCGCGACCACCGGCCTACGGGCGATGGACTTCCGCGTGACCGATACGACCGCGGACCCGCCGGGACTGACCGAGGCGCACTACGTCGAGAAGCTGCTGCGGCTGCCGGACCTCGGCTGGGTGTACGGGCCGCCGGCCGACGCCCCGGAACCGAACGCGCTGCCGGCGGCTCGCGGCCGCGCGTTCACCTTCGGGTGCCTGAACCACCCCGGCAAGCTCTCGGACCCGTGCGTGGCGGCGTGGGCCGCGATCCTCAGGGCGGTGCCCAAGTCGCGCCTCGTGCTGCTCGCCGGGCGCTCGGTCGCGGGCGCGGACCAACTGGCGGCGCGGTTTACGGCGCACGGGGTCGCGTCGGACCGGCTGGAGCTGGTGTACCGCTTGCCCGCGGGGGACTACTTCGCCGCGTACCAGCCGATTGATTTGGCGCTCGACCCGTTCCCGTACAACGGCGGCGCGACGACGTGCGACGCCCTGTGGATGGGCGTGCCGGTACTCACGGTGGCCGGGCGCGAGGCCCGCGCGCGACAGGGCGTGAGCGTACTCAACGCACTCGGCCTGCCGGAGTTCGTGGCCGACACGCCGGAGCAACTGGTGACGCTGGCCGCGACGTGGGCCGCCCAGCGCGATTCGCTGGCCGACCTGCGCGGCACGATCCGCGAGATCGTGGGCGCGAGCGCCGTCACCGCGGCCCCGGCCTTCGTGAAGCACCTCGAAGCCGCCTACCTGAGCGTGTGAAGCCCAGCTTGTAGGACAGGCTGGAAGCCTGTCCGGTGTTGGGACAGGCTTCCAGCCTGTCCTACAATGGCGCACTTCGTCGGGAATAAACCCCGGCCGGTGGCGTCATCTCGGTAGCAAGTCGTTCGCGGTCCCAATCACTCCTGCGGAGTTCGTCATGGCTCACATCGGCCCCAACGGGCGGCAGGGTCGGCGCGCGCGCGTGGTCGCGCTCGGCGTCCTCGTCGGGTTCCTGACCCTCGGTGCGGTCGGGTGCGGGGGCGGCGGTCCCGGTACGCGGTTCGACCGCGGCGGCGCGGGCGGACCCCCCGGTGCGCCCGGCACCGACTTCAACGCCCAGAACGCCGAGAACTACGGCGCGATCGTCGAGAACGACTTCCACTCGCCCCTCGTCGAGCCGCGCTCAACGTTCTCCTCGGAAGTGAACACCGCGTCTTACGCCAACGTGCGTCGGTTCCTCGCTCAGCAGAACCAGCTCCCGCCGCGCGACGCGGTGCTGCTCGCGGAGATGGTCAACTACTTCCCCTACAGCTACCCGGCCCCGACCGGCGACGCGCCCGCGGCGCTCGCGCTCGACCTCGCCCCGTGCCCGTGGAAGCCGGAACACAAGCTCGTCCGCATCGGCGTCCGCGCGAAGGACATTCCCGCGAGCGAGATGCCGGCGCGTAACCTCGTGTTCCTCGTCGACGTGTCCGGGTCGATGGAGCAAGAGAACCGGCTGCCGCTCGTGAAGAAGGCGCTGAACCTGCTCGTGGACCGGCTCACGGCGAAGGACCGCGTGAGCCTCGTCACCTACGCATCGGGCGTGTCGCTGAAGCTGACCCCGACCGCGGGCGACCGCAAGCAGACGATCCGCGACGCCGTGGCCGCGCTCGGCGCGGGCGGTAGCACCAACGGCGCGGGCGGCATCCAACTCGCCTACGAGACCGCTCGGCGCGGGTTCATCGAGGGCGGCGCGAACCGCGTCATCCTCTGCACCGACGGCGACTTCAACGTCGGCGCGTCGAACCAGAGCGACCTGCGGCAACTGATCGAGAAGGAGCGCACGAGTGGCGTGTATCTGTCGGTGCTCGGCTTCGGCATGGGCAACTACAAGGACGCGACCCTGCGCGACCTCGCCACCCACGGCAACGGCCAACACGCCTACATCGACAGCATCGACGAGGCGCGCAAGGTGTTCGTGGAGCAGATCGGCACACTGGTGTGTGTGGCGAAGGACGTGAAGTTCCAAGTCGAGTTCAACCCGGCGCGGGTGACCGCGTACCGGCTCATCGGGTACGAGAACCGCGTCATGAAGGCCGAGGACTTCAAGAACGACGCGAAGGACGCTGGCGACATGGGCGCGGGCCACACGGTCACGGCGCTGTACGAGATCGTGCCCGCCGGCGTGAAGTTCGACCTGCCCAACGTGGACGCGACCAAGTACCAAAAGCCGGCGAAGGTCGCGGTGAACATCGAGGAGTGGCTGACCGTGAAGATGCGGTACAAGGAGCCGACCGGCGAGGCGAGCAAGGAACTGAGCGCGGTGCTGACGGGCGCGGGGGCCGCGCCGATGGGCGACGACTTCCGGTTCGCGGCGGCCGTGGCCGAGTTCGGGCTGGTGCTGCGCGACTCGCCGTACAAGGGGGGCGCGAACTTGGACGCAGTGATCGGGCGCGCGAGCGGCGCGCTGGGCCGCGACCCGCACGGCCACCGGGCCGAGTTCGTGGCCCTCGCGCGCAAGGCCCGCGCCCTGACGGTTCGTGAGAAGGAATGAGAACCAGTCGGGCCGAACACTATTGCCGGCGGGGGCTTGCGTGCGTACTTGGTTTCGGTGAGACTATCTCCGCACCGAGGCACACGGTTCCCCGGTTCCCGCCGTATTCGAGGAGCAACATGTTCACGTCCCGCACCGCCCGTACGTTCGGGCTGGCCCTGTTCGTCTTCGCCCTGTCGTCCGGCCTCGCCGCGCTCTCGGTGGGCGCGCAGCCGGACAAGAAGGACCCCAAGGACGCGAAGAAGGCCAAGTCCAAGCTGAAGATTCTCGTCCCCCAAGACGACGCCGAACTGCTGATCGAGGGCAAGGCCACCAAGCCCACCGGTACCACCCGTGAGTTCGAGACCCCGGAACTGGAGGTCGGCAAGCCGTACGAGTACGACTTCACCGTGATGTGGCAGCCGAACAACTACACCAAGCTGACGCGCACCAAGAAGATCGAGTTCAAGGGCGGCGACGACATCACCGCGGACCTGACGAAGGTGGACCCGAAGAACCCGGACAAGGCCGTGATCCGCTGGGTGCCGACCCCGGACGACATCGTCGAGGAGATGATGAAGCTCGGCAAGGTCGGGAAGGACGACATCGTGTACGAACCGGGCCCCGGCGACGCACGGATGCTCATCGCCGCCATGAAGAAGGGCGCGAAGAAGGGCGTCGGCATCGAACTCGACCCGAAGAAGGCCGAGGAGTCGAAGGAGAACGTGAAGAAGGCCAAGCTCGAGAAGGAGATCACGATCATCGAGGGCGACGCGCTCAAGGACCGCGACTACAGCGAGGCCACCGTCGTCCTGCTGTACATGGGCAACGAGTTCAACAACCTGCTGCGGCCGATTCTGGAGAAGCAACTGAAGCCGGGTTCGCGGATCGTCTCGCACCGCTTCGTGCTGGGCGACTGGGCCCCGGATAAGACGATTAAGGTGATGGGCGCGGACGGCGACGAGTACACGCTGCACGTGTGGACGGTGAAGGAAAAGAAGAAGTAAGGCGCGCGAGTGCCGGTAACCGGGCGCGGCGGCGGGGTTCCCGCTGCCGCGCCCGGTTCTTGCGCGGGTCACCTCACCCACGGGGCGACGCGCTGCCACACGGCCCACAGCTTCGCGCCGAGGGTGCCGGCCTCGCCCGCGACGCACGACAGCACGCGGCGGTACGCGCGGGCCGCGCCCGCGGGCACGTCCTTCGCCGCGCACGCCCCGGCCGCGGCCCGCAGGTGCTGCTTCGCCTCCTTGAACGCCGCGGCCTTGCCGCCCGGCCCGGCGCGCTTCATCATCGCCACCGCCTCGGCCATCGCGAGCACGAGGCGCGTACCGTCCGGGGTCAGTACGGTGTCGACCTTCGCGACGTGCGCCGCGGCCTCGTCGGGCTGGCCGCTCAGGGCGAGGTCGAGCGCGAGCCACGCCCGGAAGTCGGCGAGGATGTCGTCCGGGCCGCCCATCTTGACCGCGGCCCGGCACACGTCGGCGGCGCGTTCGTCTTGGTCGAGCATGCGGTACGCGACCACGAGCGCCCGCAGCATCCACGGCTCGACCCTCGGCCGGTCGCGCCAGTCGGCGCACCACGCGCTCGCCAGTGCGTGGTGCCCGGCGAGCACGAGCGCGCCGCAGGTGCGTGCCCACGCCACGTCGTCGGCCCGCAACAACTCGGTGTGCTTCTGCACGACGGCCTGCACCGGCTTACCGGCCTCGGCCAGTGCCCACAGGTACGCGAGCACGACCTCGCGCCCGGCCGCCGGGTTTTGGGCCAAGAGCGCGGGCAGTTGCTCGGCCACGGCGTCCGGGGTGCCGGCGGCGACGGCGCGCTCGGCCCACAGCCCGGCGGCGTCCGGGGCCGCGTCCGGGGCGAGCGCCAGTGCCCGCAGTTCGTCGGTGGCGCGCGACGACCACCCGGCCGCGTCGAACGCGGCGAGCGCCTCGCGGATCGTGGGGCGCAGCGCGTCCGGGTCCCCGACCAGCGCGCGCAGGCGCGCCGCCGCGACCTCGGCCGCCCCCTGCCGGCAGGCCACCTGTACCGCGCGGAGCTTCACCACGGGGCCGTCGGCGTGCTCTTGGAGCGTGACGAGCGTGCGGGCCGCGCCGGTCAGATCGTCGGCCGCGAGTTGCTCGGACACGAGGTTCATCCCGGCCGCGTCGAACGTCGGGTCGAGGTCGAACGCCTGTTGGAAATCGGCGAGCGCGCCGCGCCGGTCGGCGACCCCGCGCCGGGCCTCGCCGCGGTACACGTAGGCGACCGGGTTGTGCGGCTCGAGGCGCACGAACTGTTCGGCCGCGTCGAGGCACTCGCGCGCGCGGCCCGCGGTGTCGTACCACGCCGCGAGGTGCCGCCACCCCGGAACGAAGTTCGGGAACTCCGTTACCAGTTGGCGCATGAGCAGGATCGCCCGCGCGCGGTCGCCGCGGCGGGACTCGATCCACGCGGTGCGGCTCCGCAGTTCGGGCGGCAGCGGCTCGCCGAGGTCCGCGGGCTTGCACGCCGCGAGCGCCTCGTCGAACCGGCCGGCGAGCGCGAGCTGTTCGGCCTTGCAGTCGTGGCCGGGCACGAACCTCGGGTACGCCCGGATGACGGCGTCCGCGGCGCGCAGGCGCTCGCCGGGGTCGGCGGCCCGGCCGTCGTCCGACTCGATCCAGAACAGGGGTGCCCACGGATGGAACGGCCCGCCGTTCTGCCACGACTCGCGCAGCACGCGGTTCGCGCGGTCCTCCCAACCGGCGGCGCGCATCTCCGAGAGCGCGGCCTGAATCGGGTACCCCGACGTGCCCGGCCCCTCGCACGCCTCGGCCAGCGCGCGGGCCGCGGTGTCCGGGTCGTCCTCGCGGCACGCCAGTTGGATCTGCTTCACCGCGACCTCGCCGCCGCCGGCGTGCTCCTGCAGCACCGCCAGCGCTTTACGGGCGTCGCGGAACTCGTCGTCGGCGAGGTGCGCGTCGAACAGGATGGCCGCGGCCGGCGAGTAGTTCGGGCTGATCTTCAGCGCCTCGCGGAGGTCGCTCTTGCCGCCGTCGCGGTCGTTGGTTTGCAGCTTCGCCTCGCCGCGCATGGTCCACCCGTTGGGGTGGTGCGGCTGGAGCCGGACCAGTTCGGAGGCCGCTTCGAGATAGCTCTCGGCGCGGCCCGTTTCGTTGTACCAGTCGGCCAGTTGGAGCCAGCCCCAGACGTACGACGGATCGACGGCGACGAGGGCGTTCATGCGGGTGATCGCGCTCGGGTAGTTGCCGCGGCGGGCCTGAACCCACGCCTCGCGCCCTTGCAAGATGATGGGCAGTTCGTCGCGCGCGAACTGCGGCGGCGCGGCGGCTTCGAGGGCCGCGTCGAACCGGCCCATCTCCGCCAGCCGCTCGGCCTTGAGGTCGTGGGCCTCCACGTTTCGCGGCTCGAGCGCGAGCGCGCGGTCGAGCGCGGCGAGCACCTCGTCGTTGTGCCGCGGGTGGTGCAGCAGGCGCGCGAGGCGGAGCCACGCGCGCGGGTCGCCGGCCCGGTCGCGGGTCATCGCGCGCGTCAGTTCGGCCGGCTCCTCCGGGCTTTCCAGCCGGTCGGCCCACATCTGGACCGCGTGCCACGCCCAGTCGTAGCCCGGTTCGAGGCGCACCGCGGTCTTGGCCCGGTCGAGCGCCTCGCGCGCCCGGCTCGCGTCCCACAGGCGCTCGGCCAAGAACCCGTGCGCGAGCGCGTCGGTCGGGTTCCGTAGGGTCGCGCGCTCCAGCACCGCGATGGCGTCGTCGCGGCGGTCGGCGTCGTCGAGCGCGTCGGCCAACTCGCGCGCCGCCGGCGACCAGCCCGGCGAAACCGCCAGCGCCTGTTCCAGTGCCTCGAGCCGGCCCTCGGCGTTGCCCAGCGCGTGGCACGCCTGCGCGCGGTCGAGCCACAGCTTGCCGAGCAGCGGGAACCGGGCCGTCGCGTCGCGGGCCAGCGCGTGCGCCTCCTCGAGCCGGTTCAGCCCGGTCATGAGTTGGATCACCACGGACCACGCCTGCCACAGGTCGGGGCGCGCGTCCAGAATCGCTTCGAGCGTTTCGAGCAGTTCCGTGTGGTCGTCCGGGTCACCGTTGGCCGCGAAGACGTGGTGCGCGGAGCCGACGTAGGCGACCAGCCCCTCGCCAGTGTGCGGCTGGCGGTGCAGCTCGTCGGCGACGAACGCCAGCGCGTCGCGCTTCTCGCGCCGCCCGCGGCTCAGTTGCACCAGTTCCGCGACCAGCGGCTCTTGGTCGATGTTGTCGCGCAGCCCGGCGCGGAGCGCGGCGAGCGCGTCCGCGGTGCGGTCCGCGCGCTTGTGGACCTGCGCCAGCACCGAGTAGTACCACGGGTGCCCCGGCTCCAACTCGCCGGCGCGCGTGACCGCGGCGCGCGCGCCGGCGTGGTCCTTGCGGTCGGCGAGCACGAGCGCGCGCTGGCGCAGCGCCCACGCGTCGTCCGGGCACCCCGCGAGCATGTCCTGTAGGACGAGGTCGGCGTCGGCGTCGGGGTCGCCGGACAGGAACTCGGCGCGCAACTTGGCGAGGCCGTAGTGGTGCGGGAACCGCTGGCACATTTGCGCGAGGTGCGTGCGGGCCGCGGCCCGGCCGTCGGTGTCGGCCAGCAGCCCGGTCAGCGCGCGCTGGAGGTCCATCGCCAGCGGGTCGAGTTTGACCGCTTCGAGGTGGTGTACGCCGCCGGTGGCGAGGTCCGGCTTCGCGCGCGCGACGCGGGCCGCGCCCTTGTGCCATTGCCCCGCGGGCACGAGCGCCTTGGCCGCGCTCAGGTCGGCCTCGGCGTCGTCGTGCCGCCCGGCGGCCGTGTGACACTCGGCGCGGAACAGCAGCAACTCGCCCCGCGCCGCGGGCACGGCGTCGCCCTTCGCCTCGGTCAACTTCTTGATGGCCTGATCGAGCGCGGCGCTCGCCTGCGCGGGTTCGTCGCGGTCGAGCAGCGCGTGGTACAGCGCGCGGGTCGCGCCCGGCACCGGCACCGCGGCGCGCCCGGCGCGCTGCTGGAACAGGCGCAGCGCCTCCGGCACCTGCTCGGTGGCGCGGGCCGCGCGGAAGTACGCCTCCGCGAACTGGTCCTCGCGCTCCTCCAGCGCGCACGCCATGCGGTACAGCTCCGCCGCCTCGTCGAACCGCTGCTCCTCCCACCACTGCGAGCCGATCAGGAAGTACCCGGCCGCGGCCGTGGGGCGGTTCTGAACCGAGCGCCGCAGGAGCAGCGCCGCCTCGTACTGTCTGTGCGGTAGTGGCAACAGCGACTGCGCGAGCGTCTGGGCCACCATCGGCTCGGCGTCGAGCGCGGCGCTCGCGGCCCCGAGTAGCGCGAGGCGCTCCGGCATCCGGTTCATATCGCGCAGCACGTTGGCCTTCGGCAGCACCCACGTCGCTTCGTTCGCGTGCCCCGCGAGCAGCGCGTCGTAGGCCGCGAGCAGGCGCACCGGGTGCGCGTCGTAGCGCGCGAGGGCGAGGTCGGCGAACGCGGTCAGCGGGTGCGCCGGGAAGCGGTCGCGCATCAGGCGCAGCGCGGCGTCGGCCGAGGTGCGGTCGTGCGTCAGCAGCGACTTCTGCACCGCGTACAGGGCGTCGCGGGCGTCGGCGTCCGGCAGCGGCGGGAGGCCGTCGAGCCTCGCGCCCTCGGCCGCGGGCACGAGCGCGAGGCACCGCGGGCCGAACGCGCCGAACCGCTCTAGCAGCGACGCGACCGGGGCGTCCATCGGGCGGCGCTCTTGGCCGTCCGCGAGGGCGACCGTGCCGCGCACCGGGTCCGCGCCGACGCACAGCCGCGGCTGCGAGAACCCGGCCTCCACCAGCGTGACCGCGAACGGCACCCCGCACGCGATCAGCGCGACCGCGGCCTCAAGCCCGAGGGTGAACTCGCGCGCGACCCAGCCGGCGCGCTCCGCGCGGTCGCGCTCGGCGGCGTCGGGGAGGCCATCGGCGGGGTTCGGGCCGTCGCCCGGCAGCGGGTGGTTCCAGAACCGCGCGAACAGGTCCGCCGCGCTCGCGCCCGGCGGCGCGGCCGGCACTTCGAGCTTGCGCGCCGCGCCGCCCTTCTTGCCCTCTGCCGCAAGGGGAGAGGGCAAAGACAAGGCCTCCAAGCGCTCGGCGAACGGGTCGAAGTACTTGTCCTTCACCGCGCGGGCGTGGCGCGCCGCGGTCGCGTAGTCGCCCACGAAGTACGCGGCGTCGGCCCGGCGCGCGGCCAGCCACTTCACCAAGTCCGGTTCGAGTAGCGGCGACAGCTCGGCGTAACGGTCGAGCGTGCGGCGGGCGTCGTCGTAGTGGCCCAGTTCGGTCTGGAGCGCGGCCAGTTGCGCCGCGACGAGGCCGCTTTCGAGGTGGGTGTTCGCCTCGGTCAGCAGGTCGAGCGCCTCGCGGTCGCGGTTGAGACGCAGCAGGACGTGCGCCGCCGACTGCACGCCGGGGCGGAACCACGGGTACAGTTCGAGCGCGCGCCGGGCCGCCGCGAGCGCGTCGTCGAGCCGGTCGGCGAACTCGTACACGCTGGACCGCTCGATGCACGCCCACGGGCGGTCCGGGGCGAGGGTTTCGGCGCGGTTGAGCAGGCGCTCGGCGCGGTCGAAGTCGCGGAACCGCCCGGCGACGAACCCGGCGAACGCGACCCAATCGGAGTGCAGGTCCGGCGGCGCGACCGACCAGTCCGGGTTCGCGCGCATGAACCGCCACGCGCTGAGCGGCCCGAACCGCTCCAAGCGGTAACGGGCGTGATAGTAGGTCGCTTCGAGGTGCGTCGGGTTCGCGCGGAAGGCGACGAGGTGAAGCCGGCGGCCGAGCTTCGGCGCGCCGAGCTGGATCGCCAGCCGCCCGCCCATGACGCGGGCCGCGGGGCCGGTCCACTCGCGCAGCGGCGCGAGCGCGACCGCCGCCGCGTGCGCCTGCCGGTATTGGCCGCGGGTGTAGAGGTCGCGAACGCGGGCGAGGTCGGCGGGTGCGATGTCCATGCAGCGGGAACCCAGTTGGTCGTGGGGCGGCGCGCCGTTACTTGTCGGCCGCGGGCGCGGCGTCGGCGAGCGGCGCGAGTTGGCTCACGAGGTTGCCGAGTTGCGCGAGCCGCGTGCCGTAGCGGTCGAGGAACTCCGCCAGCGCGAACTCGTCCGCGACCGCGTCCGGGTCGGCCCCGAGCTTGTCGGTCACCTCGCGCAGCAGTTCGAGGTACTCGCGCTCCAACTGCGGCAACACCTGCTTACACGCCCCGCCGATGCCGGGGTACTCGGACTCCCACCGCGACAGGAACGCGCGCCACTTCGAGTTGTTGTCGTCGCGGGCGGCTTGGGCCTTCAACAGCCCGACCTGTTCCTGTTGTAGCCCGATCAATTGGCGCATGAGGTCGGCCAGTTCCCCGGTGGGGCCGACGGCTTGGCCCTGCATCGTGAGGGTCGGCGGCATTACGTAGATTGGGGCGCTCATATCGCGACTCGCTGCGGAACGCGGCAGGATGCGAAGATTATACAGCCTTGGGCAAACGAAATAGGGGCCGGCGCGGGCAGAAATGCGAGCGAGCCGCCCGGTGGGGGACCGGGCGGCTCGCGCAGGGGGTTGGAGGCAATCCGATGGGGCGGGCGGCGTGGTTGGGGGGTAGCCGCTCGCCCCGTGTCGCGGGTTCTGGGGGAGAACTGTCGCGACGGGAAGTAGTAAAGCAGCGCCCGTGCCAATCGCATTTCGTGTTCGGCGCGGGTACGGCGCAAGTGCTTGTTTCGCAGGATGAAACGCGGGCGATGAGAAATTGCTGCGAGATTTCCGCTGGAAACAGTTGCAAGCCGGCGGGCAGGAATTGCAACTGTTACAGGTAAGGTTTGCATTCCGGAGGCCGCTCGCGGCAGCGGGCGGCACCTCTTATTTCGCGGCGGCGAAGCGCCAATCGGGGACGTATGACGGCATGCGCCCGGTGGCGAAGGCCTCCTCGCCGATGGAGTCGCGCAACTTTTTCAGCGCCGCGCGGCGCACGGTCACGTAGTAGAACTCGCACTGCGCGTCGCGCACCGCGTCCCACTGCCGGTACATGCGGTCGGTTTCGAGGATGGTGGCGTGGAGGATGTCGGCCCGGTCCGATTCCCACTCTTGGCGCTCTTCGAGGTTCTTGCGGAACTCGCGGTTGAACTTAATGAGGTCGTTGACGACGCGGCGCTCCGGCAGGCGCTGGCACGCGCTCAGCTTCGGGGCATCGGCCAGCTCCGCGTACCGCTTCCGGAGCAGGTTCAAGTCGGCGTCGAAGTCGGCGCGCTGGGCCAGAATGTACCGGGCCTCGCGCTCGTCCATGATCTCCCAGCGGACCGCGGTGCGGTGAACCGCGTCGCGTACCGCGACCCAGCGCTCTTCGGGCGGGGTCTGCTCGGGCGTGCCCGCGGGCGCGGTGAGCAGGGCGGCGGCCAGCACGAGATCGGACGCGGACATGGTACACCGATTCGGTTCGCCGCGCGCAGCGTGGGCGCGACCGCGTGCGCGGCTGATGAAACGAAACCCATTTCGACACGCAAACGTGTCGGGTCGGGGAGGTGCGGGCGGCCGACGTGGAAGGGGTCCGCTTCGTCGTGCAACGGTGCGGCGGTCGGCCCGGCCTCGGCGATCCGGCGGCGCGCCGCGCAGGCTCTCGGTGCTCGCGCGGGTGGGCGCGAGCGTTGTGTCGAGAGGGTTGGCGGTGCGATGGCCCGCGTATAGCGGGCCTTCTGAAATATACAACACATCTTCCGTGCCGAGCGTTTGTTCCCTTGCCGATTTCTCCGTTTCCCCGTAGTCACACGCCCCTACACCCCGAACGCCCGGCGGGGGCGTACTTGCGAGACAGGCACCTGAAAAGCGCGCGGCGCGGAAGGGAATCGCATGAGCCGGTCACTCGCGGGGAAGGTGGCGCTGGTCACGGGCGCGTCGAGCGGCATCGGGTGGGAGCTGGCGCGGCAACTCGCTCGTGCCGGCGTCAAGGTCGCCGCGGTCGCGCGGCGCGAGGGGCCGCTGCGCGAACTCGCCGC
>Ga0194132_10006664_pt1 | contig 17760 bp, 12 predicted proteins | sample TA2KigOf80mmetaG_FD_148612 | JGI IMG/M metagenome (GOLD analysis project Ga0194132, IMG submission 148612) | Freshwater microbial communities from Lake Tanganyika, Tanzania - TA2015054 Kigoma Offshore 80m | ecosystem: Environmental > Aquatic > Freshwater > Lake | place: Tanzania: Lake...
TCGTCGCTTCGGCCAGGTGCGCATAGAGCGCCTCGAGCGTCCACTCGGTGAGAGGGTTGCCGCCACCGACGGCCACCGGAGTGCGCTCCTCGCGCATCGCTTCACGCATGCGGTCGTAGGCTTCGCGCTCATCCTGAGGCGTGCGTTCCTGCACCTGCTTCTCGATGGCATCCACGAAGCCCTGCAGGCTGAATCCACCACGGAAGGCGCGGGCATCTTCGATCCACAGAACGAGCGCGCGACGCTGGTCGGCCGTCAGGTCGTCGCACAGGCGCAGTGGCATCGCGAAGGCCATCGCATCGGTGCCCTCGGTCGATTCAAGCAGTTCCACGGTCGTGGCGATCGCCTCGGGCGATCCGAGGCTCACGAGGAGTTCGGCGAGCGTTCGGTCAAGCGCCACATCACCTGATGGGTAGAGCTTGCCCAGCGCCGCGATGACCGAAGTCGCCGCATCGGGCGCGGGTTGCGAGGTCGACCACGCGCCGGTGTGTTCGCTGCACCATGTCGTGCTGCCGAGCCGAGCGATCGCGATCGTCGCCATGCGTGCAAGACCCTGTCGGCATTCGACCTGGTTGCACAGCGGGAAGTCCGCCATGATCGCCGGCAGCATCGACAGGAGCCCGCAGCGATCCTCGTTGGACCCGACGCGCGCAAGGGCCACCATGAGCTCCAGTCGCGTGCGGAAGGCAAGCGTGGCATCGCTCACGCGGGCGCGCCATGACTCGATCGGCAAGGCTTCGATTGCGACGCGCGCGGTGAAACGCGTGAACCGGTCGGGCGAGCCGAGCAGCGGCAGGAGCGTGGCGAGCCGCGAACTCGTGACGGTCGCGTCGGGCACTGGCCCCGAGAGCATCGGTGCAAGGGCGAGTCGTTCGACGACATGAGCGGGCGTCGCCAAAGGGGGATCCGTCTGGGCGACGGTTTCCGTACGGTGATTCCAAGCGATTCGATAGAGACCGCTCTGCGTGCCGCGGCCACCCGTCAGGACATACATGGCGCCATAAGGACCAAACTCGATGTCGGTCACTGGCATCGGTCGGCCCGTGGCGAACGGTTCCCAGCGCCCGCGCCAGGTCGTGCCATCGCGGACCAGGTCCACCGCCAGAATCCTGCCATAGGACCAGTCCGCGATGAAGAGCCGATCGCGCCACGGCGCAGGAAACGCGCTGTTGCGTGCGAAGGTCACACCGACGGGGCTCGCAGGATCCGTGTCGACGACGGCGGGCAGCGTGTCGATGGCGGTCGGATGCAGCTTCGCACTGCCGGATCGCCAGCCGAAGTCGCCGCCTTCGACCAGGTGCAGCACGCGCGGGGCGCGGTACCACGGTGCACCAATGTCCCACTCCATGTCGCTGTCGTAGGTCATGGCCTCGCCATCGACGGTGAAGTCGATGTCGCATGCGTTACGCATGCCGCACGCCACGATCTCGCAGCGCGATCCATCGGTGGCGCATCGCACGAGCATGCCACCAGGTGCCATGATGCCGTGCGCGTGCCCGCGCGGATCCCATTCGCGCTCCATCACGAGGTCTTCGGCCCAGTGGCGCACTGGTGAGTCCTTCGCCACGAACCCCGGAACGGGAACATGGTTGCCCAGGATGGCCCAGATGCGTCCATCCGGCCCCTTGCGGATCCCGTGCGCGCCATGCTCGCCGCCGCCACCCCAGGCGTAGAGCCGCTCATGCTGCTCGTAGGCGCCGTCACCATCGGCATCGGTCAGCTTCCACAGGCCGCCGCCATCCTTGGGTTCGCGTGTGCTGTTGGCCCACAGCACATTGCCGTCGACGACGAGTCCGTGCACATCACGCACCGGGACATCGAGCGGCGTGATCGTGGGCGGCGTGGTGGATAGGTCGATGCGGTGCAGGCCCTCGTACTGCGAGCCGACGATCGCACGGCCCTTGTCGTCGAAGCACATCGAGATCCACGATCCCTGTCCCTTGCCGGCGCTCGCGAGCAGTTCGATCGTGAACCCCTCGGGAACGGTGATCATGTTGGCAGGTGGTGCTTGCCCGCCGTCGCCCAAGGCAGGAGCGACCAAGAGGATCGACGCCATCAGGCCGATGATGCGCATCAGGCCATGCTAGGCCGGAGTGCGCAAGGCACGATGGGTCAAGGCGCTGATGGAGCCGAGCCGTCAGGGCTTCGGGATCCGGTTCAGGGTGTACATGGCCAGGTCATGCAGCAGCGGCTGGCCATCACTGGCCCGCTTGAGGCCTGCTGCCCGGAGTTCATGCACGAAGGTGGGCCGCAGTCCCTCGACGGACAGGTCGATGACCATTCCATCGGCGCTGACGCCGAGTGGCGACACGCTCAGTTGCTTGGTCTCGATTTCCGGGCTGCCGTAGGGCTCGAAGTACCAGTAGGTGTAGCTCGACATCGTCCATGCCTTCGGATCGAGCGCGCTTGCACGATCGACCGGCTGCGTGGTCGTGATGCGGAAGCCCTTCGGCGTGGCCCGCATCGAAAGGATCTCGAACGGGACATCGCCCTTCCACGAGAGTCGCTGCAGTCCTTCGCTGCGCGAGCCGGCACTGGCCCAGCCCCGGTTCGTCTCGCCGCACAGGATGGTGCTGGGCGATTCGAGTGCGATGCGGATGATGCCGCAATCGAAGCCATGACGGAAGGGGAAGACAGCACCTTGCCACTGCCCATCGACCTGCTCGAGATCGACACGGTTGATGGTTGCCGCGTACTGATCAGGCACCAGGCACTGGCCAGCAAACGGACCGAACGAGCCTTCCGGGAGCCACATGGGGTTGCCGGGGCTTCGGCCTGCCTTGTCGAAGGGGAACCACACTGCAGGCAGCCGGTAGTTGGGCATGCGCTCGGCCGCCTGGGCCTGCGTGATGCGATTGGGATGCTCGCCCTTGCTGCCGTCGGCGTTGGGTGCGGGCCACTTCACCAGCGACTCGGGCCGCGCCGTGTCATCGACACCGAAGGGATGGCCGTGATAGTCGCCCCGCACAAGCTGGCTGAGCTTGCTGGTCGCGCACCACTCACCCTGGTTGTCGGTGTAGAAGACATCGCCCCACGGCGCCACGCCCACGCCGCATGGGCTGCGCAGTCCGGCACACTCGTAGGTGATCGCTCCATCAGGTGCGATGCGCACTGCCCAGCCGCGCCACGCCGGCTTGCCGAATGGCTCGGCGCCGAAGCCTCGGTTGAGGGTGATCCACGCCGAGCCATCAGGCGTGAAGGCAGGACCGAACGCATACTCGTGGTAGTTGCCGCTGATGTCCCAGGCATCCTGCACGGTCTGGAACTCCTCACCACGGCCGTCGCCATCGGCATCGCGGAACCGCGTGAGTTCGCCGCGCTGTGCCATGTAGATCCACTGGTCATCACCGGGCTTGCGTGCGAGCCCCATTGGCTCGAGCAAGCCATCCGCGAAGAGCGTCCAGGTGGGCTTGGATCCCGGCTGCTCAAGCACCATCCACAGCTCACCGCGTCGCGTGCAGACAAGCGTCCGGCCTCCACCCATCGGCAGGATGCCGCTGACCTCAGGCACCACCCGCTCCGGCCAGTCGATCGTCGTGATCGTGCTGTAGGCCAGCTCGCGCTCGGCCTGTGAGGCGTTGATCGAGGTCTGGGCGGCGCGCGAGGCATCGTCGCCCTGGGCAAGCGCGGGCGCCGTGACGAGGAGTGCCACGGCCGCGATTCGAAAGGGCATCACCATGCGAGCTCCGTGCGCACGACGGCGCTGAAGGGGAACGAGGAATCGGTCGAGGGCTGGAGCGGTACACCCGCCACCAGCTCTGCGCGGCCATCGATGGTGCGCACGAACGGCCGTGCACCGCTCACGAAGAGCATGGGTCCGCCGTCGATGCGCCAGCCCTCACCATCGGCGACGATCGAAGAACCCTCGGCGAGCCGGAGCGAGATCGCATCATCGATGGATCGTGCCTTGACGGTGAACGTCCGGTTGAGGCGTGCACCGCCGGTGAAGAGCACTGTGTTGAGCGACTCATCCACTCGCCATCCCTCGCGTCCGATCGAGAAGGTCGGATTGCCGCGTACATCGCGCTGCATCCCAAGGAAGCGCAGGCCGCTGCCGGCTGTACCTGGCCAGGGTGCATCGGGTGAGGTCAGCTCGGCCACGACGGGGCCAAGGGGAAGATCGAGCACCGAGTTGCCGGCCGGCAGGCTGAGTTCGCCCGCCCGTCCGCGCCAGGTGCCCTCGGCGTTCATGAACTTGCCCTTCCAGACCTTCGCCAGGCGCAGGCTGCCGGCGTCGTAGACCGCCGAGACGCGCTCAGGGAAGCCGATGGCGTGGCAGCGCGCACCGATCCCTTCCATGAAGGTGCCGAAGACGATCGTGCGTCCATCCGGCTCGAGGTCGTACTCGCCCGGTGTGATGGCGAGGCCCTTGGGCAGCGGCATGCTGCCACCGAGCGAGAGGTAGGTCCAGATGCCATCGATCTGCTTCGCACGGTCACCCCCGGCGATGTCGGGGTAGACCCGTTGGTCAGGTGGCCAGAACACCGGCATGCGCGTGCCGGGGCGGAAGCGCAGCGGATCGGCCAGATAGGCACGGAACCAGCTCGGTCGAACGCGCCCATGCATGCTGGCGAGGTTCACCGCCGGCACGCCGAGCGACTTCTGGTCACCGAGCGTGTGGCAGTTCACGCAGCTCGCGCCGCCCGTGCCGACGATGGCCTTGCCGGCCTCGATCGCCTCTTCGCTGTAGGCAGGCTGCGCATCGGCACCGACTGCCGGGTCGCTCGCCGTGAAGTGCGCCGCAAGGTGTGACACATTGTCGCTGCCATACGCAGGCATGCGCGTGTTCATGTACGGCCGAACGCGCTCAGTCCCCGAGAGCATGCGCTCGATGGCGGCGGTCTGCAGCTTGGCGCCGACTCCGGTGAGTGAAGGCGGGATGCGTCCTTCATCACCGAGATCGACATCGCAGGTGAAGAGTGCATCACGGTCCGGACCGACGCCGCCAACGCCATCACGGCTATGGCAGGCGACGCAGTTCATGCGGTCCATCGTGTGCACGATCGACTGCTTCGGCGAGAGCGGGCGCTCAAGGGCCGCATGGTTCGTGACCAAGGTGTGCAGGAGCGCACGCTCGGCCTCGTCGAATCCGTACTGCGGAGCGGCTGCCGGCACGGTGTCCGCCAGGCATCCTCCTGAGGGATCGAGCTCGGCCAGCGGCTTCGCCTTCAGGGTCGCGATCGATGGCTCATGGCAGTTCGCGCAGCCCAGCGCAGTCCACTTCGACTTGCCGACGGCAATCAGTGCCTCATCGGGTCGAGCGACTGCAGGCCCTGGGGTCAGACGCACGACACGCGTGGTGAAGGCTGCGGGCGGGACATCGCCGCGTGGCGTTCCGGGACCCGACCACTGCAGTTTGAGTGCTGCGTCGCCTGCTGCCTCGAAGTACTGCACCTTGAGGTCATGGGTCCCTTGCAACAGCTGGACCCGCGCCGTCTTGTAGCTGGCTCCATGGATCCCGCCATGATCGATCAGCAGCTGGCCATCGATCCACAGCGCCGAGCCGTCATCGCTGCCCAGATGGAAGGTCCACATGCCGGACCGGGGCATCTCGATGGCTCCGGTGAAGCGCAGTGCGAAGTTGTCGTTGCGTGCGTCCTTCGGGAGTTCGATGCGCTCGGCGGCGTACTGGCGCAGCGGTACGGCGTTGGCGTCCGGGCCGATGCCGTCGAAGGCGCCCTCGAAGTACTCCGCATCCAAGCCGTTCCCGGTCGAGACCGCAGGCGCATCGAGACTTCCGGACTGTGCACGCAGCAGCCACGCTGCAATGTCACGCGCCTCGTTGCGCGTGAGCAGCATGCCCGGCATGTGGCCGCCGGGCCTGGCCTTGAGCGGATTCTCGAGGAAGTCCGTGAGCGCGGCGAGCGAGGTCTTGCGTGCCAACTGCGGGGCATCGAGTCCATCACCGTGGCAAGCGAGGCAGCCGACGGTCTCGTAGAGCCGCTTGCCGCGCAACAGCGATCCGTCGCTGACCGACACTGGATCAGAAGCGAACTGCCCGCGAGTCGAGAGCCATGCCGCGATCGCCACGGCGGTCCGCTCGCGTGCGTCCTTGTCCAGGCCATGCATGAGGTCGGGCATGCGCGAGCCGAGCTCGCCGACATGCGTGCCCTTGGCGATGAACTCCGCCATCCACGGCCCGTAGGCGCGCGTGCCGACCTCGTCCATGGTGGGCGCACCCATCGGCCGCAGGCGATCGATCGTCGATGCCGGTGCAGCGTGGCACGCCGTGCAGTTGGCCCGTGAAGCGAGCGTCTCGGCGGTGACATCGGACCAATTCGCGCTCGGTGCAGGACCTTGTCCGCAGGCCGCGAGCATCACAGGGAGCGAACCGAGCAGCGCGAACGTGCGGCCAAGTGTCATGCGATTGAGCCTACCTCCGCGGCTAGGCTGTGCGCATGGACCAGCCGACGATCAGGGACCGCGATCCGAGCCCGAGTCGCCCCGCGTGGCGCGAGGATGGTCCGTTCGCAGGCGGCGGCCTGGGCGTGCTGCGCGTGGCTCTTTCGGTGGTGGTCGGCTACCTGATCATGGCCATGTTGGTCATGAGCACGATGTTCCTGGCGGTCCAGGCCATGGACCTTGACGCCATCTTCGAGCAAGGGTTCTGGAAGGCCACATCGCGATGGAACACGATCAGCATCATGATCAACCTGCTCAGCGCCGTGGCGGGCGGCGCGGTCTGCGAGCGAATCGCACGAAACAAGATGGGGATCCGGCTGTTGGCGATCGTCTTCGCTGTGGCGACCATTGGCTCGATCGTCACCGTGCTGCGTGCGGGGCCGGATCCCGAGCCTGTGCCTCGGCCGTCGCTCGAAGCCCTCGTGGCTGCCGCCGCCGAAGCCAAGCAGTCAACGACCCTCTATGCCATGACCGAAGCCGGCAAGCATGCGCGTGAACCGAACTGGATGAAGATCGCCAATCCCGCGAGCGGGTTGGTCGGTGCATTGCTGGGCGCGATGCTCGCGCGCCGCCAGGTCCCCACGCGCTGAATCTGCCGTACAGGATCCGTGACCGATGTGCACCGCGCGCCGTCGCGCATCATCGACGGCCATCGATCACGATTGCTCACCGTCGTGCCGCTCGGCGGCGCGGCGATCCCTGTTCACGCCCGCTCGGGTGCGCTGAACCGTCCGCTCTGCGACAGGAAGGTGCGAGGGTTGTCGTAGCTCACCTTGCGGATCGTCTCGAGCAGATGGCCGCGGCGGCGGAGTTCATCCTGGCACTTCGGCACGGCAAGTGGATCGCTCACGCCCCAATCGCCTGCCGAGTTGATCCAGAGCCGGTCAGTGCCGTGCATCTCGAAGATGTCCGCGGCACGCTGAGGGGTGCACTTCGTGTCGGGGTAGAGCGTCATGCCCGCCCAGAATCCACGGTCGAGCACCGCACGCACCGTGTGCTCTTCCACATGATCGATGAGCACACGACCCGGATCGGCACCCTGGTTGCGCAAGGCATCCATGATGAGGTGCGTGCCCTTGAGCTTGTCCTCCAGGTGGGGCGTATGGACCAGGATCAGCAGGCGGTGCTTCATCGCCAGCGCGATGTGTTCCTCCAGCACGGTCATCTCGTTGCGCGAATTCTTGTTCAGCCCGATCTCGCCGATGCCCAGCACGGTCTGGCACTCGAGGAAGGAGGGGATGATGGACAGGACCTCGCGTGCCAGACCGACATCCTCGCTCTCCTTCGGGTTGATGCAGAGCCAGGTGTGGTGGAGGATCCCGAACTGCGCAGCACGGCGCGGTTCGAAGTCGGTCAGCATCCGGAAGTAGTCGTGGAACCCCTGCGTGGTCGAGCGGTCGTAGCCGGCCCAGAAGGCCGGTTCGGTGATCGCCACGCATCCGGCCAACGCCATGCGTTGGTAGTCGTCGGTGGTGCGGCTCACCATGTGCACATGTGGATCGATGTACATCAGCGGCGATCCTTGGCATCGATCGGCATGGCACCGAGCGCGCCCTTCATCGGGGCACGCTCGATCGGCTCGGTGCTTCGGTCGCTCCACAGTTCGAGCACGCGCCGGGCGCGATCGGGCTGGCCATCAAGGACGAGCCCGAGTGCCGCCGTCAGGGCCTGCACGCGGAAGTCTGTTCCGCCGGGCTCGCTGGCCCGGTCAAAGCGATCGAGGAAGGCCGCCAGGTCGAGCACCTTGGCTCGATGCTCGAGGAAATACAGATCGGCCACGGCCTGCTTGGTGAGGGGAGTGCCCATGGGCGCGGATGGTAGGCCGTGCCACCCCGCGTCGTGGCATCAGCCGTTCGTCTCGAGGAGTTCGGCAGCGGACTCCTGCATCGCCACCCGGTCGATTTCGTGCACTTCGACGGGGTGCCCGATGTCCCGCACGAGCGTGATCGAGAGCATGCCGCCCAAGTGCTCACGGAACTCCTCGAGTCCCCAGAGGACCTCGTCCATGGACGCAAGCATGGGATGCGATCGGGCCAGCCCGAGGCTCGCCAGCACCCGCAGGATGCGCGTCGCCTGTTCCGGTCGGAGCAGCCCGATCCGCCGCGCATACACGGTATCGAGCGCCAGCCCGATGCCCACCGCCTCGCCGTGCGGCAACTCGAATGCGGTCATGCTCTCGAGCCGGTGTGCCGCCCAGTGGCCGTGATCGAGCGGACGCGCTTCGTGCGTCTCGAAGGGATCACCGCCATCCATGATGTGGCGCGCGTGGAGCTCTGCCGAGCGCATGATGACCGGCCATGCAACATCCATGGAACGAGCACGGATCGCCGCACCATCGCGCTCGAGCGTCTCGAAGAGCGCGGCATCCTGGAGCAGTGCGATCTTGACGGCCTCGCTGAAGCCACCGCGCCAGACTGCATCAGGCAGCGTGGCGAGGAAGGCCCGGTCGCACACGACGGCGTCAGGTGGTGCGAACGAGCCGATGAAGTTCTTCTTTCCGCCCCGGTTCACCCCATTCTTCACGCCCATGGCGCTGTCATCCTGCGCCAGGACCGTGGTGGGCATGCGGACATGCCGCACGCCACGATGGGCGATCGCAGCACCGAAGCCCACGGCATCGAGCACGGCGCCTCCGCCGATCGCCAGCAGCACGCTGTGCCGGTCGATCTTGACATTGTTGACGGCATCGAGGACATCCTCGACGCAGGAGGGATCGTTCTTGCACGCCTCGCCGCCCTGCATCGCCTCGACCCACATGAGTTCAGGCAGGCCATCGTGTGCAAGCAGATAGCGATAGAGCCGTTCGGTCAGATCTGGCCAGGCAGCCAGCACACCTGAGTCAACGAAGGCAGCCATCCTGCTGGGAGCTTCGCGGTCGGGACAGGCACAGCGCAGCGCGTGTGCGAAGGCGGGGTTGGCGGGATCGAGCGCGCCGTCCGTGAACCACACCCGGTGACGGAAGTGGACGGTGACCTCGCGGTCCCAGGCTGGTGTGGCGTCATGCGGGCGCATCGTGGAACCTGAAGGATAGCCCCGACATCCCTTGAGCCACCGCGGTCGTCGTCCACGGTCGCCGGCGGCGGTCCATGAAGCGAAACAGCCGCGGTCTGACCGCGGCTGCCCCGCACTACGCATGCGGAGATCGTGTGGGCGTGGCCTGCGCTCAGCGGCGCAGGATCACGAAGCGCTGTTCGCCATCGCGCACGACCGTCAGGCGCAAGGGCCGTCCTTCGGGCACGGCGCTCACGGCGTCGCGCATCGAATCGGCATCCCGCACATCACGGCCGTTCACCTTGGTGATCACGTCGCCGGCCTGGAGTCCACGCTCGGCAGCGGGACTGTCATCCTTGATCGAGGCGATGACCACGCCCTGTTCGAGATTCATCGACTTCAGCATGTCCGCATCGGCTTGCTCGACCGTGAGGCCGAGCCGTGCGAGCTCTTCGCTGCGCTGAGGCAAGGCGGGAGCACCGGCGTTGACCCGTTCTGTGGTTCGTTCGATGAGCGTGGCCTGCTTGGTCATGCGCTCGCCCTCGCGGATGATCTCCAGGTTCACCTCGGCATCCGGGCGACGGCTGGCGATGATCCGCATGAAGGCTGCTGTGCTCGGGGTGGGCTTGCCATCGATCTTCACGACGATGTCGCCGTCCTGGAGTCCGGCCTTCTGGGCCGGCGTGTCGGGCTGCACGCGGGCGATCAGCACGCCATCGCTCGGCTTGATGTCGAAGCTCGAGGCGGTCTCTGCATCCATCTCCTGCAACTGCACGCCCAGGTAGCCACGGACCACGCGGCCACCATCACGGAGCTGGCCCACGATCTCCTTGACCATCGAACTCGGGATCGCGAAGCCCACGCCATCGTTGCCGCCGTTGCGGCTGCTGATGGCCGTGTTGATGCCGATCACATTGCCTTCGAGGTCAGCGAGCGGGCCACCCGAGTTGCCGGGGTTGATGGCCGCATCGGTCTGGATGTAGTTCTCGAATGTCGCGAGGCCCACGCGATCGCGGCCCTTGGCGCTGATGATGCCTGCCGTGACGGTGTGGTCGAGGCCGAAGGGGCAACCGATCGCCACGACCCAGTCGCCGACCTCGAGCGATTCGCTGTCGCCGAAGCTCGCTGCGACCAGATCGGTGGCCTCGACCTGGATCACGGCAAGGTCCGTGTCCCGGTCGGCACCGATGACGGTGGCTGCGACCTCACGGCCATCGTGCAGCACGACCTTGAGTTCATCGGCGCCACGGATCACATGATTGTTGGTCACGATCACGCCGGTCTTGTCGACGATGACGCCTGTGCCTTCGCCCATGCGCGGCGGCATGCGACCACCTCGCTGCTGCGGCGCATTGGGCATGCCCGGCATGTTGGGGAAGAAGCGTCGGAACTCTTCCGGGATCTCGGGCATCTGCGGGCCACCCTGGCCGCCATTGGAGTCGGCGCTGTACGGCGGCTTGTCGATCGACACGATGCTCACAACGCTCGGATCGAGCTTGCGCGCAGCAGTACGGAATGCATTCGAGAGCGCGCGGGCGTGCTTCTGGTCGGCCTCATCCCGCGTGGCAGCGAGCACGGGTGCGGTGGCAGCGAGCGAGAGCGCAAGGCCGAACATGGCGGTGCGCGACGACAGACGGATGAAACTAGGCATGATGCTGGGGGTCCTCCACGGCCGAGTGGCCGACCGCTGCACGGTACGGCTGGTTCACCCCCGCGGTTCAGGCCGTTCTGGCCGGAATTTTGCCCGCCAAGGTCCCATTTCCGTGCGCGAGGTGGAAGAGCGCCACCGCACCTGCCACGCTGACATTCAGGCTGTCGATCCCTGCCTGCATCGGGATGAAGGCCAACTGGTCGCACACGGCCTCGACCTCCGGGGAAATCCCGCGGAATTCATTGCCAACCACGACCACCATCCGCTCAGAGCGCTTGATGGTTGGCAGCGGCTGGGCGCCAGGACGGCAGACGGTCCCGAGCACGGAATAACCATGGTCGCGTCGCAACAAGTTCAGCGTCGACGGCAGGACGCAGTGCAGAAAGGGCACGCTGAGCGTGTACCCCATGCTGCTGCGGATGCTCTTGCGGTAGAGGGGATCGTGGCAGTGCTGGCCGACCAGCACGCCGCTGGCACCGAACGCTGCGCTGTCGCGGAAGATCGCCCCGATGTTGTCGCGGTCGCCGACGCCGTCGGCGGCAAGGACGAGCGCCGATCCCGATGCGGGCGCGATCTCGTGCAGCGACCTGCCCTGAAGTACGCGCCGGTCGCCGCTGGCGATGGCACCGCGGTGCATCTGGAAGCCAGTCAGTGCCTCGACGCGGCGGTCGGGCGTGATGAAGACGGGGATCTCGGGCTGGCCATGGTGTGCGAGCAGTGCGTCGATCTCGGCAAGCCGACGCTCTGCAGCGAGGATCGACCTCGTGGCCCCGGGCAGGGCGAGCATGCGTTCGATGACGAGCAGTCCCTCGCCGATGAAGGTGCCGCTGCGACCATCCTCGCCGACGAGTTCCCGATCGCGCAGGGCGCGATAGTCCGCCAGCCGCGGATCGTCGAAACTCTCGATATCGATGCGCATGCAACCCGCCGCGCAGCATCACAGCAGCGACGACGGTTCCTCGAGCAGGCCGACGACGGTGTTCAGGAAGCGCGCGCCCTCGGCGCCATCGACGACACGGTGGTCGCACGACAGGCTCAGGGGCAGCACGAGCCCGGCGTAGAAGCGGCCATCCTTCACCAGCACGCGCTCCTTGGTGCGGCCGACGGCCAGGATCGCCACCTCGGGATAGTTGATGATCGGCGTGGCGAACATCCCGCCGTAGCTGCCGACATTCGAGAGCGTGAAGGTCCCGCCCATGCTCTCCTCGCGGCTGATCGTGCGGTCGCGGCAGCGGCCTGCCAGCACCTTGACTTGGTTGGCGAGATCGACCAGTGTGCACTGGTCCGCATTGCGCACGACCGGCACCATCAAGCCGCTGTCGGTGTCGACGGCGATCGAGAGATTGATCACACCCTTGATCAGGATCTCGTTGTTGGTGTCGTCCACATTCGCGTTGAGCGAGGGGTGCTTGCGCAGGGCACGGCAGATCGCCGCCATGATGAACGGCATCATGCTGAGCTTCTGGCCCACGACCTTCGAGTACTCGCGCCGTCTGCGGTCGAGCGCGGTGACATCAGCCTCGTCGACGACCGTGAAGTGCACGGCGGTCCGCACGCTGCGCTCGAGGCCCTCGGCGATCTTGCGCCGCACGCCGCGGAAGGCGATCCGCTGCGACACGCCGTCCTTGTCGACCGGCGGCATTGGAATCGACGCAGCGACTGTGCGCGGTGCGAAGCCCGTGGTCGAGCCACCCGCGAAACCGTGCACATCGGATGCCGTGACGCGACCGCTGTGGCCGGTGCCCGCGACCTTGTTGATGTCGATGCCCATCTCGCGCGCGATGCGCCGCACGGCGGGCGTGGCGAGCACCTTGCCGCGCACCGGTGCCGCGACGGTGTGTTCGGGCTTGCGCGCGAAGCGATCGCTCACGGTGAGCGCGCCGCTCATCGTGCCCACGACAGTGCCTTGGTCGCCCTCCGCTTGGGGGACGCCAGCGGCGACCGATGCGCCCACGCAGGCCGGGCCCTTGGCGTCCGGGGCAGCGGCGGGCGCCGCGCCCGACACGGCGTACCGCACGAGCGGCTTGCCGACCTTCATGATGTCGCCGGGCTTGCCGCAGAGTTCGCTCACGGTGCCGGGCCACGGGCTCGGCACTTCCACCAGCGCCTTGTCGGTCTGCATCTCGGCAAGGATGCTCGAGGTCGTGACCACATCGCCGGGCTTCACGCGCCAACTGATGAGTTCGGCCTCGACCAGGCCTTCGCCGAGATCGGGCAGCAGGAAGTGGCTCTTGTCGTCGGGTTGTTTCAGGCCGGCCATGGTTTGCCTCCGTGCGTTGGTTCAATAGGCAAGGCAGTCCTCGATGCCGCGCTGGATGCGCGCCGCATCGGGCAGGTACTCGAGCTCGAGCTTGTAGTAGGGCATGATCGTGTCGAAGCCGGTTACGCGCTGGACCGGAGCCTCCAGGTGCAGGAAGCACTTCTCCATGATCTGCGTCGCGACCTCGCTGCCGACGCCGCAGGTGCGCGGGGCCTCGTGCACGATCACGCAGCGGCCGGTCTTGGACACGCTCTGTTCGACGGTCTGCATGTCCATGGGGTAGATCGTGCGCAGGTCGATGAGTTCGATGCTGCGGCCGCAGGCCTCGATCGCCTGCATGCACTGGATCACGCTCGCGCCCCAGCTCACCACGGTGAGGTCGGTGCCTTCGCAGACCACGCGGGCCTTGCCGAGCGGGATCGTGTACTCGTCCTCGGGCACTTCCTCGCGGATCGCGCGGTAGATGCGCTTGGGCTCGAAGAAGATGACCGGGTCGGGATCGCGCAGCGCGCTGATGAGCAAGCCCTTCGCGTCGTAGGGACCGCTGGGCATCACGACCTTCAGGCCGGGCTGGTGGGTGTAGAACGCCTCGGGGCTGTCGCTGTGCAGTTCAGGGGCGTGGATGCCGCCACCCACCGGCACACGCACGGTCATCGGCACGGTGAAGGTGCCGCGCGTGCGGGTGCGCATGCGAGCGGCATGGCTGCAAAGCTGGTCGTAGGCTGGCCCGAGGAAGCCCTCGAACTGGATCTCGGGCACCGGTCGCAGGCCGGCCATCGCCAGCCCGATGCTCGTGCCGATGATGCCGCTCTCGGCCAGCGGCGTGTCGACGACGCGGTTGGTGCCGAAGCGCTTCTGCAGGCCTTCGGTGACGCGGAAGACACCGCCGTTGCTGCCGACATCCTCGCCGAGCAGGATGACGCGGTCGTCCTTCTCCATTTCCTGGATCAGGGCGAGGTTGATGGCTTGCACGAGGGTGAGGGTCGCCATGGTGGGATCCTGATGGATGATCGTGGTGGTGGTCGCCGTTCAGCGCGCGTTCGATGCGCTCGGGAGCTGGCTCGGATCCTGCCCGAGCGAGTGGGTGTGGCCGGTCTCGCGCTGCGTGATGAGATCGGTGGGAAGGTCGGCGAAGGTGTAGTTGAAGACATCGCTGCGCACGGGGTGCTCGACCTGCTCGCAACGCTCGACCGTCGCCATGCAGCTGGCCTCGGCGGCCTTGCGCAGCGCCGTGTCCTTGGCATCCGACCAGATGCCCTTCTTCGTCATGTAGTTGCGCAGCCGGGTGATCGGATCGCGCGCCTTCCACGCATCGACCTCGGCCTGGTCGCGGTAGCGGCGCGCATCATCAGCGGTCGTGTGGTCGCCGAGTCGATAGGTCACGCCCTCGATGAAGTAGGGCTTGCCGGTGGTGCGCGCGTGGTCGATCGCCTTGCGCATGCCGTAGACGACCGCGAAGAGGTCGTTGCCGTCGACCTGCAGGCAGGGCATGCCATAGGCGATGCCACGCTGCGCCACGGTCGGTGCGCTGCACTGGATGCGGCCGGGCACGCTGATCGCCCAGAAGTTGTTCTGGCAGAAGAAGATCACCGGGATGTCGAGGTTCGCCGCGAAGTTGCAGGCTTCATGGAAGTCGCCCTCGCTGGTTGCGCCGTCACCGAAGAAGGTGCAGGCGATCTGCTTCTGGCCGCGGTACTTGGCCGCCCACGCCAGGCCGGTTGCGTGCAGCATCTGCGTGCCGATGGGAACGGCGATCGGCGTTGCGTGGTGCGGACGGGCCATGGCGTTGCCGCGCTCATCGCCCATCCAGTGCAGGAGGATGCTGTCGATCGGTACGCCGCGCCACATCAGGCCGCAGTTCTCGCGGTAGCAGGTGACGAGCCAGTCGTCGTTGTTGAGCGCGTAGGCGGCGCCGAGGCTGTTGGCCTCCTGGCCCATGTTCTGCGGGTAGGTGCCCATGCGGCCTGAGCGCTGCAGCTTGAAGGCCACCTCATCCATCATGCGGCAGGTGACCATCGTCTCGTAGAGCTTGAGCAGGTCAGCATCCGGAATCAGGCCCTTGCCGAGCTTCTGGTCGAAGTTCCCGTGCTCGTCGAGGATGGAGATGCGCTCGATGCTGGTGGTCAGGGCGTTGGTGATGGGCATGGGCGGGGTCTCGCAGAACGACACGGCCGCCGCTCTTTCGATGCGGCGGCCGTGTCGCGGTGAATGGTAGCAGCGGGGGCAGTGAATCCCTGCGTCAGCGTGAGTCGGTGAGGGGGCGGGGGAGTGCGGCACGCGCGAGGTCGCGGATGGGCGGCCGGGACGGGACGCGTCCTTATGTCACTTCCAGTACATAAGTAGCACAAAGCACCCGTCATTCCGATAACAGATGCTTCGGCCGTTCGCTCACCGCCCCGCCGCACATCCATCGCCGCGCAGGTCGCTGGCGCCGCACAAGACTCCATCGCTGAGCCGAGCGATTGCCTGCCCGCGGCCGAAGGTGACCGAGCGCTCGGCGGCGATGGTGACGGCATGTCCGCGCTCGCGCAGGCCATCGATGGTTGCCTGCGGCCAGCCCGGCTCGAGCTGGACATCGGTGCCCCTCATCCACTGCCAGCGTGGTGCATCGAGTGCGGCCTGCGGGTTCTGCCCATGCACGACCGTGCGCAGCGTGTACTGCGCGTGCGCCTGCGGCTGCATGAAGCCGCCCATGATCCCGAAGGGTCCGATCGGCTCGGCGACCGACTCGCTCGCACCATGCACCGATGGCGCGCCTGCATCACGCGAGAGGAACCCGGGGATGATCGTGTGATAGGGACGCTTGCCCGGCGCGAGTTCGTTCGCGTGGCCTGGGACAAGGTTGAAGCATGCGCCGCGATTCTGGAGTGCGATGCCTGTCCCGGGCACCACAAGCCCGCTGCCGAAGCCCATGTAGTTGCTCTGGATCAAGCTGACCATCAGGCCCGATGCATCCGCCGTGCACAGATAGATCGTGCCGCCCGGCTTGGGCACGCCGGCATCGAATTCTTGCGCTCGCGTTGGATCAATGCGCGCGGCCAACGCGTCGAGTCGCTTCGGATCGAGCAGCGCCTTGGTCGACTCGATCATGCACGATGGTTCGGCCACATGCAGGTGCGCCTCGCGGAAGGCGAGCTTGATCGCCTCAATCGCCAGGTGCGTGCCTGCTGCATCGTCGACACCGTGCCGATCGATGCCCACGCGTTCAAGGAGCGCCAGCGCGATCAGCGCCGCGATGCCCTGGCCGTTTGGAGGGATCTCATGCAGGCGCGCGCCGCGGAAACCCATCGAGATCGGCGCCACACGCTCGGTCGTGTGCGCAGCCAGGTCATCGAGCCTCATGGCGCCGCCATCGGCGCGTGCCATGGCATCGATCGCCTTCGCGAGCGCACCATCGTAAAGATCGCGGCCGACAGTGGCACCGATGCGCTCGAGCGTGCGCGCGTGATCGGGCAGGCGGATGCACTCACCGGCACGCGGCGCTCGCCCGTCGATCGTGAAGGTGCGGCGCCACTGGGCGTTGCCAGCGAGCGCGGTCGCCGCGCGCTCCCACAGGCGCGCTGTCTGCACAGCGACTGGATACCCATCACGCGCATACGCCGCTGCGGGCTGCATGAGCTGGGCGAACGGCAGCGCGCCGAACGCGCGGTGCACATCGGCCCACAGCGCGACTTGCCCTGGCACGGTGACCGCATCCCAACCGCGTGTGGGCATCGTGCTGCCGCCGTAGCGTGAACGATCGAGCGCACGCGGCGTGCGGCCCGAACCGTTGAAGCCGTGCAGGCGACCGCCATCGGCGGGGGACCAGACGAGTGCAAACGCATCGCCGCCGATCCCGTTGGTCGTGGGTTCGAGCACGGTCATGCACGCGGCGGTCGCGATCGCGGCGTCGATGGCGTTGCCGCCCTGCGCAAGGACCTCGGTGCCTGCCTGTGCGGCGAGCACCTGGCTTGTGGCCACGATGCCGCGGCGTGCGAGCGTGGGCATCCTCTGCGATGGATAGGGCATGGCCCACTCGGGCGTTGCTGGCGAGAACTCGTGCATGGGTCGTGGTCCCTCTGGTTGAACGATCGCACTGGATCCGCCTCGTGCGGTCGCATCACGCGGCGCCGCGTAGGCGCCAGCAACTCCTGCGGCCGCCGTCACGGCTGCCGTGCCCAGGAACTCGCGCCGCGTCGCATGGTCTCGCACGCGGTCAGGCTAGCGGGTGCATGGGTGACACTGCGAAACCGACAACCTCACTGAATGTTTGAACATCCACCACCGGCTGGTGAATCGCCTGTCACAGCCCAAACGAACAAGGCCGCCGCCCGCGGTGGGCAGCGGCCTGTGGATCGGTGCGACGAGGGGCGCGATCAGACGCCGACGGTCGCAGGGCGGCGGGTGCCGCTTGGGCGGCCAGCGGCGATGCGACGCTTGGCGTAGGTGATCGCAGCGTCAGCAGTCGAGTCCTGCG
>Ga0194132_10006665_pt1 | contig 17757 bp, 15 predicted proteins | sample TA2KigOf80mmetaG_FD_148612 | JGI IMG/M metagenome (GOLD analysis project Ga0194132, IMG submission 148612) | Freshwater microbial communities from Lake Tanganyika, Tanzania - TA2015054 Kigoma Offshore 80m | ecosystem: Environmental > Aquatic > Freshwater > Lake | place: Tanzania: Lake...
GATCAGGTCGCTCTCGACACCCGGCTCTGGACTCGAGAGGCAGTCCTCGTCCTCGTCGCACGCACCCTCGACGTCATCACCACCCTACTGCACCAGGTCCGGCGCCACATCCGAACATGGATGCCGGCATACACACACCTGCAGCGTGCCCAGCCTGTGGTCCTGGGCCATCACCTGCTCGCCTATGTGGAGATGCTCCGTCGCGACGTTCAGAGGCTCCACGACTGTTTCGATCGTGCGAACATCTCTCCCCTCGGGTCGGGCGCCCTCGCGGGCGTGCCGTACCCAATCGACCGATCGATGGTCGCGCGTGACCTGGGTATGGGCGGCGTGACCCGCAACAGCATGGATGCAGTCTCGGACCGCGACTATCAGGTTGAGACGATCTACGCCTGCGCTCTCCTGATGACCCACCTGTCGCGATTCGCGGAGGAGATCGTTCTGTGGTCGACGACGGAGTTTGGCTTCGTCCGACTGTCTGACGCATTCTCGACCGGGTCCAGCATCATGCCCCAGAAGAAGAATCCCGATTACGCGGAGTTGATCCGCGGAAAGGCCGGGAGGTCGATCGCACAGATCGTGACGATTCTCACGGTGTTGAAGGGCACGGCGTTGACGTACAACAAGGACTTTCAGGAGGACAAGGCTGCGCTCTTCGACGCGGTAGACACTGCGGCGGTGTCTCTGGCCGTGCTGGCGCCCATGCTGGCGACCGCGGAGTTCGATGAGGACCGCCTCGCGGCCGCGGCCGGCGAGGGTTTCGCACTCGCAACGGACTACGCCGACCACCTGGCTTCGCGCGGCGTGCCGTTCCGGATCGCGCATCACGTCGTGGGGAGGATCGTCGCGGACTGTGTCACCCAGAGACGCAGTCTGGCAGACCTGAGCCTGGAGGAGTTGCGCGCTCACGCACCGGAGTTCGATGAGGCAGTGTTGCGAGTCGATGTCGCGGCCTCGGTGTCGGCCCGAGACGTCCACGGAGGCACCGCGCCGCGTCAGGTGGAGGCCGCGCTGGCCGAGGCCGACGCCTGGCTCGTCCGAGAACGAGGGTGGCTGGAAGCGTGGCGATCCTCGCTGCCCACGTGCGCCGCGATCGCGGCGCTGATCGGCTGAGGACTCTCCCTCTGGACCGATAGTTATCGTCAATCTATAGTCGCGCCGCGAGGGTCAGTCGAAGACTCCGCGGGGGACGTTAGGAACCATCTGGCGGCGGAACTGGCGGCCATCGTTCGAGCCACGTGCGAAGCTGACTCCGATCGCGCCGAACTCGGCTGCGGCGCGCGTCGCCCGGCACACGGTCGTCCTCGCCCTAGCGCTCCTCGTCGCGACTAACGCTCTGGGGAGTTCGACCCGCGTCGCGATCGATCGCTATCTCGATGTGGCGCTCATCGAGGATGCGCCTGGCCGCGACGCACCCATCCTTCGCCCGGTTCAGGAGTCCCGCGCCCCGATCTTTGCACCACCGCCGGCTGCGGAGGCGGAAAGGATGCAGAGTACGGGCGCGATCCGAATCCACCGAGTCGCGCGCAACGACACCGTCAGCGCTCTCGCACAGCGTTACCGCATTTCGCCGCAAACGATCATCTGGGCCAACGGGATCGCCGATCCCGACCGGATCGCGATCGGTGGCGAGTTGATCATTCTTCCCGTGTCCGGCATCCTCTATCACGCGAGTCCCGGCGATTCGCCCGAGCGGGTGGGCGCGTTTCTCGGGATCGATCCCGGAGCGATCGCGCACTGGAACGGTCTTCCCGTCGGCGAAACTCTGGTGCGTCCGGCCGCGCTGGTGATTCCAGGCGGCCGACCGGCAACGGCGTCCTCCGGTCGAGATCGTACCGCTGCCGAGATCGTGCCAACCCAGGTGTCTGCCCGTGTTCCGCGTCCGACGCCTTCGCCGGTGCGCCCGTCAGAGGTCGGGTCCGTGAGCGCGGCCTTGACGGTCGTGGAGGTCGCGCGCGCCGCGCTCCCCGTTCCGGTCGTCGAGCCACGCGTTGTCGAGCATCTGGTGCAGCCGGGCGAGTCTCTGGCGGCGATTGCTGCGCAATTCGGCGTTCGGACTGACACGATCGTGCACGCGAACGGGATGACAGTCGAGGATGCCGATGCGTTGATGATCGGTCAGAAGATCTTGGTGCCACGAGTTGACGGAGTACTGCACCTCGTCCGGGAAGGCGAGACCGTACGATCGATCGCGGCGCGTTCCGGAATCGCGCCGCTGGCGGTGATTGAAGCCAATCGACTGCGCGAGCCGTATGTCGTGGTACCGAACCAGCGTCTGATCATTCCCGGTGTGTCGATCTCTCCGGCGCGCCGTTCTCCGTCGCCGCCCTCCGAGTATGTCATTCAGCCGGGCGATTCGATTGTGTCGATCGCGGAGCGCTTCGGTGTAGACACCCGCACGCTGGTTCGGAAGAACAATCTCCCGCCGTCGGGCCTGATCGTTCCAGGAATGAAGATCGAGTTGCCAGGTCCAACAGACCTGGCGGCACCGCCGCGAGAGGCCGTGCGCGAGGTGCCGCCCGTACCGGCTTCACGCGCGCCGAATCCCCTCCAGGTCGCGGTCTCGATCCTTCGGCCGCTGGTGCCCGTTCCGGCGGCCGCGATTGCGCCGGCCCCCGGAGCCCCTTCCGTCGTGCGGATCGCACGCGAGTACCTGGGGTTCGCGTACATTTGGGGCGGCCACTCGCCGCGGAGCGGATTCGATTGCACGGGCTTCACCTGGTTCGTCTTCGATCGGGCTGGGCGTGCCCTACCGAATCACGACCTATGGGGACAGGTTCAGTCCGGCGACCGCGTGGAACGGAAGGCACTGCAGCCCGGCGATCTCGTGTTCTTCACCGATACCTACGTGCCGGGTCTTTCCCACGTGGGGATCTACCTCTCCGGTGGCGATTTCATCCACGCCGGCAGCGAGCGGACTGGGGTGATCATCAGTTCGATGGCGGACGAGTACTGGTCCGCGCGCTACTACGGCGCGACTCGCCCAGCGTAGGCAGCGCCGCCTGGGGCCGCACCTCTAGCACCCGCTCATGGGTATAGGAGACGGCGCCGGGCGCGCCCGGGATCGATCGCACATGACGGCGTTCGGTCACATCGACCGATACACGAAGTTCCTCGTGCGCTTCGGAGTGCGCCGCCGCGATTGCCGCCGCCCAGAGCAGCGCGTCATCGTCCGGACCCGTTGGGCCGCGAAGGATTACATGTGCGCCGACGACCCCACGAGCGTGTAGCCAGAGATCGCGCGGCCGCGCCTCGCGAAAGGTGAGCCCGCGGTTCTCGATGCCCGAGCGGCCCACCAGGCACTCGTACGCCCCGCGTTCGAACTTCAGGTAGGGCCTTGCCCGCGGTGTCCGGCGAACGGGCGTGACCTCGCCGGGGAGTAAGCCCTGAGAAATCAGTTCGTCGGCGATCGCGTGCGCGGTCTCCGCGTCGCGCGCGATCACGAGGTGCACCGCGGCCTCCTGGAGGGCCGCGATCTCCGATCGGGCTCGCTGGATAAGCGGTCGCAGCGTCTCCCGCGTTTGCTTCGCGTGGCGGTATCGGGCAAAGCACGCCTGAGCGTTCTGAGCGGCGCCTAGCCGTGGGTCCAGGTGCAGCCGAACCCCCTCGAGCTCGATTTCGCTTACTCCGGCCGGCACGGCAGCTGCGTGGGTGAGGAGCAGTTGGCCTTCCCGCCGCGCATCCTCGCCTGAATCTGCCGTGGCCAGTTCACGCTCCAAAGCCCTGGCGCGTGCATGAAGGCGCTCGATCTGGTGCAGAACCCTGCTGCGGTGGCTCTCGCCCACGGAGTGGGTCAACGTCCGCTCCGGTGGCGTGAGTGCCGAAAGCGCCGCCTCAACCGCGGCGCTCATGGAGGGCAACGCTCCGGCGTGGCGGTGCGTGAGGAGAAACGGCGCGGCGGTCGCTCCAGCGCGCCCCGCCGCTTCGGCAAAGCACGGTGCCCACTGCGCTGCCCGGCGGAGAGGCGCGAGCAATTCGGCCACCGCATCGGCCACTCGCTCCGGTGCCGCGTCGCACGGCGCCGTGGCAATATTGCCGGTAGCGCGAAAGGCGATCTCGCGAGCTGTGATGGGGCCAATACCTCGGATCGCATCGATCAGCGCGCGGTCCAGGCTGTCCGACGTGGCGTCGCGCAGAGTCGCTCCGATCTGGACTGGGTCCAGTTGTCGTGGTGACAGCTTATCCTGGGGAGGTGGAGCTACGTACACAAGATGGGGCAGGATCTGGCGCACGCTGTTGATCCGGCGAGGAACGCGCTTCGCAGCGTCGATTATGCGGCCAACTTCATCGACCAGAATGAGATTCGCGAGGCGGCCGGTCGCCTCAACGATGAGGGTGATACTTCGGGGAGCTATTTCGCGGGGACGGCAGGCGAACGTGAGGTGAAGGATTCTTTCGTCCGACAGTGCCACGGCTGTCTCCAGCAATGCGCCGGTGAGCCACTTCCGTGCGACAAGACCGAACGGTGTTGGTGTCGGAGCCCGACGCGCCCGGTTGCCCGTGATCCAGATGCCCGGCGCATCGGGTCGCACCGTCGCGCGCAAGGCGGTCGACTCGCCGCGCGCATACAGTTCCAGGTGCAGCGTGCCCGGGTCGACCAGCATCACATCCTGAACGCGCGCCGGCAGACGCCCTGCGATCTCATCGGCGATTGCGGCGAGGCCAAGCGAGTCGAGCACGAGGGGTAGGTATAACGGTGTCTGTTAGCGAGCAGGGTGTGATAACAGGTCGGCTCTTCGTGCTCGCAGGGCCGTCGGGGGTTGGCAAAGACACGATCCTTCGCGCCGTCCTCGCGGCGGACTCGCGCTTGTGTCGGGTGGTCACGCTGGTGACCCGCGCGCCGCGGGCGTCGGAGACCGATGGGGTCGATCACTACTTCGTGACCCGGGAGGAGTTTGCGCGTCGCACTGCCGCCGGCGATCTCCTCGAATGGGCCGAATACGTCGGCAGTCCGCGCGGTACTCCGCGATCGGGAGTGGTCGCGGCACTCAAGTCCCGGCGCGAACCCATACTGAAGATCGACGTTCAGGGGTTCCGGCAGATTCGCGCCGCGCTGCCCCAGGTCATCTCAATCTTCATTCTGCCTCCGTCCCTCCAGTCGCTGGAGCGGCGACTACGCGGCAGCGGACCGGGGGAATCCCGAGACGCGGTGCAGGGGCGAGTCGAAGCAGCGAAACAAGAGATTGCCGCAGCGGAGGAATTCGACTATCGCATCGTGAACCCCGACGGCGACCCCGCACGCTGTGTGAGCGACGTTCTTGAACTCATCCGGTTCGAACGGGAGCGTGACGTTCCGCGTCTCGTCACACTCGACGTGTGACCGTGGTCGAGAGCGACGTCGCGCCGAAGATGGGCGCGCCTTACGTTGCGGGAAGAGCGTACTGCGATGTCGCCATCGTTGAGCGTTCGCTCCCGGGACGTGCGATCTACACCTATCACGTCGATGCTCCCGCCCCGGAGTTGCCCGTGGGAACGATCGTCGCGGTTCCGTTCGGAACGCGGCGCCTGCTCGGGGTCGTCGTGCGCGACAACGTGGAGGTTCCCTCATTTCCTACCCGAGGAATCGAGGCTGTCTACTCGCGACGCTCGAGGCTCCGCCCTCAGATCGTTGCTCTCTGCCTGTGGCTGGCCTCCTACTATCTGGCGCCCCTCGCACGGGTCCTTGCGCTCGCGGCACCCGTGAGCGGGCGTCCCGGGTGGGACGATCCGGAGTGGACAGCCGGAGATCCGGGATCTCTCCCGTCACCCTTGCTGAGGTCCCAGACAGAAGCCCCCCGGCATCGGCGGGCGACGGCGGACAGCGCCCAACGCGTACGTCTGCTCAGGTCGGACCATCAGTCGACGTCGCGGCTCGGATCCCGGCAGCGTACGGTGCTCGCATCGCTCCGGGCGCGACCCGACGCCCTAGTAGACCTCGACCTGTTGCTGGTGGAGACAGGGGCTACCCGCGCCGTGATCGAAACCCTCGTGCGCCGTGGCTACATCGCGTGTGAACCCGTCGCGCGTACCTACCGCGCTCGAGGACGAGGCCAGATCGTGATGTCCGCGGCGCAGAAGGCGATCGTCCGCGATCTGAGCGCGCGAATGGACCAGCCCCGGCCCGGCAGCGTCCTCCTCCACGGCGTCACGGCAAGCGGTAAGACGAACGTTTACCTCGGCCTGATGACCGAGGCTGTTGCGCGGGGGAAGCAAGCCCTCGTCCTGGTTCCGGAGATCGCGCTCACGCCACAGTCGGTGCATCGATTCGGCGCCGCGTTTCCTGGACGGGTCGTGGCTCTTCACGGAAGGCTCGGCGCGCGAGAGAAGCGCGCGACTTGGTCCCGCATTCGAGACGGGCACGTCGACGTCGTGATCGGGACTCGCTCCGCTCTCTTCGCGCCGGTAGATCGCCTTGGACTGATCGTGATCGACGAAGAGCACGATGCCTCGTACAAGAGCCCGGCCCGACCGCGCCTCCACGCGCGCACCGTCGCGCTTCGCCTGGCCGAGATCTCCGGTGTGCTTGCGGTGCTGGGGAGCGCGACGCCCGACGTGGAGACCTGGCATCGAACGCGCAGCGGCCGATCACGCTTGATCGAACTGCCCCATCGCATCGTGGGGGGGGCGGATAACCCGGGGCCGCGGGTGGATGTGGTCGACATGAGGGCCGCAGTCCGTGGAGGAGAGGATCCAATCATCAGCGATGCTCTGCACGCGGCACTCGCGAGGGCGCTGGAGCACGGCCGGCAATCGATCCTCTTGCTGAACCGTCGCGGAACGGCGACGCTGGGGCTCTGCCCGGGATGCGGCTACGTGCCCCGGTGCCGCCGCTGCGATGTCGCCTTGACCTATCACGGAGACCTTCGTCTGCATCTTTGCCATCAGTGCGGATTCCGGGCTCAACCGGTCGAAACGTGTCCAGCGTGCGCCCTGCACGCGCTCCAGTACTTCGGCGCCGGCACGCAGCGCGTCGTCGAGGCGGTGCGCCAGCGCTTTCCGCGTGCCAGAGTTGCGCGCTGGGATAGCGACGTGCGCGGCGGCGAGGCCTCACATGCGATCACTGAGGCAATGCTCAGCAACCGCATCGACATTCTGGTGGGAACTCAGAGAGTTGGCACGGGACTCGACTTCCCTGGCGTCGCGGTCGCGGCTGCGATCAGCGCCGATACACAGCTATGGATGCCCGACTATCGGGCCGGGGAGCGCACGTTCCAGATGATCAGTCAGTTGATCGGTCGGGCCGGGCGTGGCCCCGTTCGGGGCCACGTGATCGTTCAGACATTCAATCCCGACCATCCGTCCATTCGGGTGCGCGCCGAACTCGCTTTCCGACGCGAGCATCGCTACCCGCCATTTGCCGATCTCGTCCGCGCGGTCGTCGCGGCGCGAGACGATCGATACGCGGAGGAGCAATGCGATCTCGTCGCCCGCGATCTCACGCAAATGAGCGCGACCGTCGCTACACCGACGGTCGACATTCTTGGCCCGGTGCCATGTTTCCATCGCCGTCTGCGTGGGCAGGCGCGCTGGCAACTCATCCTCCGGGGCGACGGATCCCACACGCTGGCGAGGAATTACCGTTGGGGGCCCGATTGGACAGTCGACGTCGATCCCATCGCGCTTCTATGATGCTCGGCGCATGGCGCTTCGGGAGATTCTGCATCACCCGGATGAGCGCTTGCGAGTGAAGTGCAAGCGCGTGGGTTCCCGCGATATCGGGCTACATCGCCTGATCGATGACCTCTTTGAGACGATGGAGCATGCGCGCGGCGTCGGTCTCGCCGCGCCGCAGGTTGGCGTTCCTTTGCGGGTGACAGTGGTGCGCATCCCGGAGGACTACGATGATCCGGCGGCGGGGCAGGACATCGCCCTGATCAATCCGGAGATCGTGAAGTCGACAGGCGAGTGGGAGCCAGACGAGGGATGCCTTTCGATCCCCGGGTATGTGGCCAACGTCCGGCGGAACTGGGCCGTCACGGTCAATGCGCGCGATCGCCGATGGCGCGAATTCCGTATCCGCGGTGATGGTCTCCTCGGGCAGGCGCTCCAGCACGAGATCGATCATCTGGACGGCGTGCTTTTCGTCGATCGACTCGAGAGTCCCGATCAGTTGCGACCGCTCGAGCGGACGCGCGACGATCCCGCGGGCGCCGCCTGAGGCGCGTGGTCAACCGCGGTAACTGGCGATGAATCTTCACGAGTACCAGGCCCGAGGACTTCTAGCCGCACGCGGGGTTCCGATCACCGAGGGAATCGTCTGCGCCACCGCGGAAGAAGCGCGCGATGCCGCCGAGCGCATTGGCGGCCCCGTCGTCGTGAAGGCTCAGGTCCTGACCGGTGGGCGCGGTAAGGCCGGTGGGGTGAAGCTCGCCGCCGACCCGGCGGAGGCGCACCGTGCTGCTCAGGCGATTCTGGGCATGTCGATCCGCGACCTCGTGGTCCATCGGGTGCTCGTCGTCCCCGCGATCGACATCAAGCGCGAGATCTATCTGGGCTGCATCCTCGATAGGGCGCAGTGCTGCCTGACGATCATGGCGTCGGCGGACGGCGGGATGGATATCGAGGACGTGGCTGCGCGGACCCCCGAGAGAATCCTGCGGATGACCGCGGATCCGTTCCTCGGCATCGCCGACTACCAGGCCCGCGATCTCGGGTTCCAGTTGGGGTTCGAGGTCGGGATGATCCGACGGTTCGTCCCGATCGTGAACGGTCTGTTCCGAACGGTCCTCGAGACAGACGCCTCCCTCTGCGAGATCAATCCACTGGTCATCGACGCGAGCGATCAGTTCATCGCACTCGACGCGAAATTGACGGTCGATGACAACGCGCTGTATCGGCATCCCGAATTGGAGGCGATGCGCGATCTCGAGGCCGAGGATCCGTTCGAGCGGCAGGCCCGGTCGGAAGGGATCAACTTCGTGCGCCTCGATGGCGCGGTGGGCTGCATCGTCAATGGCGCGGGTTTGGCGATGGCGACCATGGACGCGGTGAAGCTTGCTGGCTCATCCCCTGCGAACTTCATGGACGTGGCTGGTGGGGCGCGTTCGGAGCGCGTCGCGGCGGCGCTGCGGATCATCCTGTCCGACCCGAACGTCCGGTCGATTCTGATCAACATCTTTGGCGGAATCACCCGTTGCGACGAGGTCGCGCGGGGGATCCTTCGGGCGCGCGATGAGGTGGATGTCTCAGTTCCGATGGTCGTGCGGCTCGTGGGCACGAACGAGGCCGACGGGCGGGCACTCCTGGCGGCGGCGGGGATCGAAGCGCAGACGACCATGTCCGCGGCCGCGGAGGCTGCTGTGCGTCTGGCGAGTCGGCCATGAGCATTCTTGTCGATCGCTGCACACGCCTCATCGTTCAGGGAATCACCGGCCGTGAGGGCGAGTTTCACGCCCGGCAGATGGTCGAGTACGGCACAAACGTCGTCGGCGGGGTCACCCCCGGTCGGGGTGGTCAGACGGTCGCCGGCGTGCCGGTCTTCGACACGATGCGTTCGGCAGTGGCGGCGACGGCTGCGAACGCAAGCATCATCTATGTCCCTGCGCCGTTCGCGGCGGACGCGATCCTGGAGGCGGCGGACAATGGGATCGCGCTGATTGTCTGTATCACCGAGGGGATTCCGATCCTCGACATGGTGCGGATCGTTCCTCACGTGCGCTCCCGCGGCGCGCGCCTGATCGGCCCGAACTGCCCGGGCCTGATCTCGCCGGGTAAGGCGAAAGTGGGCATCATGTCGGGTCAGATCCATCGGCCCGGTGGAATCGGCTTGGTCTCGCGCAGCGGTACGCTGACTTACGAGATCGTTAATGCGCTGACCAACCGGGGCATCGGACAGTCGACCGTCGTCGGGATTGGCGGCGATCCAATCAATGGGACGAGTTTCATCGACTGTCTGGCTCTGTTCGAGTCCGATCCGGAGACCCGGGCAATCGTGCTCGTTGGCGAGATCGGCGGCACGGATGAGGAGGCCGCCGCAGAGTACGCACGGACGGCGGTAACCAAACCGATCGTAGGGTTCATCGCCGGACTGACCGCGCCTCCCGGACGCAGGATGGGGCACGCCGGAGCGATCATCACCGGCGGGACGGGTTCCGCGCAGGGAAAGGTTCGGGCGCTGGAGCAGGCCGGCATCGAGGTCGCCCCGGGCCCGGTGCAGGTCGCGGAGATCGTCGCCCACCGCAGCCTGGCATGACCCCGGCCGCCATCGAGTCATTCGTTGACTCCACCTTGCTGCCCGATGGATACGACGAGTTCTGGGCGCAGACTGGTCGGGATCTCGCCAGGGTCCCCGTGGGTTTGATCCGGGAGCGATCGACTGTCGAAGTGGACATCTTCGAGATCTATTACGGCAGTCTTGATGGTGTGGAGAATCTTCGGTTGGGAGGCTCGTCCGCGGGTGGCGGGGACGCTGCCCGGGCTTGCGATCTTCCCGGGGTACAGCGGCGTCCCGATGGTCCCGCGGGCGTGGGCACGGGTCGGTTTCGTGGCGCTCCAGATCAGTCCCCGGGGACACCACATGAGCGATCAGGTGTACGCACCCGGATTCCCCGGCCTGATGACGGCAGGACTGGAGAACCCGCGCGAGTACGCCTACCGGGGGGTCTACTGCGACGTATGGCGCGCCCTTGAGAGCCTCGCCGACCTGCCCGGCGTGGATCCCGAGCGGATCGTCAATATGGGCGGAAGCCAGGGAGGCGGCGTGGCGATCGTGGGCGCGACGGGCCGGTACCGGTCCGGGCGGTCTCGGCCGATGTTCCCTATCTCACGGCGATGCGCGACGTGCTGGTCCTGGGCAGTTCGTACCCGTATGAGGAAGTGCGAGACTACGTGCGCGTTCAACCGTGGGCAAGGGAGCGCGTTCTGACTTGTCTCGATCATTTTGATACGATCAACTTCGCGCCGCGGGTTGCTTGCCCAGTTCTCATGAGTGTTGGGCTCAATGACGACGTCTGTCCTCCGCACACCGCCTATGCATTACGGAGGCGCCTCGGAGGGCCCGTCGAACTCCATGCATATCCAGATGGCGCTCACGAAGGTGGTGGGTACCGCCACGATGTCATTCGGGAGCGTTGGGTGAGAGATCGGGCCGATGCGCGGTAACCTCTGGCGCCGGATCGCCCTCGTCCTCTTCGTCACGATCGCGGCGAGCGCGATCGCCCGTCCTGGGGCCGAAGTGATTGACCTTTCAGTCATAGGCGTGCCGCTGCAGCGCGACATCAGGTTACGCGAGGGACTTGACCTGCGCGGCGGCATTCAGGTTCTGCTCGAGGCACGTGTATCGGTTGGACAGCAGTTGGATCCCGATGCGATGGCCGCCGCACAACGCATCATTCAGAACCGGGTCAACGCGCTCGGCGTCTCCGAGCCGGTGATCCAGGCCGTGCAGAACAATCGCATCCTCGTAGAGATCCCTGGTGTTGATGATCCCGATCAGGCGATTCGCACCTTCGGGAACACGGGACTTCTGGAGTTCATCGACGCCGCGACTACGCCTCTCTCCCCGGGTGCCCACGTTCGGACATCGCTGGGAGATCCACCCGCCGATGTCGTGGTGGCTCTTCCCGATCGTGTGTTCCCCACGGTTATCCAGGGCAGGCATCTCGTCTCGGCGTGGGTGAGCGCGGATGAACTGAACCGCCGGAACATCGTCTTCTCGATGGGCAGCGAGGGAGCCGATTTGTTCGGAGCATTCACGACCGCGAATGTCGGTCGCTACCTGGCGATCGTGCTCGACAAACAGGTGATCTCGTCGCCGGTGATCCAGAGCCCCATCGTCGGCGGTCAGGGTACGATCACCGGTGGAGGGCCGCGAGGGTTCCCGCTGCCCGAAGCCCAGAGCATCGTGGCTCAACTGAAGTACGGTGCCCTTCCGGTGCCCCTCACCGTTGTCCAGAATCGGACTGTCGGACCGACGCTGGGTCAGGATTCGATTCAGAAGAGCCTGATCGCTGGGGCAGTCGGTCTCGGTCTGGTCGCGGGGTTCATGATCCTGTACTACCGCGCCTACGGAGTCCTCGCAACCCTCGCGCTGATCATCTACGCGATCATCACGATGGCATTCTTCAGGCTCATTCCCGTCGTCCTGACCCTCGCCGGCATCTCGGGGTTCATCCTCTCTATCGGCATGGCGGTCGACGCCAATATCCTGATCTTCGAGCGGATGAAGGAGGAGTTGCGTTCCGGACGGACTCTCGCGGCCGCCATCGACGCGGGCTTCGCTCGGGCGTGGACATCGATCCGCGACTCCAACATCTCGACGCTCATCACCTGCGCCATCCTCTATTGGTTCGGCGCGACATTTGGCGCGAGCATCATCCAGGGTTTCGCGCTGACCCTGGGCGTCGGAGTCATTATCTCGATGTTCACTGCCATTACGGTCACGCGGACGCTGCTGCTCGTGCTCCAGCAACTGAAGATCTTGCCACGCGAAGGGAAGCTCGGACTCGTGGCGATTGAGGCACGAGCGTGATCGATATCGTCGGGAAGCGCCACATCTTCTACATCATCTCGCTCGCGCTGATCCTGCCCGGGGTGATCTCGCTCTTGATTCCGCCAGGTCTGCGCCTCGCGGTGGACTTCACCGGGGGCACGCTGTGGGAACTGCGGTTCGAGCAGACAGTTGCGCCCGGAGAGGTGAGGGATGTCCTCGGCGAGTTTGAATACGGCGACGCAATCGTGCAGACAACGGGAGATCGCGGGGTCCTCATCCGGGCGAAGGAGATCCGCGCTGAGGATGATGGGAAGGCGGCGATTGTTGTGCGACTCACCGAGCGATTCGGTCGGTTCGAGGAACTGCGCTTCGAGACCGTCGGCCCGATCGTCAGTCAGGAGATCGCGGCACGGGCGCTTGCCGCGGTGGGTCTCGCGTCGGTCGCGATTCTCCTGTTCGTTGCATGGGCATTTCGCAGCGTGGAACACGCTGTCCGCTACGGTGTCTGTGCGATCATTGCCCTGCTGCACGACGCGTTGCTGGTGCTCGGAATGTTCTCGATTCTTGGTAAGCTGTACTTCGTCGAAGTAGACTCACTCTTTGTCACCGCGATGCTTACCGTGATTGGCTTCTCCGTCCACGATACAATTGTTGTATTCGATCGCATTCGCGAGAACGTTCGACGTTACAATAATCTACCGTTCGACGTAGTCGCCAATCACAGCATTATGCAGACGATCGGCCGATCGATGACAACGTCGTTGACGGCGGCGTTCACTCTGCTTGCGCTGATCATTTTTGGTGGCATCACGACCAAGCTGTTCGCTTTGACCCTGCTCGCTGGAATGATCAGCGGCACGTATTCCTCTGTGTTCAACGCTGCGGCCCTTCTCGTATCGTGGGAGAAGGGAGAACTTGCCAGACTCGCCTTCTGGCGACGACGCAATCGCGTGATGGCCTCGACGACTTAGTCGCCCATATTCAGGACGGCCATGAACGCCTCCTGGGGAATCTCAACGTTTCCGACCCGCTTCATGCGCTTCTTGCCCTCCGCCTGGCGCTCGAGCAATTTCCGCTTCCGCGTGATATCCCCTCCATAACACTTCGCCAGCACATTCTTGCGCATTGCCGGGATCGTCTCCCGAGCGATGACCTTGCTGCCAATCGATGCCTGGATCGGAACCTCGAACATCTGCCGCGGGATGAGTTTGCGCAGCCTCTCTGCGAGGTCACGACCCCGGTCGTAGGCGCTATCGCGGTGGGTGATCACCGAGAGGGCATCGACCGGTTGGGCATTCACCAGGATGTCCAGCTTGACGAGGTCTGCCTGCTCGTACCGGTCGAATGTGTAGTCAAGCGATGCGTACCCCTGCGTGCGCGTCTTCAACTGGTCGTAGAACTCGACCAGAATCTCGCTGAGGGGAACGCGATACTGAAGGAGCACGCGCTGTTCGTCGAGGTAGTCCATCCGCTCGAACGACCCGCGCCGCGTCGTCACGAGTTCCATGATCGCGCCGATGTAGCGGGTTGGACTGACGATGCTGATCCGCATCCACGGTTCCAGGATCGCTTCGAGCGCCCCTGGATCCGGCATTTGCGCGGGATTGTCGACGACCCGCTCCTCGCCGCTCCGGAGAACGGCGCGATACTCGACGCTCGGTGAGGTGATCAGGAGGTCGAGATCGAACTCGCGCTCCAGACGCTCCTGCACAATCTCCATATGCAGAAGGCCAAGAAACCCGCATCGGAAGCCGAACCCGAGCGCCACAGTCGATTCCGCTTCGTAGGAAAGGGCCGCATCGTTCAGTTTCAGTTTCTGGAGCGCATCCCGCAGGCCAGGATACGCACTGTTCTCGACCGGATAGACGCCGGCGAAAACCATCGGCTTCGCCGGTCGGTAGCCGGGCAGCGGGTCGACAGCCGGCGCGCGCGCCAGGGTGATGGTGTCGCCCACCTGGCAATCCTCGACGTTTTTCAAACCTGTGGCGACGTAACCCACCTCGCCGGCGCCGAGGGCCGCAACGCTCACACCTTCCGGCTGAAACACGCCGAGGTCGAGGATGTCCGCCGTGCGGCCCGTTGACATAACCATGATCCGCTCGCCAGCCTGGATCTCGCCGTCCACAAGTCGGACGTAGGCGATCACGCCGCGGTAGGAGTCGTAGTGTGAGTCGAACACGAGCGCGCGCAGAGGAGCGGCACGATCGCCACGGGGCGGTGGGATGCGCTGGATGACCGCCTCGAGAACTTCGGCGACCCCGCGACCCTCCTTCGCCGAGGCGAGCAGGACATCCTCGCGCGCGATGCCGATGACCTCCTCGATCTCTGCGGCGACTGTGGCGGGGCTCGCGCTGGGGAGGTCGATCTTGTTGATGATGGGGACGATCGTGAGGTCGTGCTCCAGCGCGAGGTAGGTGTTCGCCAGCGTCTGCGCCTCGATACCCTGGGCAGCGTCGACGACGAGCAATGCCCCCTCACACGCTTGGAGACTTCGGCTGACCTCGTAGTTGAAGTCGACATGTCCCGGCGTATCGATCAGATTGAGCTCGTAGGTATCGCCATCGCTCCCGCGATGGAACATCCGAACGGCGCGCGCTTTGATTGTAATGCCCTTCTCGCGCTCGAGTTCCATTGAATCGAGGACCAGATCGGCGACTTCGCGATCGGAAATCGTGCCGGTCTGCTCGAGGATCCGATCGCTGAGAGTGGTCTTGCCATGATCGACGTGCGCGATGATGGAGAAGTTGCGGATGCGAGACTGGTCCACCGAGCCGGTCAAGTATAGGTACGGGCTAGAGTCGTTCCTCGTAAAAGCGCCAGAGCTCGTCCCTGGCCGGGGGGATCAGCTTGAGTGACTTGCCGCGGGTCAGAAGTCGGCTCGGCCCGCGGACGAGTTCGCCGATTGCGACGCAGGCCGAGCCGGTTGCTCGCACGGCCGTCTCAACCGCAGTTGGCTGCTCGGTCGCGATGAGGAGAGCGCCGCTGGAGATCAGCGCCAGGGGATCCAGCCCGAAGTGAGAACAGATCGCGTCGGTGACTGCCCGCCGCGGGATCTCCTCTACGTTGACGCGAACACCCAACCCGGTTGCCCTGCCGAGCTCGTCGAGCGCGGTGACAACCCCGCCCTCGGTGACATCGTGCATCGCTTTCGCCCCGGATCGCGCTGCGGCGAGCGCGGGTGCAACGATGGAGATCTCGCGCCAGAACTGTTGGGCGGACTCGACCTGCTCCGCGCCCAGTGCGCGAGATAGCTCATCGGCAAACTCCGTGGCCAGGATGGCTGTACCTTCGATCGCGGCCGCGCCCACGAGGAGCAGTGTGTCGCCGACCTCAGCCACGCCTGGTCGAATTAGACGGGACTGGTCGGTGACTCCCATCGCGGTGAGCATCAGCACCGGCTGAGTGACCGCTGAGGTGACTTCCGTGTGACCGCCCAGCACTGCGATTCCGAGGTCGCGACAGGCCTCGTCGATGTCCAGCGTGAACTGTTCGAGATCGCTGTCGCCACTCGATCGCGTGAGGAGGATGGTCGCGAGGATACCGACCGGCTCTGCCCCCATCACTGCGATGTCGTTGCACGCGACGTGGACTGCTAACCATCCTGCCCGTCGCTGAGCACCGGTGATTGGATCGGACGAGACGACGGCGATCCCGCCGGGAATAGCGAGAGCCGCCGCGTCGACGCCAAGCGACGGCCCCACAATCACCTCGTCGCGTGGGGCACCAAGGCGTGAGAGGGCGCGCTGCACCAGGAGTTCGGGCGGGACTTTGCCGAGTGGAAGCTGGCTCAGCCGAACCACCGCCAATCCAGGCCTCCGTGCGCCCCGTGGTCGAGCAATGCTTCGGTGGCCGTGCCATCGGCCCGGACCCGGTAGAGCCCGCCGCCGCCCAGGCAGAGGAGATGTGCCCCGTCGCGCGCCCACGCGCAGGCTGGCGAATCCTCGGAGAACTGCGTCAACTGCCGGGCAGTTCCCCCGGTGAGGGGAACGGTCCAGATCTCCCAGGGCAGCCCGTGTGCCTCCGCAGACGAGACCAGAAGCGAAGTGAGGCGCGCGATTGGCGGGCTCGAACGCGCTTCCGGCGCCGCGCCCGCGCCTCCAAACGCGACCGTCATTCCATCGGGCGAGACGACGGGCGATCTGACGGCCTGGAAGCGCACCGCTGGCACGAGCACCCGTTCGCTCCCGGTTCCCAGTTCGCGAACGCGGAGACTCAGTCCATCGGCCCTCGACTCGTGCACGTAGACGAGGTGAGACCCTGATGGAGTCAGTGCCGGATACAGGCCATCCGCGGCGATAGTCTCGGTGCGTCCGTCGGGAAACGACCGCCGGATCTCGGAGACCTGACCTGCGAGTCGTCGCCCCTCATAGACGGGCGAGTAGTACGCGTGGACGATCGAGCCCGCGTCAGGTGCCCAGATCGGTGTTTCGAGGATTGTCCCCGGTCGGTCGTGCGCCACAGCAACGCGATGGGTTCGGCTGCCGAGGTCTGCGACGAGAATGTCTGAGTAGATGAGTTGATCAGCCAGGGGCGCATCGGCCGGGAGGTCGGGGCGTGGTGGCGCGTAGGCGAAAACGACCTGCTTCCCGTCCGGTGAGAAGCGCGGCTCCTTGACACTCCCTCCAGCCGCGGCCTCGAACACGGTTCGATTGATGCCGGCCTCGATCACGTCGATCGTCGTATCTCTGCCCACGATCAGACGCCCTTCCACGCGAGGGAGGAACTCGCGTGTCGGAACCCGGGATGCCGTGGGCCCCGGAGTCGGTGGCGCCGGAACGGCCTGACCGAGCGCGATCGCGGTCGCGGCCTGCACGACGTTGGCGGGTCGGGTCGGTTCCGCGGGTATCGCACAACTCAGATTCAGGGTTGCGACGAGTGCCACCGCGAGGGTGAGGGGACGAGTGAAGTGGCACCGTCGCGCCATCCTACCTCTCGCTCGGGCGCAGGATGCGCGCCAGCGCCAGGCCGATCAGCACCGATAGGACCAGGAGCGCCACTTCATCCAGACCGCCCAGTTCTCCGTGGAGCAGTACCACGGCCAGCGGCATGCCGTCGAGTATAGGAACGGCTGCGCTACCATCCGGCCATGGCGCTCCGGATCGCATGCCACGGTATTACGTGGGGTCGTGACGGGTTCGACACCGCTACTCGGGAGATCGCCGAGATGGGGTTCGAGGGCTTCGAGGCGTTCGCATTCGTGGTGGATGACTTCGACTTCGACGGGCTCGAGGAGTTCCGGAGCGTCCTTCACGCACGGCGCCTGCGCCTCGTTGCGCTCTATGGCGGGGGTGAGATGCACGATAGCTCTCGTTTTGAGACTGTCGTTGCCCAGAACACTCGCATCGCCC
>Ga0194132_10006666_pt1 | contig 17757 bp, 21 predicted proteins | sample TA2KigOf80mmetaG_FD_148612 | JGI IMG/M metagenome (GOLD analysis project Ga0194132, IMG submission 148612) | Freshwater microbial communities from Lake Tanganyika, Tanzania - TA2015054 Kigoma Offshore 80m | ecosystem: Environmental > Aquatic > Freshwater > Lake | place: Tanzania: Lake...
CGTGACCGATGCGCCGAGGCCGGCGAGCGTCGCCGCGATCGCCGCGCCGATGCCGCGTGCCGCGCCGGTGACGACGGCATGGCGGCCGGCGAGCGGCGTGCCGCCGAGGCGGCCTTCTGGGGCGATCCGGGCAGTCGCGGTCATGCCGGCCTTGCGCACGCGTTTAAAACCTGAATATTTTAAGTCTAAAATAAATTGCCGGCGCGGGCAAGCGCCGCCCGGCACGCGATCGACCAGGAGGAGCGAGCGATGAAGATCCTGCAACCGCCGGGCTGGAAGCGGCCCAAGGGCTACAGCAACGGCATCGCCGCGCGCGGGCGGCTCGTCTTCGTCGCCGGGATGGTCGGCTGGACGGCCGAGGAGCGCTTCGAGAGCGACGATTTCGCCCACCAGTTCGGCCAGGCGCTCCGCAACATCCGCGACGTCCTCGCGGTCGACGGCGCGCGACCGGAGCACATCGCGCGGATGACGATGTACATTATCGACAAGCGCGAATACCTCGCCGCCGCGCCCCGCCTCGTCGAGCCGTGGCGCGCGGTCATGGGCCGCCATTATCCGGTGATGGCCGCGGTCGAGGTCGGCGCGCTGATGGAGGATCGCGCGCGGCTCGAGGTCGAGGCGACGGCGGTCGTCCCCGACTGACCGCCACGGGCGAGCGAGGGCGCGCGATGTTCGTCGCGACGAAGGACAAGCTACTGCCGACGACCATCACGGGCTCGCTGCCGCGCCCGAGCTGGTACCGCGCGCAGATGGACGGAAAGCCGTTCACCGAGCGGATGGCGGACCGCCAGTTCCGCGAGCAATATCTCGACACGGTCGCGACCTATGTCGTCGACCAGGCGCGCGCCGGGCTCGATATCGTGACCGACGGCGATGCGCGGCTCGACGAGGGCGTCGCCGGCCGCCACTGGATCGCCCATGTCGAGGAGCGTCTGTCCGGTCTCTCCGCGCCCGAGCTCTCCGGCTATCCGATCCATCGCGGCAAGAAGCCGGGCGAGATCATGTACGAGGTGTTCCAGACGCGGATGCCACGCGCCGCGATCGGCAAGGTCTGCCGGCACGGGCTCGACTACCACGCGGTCTGGAAGACGGGGCAGGGCCTCTCGCACAAGCCGATGAAGTTCGGCTCGATCTCGGCCCAGCTCCTCGAAGCGTCGATGAACAACCGCTACTACGCCGACCGGCGCGAGCTCGTGATGGATCTCTCGGCGACGATGAACGAGGAGTATCACGCGCTCGCCGACGCGGGCTGCCCGGTTATCCAGCTCGAGGAGCCCTGCATCCACGGCATCGCCGGCACCCAACCGGGCGCGATGCTGACCGCCGAGTTCTATGTCTCGGCGTTCAACCGCGAGATACACGGGCTCCGCGCCAAGACCGAGGTGTGGTGCCACACCTGCTGGGGCAACCCGGCCGGCCAGCGCACCCGCGCCCAGGCCTTCAGCTACGAGGCGGCGCTGCCTTATCTCGACCAGCTCGACGTCGACGTGCTGACCTTCGAGTGCAAGGAGAGCGAGGGCGCCGATCTCGCCCGCATCGGCCGCGCGATCGGCAAGGACAAGAAGATCGCGATCGGCGTGGTGAGCCACCGGACGCTCCAGATCGAACGGCCGGACGAGGTCGCGCTCCTGATCCGGACGGCGCTCGAGCACATCGCGCCCGAGCGGCTGATCATCTCGACCGATTGCGGCTTCGGCCGCGATGGCATCAGCCGGCTGCACGCGCTCTACAAGATGGTCGCGCTGGTCCAGGGAACGAACATCGTCCGCCGCGAGCTCGGCCTGCCCGAATCCGACGTGCTCGCCGCCGATCCGCGGCTCGCGCTCATCGCCGAGTTGTAGCCACGGCGACAATCTCTCGGCCGGGCGACAAGGTGGAGCGGGCCGGGCTTGAATCGACTGCGGCGCCGGCCGAGTTATCTGGCACAAGCGGCGCCCGGTTCCGGTTCCGATGACCCTCGCCACCTCGCTCGCCCTCGGCTTCAGCCTGTCGATCGATTCCTGCGTCGCCGCGACGGCGCGGAGCGCCGGGCGGCCGCGGCCTCGCCTGCGCGAGGCACTGCCGATCGCACTCCTGTTCGCCGCGACCGAGACTGGGATCCTCGCCGCCGGCTGGGCGCTCGGCGAGGCGGTCGGCACACTCGTCCTTCGCGAGCTGGTGCAGGACATCGACCACTAGATCGCCTTCGCGCTCCTCCTCGTCGTCGGGCTCCGCATGATCCGCGAGGGGATCGAGGGGCGTGCCGATCGCGGCGGCCATGCGATCCAGCTCGGCCGGCTCGCCGTCACCGCCGTCGCGACCTCGATCGATGCGGCCGCGGTCGGCTTCTCGATCGCGTTCATGCCGGTGCCGCCGCTCGAGGTCGCCGCCGCGGTCGGTGGAGTCACCTTCGTGCTCGCCGCGACCGGCGTCATGATGGGTCGCCTCCTCGGACCGCATCTCGCGAGGCGGGCCGAGATCCTGGGCGGCGTGGTCCTGATCGCCGTGGGCATCCGCATCGTCGTCGAGCACATGACGGCGTGAGTCGCGGCGAGATGGGCTCGTCGGTGGACGCGGCGCGGCGCTTTCGGCATCATCTATCCCGCGTGGCGCGGAGCACATGATGACCAGCGAGCCCTACATCATCGACGATCGCGACCGGCATGTGTTCCGGCTCAACCGCCGGGTGCTCGTCGATCCCGACATTCTCGAGCGCGAGCGCCGGCGCATCTTCGACCGCGCGTGGATCTATGTCGGCCACGAATCCGAGATCGCGAAGCCGGGCGACTTCCGCACCCGTCACGTCGCCGGGCGCCCGATCATCTTCTGCCGCGATTCGCACGGCAGCGTGCGTGCTTATCTCAACACCTGCAGGCACCGGGCGGCGATGGTCTGCCGCGAGCGCCAGGGGAACGCGAGCCGCTTCACCTGCGTCTATCACGGCTGGAACTACGCCATCGACGGACGCCTCATCCGCGTGCCGGGCCGCGAGTCCTATGGCCCGGCCTTCCGCGAGGCGGATTTCCCGCTGGTCGACGTGCCGCGGCTCGATTCCTATCGCGGCTTCTGGTTCCTCGCGTTCGGTGCGGTCGCATCGCCGCTCGCCGAGAACCTCGCGGGCGCGCGCGAATATATCGACCTCGTCGTCGACCAGTCGCCGACCGGGGAGATGGAGATCATCGCCGGCACGCAGGAATACGACATCCGCGCCAACTGGAAACTCCTGGTCGAGAATTCGTTCGACGACTATCACCTCGCCGCGACGCACTCGACCTATCTCGAATATATGCGCGATTCGGGCGTCAACGTGACCGTGCCGAGGGGGCTCCTGATGCCGGCGCACGGGATCGGGAAGTCGCTCGGCAACGGGCACGCCGTCGTCGACAACATCAATTTCCGCGGCCGGCCGGTCGCGGCCTGGATCCCGCTCTATGGCGAGGAGGCGAAGGCGGAGATCGCGGCGATCCGCGCCGAGCTCGTCGCCCGGCTCGGCGAGGCGCGCGCCAAGCGCGTCGCCGACACCAACCGCAACCTCGTCGTGTTCCCGAACCTCGTCATCAATGACGGCTCGTCGGTGACGGTCCGCACCTTCGTTCCGGTCTCGGTCGACCGCATGCGCGTGACCGCGTGGGCGCTCGGGCCGAAGGGCGAGTCCGAATCCGCCCGCGCGCGACGGCTCGACAGCTTCCTCACCTTCTACGGGCCGGGCGGGCTCGCGACGCCCGACGACGTCGAGGCGCTCGAGATGGTGCAGGCGGGGCTCTCCACCTGCCACGAGGTGCCGTGGTCGGAGATGTCGCGCGGCATGAACAAGGAAGGCGATCAGCTCAATACCGACGAGCTCCATCTCCGCACGTTCTGGCGCCACTGGAACGCGCTGATGACGGCGGCGTGAGGGGCCGATGGACGCCGAGCGCGTGACCCGGACCGAGGTCGAGGACTTCCTCTTTCACGAGGCGGCGCTTCTCGATGGGTGGGACCTCGACGGATGGCTCGGGCTCCTGACCGAGGACGCGCATTATTTCGTGCCGTCGAACGATGCGCCCGACGGCGATCCGCGCGCCACGCTCTACACCATCGCCGACGACATCTACCGCATCCGCGGCCGGGTCAAGCGGCTCGGCAGCCGCGAGGCGCATGCGGAGTTCCCGCGGTCGCGCACGCGGCGGCTGATCTCGAATGTCCGCATCGTCGCGCGCGGCACCGATCACATCGACGTGCGGGCCAATTTCGCCGTCTATCGCAACCGGCGGAACGAGCGCATCGGGCTCTATGTCGGCGAGTACCGCTATCGCCTCGCGGTGACGGCGGACGGGCTCCGCATCGCCGAGCGGCGTGCTGTCCTCGACAGCGAGGAGCTCGGCGGCCTCGGCTCGGTCGCGTTCATCTTGTAGCAACGGACGACGATCGCGCGACGACGATCGAGGGAGAGACGGCCATGGTGCTCTTGGACGGGTTCGAACGGCGCGACATCGCGACCGCGGGAGCTCGCATCCGCGTGGCGATCGGCGGCGAGGGGCCGCCGATGCTGCTCCTTCACGGTTTTCCGCAGACGCACGTGATGTGGCACCGCGTCGCGCCGCGCCTCGCCGAGCGTTACACCGTCGTCGCGGCCGATCTCCGCGGCTATGGCGACAGCGCGAAGCCGGCGACGACGCCCAACCACATGCCCTATTCCAAAAGCGCGATGGCGGCCGACCAGGTCGAGGTCATGCGCGCGCTCGGCTTCTCCCGGTTCTTCCTCGTCGGTCACGATCGCGGCGGGCGCGTCGCGCACCGGCTCGCGCTCGACCATCCCGAGGCGGTCGCGGCGATGAGCGTCCTCGACATCGCGCCCACCTGGCGCATGTACAAGGACACCACCAAGGAGTTCGCGACCGCCTATTACCACTGGTTCTTCCTGATCCAGCCGCATCCGTTCCCCGAGACGCTGATCGGCCACGATCCCGAGTTCTATCTGCGCTGGGGCATGAACCGCTCGCCGCGCGGCATCGATGGCTTCGCGCCCGAGGCGCTCGCCGAATATATCCGCTGCTTCCGCGATCCGGCGACGATCCATGCCACGTGCGAGGACTATCGCGCCGCGGCCTCGATCGATCTCGCGCATGACGAGATGGACATGGCGACGAGGATCGCCTGTCCGCTCCTCGTGCTGTGGGGCCGGTTCGGGGTGATCGAGCGCTGCTTCGATGCGCTCGCGGCGTGGCGCGAGCGGGCGGCCGAGGTCTCGGGCCGCGCGCTCGACTGCGGCCACTATATCCCCGAGGAGGCGCCCGATGCGCTTCTCGACGAGCTCGGCCGCTTCTTCGACGGCCGCCGGATCTGAGATCAGCCGACCTTGTCCTCGACCGCGATGCGGCCGAGCGGCGTCAGCTTGCACACGAGCCAGCCCGGCTGGAGCGGATTGTCGAACCAGGGTTCGGCCCGCCGTTCCGGATGCAGCTCCGCACCGTCCTGTCGCTCACGCGCTGGCCGAGCCCGTCGAACAGCGGCAGCTTGCCGCCGGGCTCGCGGAGCCCGGCGCGGAGCCAGCCGCGCTGGGTCGGCGTCAGCCGCGGCGTATCGTGCCGGTGCCGATGCGCCGGACGCGGGTCGTGGATCTGGTCCTGGGCCATCGGGTTCCGCGCGAAGAAGGGGGACCGCGAGTCTAGTCGACCCTTGCCGCCGCGCGCGTCCCCTATTCGGGTGAGACGGCGATGGGAAATCTCTATGATCATCATCGGCTCCGAACATGACCGGGCGGTCCTCGATGTCGTTCTGTCTCGTCTACATGACGGCGTCCTCCGCCGCGGAGGCGCGCCGGATCGGCGCCGCGCTGGTCGAGGCGCGGCTCGCCGCCTGCGTCAACATGATCGAGGGCATGACCTCGCTCTATCGCTGGGAGGGCCGGATCGAGGAGGGGCGCGAGGTCGTCGTCGTCGCCAAGACCCGGCGCGCGCTCGTGCCGGCGCTCACCGCGGCCGTGAAGGCCGCCCATAGCTACACCGTGCCCTGCGTTGTCGCGCTCCCGATCGAGGCCGGCAATCCCGATTTCCTCGACTGGATCGCGGCGGAGACCCGGGCGCCGTGATGCCGCACCCGGTCATGGCGCCGCGAGGCGGCCCGCCGCGATGGCTGGGTGCGGTCGCGCTCGCCAATGTCGGGCACGCCTACGCGCACCTCTTCATGCTCCTCTACCCGACGGTCGTGCTCGTGCTCGAGCACGAGCTCGCGATGAGCTATGGCGAGGTGCTCGCGCTGTCGCTGCCCGGGTTCATCCTGTTCGGCGCCGCGGCGATGCCGGCGGGCTGGCTCGCCGACCGCTGGAGCGCGGCGCGCATGCTCTCGATCTTCTATATCGGGACCGGCGCATCGGCGATCCTCACCGGCTTCGCGCGCACCCCGACCGAGATCATGCTGGGGCTCGCCGCAATCGGGCTGTTCGCCGCGATCTACCATCCGGTCGGGCTCGCCGTCGTCGTCCGCAACGCGACCAATCACGGCCGCGCGCTCGGGATCAACGGCGTGTGGGGTTCGGTCGGGATCACGGCCGCGCCGTTCGTGGCCGGCAGCCTGATCGCGCTCGCCGACTGGCGCGTCGCGTTCATCGCGCCGGGCGTGATCGCGGTCGCGACCGGGCTCGTGTTCGCGCTCCTCCACGGCCGGGCGCGCGGCGAGGCGCGCTCGGCGGGCGCCGCGGCGCGCGATTCCGGGGTCGCGCGCAAGCTCGCGATCCGCGGGCTCGCCGTGCTCGCGCTCACCTCGCTCTGCGTCGGCATCATCGGCCAGACGCTGATGGTCGGGCTTCCCAAGATCTTCGACGTCCGCCTCCAGCTCTTCGGCGACGGCATCCTCGGCAAGAGCGGCATGACGAGCCTCGTGCTCGCGGTCGGCGCCCTCGGCCAGCTCGCCGGCGGCTATCTCGCCGACCGCTTCGCGCTCAAGACCGTCTATGTCGCGATGTATGTGCTGATCGTCCCGGTCGCGCTTCTCGCGACCGGCGCCGGCGACATGTCGCTCGTCGTCGCGGCCGGGCTGATGCAGATGTTCATGATGGTCTCGATCCCGACCGAGAACAGCCTGGTCGCCCATTTCTGCCCATCGCGCTGGCACGCGACCGCCTATGGCGCGAAGTTCGTGATGGCGCTCGGCGTGTCGGCGAGCGCGGTGCCGCTGGTCGGTGCGACCTACGACCGGACCGGCGACTTCTTCTGGTTGTTCGCGATCGTCGCCGCGCTCGCCGCGCTGGTCGCCCTTGCCGGACTTCTCCTGCCCGCGACGCGGCGGACGGCGCCGCCGCCGGCGCCGGCCGGAAAGCCGGTCGCCGCGGAATAGGGCAGGCATCGCCCTCAGCGCGTGGCGGCGGCGAGGCCGTCTGCGAGATCGCGGATCAGGTCGTCGGCGGTCTCGATCCCGATCGAGAGCCGGATCACGTCTGGCCCGGCGCCGGCCTTGACGCGCTGCGCGTCGGTGAGCTGGCGGTGGGTCGTCGAGGCGGGATGCAGGATGAGGCTCCGCGTGTCGCCGACATTGGCGAGATGCGAGAAGAGCTCGCACGCCTCGACCAGCTTGACGCCGGCGTCGTAGCCGCCCTTGAGCCCGCAGGTGAACACCGCCCCCGGTCCCTTGGGCAGATATTTCCGCGCGAGCGCGTGGAAGGGGCTCGTTTCGAGCCCGGCATAGGACACCCAGGCGACCGCCGGGTGGCGGGTGAGGAACTCGGCGACCGCCTGCGCGTTGGCGATGTGGCGATCCATGCGGAGCGGCAGCGTCTCGATCCCGGTTATGGTGAGGAACGCGTTCATCGGCGCCATCGCCGGGCCGAAGTCGCGGAGACCCACCGCGCGCGTCTTCATCGCGTAGCCGAGATCGCCGAAGGTCTCCCAGAACGCGAGCCCGTGATAGGCGGGGTCGGGCTTGGTCAGGCCGGGGAACTTGTCCGACGCGCCCCAGTCGAAACGCCCCGAATCGACGACGATACCGCCCATCGAGGTTCCGTGGCCGGAGAGATATTTGGTGGTCGAGTGGATGACGAGATCGGCGCCCCAGTCGAACGGGCGCAGGAGATAGGGCGAGGCGAGCGTGTTGTCGACGATCAGCGGAATGCCGGCCTGGTGCGCGACCGCGGCGACCGCCTCGACGTCGACGATGACGCCGCCCGGGTTCGACAGGGCCTCGATGAAGATCGCCTTGGTGTCGCTCCCGATCGCGGCGCGGAAATTTTCCGGATCGGTCGGGTCGACGAAGCGGACGTTCCAGCCGAGGCGCTTGAACGAATGGCCGAACTGCGTGACCGAGCCGCCATAGAGGTTCTGCGAGGCGACGAAGCTGTCGCCGGGCTCGAGGATCGAGAAGAAGGCGAGGAACTGCGCCGCATGGCCGGAGGCGGCGGCGACGGCGGCGCGCCCGTCCTCGAGCGCGGCGACGCGCTCCTCGAGCACCGAGACGGTCGGGTTGGTGATCCGCGAATAGATGAAGCCGTAGGTCTGGAGGTTGAACAGCGAGGCGGCGTGATCGGCCGAATCGTAGACATAGGAGACGGTCTGGTAGATCGGCGTGTTGCGCGCGCCCGTGGTCGGATCGGGCGTCGCGCCGGCGTGGACGGCGAGCGTCTCGAAGCCGTAGCGCTTGGGCGCATTGCTCATCGCATCATCCGCGGGCGCTTGGCGGTGATGACGCGGCTGTTGACGCCGCTCCACGAGAGCTCGTGGTGGAGGCGGCCGAACTCGATCTTGGGGCAGCGGTCCATGACGACCGTCAGGCCGGCCGCCTCGGCGCGCCGCGCGGCCTCGTCGTTGCGGACGCCGAGCTGCATCCAGATCACCGCGATGCCCTTCGCATCCTTGAGCCGGATCGCCTCGTCGACGACGGCGCCGGCGGCCTCGCTGTTGCGGAACACATCGACCATGTCGACCGGGCCCGGGATGTCGGCGAGGCCGGCATGGGCGGTCTCGCCGAGGATGGTCTGGCCGGCCGCCTGCGGGTTCACCGGGATGACGCGGTAGCCCTTCTCCTGGAGATACTTCATCGCGAAAAAGCTCGGCCGCACCCAGTTCGCCGACGCGCCCACCATCGCGATCGTGCGGACGGCGTGGAGGACGCGCCGGATCAGGGCGTCGGGATAGACGAGCGGTTCCACATCCGTCTCCTCAGCGGCCGCGCCAGACCGGCTCGCGCCGGGCGAGAAAGGCCTCGATCCCTTCCGCCGCATCGTCGGCCATCATGTTCCGCGCCATCACCGCGCTCGTGTAGGCGTAGGCCTCCTCGAGGCCGAGCTCGAGCTGGCGGTAGAAGGCCTCCTTGCCGATCGCGATCGTCTTCGGCGACTTCGCGACGATGTGGCGCGCGAGATCGGCGACGGCGAGATCGAGCCGGTCGTCGGCGACGACGCGGTTGACGAGGCCCCAGGCGAGCGCGGTCGCGGCATCGATCGGCTCGCCGATCAGGAGCATCTCCATCATCGGCTTCCGCGGCAAATTGCGGGCGACGGCGACCATCGGCGTCGAGCAGAACAGCCCGATATTGACGCCCGGCGTCGCGAAGCGCGCGGTCTCGGCCGCGACCGCGAGATCGCAGGCCGCGACGAGCTGGCAGCCGGCGGCCATCGCGACGCCGTGGACGCGGGCGATCACCGGCTGCGGCAGGCGGGTCAGCGACAGCATCAGCCGGCTGCACCGGCGGAACAGCGCGTCATAGGTCTCGAGCCGCGTGTCGGCGCGCATCTCGCGGAGATCGTGGCCGGCGGAGAACGCGGGGCCGGCGCCCGCGATCACCACGACCTGCACCCGCGCATCGGTCGCGATCCGGTCGATCTCGTCCTGCATCGCCGCCATCAGCGCGACCGAGAGCGCATTGCGCGCCGCCGGACGGTTGAGCGTCAGCGTCGCGACGCCGCCGGTGTCGGTGCGGAGGAGAAGCGGCCCTTCCGCCGCCTCGGGGCGTGCCGCGGGCGCAGTCATGCTAATCTCCGTCGGATACCCGGGCACTCTGCCGTGCCGATCGGCGCCGTGCAAGGAACTCGCGCCCGGACCGTGAGAGAGGCGCACCATGTGGACCGACTCGCGCCTGGGCCGCCGGCTCGGGCTCCGCTTTCCGATCATCCAGGCGCCGATGGCGGGCGGCCACACGACGCCGGCGCTCGTCGCTGCGGTCTCGAACGCGGGCGGTCTCGGCTCGCTCGCCGCCGCCGCGCTCGAACCCGATGCGATCGAAATGGCCGTCGATGCGGTCCGGCGCGAGACCAACCGCGCGTTCGCGGTCAACCTCTTCGTCGGCGCCGACGTGGTACCGATCGAGGCCGCGATCGCGCGCCTTCACGCGGCGATCGCGCCCTATCATGCCGCGCTCGGGATCGATCCGCCATCGGTGCCGGCGCGCGTGGCGCCGGATTGGCGGGCGCAGTTCGCCGCCGTGATCGCGGCGCGCCCGGCCGTCCTCTCCTTCACCTTCGGCTGTCCCGAGCCAGCGCTGATCGCCGCGACGACGGTCGCCAAGGCCGAGGCGCTCGCCGCCGCCGGCTGCGATGCGGTCTCCGCCCAAGGCTCGGAGGCGGGCGCCCATCGCGGCACGTTCCTCGAGGCGCCCGGCGAGGCGCTGGTCGGGACCATCGCGCTCGTGCCGCAGATCGTCGATGCGCTGGGCGCGCTGCCGGTGATCGCCGCGGGCGGCATCGCCGACGGCCGCGGCATCGTCGCCGCGCGCGTTCTCGGCGCCGACGCGGTCCAGATCGGCACCGCGTTCATGCCGACGCCCGAGGCCGGGACGCCTCCGGTCTGGAAGGATGCGGTCGCCGGCGCGCGCGACGATACGACCCGCGTGACGCGGGCCTTTACCGGCCGCTATGCGCGCGCGATCGTGAACCGCTATCTCGCCGAGGTCGGGCCGATCGAGGAGGCGCTGCCGCCTTACCCGGTCACCAACGCGATCACCGGACCGCTTCGCGCCAAGGCGGCGGAAGCCGGGGCGCCTGAGTTCATGTCGCTCTGGGCCGGCCAGGCCGCGCCGCTCGCGCGGGTGATGCCGGCGGGCCGGCTGGTCGAGACCCTGGCCGCCGAGGCCGATGCGGTCGCGGCCCGGCTGGGCGAACGCGTCGCGTCCCCGTAATATTCGCGACACCCCGCGGAGGATCGCCATGGCCGTCACCGTCCGACCGCTCACGCCCGAGTTCGCCGCCGAGGTCTCCGGCATCGACGCCCGCCATTCCATTCCCGACGCCGACTTCGCCGTCCTCCGTGCCGCGTTCGAGGAGCACTCCGTCCTCGTGCTGCACGGCCAGAGGCTCAGCGACGACGAGCAGGTCGCGTTCTCCGAGCGCTTCGGTCCGCTCGAGGACTCGCTCGTCGGCACGCGCGGCGAGGGCAGCTATTTCGCCAAGCTCTCCAACATCGCCGACGACGGCGGGCTGGTCGATCCCGGCGCGCAGAAGATGCTGTTCAGCAAGGCGAACGAGTTCTGGCACACGGATTCCTCGTTCAAGCCGTGGCCGCCCTCGGCCTCGATCCTGATCGGGCGCGTGATCCCGCCCGAGGGCGGCGAGACCGAGTTCTGCTCGATGCGCGCGGCCCATGCGGCGCTGCCGGCGGCGATAAAGGCGCGGCTCGCCGGCCTCTGGGCCGAGCACGATCTGTCCCGCACGCGCGACATGGTGGCGCCGGGCGCGATGACGGCGGAGCAGCGCAAGGTCTATCCGCCGGTCCGCCACGCGGTGGTGCGCGCCAATCCGGTGAACGGACGGAAGACCCTCTATCTCGGCGCGCACGTGACGCGGATCGTCGGCATGGAGGAGCGCGAGAGCCGGGCGCTGATCGACGAGCTGATCGCGTTCGGCACCGGGGAGCGCTTTGTCTATCGCCACCACTGGACGCAGGACGACATGCTGATCTGGGACAATCGCTGCGTCCTCCACCGCGGCCGCCCGTGGGATCGCGCCCGCTACGCCCGCTCGATCCAGCGGACGACGGTCGCGGGCCTGGGCCCGACCGAGGCCGCGTGACCGCGGGCGGGCTCGTCGCATAGGAGGACGATCCGCGCCGAGCCCGCGTCAGCGCGGGGGCTTGCCATCAAAGCCCGAGCCGCCGGTACTCGATCACCGGGCAGCGGTCCATGATGACGGTGAGGCCGGCGGCGCGGGCGCGGGAAGCGGCCGCCTCGTCGACGACGTCGAGCTGCATCCAGACGATCCGCGCGCCCCTGGCGATCGCCGCGTCGACCGCGGCGCCGGCTTCGGCCGAGCGGCGGAAGATGTCGACCATGTCGATCGCCTCGGGCACCTCGGCGAGCCGGGCATAGACGCGCTCGCCGTGGATCGTCTCGCCGGCATAGCCGGGATTGACCGGGATCACCCGGTGGCCACGCTCCTGGAGAAAGCGCATCACGCCGTGGCTCGGCCTCGCCGGACGCTTGCTGGCGCCGACCATGGCGATGATCCGCGCCTTTTCCAGCGCAGCACGGATCTCGTCGTCGCTATAGGATTCCCGCATGTTGTCTTGCGGTACTATAATACCGCATCCCTAAATCATTCACGCGACGAGGCTTCACGGCGTTGACAGCCAAACGGATTCTGCGATAGTGCGCCGCCGCCCGGGGACCCGCCCGGGCGAGGCCCTTTCACACATAGCTGAGCCGCGAGCCACCGATGCCGATGAAGACATATTCCGCCAAGCCCGCAGAGGTGGAAAGCAAATGGTTCCTCGTCGATGCCGAGGGCCTCGTGCTGGGCCGGCTGGCGACGATCTGCGCCACCATCCTCCGGGGCAAGCACAAGCCGACCTTCACCCCGCATGTCGATTGCGGCGACACCATCGTCGTCGTCAACGCCGAGAAAGTCCATCTGACCGGCCGCAAGATGACCGACAAGATGTTCTACTGGCACACCGGCTATCCCGGCGGCATCAAGGAGCGCAGCGCCGGCAAGACGCTCGCCGGCAAGCACCCCGAGCGCGTGATCGAGAAGGCGGTGGAGCGCATGCTGCCCAAGGGCGTGCTCGGCCGCGCCCAGCTCAAGAAGCTCAAGGTCTATGGCGGCGCGGAGCACCCGCACGCCGCGCAGCAGCCGGTCGCCCTCGATATCGGCGCGCGCAACCGCAAGAACAGAAGGAGCATCTGACGTGGCCGAACAGGAACGCATGCGGTTCAGTGATCTCGGACGCGACCGCACCGCGCCGAACCAGCAGGCCGCCGATGCGCCGATCGCCGAACCGAAGCGCGACGCGCAGGGCCGCTCCTACGCGACCGGCAAGCGCAAGAACGCCGTCGCGCGCGTCTGGCTCAAGCCGGGCCGCGGCCGCATCACGGTCAACGAGCGCGCGCTCGACACCTATTTCGCGCGCCCGGTGCTCCGCATGATCATCAACCAGCCGTTCCAGACCGCCAACCGCGCCGACCAGTACGATGTGTGGTGCACGGTCTCGGGCGGCGGGCTCTCGGGCCAGGCCGGCGCCGTCCGCCACGGCATCGCGCGCGCGCTCACGTTCTACGAGCCGGGTCTCCGATCGATCCTCAAGCGCGCCGGCTTCCTCACCCGCGACGCCCGCGTGGTCGAGCGAAAGAAGTACGGCAAGCCCAAGGCGCGCCGCAGCTTCCAGTTCTCGAAGCGCTGATCGCACCGGACCGATTTTCGACGGGAAGGGGCTGCGGTCGGCGCAGCCCCTTTTTCTTTGGACGCGCGCGTGGACGCGAGAGAGCGATGAAGCACCTTCCCGGAGATGTCCGCCGCGCGAGGCGCCAAGTCCCTTTCTCGGCGCACCCCTTCGCCCCTATGCTCGAAGTCCCAGAGGGACGGCCATGACAACCAAGGCGAAAGCGAAGAAATCGACCAACACGATCCGGACCGGGATCCTCGGCGCGAGCGGCTATACCGGCGCCGAGCTGATCCGGCTCCTCCTCCATCATCCCTCGGTCGACATCCGCGTGATGACCGCCGACCGCTCGGCGGGCAAGCCGATCGATGCGGTGTTCCCGCATCTCGGCGGGCGCGGGCTTCCCAACCTCGTCAGCCTCGATGACGCGCGCTACGACGACATCGACCTCGTCTATTGCTGCCTGCCGCACGGCACGACGCAGGAGGTCGTCGCAAAGCTGCCGAAACATCTCAAGGTGATCGACCTCTCGGCCGATTTCCGCCTGTTCGATCTCGGCGACTACGAGACCTGGTACGGTCACGCCCACCGTGCGCCGGCATTGCAGGCGGGGGCGGTCTACGGCCTCACCGAGCTCGCGCGCGAGGCGGTGCGCCGCGCGCGTCTCGTTGCCAATCCCGGCTGCTACCCGACCTCGGCGCTCCTGCCGCTGGTGCCGCTCCTCGAGGCGGGCCAGGTCGACACCGACACGATCATCGTCGATTCGAAATCGGGCGTATCGGGCGCCGGCCGCGCGGCGAAGGAGGCGAGCCTCTTCGCCGAGGTCTCGGAAGGCATCCACGCCTATGGCGTCGCCTGGCACCGCCACATGCCCGAGATCGAGCAGGAGCTCGCGCGCGCCGCCGGCCGCAAGCTCACGATCAACTTCACGCCGCATCTGATGCCGATGAACCGCGGCATCCTGTCGACGATCTATGTGCGGACGGCGAAGGGTGCCGACGCGAACGCGCTCCGCAAGACGCTCGCCGCGCGCTTCGCCGACGAGGCCTTCGTCCGCGTCGTGCCCGAGGGTGTCGCGCCTGCGACGCGCCACGTGCGCGGCTCAAACCACTGCCTGATCGGCGTGTTCCAGGACCGGCTGCCGGGGCGCGCGATCATCGTCTCGGTGATCGACAACCTGGTGAAGGGCGCCTCGGGCCAGGCGATCCAGAACATGAACGTGGTCTATGGCCTGCCGGAGACGACCGGGCTCGAGCAGGAGGCGCTGTTCCCGTGATCGCCGGGCCGGTCTATCCCTACAAGAGCGTGTGGCCGACGATCGCCGCCGATGCGTTCGTCGCGCCGAACGCGGCGATCATCGGCGACGTCGTAATCGGGGCCGAGGCTACTATCTGGTTCGCCTGCACGCTCCGCGGCGACGAGGCGCCGATCCGGGTCGGCGCGCGCAGCAACATCCAGGACGGCACGGTCATCCATGTCCATTCGCGCAAGCAAGGCAGCTTCATCGGCGCCGACGTCACCGTCGGGCACATGGCGCTGATCCACGCCGCGACCATCGAGGACGGCGCCTTCGTCGGGATGGGCGCGATCGTCCTCGACGAGGCGGTGATCGAGACGCGCGCGATGCTCGCCGCCGGCGCGATGCTGACGCCGAAGAAGCGCGTGCGGTCGGGCGAGATGTGGGCGGGCAGCCCGGCGCGGTTCCTGCGGCGTCTCAGCGAGGAGGAGCTCGCGAGCTGGCCGCAGACGGTCGAGAACTATCGCGCCCGCGGCCAGATCTACCGCGCCGATCTCGGCGCCGACGCGGGGCGTCAGTCGCTGCGGACGGCGACGTAGGAGCCGGGCGCGTCCTCGATCACCGCGAGCTTGGGGTCACCCGGCGTGCGCGCCGCGACCTCGGTACCCGCGTGCCGCCCGACCCAGCGCCGCCAATCCGGCCACCACGAGCCCGCATGCTCGCTCGCCGTCGCGAGCCAATCCTTCGGATCGTCCGGCTTGGCGTCGTTGGTCCAGTAGCCGTATTTCTTCTGCGTCGGCGGGTTGATCACGCCGGCGATGTGACCCGATCCGGCGAGCACGAAGCGCACCGGGCCGGCATAGATGCGCACGGCCGCATAGGTCGACATCCACGGCGCGATGTGGTCCTCGCGGGGCGACAGCACATAGACCGGCGTCTTGATCGCGGTGAGATCGATGGGCGTGCCGTCGAGCGAGATGCCGCCCGGCTCGATCAGCTTGTTCTCGCGGTACATCTTGCGCAGATAGAAGCTGTGCATCGCCGCCGGCATGCGGGTCGAATCCGAGTTCCAGAAGAGGAGATCGAACGGGAACGGATCCTTGCCGAGGAGGTAGTTGTTGACGACGAACGACCAGATCAGGTCGTTGGCGCGCAGCATGTTGAACGTGGTCGCCATGTCGGCGCCGTCGAGATAGCCGGTCTTGCTCATCCGCTCGTCGAGGAAGGCGAGCTGCTCCTCGTCGATGAAGACCGAGAGCTCGCCCGCCTCGGCGAAGTCGATCATGCTCGCGAAGAATGTCGCGCTCGCGATCCGGTCGTCGCCCTTGGCCGCCATGTAGGCGAGCGTGGCGGCGAGGAGGGTGCCGCCGAGGCAGTAGCCGATGACGTTCGTCTTCTTCTCCCCGGTCGCCTTCTCGATCGCCCCGAGTGCGGCGAGCGGACCCTCGAGCATGTAGTCCGCGAAGGTCTTCGACGCGAGCCGCTCGTCGGGATTGGCCCACGAGATCACGAACACCGTGTGACCCTCGGCAACCGCCCAGCGGATGAACGAGTTCTCCGGGCGGAGGTCGAGGACGTAATACTTGTTGATCCAGGGCGGCATGATGAGGAGTGCGCGCTTGGCCACCTTCTCCGTCGTCGGCGCAAACTGAAGGAGCTGGATCAGGTCGTTCTGGAACACCACCTTGCCCGGCGAGACTGCGATGTTGACGCCGACCTTGAACGCGTCGCGCTCGGTCATCTTGATGTGGAGCCGGCCCTTGCCGCGCTCGAGATCGTCGAGGAGGTTGCCGAGACCCTTGACGAGGTTCTCCCCGCGCGTCTCGACGGTGGCGCGCAGCACCTCGGGATTGGTCATGACGAAATTGGTCGGCGCCATCGCGTCGACGAATTGGCGGGTGTAGAAATCGACCTTCTTCGCGGTCGCGTCGTCGAGGCCGTCGACCTTGCGCACGGTGTCGACGATCCAGCGCGAGGAAAGAAGATAGGACTGCTTGACGTAGTCGAAGACCGGGTTCTCGGACCACGCCGAATCGCGGAAGCGGCGGTCGCCGCGCTCGGGCTCGGCGACCGGCTCGGCCTCCTTGCCGAGGAGGCGGTTGGTCGTCGTCTGCCAGAGCGACATATATGCGCCCCACAGCTCCATCTGCGCCTTGGCGAGGCGCATCGGGTCGGCCATCATCTTGGCCATCAGGTCCATGAACGCGGTGCCGACGTTGAGCGGGTCGATCGGGCCGGTGTCGCCCTGGGCCTGGCGCTTGACGAACTCGGCGACCAGGCGCTGGCTCTGGGCCGCGATCTTGGCCATCGTCTCGGTGAGCTGGTCGGCGTCGGTGGGGCCGGAGCCGGGTTGATCGGCCATGGTGACTTCCCGTAAGATCGCGCGTCGTGCCGAGCGGCGGTTGCCGCGGCGGGGGTGGGTCGTCGTCATCGGCGGCGCGGCGCCCCGTGGCGAACCCGGAAAATAGTGGCCGACGCTGCATTGCACAATCCTTCAATTGCGCCGCAGAATCAGCGCCGCGCGCATCGAGCCGGGATCGAGCCGGGATTCGGTAGGGAACAGGACCGCATGGGCCGCGAGAAACGGGTGGCGGCGAGGGTGATCGGGGTCGGGCTCGTCGTCGGCCTCGCCGGCGGCTGCACGACGATGTCGGATGCGCTCGATCCCGGCCGCTGGTTCGAGGGCCGCGAGCGCCCGGCGGCGCAGCCGCGCGCCGTGTCGGAGCGCGTGCCGGGCGAGGACCGGCCGTTTCCCAATCTCTCGACCGTGCCGCCGCGGCCGCAGCCGACCTCGCCCGAGGCGCGGCGCCAGATCGCGCAGGGCCTGTCGGCCGATCGCGACAATGCGCGCTACTCGGAGGAAGTGATCCGCCGCCAGAGCGATGCCGGCGTGCCACCGCCGTCGCGGCCTATCGCGCGGTCCGAGCCGCCGAGCGTGGCATCGGCCGCGCTCGCGGCGCCCGCGCAACAGACCTCCGCGCCGCC
>Ga0194132_10006667_pt1 | contig 17756 bp, 15 predicted proteins | sample TA2KigOf80mmetaG_FD_148612 | JGI IMG/M metagenome (GOLD analysis project Ga0194132, IMG submission 148612) | Freshwater microbial communities from Lake Tanganyika, Tanzania - TA2015054 Kigoma Offshore 80m | ecosystem: Environmental > Aquatic > Freshwater > Lake | place: Tanzania: Lake...
TTGCCGCCCCCTGGACCCCCGCTAGCCTTTCTCTGTTCCGCGGGAAGAGAAGCGGCTTGTTTCGCACCGCCCGAAGACTCACACAAAACCGGGCTCAACGATTCCACTTGAACCCCGTACCAAGACACACCGTCTCGGGTCTGTTGTGTCACGTCCACCCTACAACGATGCAGCGCCATCATCAGAAGCTGGCAATACTCCTCGAATTCACGGGACGATAGGTGTTCGAGCATGGGACCAAGTCCGGAAAGAGTCGGCCTTTTCATTGTAGAGAGAATGAATACTGGCTATGGAGTCTCGACGTTAAACAACTTCCTCTCCCACGGCCCCACGCCATTCCCTTACGGGCCCTACAACGCAGCGAAATACCCGCCTGAATTATCTGAGCGCGAAGGATCACTTGAGTCCCAACCCAGTCCCTAATCCGAAGTAGAACCCACCGCACTGGCCGAACCGTTTGCCAAGCCCGACTACCACGGCGGCCCCTCGGTTTCCTCAATCGCCGGAATCTCTTGCTCCGGGACGGCCACGCGAATCGAACGGGCGACGCCTGGTTCCCTGGTTACCAGGCCGAGTTCTTCAAGCTTGACGACGATGCTGTGCGCGGCCGGCGGCGTCACGCGGAAGAACTTCACCATGTCCGTCTCGGCTGGGCCGTGGCGGTGGAGCTTGCGATAGAGGTGAATGAAGGCCAGGAACTGGCCTTGGCGGTGCGTGAATGTTGTCATGATTCGTTTCTCGCCTACTCCGACGGTTTTGGTTCTGACGACGGCCGATCCAACAGAACGCCACGTTGGATGGACCCGGTGCCGAACTGGGCGCGGATCGTGTCTATCGTCTGGTCCAGGGCGGCTTGTTGCGGATGCTGTTTCTGCTCGAACAGGTTGCCCTGCACTATCGGCTCGCGGGTCAGCTTCGTTGCGCCGACGCCCAGCAAGCGAACCGGCATCAGGTCGGTGGTCAGGGAGCGCTCGAACAATTCGGCGGCGGCCTTCCAGATGACGTTGGTCACGTTTGTAGGTTCGGCCAGGGTGGTGGATCGTGTGACGGTGCGGAAGTCCGACGAGCGGATCTTCAGGTCGGTGGTACGGGCCCAGATTTCTTCGTGGCGCAAGCGACTGGCCAGGTGATCAACAAGGTCAAGAAGCCAGACGCGAAGGATGCCGCGGTCGCCGATGTCCTGGGCGAACGTCGTTCCGGTGCTGACCGACTTGGCCTCGCGATCCGGAACCACCGTACGATCATCCTGGCCATTCGCAAGTTGCCAAATGTGCCGGCCCATTTCCCCGAAGCGGTCATTCAGCAGCTTTTCCGGCATCGTGGCAATCTGGCCGATGGTGCGAATGCCCATCTCGTGCAAGCGTTTCTCGCTCTTTTCTCCCACGCCCCAGATGCGGCTGACGGGCAACGGCGACAGGAATTCGACCACCTTCTCCGGCAGCAGAACGATGTAGCCGTCCGGTTTGCCAACATCGCTGGCCAGCTTTGCCAGGTACTTGTTCGGTGCGACGCCCACCGAGGCGATCAGTCCAGTTTCGGCACGGATGCGTTGCTTGATCTGGCGGGCAATCTGCGGCGCTGGGCCGAACAGCCCTTCGCAGCCTCGCACGTCCAAGAAGGCTTCGTCCAGGCTCAGCGGTTCAACAAGCGGCGTGAACGACAAGAAGATCGACCGGATCTGCCTGCTGATTTCGGCATAGTGGCTCATCCGGACCGGTAGGTAGATGCCTTGCGGACAAAGCCGCCGAGCCGTGGAGATGGGCATGGCGCTGTGGATGCCGAACTTGCGGGCCTCGTAGGAGGCGGCGCTGACGACACCCCGGCCCTTGACGCCGCCCACGATGACAGGCTTGCCGCGCAGTTCCGGACGATCGCGCTGCTCCACGGACGCGTAGAAGGCGTCCATATCCACGTGCAGGATCGTGGGGTCGGCGTTCATAGCGATGGAAATCCGAAGCGGGCTCGATTCTTCGTTTGGTCATTTGGTCATTCTATTCGACAAGGCCAGCCCAACGTGTTTCTGCCAGGCCCAATGACCTCCGTGACTACAACCGCAGATCTCGGCCGCCAGCCAAAGTTCGTCTTCGCACGATATAATCACTGAAGCAAAGCCATCGAAGTTCAGGTTGGGAGGTGTTGTCGATGAAACGAGAAACAAGGCAAGCACGCCGCAATGCCGTCACATACGCTCGCGTGTCGTCCAAGGAGCAGGAAAAGGAAGGCTTCTCAATTCCCGCCCAGCAGAAGCTGCTTGGCGGATACGCGGCGAAGGAAGGCTTCGAGGTCGTTCGTGAATTTGTGGACGTGGAAACGGCCAAACAGGCGGGCCGCTCGCAGTTCAACGCGATGCTCGAATACTTGCAAGAGAACCCGGAAGCCCGCGTCATCCTGGTTGAGAAGACGGACCGCCTCTATCGGAATTTTCGTGACTACGTGACGATTGATGAACTCGATGCGGAAATCCACCTCGTCAAGGAAGGCGAAGTATTGAGTCGCGACAGCCGGTCGCACCAGAAGTTCATCCACGGGATCAAGGTTTTGATGGCCAAGAACTACATCGACAACCTGTCCGAGGAAACCAAGAAGGGAATGAACGAGAAGGCAGCCCAGGGCGGGTATCCGCACCGTGCGCCTGTCGGCTACCGCAACGACACCACGAACCACACCATTGTCGTGGAACCGGAAGAGGCTGATTACATCCGCCGCATGTTTGAGTGGTATGCGACCGGCGCCTACTCGTTGCAAGACATTCGGCAGCGCTGCATTGAGACTGGCTTTCGTGGCGGCTGGGGCTCACGGCCAATCTCGAAAAGCAAGGTCGAGTTGATTCTCAAGAACCCGTTCTACGCAGGGCAGTTTCGCTGGCACGGCAAGCTCATCGCTGGCAAGCATGAACCAATCATCACGAGGGATCTCTTCGACCGGGTGCAGGAAGTATTCGTGGCTCGGGAACGCAAGAAGGGCAAACAGCGGAAGAACGACTTTGCTTTCAGTGGCCTGATGAACTGCGGCAACTGTGGTTGCGCGGTCACCGCTGAAATTCAAAAAGGCAGGTACGTCTACTATCACTGCACGAACTACCACGGTGGCTGTAACGAAGGGTTTTATCGCGAGGAAGTCCTCGATGCACAGTTTGCTGACGTTGTTCGGCGGATCAGGCTCGACGGAACGACAGCCGAATGGATCAAGGAAGCCCTTCGTGAGTCCCTAGCGGAAGAGACCGAGTTCTATCAGCAGTCCATTGCTCGGCTGACGGCGCAACTGGAACAGGTCAAACGGCGCTTGAATCAGGCGTACATGGACAAGCTCGATGGCAAGATCACCGAGGAGTTCTGGACTGAGAAATCTGGCGAATGGCAGGTGGAACAGGCACGCTTGATCTCAGAACTGGCCCGGCACCAGGATGCCGATGGTCGCTACCTCGACACCGGCATCCAAGTTCTCGAACTCGCGGAATGTGCGTACGAGCTGTATTTGCGTCAGCCACCGGCCGAGAAGCGTCAAATGCTGAATTTGCTGCTATCGAACTGCACTTTCAGCGGCGGCGCAATCACGCCCACCTATCGTCAACCCTTTGACATTCTTGCGGTTATGGCCGAACGTGCCAAGAAAAACAAACCGGCTGCCCGCACGGGACAGCCGGTTTTGCAGGAATGGGGTGGGTGACCGGACTTGAACCGGCGACATCCTGATCCACAGTCAGGTGCTCTAACCAGCTGAGCTACACCCACCACGTGCCTGTTTGCACGCATGCCGAAAAAAGCACTCATTGATCTTAACCGCGCCCGCGAAAATGGCAAGATTGATCGCCGCCACGCAGCCGCCGCGTGCGCTGCGCGCAGGCTGCGCGTTACTCCACCGTCTCCAGCCGTGCCTTGCCGTCGCGGATGATTCGCCGCACCAGCCGTGTCGCGTCGCGGGTGACGCCGCGGCCTTCTGCGGCCACGCGGGCCTCGCAGGTGATGCGCAGCACATCGGGCGGCACGCGCTGGTTGCGAACCGCGATGCGAACCTCGGCATGCTCCAAGATGGCCGCGGTCTCGCCGGAGTAGGTCGGGTCCGCCAGCAGCCTGCTGGTCGCTAGCTCGATGCCGGCGCGGGCCAGCCAGTCGGCTTCAACAAGATGCTCGCGCTGCACGAGATACTGGCGATGGGCCAGGTTCTGCCGGGCGATGGTGACCATGAGGAACGAGATGAATGCGAGCGTGACGACGACCGCAACGATGGCGAAGCCGTGGCGCGGCGCTTGCCGGGTGAGCATAGTCATCGGCGGTTCCCTCCCAGGGCGGCACGAATGTGCAGCGGCCGCCGGCCGGGCGACGGTTTCTCGGGATGCAGCGAGATCTCCGCCATGCTGCTATCATTTGTTGACGATGCTATCTCTACGTGAAATCCCTCTGGAACCGGCAGCGCCTGGTACGTGACTTCACCGGCGCGCTTGTGGATGCGATTCAGCTGCCCGCCTGTCCAGCGGTAGATCACGGCCTCCCCCCTGCCCTGCTCGAGGATCAGGCATTCAGGCCCGGCGCTGAAGCGATCGAGATTGCCGGCCGTGCGCTCGGCCGCATGGACGTCGGCACGAAACTGGTCGGCCAGGGTGGCGATGGCGACGGAGCGCTGAAAAGCCGTCGCTTCCGCTTGCTCGATGCGCACCGAACTCACGATCAGGCTTGTGATGATGGTGAACAGCAACGCCATCACCACCAGCACCGCCGCGACTTCGAGCAGCGTGAAACCCGGACGCGCTTGACCCTGGCGCGCTCGGCCCTGGAAGTGCCGGCGCCCGGCGCCCCTCTCCGCCGGTTCTACGCAGGAGATGGAGCAAGGACTTGCCAACGGACTTCGGCGTGGCAACTCGGTCACGGCGAGCCTCCCTTGATGGCGAGGGTGGATGGACCGATGAGCGTGGTCAGTCGCACCGATTCCGGCACGAGGCGATCGACCTTCCAGTGCACTTCGGCCGTTACCTTGCGGCACGGTCGAAATGCTGGAACGTCCTCGACACGGACGACGAGCCTGCCGTCGGACAGAGATTCCGCGACGCTGTCGGGCAACTGCTGCGCTGCCGCCCAGTCGGCCGTAAGACCGGCGAACGGCAGAGCCGACGCCGTTTCCAGGGCATTGGCTGCCAGTTCCAGCGCCAGCTGCCGCGAAGCATTACGTCCGCGCTCGCGGAAGCTCCAGAAGCTGGTCTGGGCCACGACCACCATGGCCGTACCGAGCACGGCGATGGCGACGATAAGCTCCAGCATGGTGAAGCCCGGACGCCGGCCAGAGTGCCTTGAAAGGTTCATGTCTCCGTCCTTGTCATCATTTCAATCAATGGCAAGAAATAACCGACCACGAACAGACCGACCAGCAGGCCCGCTGCCATGACGAGCAGCGGAAAGGCGATCATCGTCAAACGCTGTACCAGCCGTACCAGCCGGCGATTGAGGCTCTCGCCCAGCGCTCCGAGCGCCCAGGGCAAGTTGCCGGCACGTTGCGCCGCCTGGACTAGCGGCAGCATGTTGCCCGGCAGCAATTCTCGTCGCTGCAAGGTCTCAGGCAGCGGCGCGCCTTGCTCCACGTCATGCAGCGTTTGCGACAGACGCCGGCGCACCACCGGGCGACACGAGCCGAGGCTGGTCAAGACGCGCAGCCCGTCGGGCACGGTCTGCCCGGCACCGAGGAGCAAACCCAGCATCTGCAACACGCGCCCTTGACTGTCCATGCGATAGAAGCGCCTGACGATCGGGCAATGCCAGCAGCACGCCGAACTGCCGAGCAGCGCCGTGACCACCACCAGCAGGCCGAGCCACAGATAGACGGGCACGAACCGGTAGCGGCGACAATGCTCGATGAGCTGCTCGGTCAGCCAGGGCAGCTCCATCTGAAAGTCCGCGAAGATTTTCTCGAACTTGGGCGTGACGAAGATCATCAGGAACGTGGCGATGATCGACATCATGGTGAGCAGGAACAGCGGATAGATCCAGCGCGGCATTGCGTCGAGCCAGACGGTGATGACACGCCAGCGTGGAACCGTCTGCAAGCACTGCGGCAATCGGCCGGAGGCCTCGCCGACGGCCGCCGCCAGGATCGTTTCCCGCGATGCCACGCCCGGAGTCATCTCCAGCGCCGCGTACAGCGGCGCCCCTTGCCTCAGCAGCATGACGACGTTGCCGACCTTGCGATCGAAGGAATGCTCCCGATGCCAGGAGAAGTAATAGATTGGGTTGACGATGAGCGCGATCCAGAAGTTGTGCCAGCGATCGCGCGGCCGGTCCTTCAGGTAGACCAGCAGCGACCTGTCCAGTGGCGCGCCGCCGGCAACCGCCGTCGTCAAGAAGGCCAGAAACTCTTCCTGACGGATATGGCGATAGTGAAAGAATGCCAGCACGATCCAGAGACCCGCAGCCAGGATGCAGATGTCAACGAATCCCGGCCCGATGCCGCCGAAGAGCAGCAGGGCGAAGACGATCCCCCAGAATATCAAGATCCGCTTCATTCGTGCCGTTCCGGGAGATGCGGTCGGTCACAGCGACAAGCCGCCGCTGAGTCCCTCGATCAGCTTGAACATCGGCAGCGCAACGGCGAAGACGAACACCGTCACCAGCAGACCGGCCGTCATGATCACGACGAACGGCGGCACCACGTTGCGCAGCATGACGGCACGCATCTCGACGCGGTGGCGAAACATCTGGGCCGCCTGGTGCAGCGACGCTCCCAGGCTGCCGCGTTGCTCGCCCAGGCCGATCAGCCAGGCCACCAGGTCCGGGACCAGGGCGCGCGCACGGGCGGTCTGGCCAAGCGTGACGCCGCCGCCGAGATCGGCTACTGCCTGGCCGGCCGCGTCGCGCAGCAACGGATCGCCGACGGCCTGGCTCGCCAGCCGCAGTGCCTCCGGCAATGGCACCTGGTGATCCACCAGAATCCCGAGCAGATCGGTGAACGCCGCTAGCCGGGCCGAGCGCAGCAGCGTGCCGACGATCGGCAGGGAATAGACGAATCGCGCCAGCGCCATCTGGCCCTTGTGGCTGCTCTTCGCCACGACAATGACGATCCCGAGCACGAGGCCCAGCGCCCCGGCCGGGATGATGATGAGTTCGACGGGGTGCCGGGCGATCCAGAAGACAACCTCCGTCATGGCCGGCAGGCGAATCTTGAAGTCCTCGAAAATCTGCTCGAACTGCGGCATGATGAAAAAGAAGATGAATCCGACAAGCGCCAGCGACAGCACCATGACCATGGCGGGGTAGACAAGCGCGCCGAGCATGGTCGATCGCAGATCCGCCAGCGTGCGGGCGTACAGCGTCAGCGTGGCGAGCACATCCTGCAGCCGGCCGCTGCGCACGCCCGCCAGAAGCAGTCCGGAATAGTACGGCGGCACGCGGCCGCCTTGCCGCTCGATGGCCTCGGGCAGCGTCAGCCCGGATCTGAGCCCGTCGGCGATGCCGGCGGTGACCAGCTGCAAGCGGCCGCGGCCCAGGTCCCGCGCCAGCGCCGCCAGACCCTGGTCGAGCGGCAAGCCGGCCCGCGCCATGCCGGCGATCTCCTCGTTCAGTGTGATGAGTTCCTCGGCAGATAGCCGGGCGAACGGCGCTGCTTTCTCGGGGCTCTTGGGGTCATCGGCGTGGGGCATGCGCGATCATCCTTTCGGTCCCAGGACACGCTCGATCTCCTCATGCGACGTCAGCCCGTCGCGTGCCGCCTGTTCCGCCATGTCCCGGAGAGTCGGCTCGCCGAGTTTGCTCGCCGTCGCTTCAAGAGTGGCCGTATCAGAGTGGGCCAGGATGGCCTCGCGCAAAGGCGGCTCCAGCGTGAGCAACTCGCCGAGCAGCATGCGGCCCTGATAGCCGGTCCCTGCGCACTGGCTGCAACCCGCTTGCCGGCATGCGGGACACAAGCGGCGGACCAGGCGCTGGTTGAGGATGCCGCGCAGTCCGCTGGTGAGCAGATACGTCTCGACGCCCATCGCCAGTAGCCGGCCGATGACGCCGCAGGCCGAGCCGGCGTGCAGAGTGCTGAACACCAGATGGCCGGTCAGCGCTGCCTCGATGGCGATGCCGGCCGTCTCGCGGTCGCGCACTTCCCCGATCATGATGACCTCCGGGTCCTGCCGCAAGAGGCTGCGCAAGCCGCGGGCGAAGTCAAACTCCGTGCCGCTGCGTGCGTGTGACTGGCTCGCCCCTTCGATGACCTGCTCGACGGGGTCCTCGATGGTGACGATGTGCCGGCCGCCTTTGCCGATGAGGTGACGAAGGCAGGCATAAATAGTCGTTGTCTTGCCGCTGCCGCTGGGGCCAGTGAGCAGGATGGCGCCGGAGCGCTGCTTGAGCATTTCCTTCAGTGGCGCAAGGACCGCTGGCGCCAGGCCGAGTTGATCGAGATCCAGCGTCCGCGGCGCCGGATCGAAGATGCGCACTGCCGCCTTCTCGCCGTGAATCGTCGGAAACGTGCTGACACGCATCTCGACGCCAAACGACTTGATGGCATCTACGAGCCGGCCTTCCTGTGGCACGTCCAGTCGATAAGTCAGCAGTTCGGCGAGCACCTTGAGCCGGGCGACGATATTGGCGGCGATCTCGCGATTGAGGGTGGCAACCGTGTGCAGCACGCCGTCCAGCCGAAAGCGGATTTCGAGGGCGCGGTGCGTCGGCTCGAAGTGCACGTCGCTCGCCGACTTCTTGACCGCTTCCACCAAGACGAGATTCACGACCTGACCCACGCGCTCGGGACCGATGCGTTCCGGGCCGGCAAGCTGCTGTTGAAGATCCATCGCGGGGGGCATGGGTCGCGCCTGCTCTCGAAAATGTCCGCAGCAGAAGGGACAACGCAGATATGGTAGGGAGGAAGTGCTGGCACGCCACCCCGCCCTTCGCTGAATCGCAGAGAGCCACGCGCGAACGACAGTGGATTGCGCCCAGGACGGCGCCGCCTCGTGAAAAGTCAATTTCTTCTGGAAATGCGCGGCGATTGCGCTTACCTTGGCGGATGGGACCGCTTGGCGAGCGGCTAACGCCACGGCGTGGTAGCGTCATCACCAACACTTCTTCTCGATCTAATGGAGACAGCCATGAGCAGGTTTTCGGGGCAACGTCGTGCCGGTTTGTCGCGCGTCGATGTCGTGGTAGCGCTGGCGCTCGTCGCTGTAGGTGCCAGTCTACTTCTGCCGGCGGTGTATGCCGTGCAACAGCGCAATGCGGCCAAGCAAATGGTGAACAATCTGAAGCAGGTCACGCTGTCGATTCATAGCTTCGAGGGTGCATATAAGAAGCTACCGCCGGCCTACGAGACCGTGGGACCCGGAAAATTCGCCGTGCATGCTAGCTTGCATATACATGTTTTGCCTTACATCGAGCAGACCCCTCTTCACATGAGATACGTGCAGGCGACGATGAACGGCATGAAAGTCGCGCCGGTCGTCGTGCCACCTTTCCTTTCCAGTATGGACCCAAGCTTGAAGAACGCGATGACCGAGGGGATTCAGAACTGCGCGGCCAACTTGCGCGTGTTTGCCGACGCTGGCGTGAAGACTGCATACGACAAGGACATGCCGGCGCTGCGCAACTCCGAGCCGGGAACAGAAAGCATCGCGCGCACCTTTCTCGACGGCACGTCCAACACCATCGTCTTTGCCACCAAGTACGCCTACTGCGGCGAAGGCGGCAGCCGCTACGAATCGCGGCCCAATACCAGGACGGCGGCCTTCTTCGGTCGGAACGCTGCCAAGAAGAAAGCCCATGTCCGCGACAAGGAGGCTGCGTTCCAGCTCATGCCCAATGAAAAGGACTGCCTGTGCACGCCATTGATGGCCCAGAGTTTCCTAAGGGAAGCGATCTTCGTTGCCACCGGCGACGGCGTCGTACGCTCAATCAAATCCAACATTTCCCCAGAATCGTGGAACAGGGCGATGCAACCGAACGATGGGAAGAAACTCGGGAAAGATTGGAGAGCTTCGATTGACCCACCGGTGAGGTGAACAGCCTAAACCGCGCCGCAACTTGAATGTCATTTTTTCTGGAAATGCGTGGCGATTTCGCTTACCCTGGCGGATACGTTCGCCCGGGAGCAGCTACATATGACCAAGGGAAAGATCATTCCAGTACTCAGCGGCGTTTTCCTGACGTTGCTGGCGTCGCCGCCCGTCGGGCGTTGCGACGAGTCGTACGGCGCCCAAAAGCCAGCACACTGGGCGTTTCAACCAGCGCGCCAGCCGGCCATTCCTAGAGTGCGCGGCATCGACCGCCTGAGCAGTCCTGTCGATGCCTTTTTCCTGAATCGTCTCGAAGCGAAAGGACTCAGCTTCTCGCCCGAGGCCGACCGCGTTACCTTGCTGCGGCGAGCACATCTTGACCTGTGGGGTCTGCCGCCGACGCCTGAGGCGGTGGATGCTTTTCTGGCGGACAAGCGACCGGATGCCTTCGAACGGGTTGTCGATCGGCTGCTGGCCTCGCCGCACTTCGGCGAGCGCTGGGCACGGCATTGGCTGGATGTTGTCGGCTACGCGGATACGGTCGGCTTCGATATCGATGCCATGCTCATCATCCAGAGCGAGGGCAAGTGGCGCTATCGCGACTACGTCATTGCCGCCTTCAACCAGGACATGCCTTACGACCGGTTCGTCCGCGAGCAGATCGCCGGCGACGAGATGGTCGACTGGCGACGGGCCCGGACCTTCACGCCGGAGATCCGCGACAAGCTCATCGCCACGGGTTATCTGCGCAACGCCCGCGACGAGAGCCACGAGCCGGAAAGCAACATTCCGCTCATCTTCTACGGCGTCCTGCACAATACGCTCGACATCGTCGGTAACAGTCTTCTGGGACTCACGCTGCAATGCGCCCGCTGTCACGACCACAAGTTCGATCCCATCAGCCAGAGGGAGTACTATCAGTTGATGGCGTTTCTCACGCCTGCCTACAATCCCAAGGACTGGCGGCCTGTCTATCCCTGGAAGCCGGAAATCAAGGATCGCGGCCTGCCGGATGTGTCGCCCGCGGAACAAGCCGAGATCAAGCGGCACAATCAGGGAATCGATCGGCAAATCGCCGTGACCGCGAAAATGCTGGCCGATCTGCGCCGGCCGCATGAAGTGCGGCTGCGGGAAGCGAAATTCGCCACCCTTCCTGAAGCGATTCGCGCGGATACCAAGATTGCCATCGAGACGCCGGTGGCCCAGCGCAGCGAGGTCCAGAAGTATCTCGCCGGCAAGTTCGAGTCAGCATTGAAGGTGACGCCGGCAGAGATGGCCACGGCCATGTCAGCGGCAGATCGGGCAGCGGCCGAGCGACTGGAAAACGAGCTGGCACGATTACCACGGCAGCGCCGTACCTGGGGCAAGATTCAGGCGCTCTACGATGTTGGGGCGCCGCCGACAACGCATTTCTTGAAGCGTGGCAATCCCGAGACGCCGCGCGGCGAAGTGCAGCCGGGATTCATCAATGTCCTCATGGAGCCCGATAGATCCGTGACGATTCCAGCCAGTGCGCCGCCGGGTACCAGCGGACGACGCCTGGCCCTGGCGCATTGGCTCACCCAGCCGAACGGGCGTGCTTCGGCCTTGATGGCGCGTGTCATGGTCAATCGACTTTGGCAGCATCTTTTCGGCGAAGGGCTTGTTCCCAGTCCCGAGAACTTCGGGCTGAGCGGCGAGGCGCCCACGCATCCCGAGCTACTCGAATGGCTGGCAAGCAATTTCGCCCAGCGAGGCTGGCGCATCAAGCCCATGATCAAGCTGCTCATGACCTCAACCGCTTACCGCCAGGCTTCGCACACCTCGCATGACTCCAGGGCAGCCAGGATCGACCCGGCCAACAAGCTGCTCTGGAAGATGCGCTTGCGACGTCTGGAAGCGGAAGCTATTCGCGACGGGATACTGGCCGTCAGCGGCCGATTGAACACGGCCATTGGTGGGCCGGCCGTGCCTATCAAGTCGCAGCTCGATGGCATGGTGGTCATCGATGACAAGACCCTGTCGGCGCCGGCTGCCGGCAACCGCCGCAGTGTCTACCTGGTGTTGCGCCGCGCCTACAACCTGTCGTTGCTCAGTGTCTTCGATCAGCCGCTCGTGGCCGTCAACTGCGCGCGCCGGGATTCTTCCGCGGTGGCACTGCAATCGCTGACGATGATGAACGATGCGTTTGTCGCGGAACAGGCGAACTATCTGGCCCAGCGCGTCGTCCAGCTCGCCGACGGCTCGGGCACGAAGTTAGTGCCGATGGCTTTTCGATTGGTCCTGGCACGCACCCCCACTGCAAGCGAGGAGGCGATTGGCACCGAACTGCTCGAACGCCAGACGCGCCTGTTCGCCGCGGGCAAGCATTCGCGACCCGACTCGACGCAGAAGGCACTCGCGCAGCTGTGCCATGTATTACTGAATACCAGCGAGTTCCTGTATGTGGAATGAGGTGCGGAGATGACCGGCTTCTCTCGTCGCGCGTTCTTGCAGTCCCACCTGGGCTTCGGCACGCTGGCCGCGGCTTATCTGCTGCACGCCGATGGCCTGCTGGGCCCAGCCCGAGCCGCGCCGGGCGGCATGGACATGCGTCCGCGCGGCGGCCATTTTCCGTCGCAGGCCACCTCGGTGATCTTTCTCATGCAATCGGGCGGTCCCAGCCAGGTGGACCTGTTCGATCCAAAGCCCGAGTTGCAACGTCGCGACGGTCAGCGCCATCCGGGTGAGGTCGAGAGCTTTCAGCCGGGCAGCCACGACAATCGCTTGATGGCCTGTGCCCATCGTTTTCGACGGCATGGCCAGTCCGGCATGGACTTCAGCGAGTTGTTGCCGCACATGGGCGAGATCGCCGACGAGTGGTGCATGGTTCGCTCGATGTTCAGCGACAACAACAACCATCCGCAGGCGATGCGCTGCGTCAACACCGGCAAGATCTTCGCCGGCCGGCCCACGCTCGGCGCCTGGGTCAGCTACGCGCTGGGAACCGAGAAGCAGAATCTGCCCGCTTTCGTGGTGCTGCGCGATCCGGACGGCTACTCCAGTGGCGGCGCCACGCAGTGGGAGAATGGCTGGCTGCCTGCACAGTTTCGCGGCACCGAAGTCCAGTCGCGCGGCGCCGCCATCCTCAACCTGCGGCCTCACTCTCCCTTGCCGGACGGCGTCCAGCGCGCCAACCTGGAGGCGCTTGCCAGGCTCAACGAGGAGCGCCGCCGGCTTTACCCGAGCGAGTCCGATCTGGATGCCAGACTTCGCAACTACGAGCTGGCGGCACGCATGCAACTCAACGCCGAGCAACTCCTTGACCTCTCGCGCGAGCCGGCGAGCATCCGTCGCCTGTACGGCGTTGACAATCCGGTGACGGCCAACTTCGGCACGCGCTGCTTGATGGCGCGACGGCTGGTCGAGTCCGGTGTGCGCTTCGTTCAGGTGATGGTACCCGTCAGCGGCGGCGGCTGGGACCATCACAGCGACATCCGCCAGGGCCTGGCCCGCGTCTGCCCGCAAGTGGACCGCCCTTCGGCCGCGCTCGTCAAGGATCTGAAAGCGCGCGGCCTGCTGGACCGCACCATCATCCTGTGGACCGGGGAATTCGGCCGCCTGCCCATCACGCAGGGCGGCACCGGCCGCGACCACAACCGCCACGCCTTCACGCTGCTGCTGGCCGGCGGCGGCTTCAAGCCCGGACACATCCACGGCGCCACCGACGAGTTTGGCTATCAAGCCGTCGAGCGCCGTGTCAGTTGCCCGAGCCTGCTGGCAACGCTATTGCATCAGCTGGGCCTGGACCACGAGCGGCTCGGCTATCGACACAACGGTCGCGAAGAAACGCTCACGGATGCGCCCGTCACCGGCGCACGCGTCGTCCGAGATTTGCTCGCCTGAGGGAAGGTGCAGATTCTTGTCGGTTCCATGATCGTCGCTAGTCGCTTTCGGTTCTTGCGAATTCGATCCGTGATAGCCGCGCCTTTCGAGTGGTTGCGTGACGCGCGATTCCGCCATGACTTGAATGTCGTTAAAGCAAGAAGTCCTGGCGAAAACGAAGGCCGTGAGCCCGGCTGCTGTTTGCTGAGTTTGCGCTGGCCAGGTCGTCGCAGCGTTTCCGGTAGCACGGAAGCCGCCTTCTGACGGCGCTGGTGCTGATGCATATAGGTAGCGCAGCGACGCCAGATCGTGCGGACTCAGGCGGCGATGCGGTCGGCCGGCAATTCCCCACGGCAGCATGACTGATTTACCGTCGCCGTTGATACCGGCATAGCTCCGGGTGTCGTGCTCCAGGCCGACGGCATGAGCCAACTCGTGGGTCACGATGGTCTGATAGTCATATTGCGTGCGGCCAATGCCCGCCGGACGGGCGCCGGTATACCAGTTCCAGCCGGTGATCATGGTCACCTTGACCTGATAGGCCGCTCCGAACTGCGCGCCGACAAAGCGATGAAACACCTTGCCGTCTGTTCCTTTCAGGCCGGTGTCAAAGGTGTGATAATCCGCGAGACCGAGAACGCCCTCGGCCACGCCGCCGATGCGGCTCGTGCCGCTGTTCTGCACGCGAATGTGGGCGTCAGCCGCGCTAGGCACCTCGACGAGGCGCAGGCCGTTGACACCGTCCCAGGTGCGGTTGATCTGGGCCATGGCCGACCGGATGGCTGCTTTTTGTGCCAGTGTCAGTCTGTTGCCGCCGGTCCGCGAATTCAAGAAGACATTGACGGTCGTCGGCATGCCCGGCTCCGACCAGCTCACGCGCTGCACGCCGTCGGCGTGGCCGGTGGGATCGACCATGTTCGCTGCAAAATGGTGCTGCAGACCGCCAGCCGGGACCTCGCGCGACTCCAGTCGCTCAACTTCGAGCTGAATTCGTCTGCCGTGCTGCCGTCGCGAACTAGCCTGACTCATCTGCCTTTCCTCATGGAGCGTCTGCGTATTTGCACTCGTTGTGCCAATCCCGCGATGCTGCATGAATGTCCTGTCTGCACATTCCGTACTGGAATTGGAAGTGTCGACAGATGCTGGCTTTGCGTGCCGCCATCGAATCAGTGAAGGCGCCGGCCAGTTGCTTGTCGCGAACGGCGGCGGAGCATGATTTCTCAGAGTGAGACGAGATGGTGAGATTCTTCTCAAAATGAGACGGTTCCATTTGCAATCAACACGGCGCGACCTATAGTTCTGGCGGGTGCCGTCGCTCCCGCAGAATGTTGGCGGATTCGTTCGTCGAGGGAGACTGCCGTGACCGGTCCACCACTACCACTGATAGTCGTCGCCGACGATGAGCCATGCATTTACGATTTCCTGTGCGTCTGTCTGGCCGAGTGGGGCTACCGAACGGCCTGGGCGCAGGACAAGTCGCGGCTACTTGAACTGCTGGATATCGAACGCCCTTGCTTGCTCTTGCTCGATCTTTGCTTTGGCACGGTCAGCGGCGTCAAGCTGCTCGATGAGTTGCGAGTAAAGCATCCGGATCTGGTCATCGTGATGCTGACTGGGCGGGGATCAATCGACACAGCCGTGAACGCGATCAGGCGCGGCGTTTACGATTTTCTCACCAAGCCGCTCAACTTGCAGCGTCTACGGGTCATCCTCGAACACGTCGCCCGCAAGGAGGCACTGGACGACAGGTTGCGCTCCCTCGAAAAGCTGGCCGGTGTCCAGGGCCCGGCCCACGACATCTGGGGTGATAGCGCTGCCATCGAGCGGGTACGTCACGAGATTGCCTGCATCGCGCCAAGCGATGCCACGGTGCTGATTCTGGGAGAGAGCGGCACCGGCAAGGAACTGGTTGCCCGGGCGCTGCACGAACTCAGCACACGGCGCGAGGGGGTATTCGTCCCCGTCAACACAACCGCGCTGCCGCACGAACTGGCGGAGAGCACGCTCTTCGGGCACGAGAAAGGAGCCTTCACCGGCGCCGATCATGCTCGTGAGGGTTGCTGTGAGTTGGCCAATGGTGGTACGCTATTCCTGGATGAAATCGGCGAGATGGACCCGCGCTGCCAGGCAAAGCTATTGCGTTTTTTGCAAGAGCGCAGCTTTCAGCGTGTCGGTAGCAACAAGACGTGCAAGGTGGATGTGCGTCTCGTGGCCGCAACCAATCGCGATCTGCGACAAGCCATGCTCCAGGGGCAATTCCGCGAGGATCTGTTCTATCGGCTGAATGTCGTCCCCATCATCGTGCCGCCGCTGCGCGAGCGGCGCGACGATGTACCGCTGCTGGCCACGCGCTTTCTGCAGCGTGCCGCTTTGCGACAACACAAGAAGGTGACAGGTTTCAGTGCCGACGCCATGTCGTTGCTGACGAGGCACGATTGGCCCGGAAACGTTCGCCAGCTGGAGCATCTGATCGAACGTCTGGTAATCTTGACCAGAAGCGAGGAGATCCAGGCCTCGGACATTCCCGCCGAGATCGCGGGCACGCTCGCGACCGGCCCGTCCGCAAGCACTCGCGAAAAAGGTGCGGCGCGCATCGATGACCTGGAACGCCAAGCCATCGCCGACGCCCTGAGGCAGAGTCAAGGTCACGTCGGTCAAGCGGCCCGCTTGCTCGGTCTTGGCCGGGCTACTGTCTACCGCAAGATTCGACAGTATAGCCTGGCCGTCAAGGAACCCGTGCCGACGAACTGAGGCGAATAGGCAAGGCGACCGAATGACCTGACGCGGACGCCTCCAGGCTCATGTCATGAGGTTGCGCGCTACTCCCCGAGGCGCGGCGCAGTGGTCGCTGTGATCTCCAGGTGCGAGATGCCGGTCGCCGCTCGAGCGTCTTGACGTCCTGGCTGGCTGCGCGACCGGCGCTGAGCATGTTAGTTGTCCCCTCATCCTTCGTGTCCGGGCCGTGCGTGAAACTCAGGTTGCAGTAAAGGCCACTATCGCGGTATGTCAGCGAAGTGCGGGCGGCTCTCGTCTTTCCCTCGGCGCACGCGTGGTTTCCCCAACCAAATACGGCGATGACTCCGGTGAGGCGTATTGAGCTCGACACTTCACGACCTCCTGCTTGGCTGCGGGCATTCTGCCATTGCAGAAGCTAACGGAAGCTTTGTGCTCGGCCCTGGCCGATCCACAAGCCTCGATGATACGAATAGCACAATCTTTCTTATGGGAGTCGTGTTGGAATTGTGAAAAACAAGTGGACTACAGCGGGGCGAACGGTCTTCGGAAACATAAAACACGCCGCGCGAGACATTTCGTTGTACGGCCCGAGCCTCCGGGCCGAAACGGGACCATTGAACTTCGCGCGGGCGACCTCGACTCCGTGAATTCCATGCGAGATAGGCTAAGAACGCGAGAAGCAGTTAATTCATGTCGTCATCAGTCTTGATCGAAATACCCGCACGGCTTCATGAATTGAACGATGACCTTGTTTTCCTTGGTCGAAGTGAAATCGCGCGGCCGTTCGGGGAAATCCATCCCTTTTTCGTATTTCTGGTCGATCGGCCAAAGGTCCTTGCCGGCGATGATGAGTTGGCCGTCCTCGAATTTGAAGATGCACGCCCTGACGCGGACAATGGGCTTGTTGTTCTTGTCGAGTGTGGGCTCACCAACCATATCGATGCGCATCGGCTGCGTCGAGGCATCGATTCGAACCGGCCCCGAGATTCCCACCGAGAGTTCGCCACGCCGGCCCCAGCTTGTGGAGCGTTTCAAGGAGAAATCGTAGCCGTTCAATGCATTGGGGTCCACGACCTCCTTGCCGGCCCGAATCTGTTTCACATGTAACCGGTCACGGGTCGATATAGCTCGGAATCGTGGTTTCGGGTACTGTTGCGGTTGGCATGGATGCTCCACCGACAGTATCGGCAGAAGTGTTGGCATCGCTGCCGCCTGAAGTCCT
>Ga0194132_10006668_pt1 | contig 17755 bp, 12 predicted proteins | sample TA2KigOf80mmetaG_FD_148612 | JGI IMG/M metagenome (GOLD analysis project Ga0194132, IMG submission 148612) | Freshwater microbial communities from Lake Tanganyika, Tanzania - TA2015054 Kigoma Offshore 80m | ecosystem: Environmental > Aquatic > Freshwater > Lake | place: Tanzania: Lake...
AATTACTGGAGTAAATACTGCTGCGAAAACTTTCACATTCCTTTCAGGTATTACAACTATTCCACATACATTTACTGGATGGCCTGAACTTGGAATCACTACATTTAAATATACTAATACCACAGGTATTGCAACTGCTACTACAAGTGCAAATCATGGATTTGTTGTAGGAGATAAAGTAACTCTTGCTGGACTAGCATTTACTTGTCCATCTGGAAGTGGAATTACCACTACAATTTTCCCAGATGGAACTTCACTTACTGCTAGTACTGATGGATTTACCTTCACTGTAACCGGTGTCACAACAAATACATACACATTTAATGCAGGTATTTCCACTTATATTCATAGTTACAACTCTGGCGGAACGACTAAGAAAGTTGGAACAACTCAAAAAGTTGTGCTTTATCCTGATGCTGCTAAAGATGGAAGAGATGAATTTGGTGTTGTATCTGTAGGATCATCAACACAATTCACAATTCGGGCTGGTGTATCAACAATAGAACATTATTATGTTCAGGGTGGTACATTAAGATTATCTAGACCAATTATCAACAAATCTCCGTATATTCAAAACTGTTCCATTCTTTCTTCTCTTGGCGGTAATGGTATCCTTGTAGACGGTGATAAGTGTGCTGTTGTAAACAAAGGTATTCTTCCAGAACTTGGAGAAATACCCGTTGTAGGTGAACAACCAGAATTTGGTAAATCAATGGTTGCTGCAACCTTTACAATGATTTCATTCGGTGGTATTGGTTGGCGTGTAATTAATAATGCCTATTCTCAGGTTGTATCTTGTTTCCAAATTTTCTGTAGATATGGATCCTTAGCCCAGTCTGGTGGATACTTATCAATTACTAACTCTGCTACTAACTTCGGTGATTTAGCTTTGAGATCAACCGGATTTAGTAGAAATTCATTTGTATTTGATAGAGGTAGAGTTGTAGCAAATGGTACTTCCGGTGGATTGCAAACACTGAGAGTCATAGGTGTTGGTAGATCTGATCAAGAATTGTATGTATTGAGATTTATCAATAATGCAAATCAAGATCAAACATCTAACTTCAAACCCGTAACTCAGTTTGCTGAATTTACTTCTGCTGGAGTAAACACTACTACAGAAGTAATTACAATTGCTGCTCACCCATTTGTTAATGGGGACAGTGTTGTTTACAGTGGTAATGAAGATGCAAATCCAAAACAAGTGCTTGGTGGACTTGTAGACGATGCACTTTATTACATTAAGTATCTTAGTGCTTCTACATTCCAGTTATTTGAAGATGATAGTTTAACAAAAATAGTAAACTTGTCTGGAACTTTTACTGGAGTAGGTACTCTTACAAAAAATAATCAGGAATTCTTTAACTTTGAAACACTTGAATCTCACCAACAATATCAAAAGATAACATTTGTTGGTCTTGGATCAACTGCTAACTTTGTCTCTGGTCGTGCAGTTACTCAAGGAAACGGTGCAACAGCTGCAACTGGATTCGCAGTTACATTTAGTCAAACAACTAGAGAATTAGTTGTATCTGTGGAAAAAGTTGGTGCGACCAGATATTATTTTAGTACGAGTACATCCATAGCAGATCACTCACCGACTCCTATTTCTGTAGGGGTAAGCACAGTTGTAGGAATTACAACCTATTGGACTCTCAACTTTAAAGTTGATTCAACAACTTCAGGCCAAACGATTGCTGCTATTAATACTTTAAATGAAAACTTTAAGTGTCATTTCCATAGACCATCTATTGTCAACTCTTCTGCACACACTTGGGAATATTCTGGGTCTGGTACTGATTATAACGCTCTTCCACAAAACGGTGGTCAGTCTAAAGCTAATACAGAACAAGTTTCTGAACTAGGTGGTCGGGTATTTTCTTCTGGTACTAATGAACTTGGTGACTTCAAGATTGGTACTCAGATCACCGCATTTAACAGAACTGGTAACATTGTCTTTAATAACAAAGTTACTATTGGTGAACTAGCAAGTATTAAACTATCACTATCTGGTGGTGTGTCAGTTGAAGAATTCTCAACAGACACTGCACTTGGAGATAATGAAACTGGTGGACCAAAAAATTCAAGAGTTTCTACTCAATTAGCAGTTAAATCATTCTTGGTTAACAGACTTGGAACCTTTATTGATAAACAGGTATCTACAAATGCTGTTCCAAATGCTGTTGTTCAACTGAACGCTCAAGGACAAATCAACGCAGATCTTATTCCACCACAAGTGGTAACATTTGAACTTACTAATGTCGGCGGTGGTAGAACTGTTTTAGCAAACAAGATTCCTGCAGTCGGTCTCAAACAAGGTGATACAGTTGTAGAACCAGATGATTCTTTTGTACTTGTAAATGATGTTCTAAGTCAATATTTGATTCCAGATAGTTCAACAACAGATTACACATTCCAAAATGGTGATGTAATTACATCTGCACTTGCTGAAGCGATAACTGGTATTGTAACTGCTCCACCTAGTGGAATTGGTATTGGAACACAAGTTCAGGATTATGTTGGATACGGAACAACAGGTCTAGTCAAAGGAGTTCTTCTTAATCTTTCAATTACTGCTGGTGGATCTGGTTATTCTAACCCAGGAATTTATACAGGAATTACTTTAACAACAGTCACTGGTATTGGTTCAAGTGCTTATGGAACTGTAACGATTGGCGCAGGAAATTCTGCAACTACTATTAGTGCATTTGCAGGTGGTAAAGGATATGTTGTGGGTGATGTTCTAACTGCTGATGATGGCTTAGTCGGAGGACGATCTGGTGGTGCTCAATTCCAAGCAACAGTTACTTCAGTAGAAACAAGACTCTATCTAAAACTAACTGCTAATCAAAAATTTGCTGGATCTATCACTTTACCAGACCATATTGCTGACGGAAATGCAGGATCACTCACAACTTCTTTATTAACTAGTTACTCTGTTGATCTTACTCCAACAAGCATTGATGTTGGCGGTTCTATTGACTTTAGTGCTGACAGGATTGTAGTTGGCGTTGGTCACCAATATGGAAATGGAGATCCAGTCATTTACGATGCTAAGGGTGGTACAATGCCAACCGCTTCTGGAAATGGTATTTTTGATCAAGTAACTTACTATACAAAAGTTGTTGGTGTTTCTTCTGTTGAGTTGTACTATGATTACTCTTTGGTTAATAAACTAAACTTTACTGGAAGTGGAATTGGAACACATCGTCTTCTAAGAAATGTTACTAACACTGCTGCAGAAAAACTTGTTATTGTTGGTCATGGATACTCAACTGGAACTCCATTCAGAATATTTGGAGCTGCACCTACTGGAATTACAACACATGAATTCTATTATATTGGTGCGGTAACAACAAATGCGTTTAGTTTACATGAAACTCAAGCAGATGCACTGTTATCCGTAAATGGAGTTACATTTAGTCCTGTAGCTTTTGCAGCAACAGGACCAGGTGGAATTACTACATTTATACACCAAAATATTAGATATAGAAAGCATGTTAATACATCTTCTAGTAATCTCAATAACTTTGCACTTCTTGCAAGAGATAGCATTGATGCGTCTAATATCGTCTCTGGCATAGTTGCAACAACCAGACTAGGTTCTGGTGTTGCAAATGATCAAACGGTCCTTGCAGGTAATTCTGAGTACAAGAAGGCGGTATTTAGTGTTGGTATAGGAACAACATCTGTTCTAGGAATTAGTTCATACAGTAGTGCAGTATTAGCGCCTGCTGGTATAGGAATTAATACTTATTTTGGAAATGTTGTTCTCAATGTCAGTGACGCAAAATCAGCACCTGCAGATGTTTTCTCTACAAAGGGTGTTGTTAGATTTAAAACTACCACCTTTGCTATCGGTGAAGATGGTCAAGTTACCATCAAACCAGGAACTCAAGGTGATATTGATGCTTCATCTCTCCAAGGTCAAGGACCTGCTTATTACCTTAATTCTGCCAATCACACAGGATCCGTTCCTGTTACTAGAGGTGGTACTGGCCTAACGGGTGTTCCTGCTGATGGTGCAATTTTACTTGGTAACGGAAGCGCTTATAACTTAACTACAACTCCAACATTTACTGGTATTGTTAATTTCTCTGGAGGCACTACATCATCTTCAACAACTACAGGACAAGTCATAATTACTGGTGGACTTGGAGTTAGTGAAAATATTAACTGCGGAGGAACTCTCAATGCAATTTCTAAGTCATTCTTAATTGATCACCCAACAAAACCAGGATACAAACTACAATATGGTTCTCTTGAGGGTCCTGAAAATGGAGTATATGTAAGAGGAAAACTAGTTGACTCAGATACTATTGAACTTCCAGATTACTGGTCAGGACTTGTAAATGAAGAATCAATTACTGTTACATTAACTCCAATTGGAACAACTCCAACTCTACATAGTGTTGTAAGTACAAGTATTTCTGAAGTAAAGGTAACAAGCGTTGGTGAAGTTAATTGTTACTATATTGTTTACGCAGAAAGAAAGGATACTGAAAAACTAGTTGTAGAATTTGAGGAGAGTTGATAGATGGCTATATCTTTCGGAAATAATACTTTTTCAACTGATGGGTTACTATTACATTTTAATCCATCAGATCCTAAAAACTATATTTTAACCGAAGTTGAAATTCTTGTAGTTGGTGGTGGTGGAGGTGGATCTGAAAATCAATACGATGATGGTGCTGGTGGAGGAGGGGGGGGATTTGTTCAAACAATAGTCCCAGTTTCTTCTTCTACTGCATATAATATTAATGTAGGACCTGGTGGATCTACGGGTGGATCTGGTAGTGTAGGAACGAATTCAAGTGCTTTAGGAATTATTGCATATGGTGGTGGAGGTGGAGCAAGCCATAGAAGTGCCGGTGGTGCCGTAGACGGAGCTAGTGGGGGAGGATCTGGTGGCCAGTATTCTGCAGATACTCCAGTAGTTGGTAGAGCAGTTTATGGTAATCAGGGCACTGATGGTGGTTATAGTATATCTTATGGAGGCGGCGGCGGTGGAGGAGCCGGCGGAAATGGTCAAGGTTCTTTTATTTTTGGCCATGGAGGACATGGTGGCAGAGGAAGAGCATCTAATATCTCGGGCACATTAAGATATTATTCAGCTGGAGGGGGCGGTTGGGGATACGCATCTGAAGGAATGGGTGGAATGAATATTGGAGGAAATTCTGGAAATTCTCCTGTAGCAAACACTGGATCTGGAGGAGGGGGAGGTAAGAGTACAGATAACAACAAAAGAGCAACGAATGGGGCAGCTGGAATTGTAATTATACGATATCCTGGACCCCAAAAAGCAACGGGAGGTAATAGTATCACATTTATACATGGCCATACAGTTCATACATTCACATCTAACGGAACATTCACTACTTTAGGTATGCCATCAAATGGAAGCCCTGTATATGGGTTATATGATTTAAGTCATAATTTAAATACCGCCAATACTCTTGGTGCATCTTTTGCACCTACATATACTACAAGTTTTGGAGGAGTTTTGTCTTTTGATGGAGTAGACGACATTCTTCAGATAAAAAGATCTCCCAGTTTATTAAACTTAAAAGCCGACACTGGTGGATCTGGATATACATTTTTATTTTGGGCAAAATCAAACAATGCTGTTTCCGGTTGGAGAAAATTTATAGGTTGTGATGATGCTGATAATTATATTGATCTGTATCAAAGTCCTTCCGGGTATTACAATCAGGAATGTTCATCTAGTCTTTTCGTAGATGGCGTTGCAGTGGGTAATGGTGCTTTTTTTGTATCTAATGCGGGTTGGCATTTTTATGGAGCAACTAACTTAAATAGTGGTGGAAAAATTCCAATTAGGGATATTGCAATAGGCCATGAGCCAGATCAAGCTAGAGCTTATCCGTTTAACATGAATTTCGGACATTTGTTTATATATAATCGTGTTTTGAGTCTTACTGAAATAAATCAAATTTTTAATTTAACTAGAAACAAATACGGAGTCTAATGGCTAACTCAGATAAAAATATTCTAATTACTCCCAATAAAAATGCTGCTGGAATACCAGAAATTGCTTTAACTGGTTTTGGTGCGTCCACAATTTCAATGAGAATTCCAGACACAAATGTTGGAACTCTTGAATTTGTAAATAGTGGAGTCACACTATTTTCCATAAATGCAAATACTTCAGACAATAAACAACTTTCAATAGGAAGTTCAACGACTGGAAGTTTAATGGATTTAAATCAAAATGGTGATATATCGTTAAAGACTCAAAAAAATATCATATTTGGAAAAGGAATTATACTACCAAAAATAAAACCATCACAGTCATCATCAGTTAAAGGAAAAATTGCATATGATACTGTATTAAAAACTTTGGTTGTTAATAATTCAAAAACTTGGATTACTTATGGATTAGAGCAAGAAAAATATATTCAAGATGGTTTAATTTTATACTATGATCCATCTAGACCCGATTCATATCCAGGATCTGGAAGTGTGGTTTATGATATAAGCGGCAGCGGTCTATCATATACTGGAAGTATGAATAATGTTGGATTTTCTACTTTTAGGGGAGGTGCTTTTACATTTAATGGATCCAATTCTTATATTGATGTTTCAAATAGCGCTGATATACTAAGAGACTATTCCGGATATACTGTAGAATGGTATGTTAAAATAACAACTGCAACTAACGGAGAAATTTTTGGAAATTACGGTCCCAGTTACACCACTAACGCTTTATGGATTTCTGCTAGATATGGACATTGGTTAACTACTGCCAATCCTTATTTTGCAGCTAATAGTTTTACGGGTAATGAATTCAGTCACCCATTACCTCCGACATATATTTATCATGCAGCTGCGACTAGACAACTTGACTCTAACAATAGAGATATAGTTCTTTATTTGAATGGAGTTGTGAACAACACCTCTACGGCGAACATTCAAATTACCAATAATATAAATTATAGAATTGGACTAGATGTAAACTCTTCAACGAGTGAACCATTTGGTGGAGATTTATATGCAATAAGAGTTTACAACAGAGCATTAACTCCTAAAGAAATTCAAATGAATTTTAATGCTACAAGAAACAGAGTGGGATTATAAATATTTTTTATGAAGCTTAAACTATCGGAATAAAATTAATGTCAATAAAAGTAGGATCCGGAATTATAAGAGATGATCTTTTTCTGCATCTTGATACATCATCTACTTTGAATTACTTATTATCTACTGTTGAGGTTCTTGTTGTTGCAGGTGGAGGCGGGGGCGGCGTTTGCTACGGCGGTGGAGGTGGCGGCGGAGGTGTTGTATATAATAATGCATATCCAGTAACTCCAGGTACATCAATTAGTGTTTCAATTGGAAACGGTGGCACCAACCAGGTAAATGTAGTTGGAAATGGTGGTCCAGGTGCAAACTCTTCTTTTGGTAATTTAGTTGCCACGGGTGGCGGATATGGCGGTGGAAATTGTGGTAATGCGGGGGGAAACGGTGGATCGGGTGGCGGTGGATCTGGAACAGGGTCCGCTAGATCTGCCGGTGGAACAGGAATTCCAGGTCAAGGTAATAACGGAGAACATTCTATTCTTGCTGGCGGCGGCGGCGGAGGTGGTGCTGGATCAAATGGTTACTTTAGAAGTGGTGGAAATGGTCTTCCCTTTACTATTAACGGGTCTCTTCATCATTATGGAGGTGGAGGTACAGGAGGCGGTACAGGTATTTCTCCAGGAGGCTCCGGCGGAGGCGGCATGGGTGGAACTGCTGTAGCTGCTGGTAGAGCAGATGGTCGTCCAAACACTGGAGGTGGTGGAGGAGGATCTATTATTTCAGGTAGTGTGGGAGTATCTGGAGTTGGTGGATCCGGAATTGTAATAGTTAGATATCCAGGTCCACAAAAAGCAACTGGAGGAAATACAATTACTCAAGTTCGTGGATACACTGTCCATACATTTACTTCTGGAAATTCAACTTTTACTCCAACACCCGCTCCTTCTACTTCTAGTTCGGTTAATGGACTCTATGATCTAAGTGAAAATTTAAATACTTTTGCATCTTCTGGTGGACCAACATATAGTACTTCAAATACCGGATCTATATCTTTTGATGGAATCAATGATATATTACTTAGCCCATCAGTATTGATATCAGGCAGTCAAACATTTTCAGTGTGGGCAGTAGTCACTGGAGGTTCTAATGGTCTAGCAGGTATTTTGGTGCAACACAACTATGCATCAACAGCCAATTTTGGAATTAATCAGACAGGCCTTAAACTTGCTCCATCAATTGGTTATACAAATAATACAAGAGAATATGCAGATAAAATAACAAATTTTACTATTACGAATAATGTAATTTTTAATGCTGTTTTAGTTTATAACTCCTCAGAAAATAAAATTTATTGGTATATAAACGGACAATTAGATTCCTCATATACTCTTACTGCAACACCAAAATTTACAAATTATCCTATTTGTTTAGGAAGATGGGACTCTGGTTATGGAGATTATTATTTTAACGGTAGAGTGTGTCTAGCTTCAATTTATAATAAAGCTTTAACGGCAACAGAAATTACCCAAAACTTTAACGCACTCAGAGGGAGGTATGGCATCTAATGGCTAACTCAGATAAAAATATTCTAATTACTCCCAATAAAAATGCTGCTGGAATACCAGAAATTGCTTTAACTGGTTTTGGTGCGTCTACAATTTCTGTAAAAATTCCAGACAGTTCTACAGGAACTATTTCTTTTGAAAATGCAGGTAAACAGTTATTTTCAATTAATACTAATTTATCTTCCGGAGAAATTTTTAAAGTTAATAATAATACAACTCAAAAATCACTTTTTACTGTCAATTCAAATGGAAATGTTATTTTTGATCCAAATTTAGGCACGACAAATATTCTTGGAAATGGATTGTCTCTTAAATCTTACAATACAGAATCTTTACCTGAAGGCGAACAAGGACTTCTCGTTTATGATAAAACTTTAAAGATTGTTAAAATATACAATAATAGACAATGGGTTAATTTAGGAATACCTCAATTAGTTACTGGAGGTCTTGCTTTAAGATTAGATGCCGGTGATATTAGATCGTATCCAGGTAATGGATCAACTTGGTATGATCTGAGTGGATTTAATAATAATTGCGCTTGGGGTTCTACTCCTGTATTTGATTACAGAGGATTTTTCAAATTTGATGGATCTAACCATTTTGGTACAATTACCATGAATCAAAGTTTGAATACAAATGCTGAAGGCACTATAATGATGGTTCTTAGGCATAATTATAGTAGTGCTGATGGAGCCAGTGGTAGAAGAAATCCTTGGAATCAAGCATATGCTGGATTTGGAACTTGGACACATGAACAAGGTGAGTCTATGAGTTGGTATTTTGGGGATGGTGGTGGTGATAATAGTCCTTATATTGGACCAAGTTCCCCAACAACTACTCGTGGAGTATGGAATGTTTATGCAACTGTTAGAAATCCATCTAATTATCAATGGTATTTTAATGGTGTTGGTCAAGGATCTAATGCTCATGGATATGGAATTCTCACGGATACTGGTGCTAATATAACAATTGGAAATGGATATGCAGGATATTGGTTAGGAGATATGGCTATGGTTCTTATGTATAGAAGAGCCCTTTCTTCGGCAGAAATTTTGCAAAACTTTAACACAATAAGAACTCGTTATCCAGGAAATGTTTAAAACAAATATTGTAAGTATAAATATTAAAAAGATGGATTCAGTCAAAAATAAATGGCAGTAAGTCTTGGTCAAACTTCTATAGTTAGTGATCCAGAAAGTTTAGTTTTATATCTGGATCCATCTCTAAGTAACAACTATGTTTTATCAGAAGTTGAAGTTTTAGTTGTCGCTGGCGGCGGTGGTGGTGGTGGCTGGGGCGGCGGCGGAGGTGGCGGAGGCGTAATATACAATAAATCTTATTCTGTAACTCCAGGTTCTGCTATCTCTGTTACGATTGGTAATGGTGGAACTCCTGGAACTAATGCTTATACTTCTGGTGGGGATGGAGGAAATTCCGTCTTTGGTGTATTAACAGCTATAGGTGGAGGCGGCGGGGGTCATTATAGCAATAATAATGGAAGAGCTGGGGGATCCGGTGGAGGTGGTGGAGGAGCTGAAACAGTTACATATGGTCTTGTAAGTCAAGGTGGATCTGGAACTCCTGGCCAGGGACATAATGGAGGTCGTGGCGGAGGAAGGCCGACTAGCCAGTATAATCCAGGCGGCGGCGGTGGTGGAGCGGGTGAACCTGGATATAATTTTGAAACCTTTGTAAGATTGGGTGGAAAGGGTGGAGATGGATTGCCCTTCAATATTTCTGGAAGATTTCAATATTACGGCGGTGGAGGAGGAGGGCATACCGATGGAAGAGATGGACTTAATTCAACATCATTTGGAGGAAAAGGTGGTGGGGGACGTGGTGGAAACTATGCTACTCCAAGAAGAGGTTTGAATGGAGCTCCCAACACAGGTGGAGGAGGTGGCGGTTCTTATGGTACAAGTGCAGGATATGAGTGTGGTACCGGAGGTTCTGGAGTAGTAATAGTTAGATATCTTGGCGCACAAAAAGCCACGGGTGGTAATACAATTACCAATGTAGATGGATATACAATTCACACATTTACTTCTGGAAGTTCAACTTTTACTCCACTTAGCGCACCAGCAAATAGTGGGACAATTTATGGCAATAATGATTTAAGTTCAAATTTTCATTCTGCACTTGCATACGGATCTCCAACATATAACTCGGCAAATGGGGGAAATATTAACTATAGTGGTTCAAATTATCTAGAAATAAAACATACAGAATTATTAAAACCATCTACAGGAAAAATAACAGTTATTGCATGGTTTAATGCCGCCGTGACGGGAACGGAAAATAATCCAATTATATTCAATAAAGAAGATGAATATGAAGTTGCTGCCGGTGGTGGTTGGGTAAGTATGGCTATTCGTCCAGATTGGAATTGGAGAAGAATTGCACCAATTAATATAAATCAATGGTACTGCGTTGCAGTATCGCATGATGGAATTAATCAAAGAGGATATCTTAATGGTTCAAATACATATACAAATCCCGTCGGTGGTGAAGTTGGAGCATCTTATGTAAATGATTTAAGAATTGCAGCTAGAAACTCACCAAACGCTGCATCTGCTTTATTTACGGGAATTATAGGTCCAATTCAAATTTACAATAGAGCATTAACACAATCAGAAATTACCCAAAATTTCAACATCTATAGAGAGAGGTATGGAATCTAATGGCTAATTCAGATAAAAACATTTTAGTTACTCCAAATAAAAACTTATCTGGATTTCCACAAATAAGTTTAACTGGATTTGGAAACTCAAGTATTACTTTAGTAGTTCCAGACAGTACTACAGGCACAGTAAATTTTGTTGGCGGAGGTTCAACTACATCAATAGTATTTTCTGTGGATACAAATGTAGAAAGTGGAAAATTATTTGATGTTTCAGATATAAATGAAGTACCTATCATAGAAATTACAGATACTACTACTAGTATGGGTAGTAAATCTGGAAAAATTATTGTTGAAGGTGATGGACTTATTTTAACTTCTTATGGTACTACATCACTCCCAACATTAGCTCAGGAAGGAACATTAGTTTATGATGAAAATCATAAAACTGCCAAGGTCTATAATGGTAGAGCTTGGACTCCAATTGGAGGTAAAAAAAGTGGATTAACTGCCGATACAGCAGCAGAATCTACTGAACAATTAATTCAAGATTATCCAGATTCACCAACTGGTTTTTATTGGATATTAGTTGATGGAATACCTTATCCATTTTGGGTAGATATGGTTTATCAGGGTGGTGGTTGGATATTGGTTCTTAATAATAGAGCGGGTAATGGTGGAATGAGTGGATTAAATTATGAATCTGCTACCAAAAGAGTAATCAATTATCAAGGTGGAAATTATGTAAGTTCTCCTGGGTCAAGTAATCCCGGTAGTTTTAATTTATGGGTGGGATTAGACACCTGGGTAAAACTGGCTAATGCTAATTTCAGCACTTCTAATAGAGTTGTTGAATTTGTCTCTACTTCAGCGACAACTTTAGGTGCTTCTCATGCACATACAAAACGAGCTAGTTGGGCTTGGAGTGGGTGGAGTGGAACATACGCATGGCAAGGTGCTACTAATTTTGCTCGTGAGGTTGGTGGAGATAATCCAGGATTGTGGTCTTATCATATTGCAAATGGATATTCTTTAACAACATTTGATGTTGATCAAGATACTTATGGTGTAAATTGTGCTACACTCTATGGAAATGCTCCATGGTGGTATGGGTCATGTTGGGATGGTAATTTATTCCCAAATGGTGGTGGATACTCCGATTTTCCAAACTGGGCTGGGGCTGGAAGTGACCTACATAATTATGCTGCTGTTTATGTAAGATAAATGAGAACATCAAATAAGGTAAAATTAATAAAATTTCAAAACTGTTATGTTGTAGAATTTTATTTTAATGATGAATTACTTATTTCGGAAAAATATATTGTCACTCTTGATGAAAATAAAATTGCTGTTGGATTTGATTTGAATAACATTATTGAACATAAGAAAACTTGTTGTTTAATTTTTACTGAAAATTTTGAAATTAATGAAGAATCAATTGATCAAATTCTTCCAGTTGGATTTGGTTTGGATGAAATAATTAATTCATTGAGGCCAGGAGCAAAATATCACCTGAGTAATACTTCATTTACTTATTGGGAGCATGAATTACCTCCACCATCTTGGGAAGAGATAATGTCCCATGTGGGCAAATAAATCATAAATACCCTTAGAAGACTAGGGGTATTTTTTATGGCGCAACCATCTAGTAGAGCGGAATTGAAAGATTACTGCCTCAAACAACTAGGTAAGCCAGTTTTAGAAATAAATGTAGATGACGATCAGATTGATAACTTAATTGACGATGCAATTCAGTATTTTCATGAGCGTCATTATGATGGAATTGATCGTGTATTTTTAAAGCATAAACTTACTCCTGCAACTAAAAATGTTTTAAAACAGGCGGGACCAGTTGGATCCTCAACAACTTCACCAAATGTTGTAGGCGCTGGAGTAACATCTCTTACTTATGTTGAGGGAGTAAATTACTTACCACTTCCCGATTCGATTATTGGTGTTAATAATATTCTCAAGATAAACTCAACAAATACTGCATCTGCTGGATTGTTTAATATAAAATATCAATTATTTTTAAATGATGTTTATTATTACGGTGCATTAGATCTTCTAAACTATTCGATGGTTAAAAGATACTTAGAGGACTTAGACTATCTTTTGAATCCACACGCACAAATTCGTTTTAATAAACTAAATCATAAATTGTATTTGGATATTGATTGGAAGGAAGTTTCGGATAATGACTATGTAATTATTGATTGTTATCGAATCGTAAATCCTGGAGATGCTCCAAGACTTTATAATGATTGGTGGCTAAAGAAATATCTCACTGCTCTTATCAAAAAACAGTGGGGGCAAAATATGATTAAGTTTAATGGTGTTCAACTTCCAGGTGGAGTTCAACTCAATGGAAGACAGATTTATGATGATGGAGTCTCAGAAGTAGAAAAACTTGAACAACAACTTAAGAATGAATATGAATTACCACCATTAGATCTTATAGGTTAATATGACACCACTCAATTCTTATTTTTTGCAAGGATCTCCGAGTGAGCAAAGACTTATTCAAGATCTAATCAACGAACAACTTAAAATGTATGGACAAGATGTTCTATACATGCCAAGAAAAATTGTTGGTGAGAAAACTGTCATCAAAGAAGTAGTTGCATCGAAGTTTGATGACAGTTTCCGAATAGAGGCTTATCTGATGAATTATGATGGATTTTCGGGTAATGGTGATTTATTAACAAAATTTGGAGTTCAATCTAAAGATGAAATAAATTTGATCATTTCAAAAGAACGATATGATGATTTTATTTCACCTTTGTTAAAATTATGGCCAGAAAATGAAAGAAAACTTGCATATAGACCACAGGAGGGAGATTTAATTTGGTTTCCCCTTGATGAATCTTTATTTGAAATTAAATATGTTGAGGGCAAAAGACCCTTTTATCAACTGAATAATCTTTATGTTTACGAATTAAGATGCGAAAGATTCGAGTACGAAGATGAAATTATTAATATAACCGACTCTGATTCTGAGGGTAATGAAGTTAATCAGTCAATCAAAGACTTGGGTAATGTTTATAGCATTCAAATGGTTGGTTCGGGAGCAACAACTGCTGTGGCTACAGTTGGTCTTGCAACAACAAATCCAAATTCTAAATCAGTTCAATTTATTGATTTAATTAACGATGGATTTGCATATAATTCTGCACCAGTAGTTTCAATATCTACAGCTCCAGCTGGAGGATTAACTGCCACTGCAGTTGCAATTATGACAAGTAGAACTCCAAATCAAAAACTCGCAATTGATCGCATCTTGATTACTAATCCTGGATTTGGATATACTCAACCACCAATCGTCACAATATCTGGTGGCGGCGGTCAAGGAGGAATTGCAACTGCGGTTATTAATACAAAAGTTCTTGGTATTATTGGATTATCGACCGGTGGTGTTGGATATAGTACTATCCCACAAGTTACAATTCAAAAAATCTTTATTCCATCCAGTGTTGGCGTTTCTTCAAATATTAACAACGCTCAGGCAGAAGCTGTTCTTAACTCAAATGGAGTTGTAGTTGCAGTTAGATATTCTAATGCTGGTGCTGGATATACATTTGCTCCTACAATATCTTTCACAAATCCAACTTCAACAACATTTGGTGATTATTATTATAATGAAGTTGTTACTGGAACAAAAACTGGCACCACAGCCTATGTTAAAAATTGGGATGTATCAAATAGAGTTCTTAGAGTTTCTAATATAGATGGCAATTTTGCAAAAGGCGAGTCAATTGTTGGAGCAGCGGCAAGTTATAAAGTATCTACAGTGCAATCAAATGAATTTCTAGATGCTTATGCAGAAAATATTCAGATTGAAAATCTAGCTGATACCATTTTAGATTTCAGTCAACGAAACCCATTTGGTGAATACTAAATAATTATTACTCCTATTTAACTCGTAATGATATCAAATTATTTTTACCACGAAATATTGAGAAAGACCATTGTGTCTTTTGGCACACTTTTCAATGATATTAAAATTAAACATAAAGATAATGCAGGTGATGATTTTAGTATTTTAACTGTGCCTATTGCATATGGTCCAGTTCAAAAATTCTTAGCAAGAATTGAACAAGTTCCCGATCTGAAAAAAAGAGTAGCCATAACGCTTCCAAGAATGTCGTTTGAAATGACAGGAATTCAATATGATGCTTCTAGGAAGTCCTCAACAATGCAGACTTTTAAAACGATTGATAAAAGTAATAATAATGAACTAACAAAGATGTTCATGCCTGTTCCATATAATGTGAACATCAGACTTTCTATCATGTCTAAGTTAAATGAAGATGCGCTACAAATTGTCGAACAAATAATCCCGTATTTTCAACCACATCTTAACTTAACTGTAGACTTAGTTTCAAGTATTGGGGAAAAAAGAGATATTCCAATGATTCTTGAAAGAATTACCATGGATGATCAATATGAAGGCGATTTTACTACGAGAAGAATTTTAATTTATACCTTAGATTTTACTGCAAAAACATATCTATTTGGTCCAGTTGGAAATACAAATGATTCTATAATCAAAAAAGTTCAAGTTGACTACTATTCAGACACGAATAGAATTAATGCTTCAAGACAACTTAGATATATTGCAGAGCCTAGAGCTCTGCAGGATTACAATAATGATCAAATTACTGTGATTGCAGAAGATATTACTGAAGAAGTAACTGAATTTAATGTATCTGATGCTACTCCGCTAATTGTCAATTCTTATATCCAAATTGACAACGAATCAATGTATATTCGTAAGATCACCGGAAATACTTTATTAGTAAATAGAGGTCAAGATAAAACTACTATTACAATTCATGCATCTGGAACTGCAGTTAATGTAATTAATGATGCAGATGATGCACTTATAGATCTTGATGATGATTTTGGATTCAGTGAATCTCGTTATGATTTTGCTGATGGTAAAGTTTATAGCACCACTAAAGGTGTTGATGTATGAACTTTGAAGATATTGATAAAGCTTTGAATATTGAACCTATGGAAATTAAATCTGAGATCGTAAAATCGGAACCTGTACCGGTATTGAAAACACAAGAAACCGAGCAACTTCAAAAAGACTATGAGTATTCTAGAGGTCAACTTTATTCTATTATTGAGAAAGGTCAAGAAGCAATCAATGGAATTTTAGAAGTTGCACAAGAATCTGACTCTCCTAGAGCTTATGAAGTTGCTGGACAATTGATTAAAAATGTTGGAGATGTGACAGACAAATTATTAGATCTTCAAAAGAAAATGAAAGACATTAATAAGGAAGAGAAAGGTGCAACTCCTACAAGTGTTACAAACAATGCAGTATTCTTCGGATCTACTGCAGAACTTCAAAAGTTTCTGAAGAGTTCTATGAATCAAGATCCATCTAAATAATAGATAGACAGGAAATAAAAAAATGAAGACATTTCAAGAATTTTGTGCTGAGATGTATACCAAAGGTATAAAACCAGGATCACAAAGATTTTCTGATCTAGGTGGTTATGCTGCACTTAAAGCCGGTGGTGGTAAAGCAGCATTAAGATCAGGAAGTAGTGTTGAAGATGTTCTTCATGCTGGTAAGAGAGCTACTCAAAAACCAATAACTTTTGATAGACCTCAGTCCGATATGATGAAAGCAAAAGCTAATTTGATGAACGCTCAGGCAGAAAAATTAAGAAGAGAACCTGCAGCAAAACCAAAAGATGATTTTGCTGCAGGTGGTGGTGCAGCAAAAATGAAACAAACTGGCATGACTCGTGATCAAGTGATAGCACTTGGAAAGAAAAACCTATCTAATCAAAAGTAATATGGATAAACTCACCTTTAAAGAGTGGTCTATTCTTGCGGACCTTGAAACTATTGCACCTCTTGGAGAGGACTTTGAGTTTTCCATGGCTCGTGGAGAACTTAAGACTGCACAAGCTGCAATCACAAGATTAATGGGCAAACTTAAAGGTGAAGGAGATCTTGAAGCGTGGGTTCAGTCTAAGATTACTAAGGCTGCAGAGTATCTTGATACTGTAGCCGATCATCTTACTCATGGTGAAGATGATACTAAAAGAAAGTCTGATCTTAAAAACGAATCCTTAAGTCCTCATGAGGAAGCTACACAGAGAAGTAAGGAAAAATTAAACAAAGAAAAGAAGATTACTACTGCACCCATGGTAATGCCAAAAAATGCAGTATATCGTCCTAAAGAAGATCCAATCAAAGATACATCTGCAAAAGAACCACCCAAACCAAAGGAAGAGGAAAAGAAAGAACCACTTACAGCATTACAAGCTGCTAAGTTGAGAAAATTGGAAAGAGAAAAAAAGAAAAAGAAACTAAGAGAAGATTGGTCACAAAAATACAAAAAGTCCATTGACTGCGATAACCCAAAAGGTTTCTCTCAGAAAGCTCATTGTCAAGGTCGTAAAAAAAATGTTGATGAAGAAGTGAGTGATCTCGCTGAAAAGTGCTGGAAAGGTTATGTGAAAAAAGGTATGAAAACAATGTTTGGAAAGAGATATCCAAACTGCGT
>Ga0194132_10006671_pt1 | contig 17743 bp, 11 predicted proteins | sample TA2KigOf80mmetaG_FD_148612 | JGI IMG/M metagenome (GOLD analysis project Ga0194132, IMG submission 148612) | Freshwater microbial communities from Lake Tanganyika, Tanzania - TA2015054 Kigoma Offshore 80m | ecosystem: Environmental > Aquatic > Freshwater > Lake | place: Tanzania: Lake...
CCGAGGCAGGCGCATCCGCGACGTTGGCGCTCCTCGCAATACAGGCGGTATTCCTCGTCGCGCCGCCTGGCGGCTGCACCCGCCTCGACCGCGATCCCTTGACGCCATCTCGCCTGCGCTGCACTAGTTCCCCCCCGGCCGAGCGGTCACGAGCGGCCGGAGCCCCACCGTCCAGGTGAGCGGGAGCGTCACCGGGTTGTAGCAGATCCTGTCGTCGCAGGCCTGGTACTCGAGCCGGCCGCTGATCGCGAGCGAGTCCTGCCCCCGGTACGCCTTCTGCGCCTCGCTGCTGCCGTCGAGCACCAGCTCCTGCACGAGCGTGAACGGCTTCTGGAAGACCGGCACCCGCTCGTCGAGCGGGACGAAGTGGTAGATCTCGGACGCCGGGTAGGCGAGCGGCAGTGCGCGGACGAACGGCTCGGACTCGACCGCCAGCGAGATCACGCGGTACCCCGTGGCGCCGGGCGCGTAGAGGTGCATGCCCGGGCGCGGCGCGATCTCGAGCACGACCGAGAAGCGGTTGCCGGCCGCCACCTGCCGGTCGCTCGGGTAGGTCACCAGCTCGAGGTGCGGCGTGGTCACCTTCGTTCCGGCCACCTGCCGGTCGTCCGAGCCCAGCCGCTTCAGGATGTCCGCGGTCGTGCTGCGCTCGACGTAGAAGTCCTCGAAGAACCGCGCGGTCACGCGCTTCTGACGATCCAGGATGAACGTGCCGGGAAACGCCATGCCGCTCATCATCTCGCGCGCGCCGAACGCGGAGGCGTAGAGCTTCGCATCCGCCTGCACCGACGGATCATCCCTGCCGGCCCCGAGGGCCGCATCCACGACCGTGTTCAGGATGCCGTAGCGGCGGATCGTCGCCGATCCGTCGTCAGCGAGCAGCGGGTAGGTGATGCCGTGATCGCGCGCGAACGCCCGCATCACGTCCGGGCCGTCGTAGCTGATGACGGCGAGCCCCAGCCCGCGCCCGGAGAGTTCGTCGAGACGGCCTTGCAGCTCCACGAGCTGCGTCTTGCAGTACGGTCACCAGTCCGCGGAGCGGATGAACACGAGCATGGCGCCCCGGGGGCCCATGATCGAGTCGAGCGTCCGCACCGCACCGGCCTGATCGGCAAGCTGGAAGTCGGGGACCCGCTCGCCCACCTGGGGGCCGAGCGCCGACAGGTCGATCCGCGACCCGTCCTGCGCAGCGAGCAACACCACCGCCGGCGACACCGCGGCGATGCCAGCGACGAGCAGGGGGGCGACGACGGAGAGTTGCACGGAGCAAGCGTAACAGATTGAGGATTGGAGAATTGGGGATTGATGATTGCATTGACGATTGAGGATTGGCGATTGTATTGACGATGTGCACGAAATCTCGTCGAAGCCATCGGCTGAGGCGGATCGGCGATTGACGCGAGCACGGCGTCGAGATCTGCGTTGGGACTTGGGCCTTGGGACTTGGCTTGGGATTTGGGATTTGGGATTCGGGATTTGGGATTTGAGACCTTCAACGCTCCCTGATTGTCATCTCCCCGAGCTGTGCCACGAACCTATCCTCGTCGTCGAGACAGCGAAGATCGAGCAGGAACGCGCCGTCCTGGATCCGTCCCAGCACCGGGATCGGCAGCGCCCGGAACGCCGCCGACAGTCGCTCCAGCTCCGCGCCAGCGCGGCGTTTCTCCACTACCGGCACGACGGCCAGCCCGGCGCTCGGCAGTGTCGATGTCGGCTGGGCGCCGCTGCCGATCTGGCTCTCGCACGCCACGACGGACACGGTGGCCGCACCGCCCACGGCTGACGCCACCGGCGGCTGGAGGCGCTCCGCCGCGGCGCGGATGTCGGCCACCGGCCGTGTGAGCTGTCCGAGCGTGGGCAGCCGATCGGGCAGCCGATCGGGATCGCGGTAGAGCCGCAGCACGGCCGCAAGACCGGCCAGCGTCACCTTGTCGAGCCGGAGCGCGCGCTTGAGCGGATTGCGCCTGACGCGCTCAATCAGATCCGCCCGGCCAACGATCAGCCCGGCCTGCGGCCCGCCGAGCAGCTTGTCGCCGCTGAAGGTCACCAGGCAAGCGCCCGCGGCAATCGACTCGGCGGCTGTCGGCTCGTGCGGAAGGCTCCAGCGTTCCAGCCCCACGAGCGCACCGCTGCCGAGATCCACGACCAGGGGCACACCCCGGTCCCGACAGAGACGCGCGAGATCGCGCTCGGCCACCTCGGACGTGAAGCCCACGATGGCGAAGTTGCTCCGGTGGGCCTTCAGGACCAGGCCGGTCTTCGGACCGATCGCCTCTTCGTAGTCGCGGCGGTGGACCCGGTTCGTGGTCCCCACTTCGCGCAGCCGGCCGCCCGCCCTCGCGCAGATGTCGGGCATCCGGAACGAGCCGCCGATCTCGACGAGCTCGCTGCGGGCGACGACCACCTCCCGGCGGAGCGCCAGCGTGTTGAGCACGAGGAGCACCGCGGCCGCGTTGTTGTTCACGACCGTGGCCGCCTCCGCGCCGGTGAACTGCTGCAGCAGGCCCGCCACGTGGGTATCGCGATCCCCGCGTGCGCCGCGATCAAGGTCCATCTCCAGCGTCACGGGGCCGGACGCGGCCTCGCGCATCGCCTCGACCGCGACCGCCGGCAGCGACGCGCGTCCCAGGTTCGTGTGCAGCACCGTTCCCGTCAGGTTGAAGACCGGGCCGATCGATGGCCGCGCGGCCTGATCGAGCCGCGTCCGAACCCGCCCGACGATCCCCGCGATCTCCACCTCCGTGGAAACCGGCATCGCGCGGAGGTCGGCCAGCACCTCGCGAACCGCTCCGGTCGTGGCGGACCGGCCAAAGCGGGATACGAGATCGCCCGTCCCGGGATCGCGCAGGACCCGATCAACGGACGGCAGGGCGGAACGGGAAGTCACGGGTGGATCCTCCGGAATCCAGGGGTCCTGCTCCACCGGCCAGCTGAAGCTGGCCGCTACGAGTGCCTGGTGGCGATAGCGGTTCCTCGTCAATCGTCAATGCCATCGTCAATCATCAATGCCGTCCTCAATCATCAATGCAATCGTCAATCCTCAATCACCAATCTTCAATCGCCACCGTTCCCCATCCTCCCCTGGCGTCACGCGTCCCACGATCGCTGCCGACGGGTAGCCGGCCGCGCGCAGCTGCGCCACGCAGCCCTCGGCCCCGGCGCAGGACACACCTGCCAGCAGCCCCCCGGCGGTCTGCGGATCGAACAGGGCCGCGAACCGCAGGTCCCCTGCGTGCCGCGCCGCGTTCGCGATCGCGTCCGCCGCGCGGGCGTTCTGCGAGTGGAGCGAGCTGACGAGCCCCTGCCGCAACGTCTCGTCCGCTCCGGGGAGCAGCGGCAGCGCGGACAGGTCCAGCTCCACCCCCACACCCGACGCGCGTGCCATCTCCAGCGCGTGACCGGCGAGGCCGAAGCCGGTCACGTCGGTACACGCCGACACCCCGTGTGCGATGAACGCGGCGGCCGCGGGACCGTTCGACAGCAGCATCGAGGCGACGGCCTCGTCGATCCAGCGTCCCCTGGCCCGCCCGCGCATGTCTGCCGCGAACAGCGTGCCGGTGCCGAGGGGCTTGGTCAGGATCAGGCAGTCGCCCGGACGAAGGCCGCCCTTCCGCAGCACGCCGTCGGGTGCCACGTCGCCGCTCACCGCGAAGCCCAGTGCCAGCTCGGCGCCCTCACTCGTGTGGCCACCGGCCAGCACGACACCCTCCCGATCGAACACCGCCACGGCGCCCGCCAGCAGGTGCGTGAGCGTCTCCTCCATCTTCGACTCGATCCCGTACGGCACGGTCACGATCGCGAGCGCCGTGGCCGGCCGCGCGCCCATGGCGTGCAGGTCGCCGAGCGCGTGGCTGGCGGCGATCTGTCCGAACACCCATGGATCGGACACGAGTTCCCGGAAGAAGTCGACCGTCTGCACGAGCAGCCGTCCCGGCGGCACTTCCGCCACGGCGGCGTCGTCGGCCGCGTCGAGCCCGATGACGACCCGTCCGGCGGCCGGCTGCTTCACGCGCGTCAGGACCCGATCGAGAACGGACGCGCCCACCTTCGAGCCGCAGCCGCCGCAGCGCATCGATGCGTCCGGCACCTGCCCCGGCGCGGCCATCTCATCGGCCGGCGCCGCGTCAGGCGCGGCTGCCCGCATCGGGGGCAGCTCCGTGTACTGCCGCATGAAGGCGCGATCGATGCGGTCTTTCCAGCGCCAGACCCAGCGGCCCTCCAGGGCGAACGGCCCGCGCGACGCGACGGCGTGCTGGTCGCCCGTCGAGATCAGGCTCAGGAACCGTCGCTGCGGGCGAAACCCCCGACGCGCCCGGCCGGCAAGCGCCGCCCGCAGGTTCTCGGTCAGCGGCCGCCCCTGGCGGACGGCGAACACACCCGACTTCGGCCGCGGGTGCGGATCCACGGCGGCGACGTCGCCCGCCGCGAAGATCCCGGGATGCGACACCGATTCGAGCGTGTCGCCGACGCGCACGAACCCGCGGTCGTCGACCGAAAGCCCCGAATCCCGCAGCCACGCCGCGGCGCGCGCCTGGGTGGTCCAGAACACCTCGTCCACGCGGTGACTCCGCCCGTCCGCGGTGTGCAGACAACCCGGCTCGACCTTCACGACGGCGGAACCCGCGTGGACCGTGATGCCGCGCTCGGCGAGGGTGCGTGCGAACGCCCGCCGGACCCGCGCGTGGTGCGTGGGCAGCACGTGGGCACTGTCGGTGAACAGCCCGTAGCGGATGTGGCCCGCGCCGCGCCCGGCCGCCGCGAGCTGGTGGCGAACACGCCATTCGATCGCCAGCAGGAGCTCCACGCCCCCCGCGCCACCGCCGACCACGGCCACCGTGCAGGGCGAGTCCGACGCCAGCAGCCGCGCCTCCACGGCGCGCCAGCGCTCGAGCAGACGGTCGATCGGTTTGACCGGGGTCACCGCCCCTTCAGCGCCCGGCACGGACACGTCCGGCGTGGACCCGACGTTGATGGACAGCACGTCGAAGCCGATCGGTGGCCTCGTCGCGAACAGCACCTGCCGCGCACGCGGATCGAGTCCGACGGCCTCGTCGACGATCGTCCGCGCTCCGGCGAAGCGTGCCAGCGGCCGCAGGTCGATGTGCGCCTCGCCGCGCGTGTAGTGCCCGGCGATGACTCCGGGCAGCATGCCGGAGTACGGGGTTTCCGCCTGACGGGAGATCAGTGTCAGCCGCACGCCGGCCATCGGGCGCATGCCGAACCGCCTCAGCACGGCCACGTGGCTGTGACCCCCGCCGATCAGCACGAGATCCGTGGCGGCTCGAGGAGTCGTCACAGGATGGTTCGCCCAGTGGCCGTCCGCCGCGTCACGTGCGTGCGATCCAGGAACTCGAGCAGGGGGATCGCGTGCTTCCGCGTCACGCTCCAGCGCGACTTGAACGCCGCCACGTCGAGGGTCGATGTCCCGTCCGCCTTCAACGCGCGCACGTCCGCCTGCAGTCGCTCCAGCGCCGCCGCCGCGAAGGCGAGGCCGCCCGCGCGCACGGCTGTCCCCTGCTTCACGAGCGCCCGCTCGGCGGCCTCCACTGCCGCCGGGGATGCGCCCAGGTCGCGGGCCAGCGTGGCGACATCGGGAGGCGAGAGGCCGTGCCGTTCGAGCGCGCGGGCGAGGCGCGCCTCGAGTGCCCGCTCGTCGTCGGTGACCGGCACCGAGTGATCGGCCAGCGCCACCCACTCGCGCACACGCAGACGTCCCGTACGCGCGAGCGTGGTGAACACGTAATCGGCGGCGTGCTGGCTGCGGCCGAACACGCGCGTCCGCAACGCGTCGGTCGCCAGCCCCTCGTCGCGCGGATGCGCGTCGTGGTGTGCGCGCACCTCGGCGAGCACGCGCTGCTCCGCCTCCCGGAGCGCCGCGGCCGACACGATCACCCCACCAGCGACGACGATCCGTCCATCCTGCTGCATCGCGGTCACGAGCGCCGCCGCGGCCGTCCCGTGGAGCGCGCAACGGCTGCCCAGCTCCGTTTGCGCCAGCCCGTCCAGCCCGGCGTCCTCCACCATCGCCAGCAGGGCGGCAGGCGCGTCCCCCGCCAGCCGTCGTGCCCGCGTGCGTCCGGCCGTGGTCCGCGCGCCTCTGGACGGCGGGCACGGATCCAGGATCCACCCTCCGCCGATCGTCGCGGCGGGTGACAGGGCGCGCACGATGACGCGATCGCCCCTGGTCAGCGCCGCCGGATGGCGCAGGTGAAGCCGCGCGGCCGCAGCGCGCCCGGCGGCGATTTCCGGCCCGTCCACCACGGTGACCCGTCCGGCGGTCTCCCCCGTGCCGGCATGGATCCGGACGCGCGTGCCGTGCCGGAGCGCGGGACCTGACGCCAGTACTTCGAGCTCGACGTCGATGCGGCGCGTCACCCTGAGCGCACCAGGCGCCGTCAGCGTCTCGCCACGCGACACGTCCGCCCGATCCACGCCCGCCAGGTTCACGGCGACCCGCTGACCCGACCGCGCCGACGCCTGCCGCTCCCCGTGTACCTGGAGACCGCGGATGCGGACCGGACGCGCAGACGGGAGGAGCACGAGATCGTCGCCTTCGGTCAGGCGGCCGCTCGTCAGCGTCCCGGTGACGACGGTCCCGAAGCCGCGCATGGCGAACACGCGGTCCACGGCCAGACGCGGCGGGCCGTCAACCGGCCGTTCGATCGAGCGCGTCGCCAGCAGGGTCAGCCGCCGTCGAATCTCGTCCAGCCCCTCGCCCTGCACGGCCGACACCGCCACCATCGGAGCGCCCTCGAGGAACGTGCCTGCCACCAGCCGGGCGACCTCCGTCCGCGTCTGCTCGACGCGCGCACGATCGACGCGATCGGCCCGCGCGATGGCCACGACACCGGCTCGAATGCCGAGCAGGCGGCAGATGTCGACATGCTCGCGCGTCTGCGGCATCACCGACTCGCCGGCGTCCACGACGAGCAGCACCGCATCGATGCCCCCGGCTCCCGCGAGCATGTTGCGCACGAACCGTTCGTGGCCCGGCACGTCCACGAACGACAGCACCGTCTCGCCGGCCGTCGTGTGCGCGAACCCCAGGTCGATCGTGATGCCGCGCGCCTTCTCTTCAGGGAGCCGATCGGGATCCGTGCCCGTCAACGCCAGCACGAGCCGGCTCTTGCCGTGGTCGATGTGGCCGGCGGTGCCGATGACGAAATGACGCGGGAGCGTTGGAGACGGGAGCATTGGAGATTGGGGATTGGGGATTGGTGATTGAGGATTGCATTGGTGATTGAGGATGGCATTGGCGATTGGCGGCTGAGGCGCGATGTCCGTGTTGGGATTCGGGCCTTGGGACTTGGCTTGGGCCTTGGGTTTCGGGACTTGGGATTTTCCCGTTCATCCGTCCTATGCTTCTCCTGGAAGCGAACGGGACCCGGCGGTCCTCCCGGTCTTCAAAACCGCGCGTTCCCCGCATGCCGGGGAAGCTGGGTTCGACTCCCAGGCGCTTCCGCCACCGCTCACCCCTGCCGGCCGGCCGGCCACAGCCACGCCGCGCCACGGACGCCGCTCGCGTCCCCGTACCGCGCCTTCACGAGCCGCGTGCGGACGGTGTCGGAGAAGATGTACCGGTCCCACACGCGCGGCACGCGCTCGTACCACCGGTCCACGTTGGACAGCCCGCCACCGAGCACGATCACGTCGGGGTCCAGCAGGTTGACGACCGACGCCAGCCCGCGCGCCAGCCGATCTTCGTACCGCGCCAGCGCCGCACTCGCCACCGCGTCCCCCTCGTCCGCGCGCGCGACGATGGCGGCAGGCTCCATCGCGCCCGGAGCCGACCGCGCCAGATCCGCAGCCAGCCCCGGGCCCGACAGGAACGTCTCGATGCAGCCCGACCGGCCGCAGTAGCAGGCCGGCCCCGGCCACTCGTCGGCCGTCGGCCACGGCACGGGATTGTGTCCCCACTCGCCGGCGATCGCGTTGGGCCCGGTCAGCACCTCGCCCCGGGCCACGATGCCCCCGCCGACGCCGGTCCCCAGAATGACGCCGAAGACCACCGCCGCGCCCGCGGCCGCACCGTCGGTCGCTTCCGACAGCGCAAAGCAGTTCGCGTCGTTGGCCATGCGCACGCGCGGCCCGAGCCGGGCGTGCAGGTCCTGGAGCAGCGGCCGGCCGTTCAGCCACGTCGCGTTGGCGTTCTTCACGAGCCGGCTTACGGGTGACCACGCGCCCGGTATGCCGACGCCGATCGTCGCCCGCGTGCCGGCGGCAGCGTCGAGTTGCTCGGCGGTCTCGACGATCGCCCGGACAGTGGCCGGGTAGTCCCGTGGTGTCGCGATCCGGCGCCGCGCCAGCTCCTCCCCGCCGCGGCCGAACAGCACCCCTTCGATCTTCGTGCCGCCGAGATCGATGCCGACACGCATGTCAGGGAAGCGAGGGCGGCGCGAACGTGCTCGACGTGTCCACGTTGAAACGCCGGTAGTCCGAGTAGACCGACTCGCCGTAGATCCGCATGCGTCGCAGCAGCAGCACCCGCGCGCTGGCGGTGTACGCCGTCCGCGCCGGCAGCCACACGCCGTCCACGCGGCGGCGCTCGAACGTCATCGCGGACCCCTTGTGCAGCCGGGCGAGCAGCCCCCAGCCGAGCGTGGCGTCCCCGATCGCTTCGACCTCCAGGCGCACCATCTCGTAGGCGGCCTCGCTGATCCACGCCCGGCCCGCGAACCGGCGCAGGATGCCGCCGACGCGCGTGTCGGTCCGGACGCCGGGCCTGGGATCGATGGCCACGACGATCGTGTCGTGGCCGGCCGTCCGCTCCCGACCGAGCATCCGGAACTCGAAGACGCGGAACGCGTCCTCGATGATCTTTTGGCGGTCCTCTTCGCGCTTCGCGGCGCGTTCGGCCTCCGCCTCAGCCACCTTCTCCGGGTCGCGCGCCAGCTTCCGCGCGTACGCCTCGACCTCCTCCCGGCGTTCGCGGTCCGTCCGCTCCAGCTCGCGTGCGGGAACGGCGCGCCCGTCCTGTTCGATCACCCGCTCCCAGCGATCCTCGCCGGGCAGGCCGGGGTAACTCTCCAGCACCATGACCTCGTCGTCGTGCCGGCGGCCGTTTCCATCCAGCTTGCCGCTGTGGCGCGTCTCGACGTAGGTCCAGTCGCGCTGGAGCGCCGCGTCGGTCTCGAGCCGGCTGCGCACTTCGCGCCTGAACGTCTCCGGGTCGGGCAGCGGCCGTTCCGGCGCGGGCCGTTCCTGCGCGCCAAGCGACCAGACGAGCACGAGGCACACGATCGCTCCCAGGCGCATGCCCCACAGGATACCGTGGAGTTACGATGAACCGTGGGGCCCACGCCGCGCGTCTTACTTCGAGGCACCCCCCACACGGACTAGCGAGGGATCCTCATGTCACGCTCCGTCACTGCCGCGCTGCTGTTCGCCGCCACCGTCACCGCCGCGCCATCTGCGCAGTCCACCGCCATTCAGGCGGTGCGCGCCGCCGTGGCGGCCGGCGATCTCGGGCAGGCCGAGCAGATCGCCCGCGAGGCGATGGCCCGCCAGGAGGGGTCCGGCGAATCGCTCGAGGCGTTGTCCTGGGTCGCGCGGGGGGCCCTCGCCGCAGGCCGACTCGACCTGGCCGACCGGGTCGCCCAGGACACGCAGTCCCGCGCGGAAGCCCTGCTCCCCACCCGGCCGTTGGACCTCGAGCCGCACCTGCCGATCGCGCTCGGCGCGGCCTTCGAGGTGCAGGCACGGGTGCTCGAAGCCGGCGGCGGCCGCACCGACGCCATCCGTCTGCTGCAACGCGCGCTGGACCGCTACGGCAACACGTCCATTCACGAGCGGCTGCAGAAGAACGTCCATCTGCTCAGCCTCACCGGCAGCCGGGCAATCCCGCTCGACACCAACGAGTTCCTGGGTGACCACCGGTCGTCCATCCGCGACCTCCAGGGACATCCCCAGTTGCTGTTCTTCTGGGCGCACTGGTGCTCGGACTGCAAGGCGCAGGGCGATTCCCTGGCCCGGATCAAGGCGGAGTTCGGCCCGAAGGGCCTCGTCGTCGCAGCCCCCACCCGGCGCTACGGCTACATCGGCGCGCGCGAGGAGGTCTCGATGGCGGAAGAACGCCGTCACATCGAGACGACCCGGCGGGAGTTCTACCCGTTCCTGGAGGACGTGCCGGTGCCGCTGGCCGCGCGCAACTTCCGCGCCTACGGCATCAGCTCGACACCCACGATCGTGCTGGTGGACGGGGACGGCGTCGTGCAGCTCTACCACCCCGGGCGCATGGCCGACGCCGAGCTGTACGCCGCCGTGCGCGCCCTGTTCTAAGGGCCCTGGCCGGAATAAGGTTGCCGACTCCCGGGCGGCGAGGCGCCCGGATCGCCAGGCGCGAGGAGGGAGCAGGCCGGGTGCCTGTGACCGACGAGCAACGCCGCGAGGCGGGATGCCTCGTCGGCCGAGATGGCAACCTTATTCCGGCCAGGGTCCTAAAGGCGGCCGGTGTTCCGGCCAGGGAGACCGGGCCGTTTACCTGGGCCGTCGAACCGTGCTTCACTGACCTGATGCCCATGTCACGTCTGCGGCTCGCCATGCCCCTTGCCGCCCTGTGCGCGGCGTTCGTTCCGCCGTCCGCCGCGGCCCAGGCACCGTCTTCGTCCGGCCAGCCTGCCGCCAGGTTCGAGCTGCCCCCGGTCGTCGTCACGGCCGAGAAGCGGCCGGAACCGGCCGAGGACGTCAACGCCAGTCTCACCGCGGTGACGCGCGACACGATCGAGCGCATTGACGCGCGGTTCGTGAAGGACGCCGCCCGCTTCGCGCCCAACGTGTACATGCACGAGTTCAGCGCGCGCAAGCTGAGCAACCCGCGGTTCCGCGGCATCGGATCGAGCCCGAACAACCCGGCGATCACGACCTACATCGACGGCGTCCCGCAGCTCAACGCGAACTCGTCGAGCGTGGAGCTGATCGACGTCGAGCAGATCGAGTTCATCCGCGGGCCGCAGAGCGCGCTCTTCGGGCGCAACACCGTGGGCGGGGTGATCAGCGTCGCGAGCCGCACCCCGTCGCTGACGGAATGGACCGGCAGCCTGGACGCTCCGTTCGGCAACTACGGCAGCCGCGAGGCCCGGTTATCCGCCTCGGGCCCCCTCGTCGCCGACCGCGTCGCCATCGGGCTGGCAGCCGGCTACGCCGGGCGCGACGGGTTCAGCGTGAACGACGCCACGGGCCGGTCGATCGACGATCGCGCGGCCAGCTACGGCAAGGTGCAGATGCTCTGGACGCCGAACACGTCGTGGCACGCGCGGCTGCTGGTCAGCGGCGAACGGGCGCGCGACGGCGACTACCCGCTCAAGGACCTTCGCACGCTCCGCCAGGATCCGTACAGCGCCCCGCGCAACTTCGACGGCTCCACCGAGCGGGACGTCGTGGCCCCGACCTTCCTGCTGTCGTACACCAGCCCCGGACTCACCGTGTCGAGCACCACGGGCGTGGTGCGCTGGACCACGCACGACACGACCGACCTGGACTACGGCGTCCTCCCCCTGATCGTGCGGACGAACGAGGAACGCAGCCTGCAGGTCACGCAGGAGGTCCGCCTCGCCTCACCGCAGGCCTCGCCGCTGCGGCTCTCCGACACCGTCACGATGGCATGGCAGGCCGGCATGTCGCTGTTCACGCAGCGCTACGACCAGGATGCCGTGAACGCCTTCGCGCCGTTCGTGCTGTCGCCGTTCCTGCCGCTGCCCGCGAACCAGCACTCCCCCGTCGCCTCGCTGGACGACAGCGGCGTGGGCGCCTACGGGCAGGGCACCTGGACCGTCAACGAACGGGTCGATCTCAGCGTGGGGGCGCGCGTGGACCGCGAGAACAAGGACGCGGACATCCGGACGTTCTTCGACCCGCCGATCGCCCCGCCCACCCGGGTCGAAGCCGATGCCAGCTTCACGCACGTGTCGCCGCGCGTGTCGGCCGGCTTCCGGGTCGGGCCCACCGCTCGGGTGTACGCCACCGTCGCCCAGGGCTACAAGGCCGGCGGGTTCAACGCCACGTCGCCGCTGGGCCGCGAGGCGTACGACGAGGAAACGAGTTGGAACTACGAAGGGGGCGTCAAGACGACGTGGCTCGATCGGCGGCTGTCGCTCACCGCCGCCGTGTTCCGCATCGACTGGCGCGACCTGCAGGTGAACCTGCCCAGCCCGCAGCGCCCGGCACAGTTCTTCATCGACAACGCGGGCGGCGCAACGAGCTCGGGGCTGGAGGTGGAGGCAGCGGCGCGGCCCGCGCCCGGCCTGGACCTCTTCGGATCGCTCGGCTACACGCGCGCCACGTTCAACGACGGCACCACCTCGAGCGGCGTCCCGGTCGGTGGCAACGTCCTGCCCTACACGCCAGACTTCACGGCCAACGTGGGCGCCCAGTACACCCGGCAGGCGGGAGGAGTCGAGGTGTTCGTCCGGGGCGACGTGACGGCAACCGGGGAGTTCGCCTACGACGACTTCAATGCGGCCTCGCAGGAAGCCTACACCCTGGCCGAGCTGCGCGGCGGCATCCAGGGCGGCAACCTGCTGGCGGAGATCTGGGTGAAGAACGCGTTCGATGCGCGCTACGTGCCGCTCGCCTTCGCCTACCCGGGCCTCGCGCCGTCGGGGTTCATCGGCGAGCCGGGCGCGCCCCGGACGTACGGCGTGCGGCTGGGCGTGCGGTTCTAGAGGAGCGCGCAGGCCGACCCGCCTACGCGCCCCGCTCGCCCTATCTGCCCTGTCCTCCGCCGGCCACGCCGGGAATGGTCGCGCCCTGCGCGCCGCGATAGTCCTCCACCGGCACGCCCCGCGCCTGCATGATCTGCCGCAGCAGGGTTGCCGTCTCCGGCCACGCCTTGAACGTGCCGCCCATGTTGAGGCCGTTGGCGATGTTGAACGCCGTGTAGCCCTCGTGGTCCCTGGCGTCGAGCGCAGTGCCCGCGGCCACGAGCAGCGGGACGGCCCCGTTCGCGCCGGTTCTCGCCACGCCGTGGAGCGGCGTCTCGCCCAGCCGGTTCACCGCCGTGGCGTCGCCCCCCAGGCTCAGACACAGACGGACCGCGTCGCTCGCCTCTTCGGGCGATCCGGGGTTCTCGCCCAGGTTGTGCATGCCCACCCCGGCCGCCACCATGAGCGGCGTCGTGCCGTCCACGTTGCCCAGAGCCGGATCGGCGCCCAGCGCCACCAGCATCTTCATCAGCTCGAGGTCGAAGCGGGCCGCCGCGAGGAAGAACGGAGTACCGCCGATCCGGTTCAGGTCGTTGCGGCCCGAGTAGAGCGTCGTCATCTCCCTCGTCATGCGCGCGTTGACGTCGGCGCCGCGCGCCACGAGCGCCTTGACCAGCGTGAGGCTGTCCACGCCGCCGCGGACGACGGGGGCCATCTGGTTCAACCCGCGGTTCGGGCGCCGCGTGTACGCCACCTGGTGGAGCGGGCTCCACCCCTGAGCGGCGGCGTTCGGATCCGCACCGCGATCGAGCAGCAGCACCGCCATGTCGTAGCGCGCCGTCATGATCGCCAGCACCAGCGCGCTCGTGCCGTCGTCGGCCAGCACGCTGTTGACGTCCGCGCCCGCGTCCAGCAGCGCCGTGGCCGCGGCGGCGGCTCCAGCCCGCACGGCGAACAGCAGCGCCGTGAACCCGCTGTCACCCGGTTCGTAGGAGCTGAGCGGACCGCTCACGCGCGATCGGGTGTCGACCTCGGCGCCCGCCTCGATCAGCACGCGCACCGCCTCGGCGTTGTTCGCCGCGGCCGCCCACATGAGCGCCGTCTGCTGCTTCCAGCTGTCCCGTGCGCCGACGTCCGCGCCCCGGGCGAGGAGCAGCTTCACGGCGTCGGGCCGGCCCGTGCGGGCCGCCGTCATCAGCGCCGTTTCTCCGCCGGGTTGCGCCGTGGTGACGCTGGCGCCGGCGTCGAGCAGCCGCTCGATCATCACCGCGCTGCCGTTGACCGCCGCGAGCGACAGCGGCGCCACGCCGTAGCGGTTGGTCCGATCCACGGCCGCGCCCGCCCCCAGCAGCAGGCCCGCCATCTCCAGGTTGTCGTGCTGCGCCGCCCAGTGCAGGGCGGTCGTGCCATCCGGGGCGGCGGCGTTGGCGTCACCGCCCTGGAGGAGCGCACGCACGGCGCTGAGATCGTTGCGCGCGGCCGCCTCGACCAGCGCTTCGCCGGCCGCGGCCGTACCGGCCGTGGCGGACAGGAGCAGGAGCACCAGCGTGGACCGCCGGGGACACATCGTCAATTCGTCGTCTCCTCGGGAGGGACGGCTGAAGCCGGCCCCCGCAGGCGTGCAGCCTTCGCGCCCGGCGCCGTCCGGTTGTGGGAGCCGGCTTCAGCCGGCCCTCCGGCCTTCATGCGAGGTCCAGCCGGCCCGTGCTGTCGCCCAGGCTCTCGGCCTCGACGCCTGCACGCTCCAGCATCGTCAGCAGCAGGTTGGTCACCGGCGTGTCGATCGGCGCCGCGACGTGGCGCGCGCCGCCGGCCTGCCGCCCCCCGACGACGAGCATCGGCAGGTCGCGGTGGTCGTGCAGGTTCGAGTCGCTGAGGCCGCTGCCGTACAACAGCATCGAGTGGTCCAGGACCGATCCCTCACCCTCCGGCATCGAGCCGAGCCGATCGAGCAGCCGCGCGAACAGCGACGCGTGATAGGTGTTGACCTTCTTGTAGAGATCCATCCGCTCCGGCTTGTCACCGTGGTGCGACAGCGGGTGATGCCCCTCGGTCACGCCGATCTCCGGGTAGGTGCGGCTGGTGATGTCGCGGCCGTACATGAACGTGAACACGCGCGTGATGTCGGCCTGGAAGGCCAGCCCCACCAGCTCGAACATCAGGAGCAGGTGATCCGTGAAGCTGTCGGGAATCCCGACCGGGGGGGCGGTGAGTTCCGGCGCCGCGGTCACGTCCGTCTTCGTCTCGACCTTCTGGAGCCGCCGCTCGACGTCGCGCACGGCATCGAAGTACTCCGCGGCCCTGGCGCGGTCGGCCGGGCCGAGCCGACGCTGCAGCCGCGTCAGGTCCTCCGCCACCTGGTCGAGGATGCTGAGGTGCGTGCGCACGCGGGCGGCGCGCGCGTCAGGGCTGCCGCCCTCGCCGAACAGCCGCTCGAAGACCGCTCTCGGGTTGTGTTCGGTCGGCAGCGGCGTCGTGGGCGTCCGCCACGAGATGGTGTTCATGTACACGCAGCTGTAGCCGTTCTCGCAGTTGCCGACGACGAAGCCCTGATCCATCGACAGCTCGATCGAGGCCAGCGCCGTGTCGCGACCGAGCGTGGCGGCCGCGATCTGGTCCGCGGTGACGCCCGCCCGGACATCCGCACCCTGCGTCTTCCGCGGGTGCACACCGTTGAGGAACGTGGCCGAGGAGCGGGTGTGCTCGCCCTGGCCGTCCCCGAGCGGCAACGCCTGCAGGTGGCTGCACCCGCTCACGACGGTCAGCCGGTCCCGGAAGCCGGCGAGCGGCGCGAGAATCGGCGACAGCTCCACGCCCGCGCCCGTGCCGGACGGCTTCCAGTGGTTGACACCCTTGTGGTTCATCGACACCCCGGACGGGATGAAGAGGAAACCGAGCCGCGTCACGGGCGCCGCGGCCGTGCGCGCCGTGGCCGTCAGCGCCGGCACCATCGCGTCGAGGAGCGGCAGCGCAAGCGCGACACCGGCGCCGCGAAGAAGGGTGCGTCGTGGGAGGGCCGTTCTGGAGATGATCATGGTGGCTTGTCCCTGGGCCGGCTGAAGCCGGCCCCTACGAGTCACACGGGTACGGCTCGCGGCTCACGGTCACGGCTCACGGCTCGTCGTACGCATCAGGAACGGCGGGCTGGTCGCGATGCCTGCGATCAGCGACGAGAACCGGTACTCCTCGCGCGCTGCATCGCGCAGGATCGCCCGGACGGCGGGGGCGTCGTAGTACTCGAGCCCGCGACCCAGCGCGTAGGTCAGGAGCTTCTCGACCACCGTCGTGAGGAACCGGTCGGATCGGCCGAGTAACGCGTCGCGCAGCCCTTCCGGCCCGGAGAACGCACGCCCGTCAGGCGTCGAGCCGCTCGCGTCGATCGGGACGAACACGGCCAGCCGGCTGTCTTCGCCCGCCTCGACCTCCCGCCACCGCCCCGCCTGGTCGAAGTTCTCGAGCGCGAGCCCGAGCGGATCCATCAGGGCATGACAGCCCGAACAGGCCGGGTTGCGCCGATGCACGGCCATCCGCTCGCGCATCGTCACGGCGCGAACCGTGCCGGCGTCCTCGAGCGGCGGCACGTCGGGCGGCGGATCCGGCGGCGGCACGCCGAGGATGTTCTCGAGGATCCACTTGCCCCGCTTGACCGGCGACGTGCGGTTCGGCTCCGACGTCACGGCCAGCACGCTGCCCTGCCCGAGCAGCCCCACGCGCGGGCTGCCGGCGGGAATCTCCACCCGGCGGAAGTGCGCGCCCTGCACGTGCGGGATGCCGTAGTGCACCGCCAGCCGCTCGTTGAGGAACGTGTACCTGGCCGTGAGAAGGCTCAGGACGCTCCGGTCCTCGCGGATGATGCTCTCCACGAACAGTTCCGTCTCGCGGCGCAGGGCCCGACGAAGGCCCTCGTCGAAGTCCGGGTCCGTGTACGGGTCCGGTGCCAGCGCGGGCACGTTGCGCAGGTAGAGCCACTGCCCGGCGAAGTTCTCCACCAGCGCTGCGGCGCGCGCGTCCGCCAGCATGCGCCGTGCCTGCTGTTCCAGCACGGCGGGATCGGTCAGCGTGCCGCGCTCGGCCGCCGCCAGCAGTTCGTCGTCCGGAAGGCTGCTCCACAGGAAGAACGAGAGGCGCGACGCCAGATCGAGATCGGCGACCCGGTACGGCGTGCCGGGCGGCAGGTCACGCGGTTCGGTCTCGATGCGGAACAGGAACTCCGGACTCACGAGCAGTCGCTGTACGGCGTGCGCTATCGCCTCGTCGAAGCTCCCCGTCTCGCGGCCGGCGCGGAACGTCTCCAGGAGCGGCTCCAGGTCCTGGTCCGTCACCGGCCGGCGGAACGCACGGCGCGCCAGCGCCGCGAGAATCGTGCGCGCGCAGGCCGGCTCGTCGGCGGCAGACGGACGACAGACGAAGATGCGCGCGCGGCTCGGGGTGTCGCCCGGGCCGGTCGCGTCGAACGGGCCGCTGATCTCGATGCTGCGGACGTACGCGCCGCGACGCGGCGTCCAGACGTTCGACCCGGTCGGGAACGGGTTCTGGAACGGCTCGACGCGGGTCTCGAGCAGCGCGGGCGTGCGGTTGAGCCAGGTGGCCACCAGGCCGCGGCGGCCCGCGCGGGCCGTGAACCGGACCTGCCAGTCGGCGTCCAGCAGATGCCGGCTCGCGCCCATCCCACCGTCCAGTTCCTCGTTCGGCGCGGGACGATCCGGCGCGGGGGGCGATGCCGGCGCATCCTGTCCGGCACGTGCCGGATCCGGCGCATCGGGCGGTGCGGCCTGCTGCAACCCCGCGAGCCCGCCGCCGTAGTCCGCCCGGGTCCGGACCGGGAGCTGCCGGCTGGCGGCCAGCGTGAACACCTGCAGCCGTTCGCCGTCGAGGCTGACCTCGAGCTGCTGCGGCACGTCGTACCGCGGGATGTCCATGTCCTGCCCGGCGGTCTGGCGCGCCAGCCGCACGCGCACGAGGTACTCGCCATCGGCCGGGAAGTAGTAGTCGATCCGGGCGCCACCGCGTGTGCCGAACGGGAGGCCGTCCAGCCGCGCGTCCTGCGACAGCTCGTCCGACACGCGGAACACCTGGAAGTCCGGCGCGTCCGGCGGCAAGCCGAC
>Ga0194132_10006678_pt1 | contig 17729 bp, 12 predicted proteins | sample TA2KigOf80mmetaG_FD_148612 | JGI IMG/M metagenome (GOLD analysis project Ga0194132, IMG submission 148612) | Freshwater microbial communities from Lake Tanganyika, Tanzania - TA2015054 Kigoma Offshore 80m | ecosystem: Environmental > Aquatic > Freshwater > Lake | place: Tanzania: Lake...
TTCAGGAACCGCTCCTGAACATCGGCCCGGCGATTCGCGTCGATCCCGGCGTGGTACGCGGCGGCGGTCACAATCCCGGACAGATAGGCTGCGATCGCCTCGGTCTCTTTGCGTGTCGGAGCATAGACGATTGCGGGCAGGCGTCCTTCTTCAGCCAGCAGGCCCGCCGCCAGCTCCGCGCGCTGAGATGGCGCCGACTCGACCACTTCGATGCCGATGTTGTGACGCCGGAAACCGCGCACGAATCTCGGACCGCCGAGTGCCAACTGTGCTGCGATATCGTCCTGGACCACTGGGGTCGCCGTGGCTGTCAAAGCGATCACCGGGGCAGGGCGGAACGATGGCAGATATTGGCCCAGCATCCGGTAATCCGGCCGGAAATCGTGCCCCCATTGCGAAATGCAGTGCGCCTCGTCGATCGCCACCAAAGCGAGCTGCCGCCGCGCCAGCATCTCCGGAAACCCCTGGACCCTGAGCCGTTCGGGCGCAATGAACAGAAAGTCCAGCGCACCAGCCAAGTAGTCGTTGCAGGCCTGGCGTGACGACCCGCGGTCACGCCCCGAGTGGATCCTCTGTGCCCGGAACCCCTGCTGCTGGAGCTTAGCCACCTGGTCCTCCATCAGCGCGATCAGCGGACTGACCACCAGCGTCGTGCCGCCACGCGCGATGCCTGGAAGCTGGTAACACAGCGACTTCCCCGCGCCGGTCGGCATTACGAGCAGGACGTCGTTGCCCTCGCGCGCGGCCTTGCACACGTCCTCCTGGCCCGGGCGAAACTCCTTGAACCCGAACCGGTCGTGGAGAAGCTGCTCCAGCGGCTCCTCTCCCGTGACCGGTTCATGCGCCCGCGGAACCGGAGCAGGTGCGGCCGCAGGAGCCCGGCCAGCCTCGGACGCCTTGCCCGTCACCTCGCGCACGTACTCTTCGATCCTGCGCAGAAACGGCGGCAACTGCGCGGCGCCACGGTGGATCCGCTGCAGCTCCGCCTCCCACTGTCCAGTCATGGCGGGACTCTTGACCTCGGGATGGACAAGTTCGATGAGGTGGATCCCTTTGTCCGTCGCCTGCAAGCTCTTTCCGTCACGCTCGACATAGCCTCGCTTGAGCAGCACCTCGATGATGGCAGCGCGCGTGGCCGGCGTTCCGAGTCCACACTCCTTCATTGCGGCGGAGAGTTCCTTGTCGTCGAGCGTCTTGCCCGCGCTTTCCATCGCTGTCAGCAAGGTGGCTTCGGTGAAGCGCTTCGGAGGCCGCGTCTTCTTCCGCTGGATCTCAACATCGAGCACCCTCTGGGGCTGGCCTTCTTCGAGTCCCGAGGGAAGGGCCTGCTCCCCCTCGCCCGCATCTGCTTTCTTCTTCTTTTTCTCCGGCGGTGGATCGAGCACCTTCCAGCCCACGTGCCGGACCGCGGTTCCGGACGAGTGATACTTATCCAAGACTCCAGGGTTCTCGATCACGGTGATGACCGTTGTGACCGACCAGATGTGATCGTCATGCCAGGCGGCGAGCAGCCGCTGGCAGATGAGGTCGTAGATCCGCCGTTCGTCCGCACTGAGCGGCTCGAGATCCGGGCGTCCCGTGGTCGGGATGATCGCATGGTGGTCGGTGACCTTCGAATCATCCACGTAGCGGCGGCCCAACGGCCGTTCCCCCGTTCCCGGCGCGAGCTTGCCCTCGTACAGCGGCCGGATCGCGTCCACGATTCGGGGCAGCGTCTTCGCGACGTCGGCCGACAGGTGGCGGCTGTCGGTACGCGGATAACTGATCAGCTTGTGCTTCTCGTATAGCGCTTGGGCTGTGTCGAGCGTCTTTTGCGCGCTGAATCCGAATAGCCGGTTGGCGTGCCGCTGAAGCTCAGTGAGATCATAGAGCAGCGGCGGCGCCATTCGCTGCGTCTCGGACTGGATGGATTCGATGCGCGCCTTGCCGGTCCGGGCGCGGCGCTCGATCTGCTCCGCCTCCGCGCCATCAGCAGGCAGCCGCATCGATTGCTGCGGCGCATCCGGGCCCTGCCGGAACCACGTGCCGTAGTAACTCGCCCCCGGCCGGGGCGAGAACTCGGCCCGGACCTCGATGTAGTCTTCCGGGACAAACGCCCGGATTTCAAGTTCCCGCTCCACCAGCATGGCGAGTGTCGGAGTCTGCACGCGGCCGACCGAAAAGTCCTCTCCAAGCGCGAGTGTGTAGGCGCGTGACAGGTTCATCCCCACCAGCCAGTCGGCGCGGCTGCGGCCCTTCGCGGCGTCGCTGAGCGAATCGTACGCAGCGCCGTCCTTGAGCTTCGTGAATCCTTCCCGGATCGCGTCCGGCGTGAGCGAGGAGATCCACAATCGCCGCACCGGCTTGGTGCAACTGGCGGCCTCGTAGATGTACCTAAAGATCAGCTCGCCTTCGCGTCCGGCGTCCGTGGCGCATACGATCTGGCCGACCTTCTCCGACATCAGGATCTTCCGCACCACACCGAACTGGTCCGAAGTCTCATCCACCACCACGAGAGGCCACTCCGCGGGGAGCATCGGCAGAGTCTGCTTGCGCCAAACTTTCCATTCTGGCCGGATCTCGTGCGGATGCGGCAGCCGCACCAGGTGGCCGATCGCCCACGTGACCACGTATCCGTTGCCGTGCAGGTAGCCCTCGCCCTTTTGCCCCGCGCCCAACACGCGCGCGATGTCGCGGGCGACAGACGGCTTCTCAGCGAGGACGGCGGTGGTCATCTCGACGCGGCGAGCAGCCTATCCAGCTCGCTCCGCAGCCCGGCCAAGGTGGCGCTCTCGGCGGGATCGTTGATCCGGTTGCGGATCTCCTGCGGATCGGTGTCGAGATCGTACAACTCATCGAGCCCTGAGCCCTCGTAGCGGATGTACTTCCACCTCTCCGTGCGGATCGCCTTCCATTCCGGCACGCGATTGCTTAGCTTTTCCGGATAGTATTCGGCGGTGAACGCGGTTCTGCCCTTGGTGCCAGGGTCGCGCAGCACGGGAACCAGGCTCGACCCATGCATCCGCTCGCTCCACTTCACGCCGCCGAGCTCCAGCAGCGTCGGCGCGAGGTCGACGTTCAAACCCATGGCCGAGGGTTGCGATCCGGGCTTGACCAGCTCGGGATACCGGACCAGGAACGGGATCCGGAGCGAGTCTTCATACGCCCACCGCTTTTGATCGAACTGGCCGTGCTCGCCCATCAGATATCCGTTGTCGCCGGTGAAGATGAAGACCGTCCGGTCAAGCTCACCGGTCTTCCGTAGCGCTTCAAAGATCTGCCCGATGCCGTCGTCCACCGATGCCAGGCACCGCAACTGATCGCGGACCACGGAATCCGGATCGCGCGGACGTCCCCGGCGCGGCTCGCCGGGCTCCGGCGTCGAGTCTTCGAGCTTGAGGACATCGATGCGCTCCTCCACTTTGCGAGTGAGCGCCGGCTTGCCCTCGAGATCCCCGGGCTGCGGCGCGGGCGGAGTGTAACGGACATCTGCGTACAGGGCCTCGTGGCGCGGAGCGGGCAAGTACGGATAGTGGACCGCCTTGTGCGCGACCACCATCGCGAACGGCGTGCGCCGCGGACGTTGAATGAACCGCGCGGCCCGCTCGTTGAGGAAGTCCGTCATGTACCCGCGAAGCTGCTCACGGCGGTCATCGATATTGACCACCGGATCGATGTACAGCCCCTGCGCACGGAAGCTGATCCAGTGGTCGAACCCCGGGCGGCGGGTGTCGTCGAATCCCATGTGCCACTTGCCAATGAACGCGGTCTCGTAGCCAGACTCGCGCAGCAGGCGCGGCCACGTGACCAGCGTATGGCTGATCTCGGCGAGCCCGTGCTTGTCGTTGTTGATAATGCGATGGGTGTGGGGATAGAGTCCCGTGAGGAAGCTGGCCCGGCTGGGCGAGCACAACGGTACCACGGTAAAGAAGTTGCGGAACCGCGCTCCCTCCCGCGCGATACGGTCGATCTGCGGCGTACGGGCGAAGGGATGGCCGGTGCAGCCCAGCGAATCATGGCGCAGGTCGTCAAGCAGCACGAACACGATGTTCGGGCGGCGGCGCTGGGGCTGCCAGAAGGCGGGCATCGCGGCTGGAAGGAGTGCTCGGCGGGTGACCGGCATCCCACCAGTATCGCCTGTCCTTCCCGCCTCATTCATGCGCCGGTTCGCCCCAAACCCGGTGCGCGGGCCTACTTAGCGATTGAACACAGCAGCCCGAAAGTCCACAACCCCGTCAGCGGCGAGGACCGCCGTGGCAAGATATGGGGCGGGCTCGTTCCCTACGGCCTATCCGACCTCGGGTTCGGCAACGGCAAGCCTGGACCCTGGCGCGCCGGTGCGAATCAGAACACCGTCTTCGAGGTCTCGCACCCTGTAAAAATGGAGGGCAAGGATCTCCCGGCCGGCCGCTACGGCCTTCACGTGATCCCGCAACCGGATGGCGTGACGATCATAAGCGGCTCGCATTGTGCGGCGCTCCTTCAGCGAATCGGTCTGACCTGATCCCGCAGTTCGCCGGGCCCCTCCCGCTGAGTGGTAACGCGGTTGTTCGCATTCTGGAGCATCCGTCCGCCTGCCCAGACCAAGGCCGCGGAGGCTAAAATCGGTTGCGCGACACTCCGCCAGCCAGTCGGCTCTACGCCGAACCGCCCGGGGTTACTCCTTCTTCTTCAAAGCCTGATCGTTGTCCCGAATGAACGCCCGGATCTCGTCCGCCATGCCCAGCAGCCTTTCCCACTGTTCCCGGTAGAGGGTGACAGGGAACCGCCCCAGTCCGTAGACGGACAGCGCGCCCTTCTCGCTGACTTTCATGAAGATTTTCCCGCGAATGGGCTTTTTCAGGGCCTCGTTCTCGGCACGCAGCCGCTCGATCTCCGCCCTCAGTTCCTCGTCCGTTGCCATAGGATTTCAGGAATAGCACAAGCGGGTCCGGTGAGTCGCGCCGGATCCCAAGTTCCGCGTGATGTCAACCGGCAAGGCAATGACAGGGATGATAGTATAGTCGTCTTATCGTTGCTGTCGACGTGGAGTTCGGCCGCGCGGACGGCTCCGGGAGGACCAAGCATGCGACTCGCTGGATCAAAAGCAGGCCTCTGGCCGATGCCGGAGCCCCGCGTGAAATCCGGATGCGAACCTCTGGTTCCTCAGTTCGCTCCTACCCCCGCTGGCGAGTGCGCCAGCCGGCGGGCTTTTCTGGCGCTGGCCGGGATCGCAGCCAGCGGGACCGCCCGCGCGCAAGCTCCGCCCCAGACGGTGGATCGCTCATTGCCTCAAATCGGCATCCTGCTTGCCACCACTTACACCACGGGGACGCTCGAGTCGCGGCTGGAAGAAGCCAAGCTCCATGGCCTCACATGCGTGCAAATGAGCATGACAGCCGCCGGTTTGCCGGACATGCCCGATGAGATTCCCTCGGGACTTCCGGCGAGAATCCAGCGTGAGGCGGCAGCCCGCGGCATCAAAGTCGGAAGCGTTCAGGGCACGTTCAATATGTGTCATCCCGATCCGGAGCACCGCCGCATCGGTCTGCGGCGGCTCCGCGTGCTGGCCGAGGCCTTCCCGAAGATGGCGATTCACATTTGCACTGGAACGCGCAACCCGAACAGCATGTGGAGGCCACATCCGGAGAACAACTCTCCGCAGGCATGGCGCGATATGGCCGCCTGCATTCGCGAGGCCTCCGGCATCGCCCGGCAGTCTCAGGCTGTTCTGGCTTTCGAGCCGGAAGTGAACAACATCGTCGATTCAGCCCAGAAGGCACGGCAGCTTCTCGATGAGACCGGCTCTCCTCACCTCAAAGTCACGCTCGATCCCGCCAATCTCTTCCCCGCTGGAACTCTGCCCCGCATGAAGGAGATCCTCGAAGAAGCGTTCGCGCTCGTGGGCAAAGAAATTGTACTGGCGCATGCGAAGGACCTCGACCACGACGGGGACGCCGGACACAAGGCCGCGGGCGAGGGGCAACTCGACTACGACCTCTACATGCGCCTGTTGCACGCCCATCGCTTCACCGGGCCGCTCCTACTCCACGGGTTGAGCCGGGCGCAAGTGCCGGGCAGCCTTGCTTTCCTGCGCGCGAAACTGGCGCGGCTGGGGGGCTAGTTCTACGTCAAGAGGTAGTCCGGGCTAGGACCCGCGGAATAGCCACGACTACCCCTCCCCCGGGTAAAAATCGACCAAATTCGACATTCCGGTGAGATTTTTCGGTCCGGCGGCCACTACTCTTATATGAGCCTGTTTTGCACCCGCTCCGCCGCGATCTTCGGGATCGAAGCCCATCCCGTCCACGTGGAGGTGGACATGTACGCGTCCGGCACCACCCGCGACTTCGTCACCGTCGGAATGCCCGACACCGCGGTCCGCGAGAGCCGCGAGCGGATCAAGTCCGCGCTGATGAACTCCGGCTTCGGATATCCGAGCCGCGCGGTGACCATCAACCTTGCGCCCGCCAACATCCGGAAAGAAGGAGCGGGGTTCGACCTGCCGATGGCTCTCGGGATACTGGGCGCGATGGGGATGGTCGAGAATTCCGGCCAATACATGATGACCGGAGAGCTGTCGCTCGACGGCACTCTACGCCCGGTGCGCGGCGTCCTGTCGATGGCCATCTGCGCCCGGACGCTGGGGATCCCGAACCTGATCGTGCCGGCGGGCAACGCGGCTGAGGCGGCTGTGGTGGACGGGGTGCGGGTCTTCGGGGTCGGAAGCCTGGCCGACGCGGTCCGGCTGATGAACGAGCAGGCCAGTCCGAGTCCGGCGCGTCCGGCTCCGGGCCTGGACCAGGCCGGGGGGTGCACGGCTCCCGACTTCCGGGATGTGCGCGGACAGACGGTCGCCAAACGGGCGCTTGAAGTGGCTGCCGCCGGAGCGCACAACGTGCTGATGATCGGTCCGCCGGGGTCGGGCAAGACAATGCTCGCCAAGCGCATGGCCGGGATCCTGCCTCCGCTCACCTTCGAGGAAGCGCTGGAGACGACGCGGGTCCACAGCGTCGCGGGCACCCTGTCCAAGGGCGCTGGACTTCTGACGCAGCGTCCATTCCGGTCTCCGCACCATACCATCTCCGACGCCGGCCTGATCGGTGGTGGATCCGGAACGGCGCGGCCCGGCGAAGTGAGCCTGGCCCACAATGGACTGTTGTTCCTGGACGAAATGCCCGAGTTCCCCCGCAACGTACTCGAGCTGCTCCGGCAGCCGCTCGAGGACAAGAGCGTCACCGTGGCGCGGTCGGCCATGACGCTATCGTTCCCGGCGAGCTTCATGCTGGTCGGCGCGATGAATCCCTGCCCCTGCGGGCACTACGGAGACGTGGCGCATGAGTGCCGGTGCACGGGGGCGATCATCCAGCGTTACCTGGGCAAGCTGAGCGGGCCGCTGCTGGACCGGATCGACCTTCACATTGAGGTTCCCGCGGTTCCGTATCAGGAACTTCGCGGCAGCCAGGAGAGCGAGAGCTCGGCGGTGATCGCCGCCCGGGTGGCACGGGCGCGCGAGGCCCAGTCGCGCCGGGGATTCTACAACGCCCACATCCCTGCGGGGAGACTGAGGGAGGTGTGCGAGCTCGATCCGGCCGGTGAACGGACCCTGGAGCTGGCAGTCCGGAAGCTGGGACTCTCGGCCCGGGCGCACGACCGCATCCTTAAAGTCGCGCGGACCGTGGCCGACCTGGGCGGCGAGCCGCGGGTGCTGTCGAAGCACGTCGCCGAGGCGGTTCAATACCGGAATCTCGACCGCAACTACTGGACCTGAGCGTCCTCCCGGCGGTTGAGGTAGTCTGGAACGTACGGCATGACGAACGAACTCCTCATCCAGCATCAAAACGGCACGACGCGCACGATGCCGATGCAGGGTTCGCGGATCACGTTTGGACGGGCGGCGGAGAACGACCTGGCCTTCCCCGACGACATCGTCCTATCCCGCCGGCACCTGACGTTCGAACACGACAACGGGCTCTGGTACGTGATGGACCTGGGGAGCAAAAACGGCACCCTGCTCAACGGACAGAAGCTGAACGGCAACGAGCGGCAGCTCCTGCGGCTGGGTGACCGCGTCGCCGCGGGCCACGTCACCATGATCTACGACGACCCGGTGAAGAACGCCGAGCATACGGTGATCTTCATCGCTGACGACGCGGTCCGCGCGCCGAGCGTCAGCACCAAGTTGGAGAAGGTGGTGGGGGAGGGGCAGGAGGCACCGGACGCCCTGATGAATCCGGCGTTCGCCTTCAATCCCCGGACCAAGGCGCTCCTCGACGCCGGCAAGGAGCTCGAAGGCGACCGGCCCTTGCCCGAGCTGTTCTCCAAGATTCTGGAACTCGCCGTACACACCGTCGGCGCGCGCCGCGGCGTCGTCATGACCGTGGAGAACGGCGTCCTGCTGCCCCGTGCCGCGCTCGGCGAGCAGTTGAAGATCTCAAGCGCCGTGCGCGACCGGGTGATGAACCACCGGGAATCGCTGCTCAGCGCTGATACCACGCAGGACGAGGGCCTCCGCGGCAGCATGACCCTGGTGCAACAGAGGGTCCGCAGCCTGATGGCGGTGCCCCTGCAGACCAAGGGCACGGTGATCGGGCTCATCTACGTCGACACGCAGGAGTTCGTGCGCACCTTCAGCGCGGGTGATCTTGAAATGCTCACGATGCTCGCCAACATCGCCGCAATCCGGATCGAGAACGCGCGGTTGGATCAGGTGGAGCAGCAGGAAAGGCTCCTGCAGAAGGAACTCGACCAGGCCGCCGACATCCAGCGGAACCTGCTTCCGAAGTCGGCGCCCGCGGTGGCCGGCCTCGACCTGGCGGGGATGAGCGTCCCGTGCCGTTCGGTCGGCGGCGACTACTTCGACTACCTGAAGCTGCCCGGAGGGAAGCTGGTGATCATCTGCGGCGACGTGGCGGGTAAGGGCATGGCAGCGGCACTGCTAATGTCGAGCCTGCAGGCCCGGGTCCAGTTGCTATGCGAGGACACCGATGATGTGGGGCTCCTGGTCACCCGCCTCAACCGGAGCGTGGCCGCGACGTGTCCCGGCAACCGTTTTATCACGTTCTTCCTGTGCATTTACGATCCGGCGTCAAGGGACTTGTGGTACTGCAACGCGGGACCCAATCCGCCGTATATCCGCCATGGCGATGGAGTGCTCGAGACGCTTAGCGAGGGCGGGCCCGTGCTCGGGATCCTCAAGAACATCTCCTATCAGGCGCGCCGGGTGACGTTCGCGCCAGGTGATCTGCTGCTGATGTACAGCGACGGAGTCACCGAGGCGCTGAGCCCGCAGGGAGAAGAGTACGGCGAGCCGCGCCTGGAGGCTGAGCTGATCCGGGCCGGCGGCGGGACGGCGCCGGAAGTGATGCGCACCGTGTACCAGTCCGTGGAGGGTTTTATGGCGGACGCACCGGCGGCCGACGACATCACTCTGGTCGCCGCGCGGAGGCTGTAGATCGCGCTATCATCGGTCGTTCCGATGAACCTTAAAGGCAAGAAAATCGCGATCCTGGTGGACAACGTCTACCAGGAGATGGAACTCTGGGTTCCGCTTTACCGGCTGCAGGAGGCAGGGGCGGAAACCGTCACCGTCGGCGCGGTGGCCGGACAGACCTACACGAGCAAGCTTGGCTATCCGTGCGTCGCGCAGAAGTCGTATGACCAGGTGTCGGCGGCCGATTTTGACGGGCTGATTGTACCCGGCGGCTATGCGCCGGATCACATGCGGCGGCACGCCCGTTGTACACGGCTTGTGGCGGACATCAATGAACAAGGCAAGCTGGTGGCAGCAATCTGCCATGCCGGATGGGTCCTATGCTCGGCGCATGGGATGCTCAAGGGCCGCAAGGTGACGTCGTTCTTTGCGATCAAGGACGACATGATCAACGCGGGAGCGGAGTGGGTGGACCAGGAGGTGGTGGTGGACCGGAATCTGGTCACCTCGCGGAAGCCGGATGATTTGCCCGCGTTCATGCGGGCCTGCTTGGAGGTCTTGGGAGGGTAACTTGAGGCTGGCGTTCTGGATGCGGGCTTGCACGTCGCAGGAAATCCCTGTGCCTCCGCTGCGCGCCCGCTTCTTCGAGCCACAATAGAGAGATGTCCCCCGGCACGCTCGACAAGTACGAGCCCGTCATCGGCCTGGAAGTCCATGTCCAGCTCGCCACCCGAACCAAGATCTTCTGCGCCTGCCCCACCGGATTCGGCGCACCGCCCAACACCAACGTCTGTCCGGTCTGCCTCGGACTCCCCGGAGCCCTGCCCGTCCTCAACCGCCGTGTCGTCGAAATGGCGGTCCAGGGGGCGCTGGCGCTGAACTGCCAGGTCCGCGGCGAATCCATTTTCGCGCGCAAGAACTACTTCTACCCGGACCTGCCCAAGGGTTACCAGATCTCGCAGTACGACCGCCCGCTCGCCGAGCATGGCCATGTCGACATCCTTCTCGATGACGGCGGCTCGAAGCGCATTGGCGTCACGCGCGTCCATCTCGAAGACGACGCCGGCAAGAGCATGCACGAGGGATTCCGCGACTCGGACCGCTACACCTACGTCGACCTCAACCGCACCGGCACTCCGCTCATCGAGATCGTTTCCGAGCCCGACATCCGCAGCTCCAGCGAAGCCTACGCCTATCTAACCGAGCTGAAGCTCCTCATGCAGTTCTGCGGCGTCTCCACCTGCGACATGGAAAAGGGACACCTGCGCTGCGACGCCAATGTCTCCGTCCGGCTGCGCGGAGCCGAAAAGTTCGGGACCAAAGCCGAGGTCAAGAACTTGAACTCCTTCCGGTTCCTCAAGCAAGCCCTCGACTACGAAATCGTGCGCCAGGTAGAGTTGATCGAAAGCGGCGGACGCGTGGTCCAGGAGACGCGCCTCTACAATCCCGCTGTGGGTGAGACGTTCTCGATGCGGTCCAAAGAACACGCTCACGACTACCGCTACTTCCCCGAGCCCGACCTGCTGCCGCTACGGATCGCTCCTGGCTGGCGCGCGGAAATCGAAGCCGCAATGCCGGAGCTTCCACCGGCCAAGCGGGCCCGCTTCATCTCCGGCTTCGGATTGCGTCCCTACGACGCCGATGTCCTCACCCAGACCCGCGAAATGAGCGAGTACTTCGAGCGCGCGGCCAACGCCAGCGGAGATCCCCGCGGCGCCGCCAACTGGGTGATGGGCGATCTCGCCGCGGCGCTCAAGGCCGATGGCAAGGAGCTCGCCGATTCCCCCGTCAGCGCGGAACAACTTGGCGAGCTGGTGGCGCTGATCGCCAAGGGCGGGATCTCCGGCAAGCTCGCCAAGGAGATCTTCCCGAAGATGTGGTCCACTGGCGAGTCCGCCGCGGTGATCGTCGAGCGCGAGGGCCTGCGTCAGATCTCCGATACCGGCGCGATCGAGAAGATCATCGCTGAGGTGATCGCCGCGAATCCCAAGCAGGTGGATCAGTACCGGGGAGGCAAGACCGCCGTGATCGGATTCCTGGTGGGACAGGTGATGAAGGCCTCGCGCGGACAGGCCAATCCGCAGCTTGTCAACGATCTGATGAAGAAGGCGCTCGGATAGCGCGGCCCGGAAAGGCGCTCGTCACCGGCTTGCCGTCCGCAACCACGGGTGTCCCGTTGACTAGCACCCACCGCATCCCTTCGGAATATTGCATCGGACGCTCGTAGGTCGACCGGTCGATTACGCGCGCCGGATCGAACACCGCCAGATCGGCGTCGGCTCCCACCCGGATCCGGCCCTTGTAGCGCATCGCCGGGACGCGCATCTCCAGCCGTTGAGCGGGCATGAGCGACATCTTGCGAATCGCATCCATCAGGCTCATCGACTGCTTCTCGCGCACGTAACGGCCAAGAATCTTCGCGTACGTGCCGGCCGAGCGCGGATGGCCCTGCTCGCGCACATCGAAGCCGTCACTGGCAATCATCGTTAGCGGATGCGTGACCGCCAGGTCCACGCGCTCCTCCGTGTTGGTGTGCAGGATCACGGTCCCGCCTTGCTTACGGTACTTGCGGAACGTCTCGCGCGTCAGCCGCTCGCCCGTGGCAATCCACTGAATCAGGGGAAAGAAGGAGTCCTCGCGCGATTCGGCGCCGTCGAAGATCGCCGAATCGATGCTGGTGGCGCCCGCCGTGTACGGATAGGCTTCGGTGGTCACGTCGATACCGCGCGCCCGCGCCTCTTCAATGATCTTGAGGAACGCCGCCGTGTCGCCCTGCCCGCTGCTGTTGACATGGACCACTTGAAGCGACGCGCCCGTCGCGGCAGCCGCGGCAATCACTTCCAGCAGCCCGTGCTGCCGGCCGTGGCCCGTGGCGACGCTCGAAGCAAACCGGATATGCGTGTGGACCGGAGCATCGAACCGCTTGGCGATCCGGAACATGTCGACGATCTCAAATGGCGCCGCCCCCGGAGTATAGGCGACACCAATGCCGACCGCCACCGCGCCCTTCTTCAGCTCGGCCTCGACCCGCCGCCGGATCTCAGTCTCTTCTTCCGGGGACGCCGCACGGCTTGCCGCCGGACCCGAAGGCACGAAACGCCCCGGATCATTCATCACCTTCATCCGCACGGGCGCGTGTCCCGCCGCCGCGCCGTGATGGATCATTGAGCGTCCCTCGCGGGCCTTGTAGTATCCGTCGATGTCCGCGGTGCCAATTTCGAGTTCGAGCGACGACGTCACGCCGTCCATCGCTTCCCAAGGGTCGCTGGCCGGATCCTGGCCGTGCCAATGAAGATCGATGAATCCGGGCGCGGCAACGAGTCCGGTGGCGTCGATCACGAGTCTGGCGCGTAGCGGCTGCTGGCTGACCGCGGCGATCTTGCCGTCGCGGATGCCGAGGTGCCGGACCGCGTCGAGCCGCGATTCCGGATCGACCACGCGGGCGTTGTTGATCGCAATGTCGAACTGGGCGCTGGCCGCGCGGGCGCACAGGATCAGGCAGACGGATCGGACGATGGACATGGCTTCAGGGGCGGGCGAGATACTTCTGATAGAGCCGCGTGTGCTTGGATTCCAGGCTGATCTCGCGGCCGCGGATCCACATGTGCTTGATCTGCGTCCGGGTCTCGAGCGGATCCCCGTCGGTCAGAATGAGGTCGGCCCACTTGCCTGTCTCAATCGATCCGGTGCGGTCCGCTACGCCCCAGATTTTCGCCGGATTGATCGTGACCGCCTTGAGCGCCTCCTCCGGCGGAAGTCCGAACGGCACGCAGGCAGCGGCATGATAGGGAAGGTTGCGCACCATTGAAGTATTGTATGTGGCGAAGGCGAACAGGATCCCAGCCTTGTGCAGCTCGGCGGGCATGGTGAACGGACTGTCGTAGGCGTCGTCTTCCTCGAGCGGTAGGGCGAGCGTTTCCCCGACGATGACCGCGACCCCCATGGACTTGATCCGCGCGATCTGGGTGCCGGGCTCGCGCACGCCCGACAGAATCACCTTGATCCCCTCGCGCTGCGCGAAGTCGAGCGCCTCCCGGATCTCACGTTCGCGAGCGGCGTTGATCAGCACGGCGAGCTTTCCGTCCAGCACCGGCAGCATCGCCTCAAACTTGAGGTCCACGCGGAAGCCAGGCCCCGCGGCGGCCTTCGACTTTTGATACCGGCGCGCGTTCTCGAAGAACAATCGGAGCTTGTCCAACTGCTCCTGATGGGCCCGCTGCATCTCGGCGAACGTAACCGGAGCGCCCGGCGCGGCTCCGCGCAGAAGTCCTTGCGTCGCGCGAAGCACCGGGAACCGCAGATGCATTGCGGCCGACCGCGTGACTTCCATCTCCTCCCAGGTCCATCCGTCAAGGTGCATCAGGCCCGCTTGTCCGGCGATGATGCCGCCCGAGGGAATCGTGATCGCGGCGGTAAGCCCGTTGGCGCGCGCCACCGGGATGTGCTCGCTCGCCGGATTCACGGCCACCAGGGTCCGGAGCTGCGGATTGAAGTCGCCGATCTCGGAGATGTCGGAGGCCTCGCGGACGGAGGAAATCTCGTTCATCCCCAGGTTCGTCGCCGAGTCGATCATTCCGGGATAGAGATGCGCGCCTTGCGCGTCGAGCGCCTTCACTGTTTTGGGCACACGGATCTTGGGCGAGATCTCCGCGATCCGCCCGTCGCGAATCAGCAGCGACGTGTTGGCCACAGCGGGCGCGGTGACGGGATGGATGTTCACGTTGCGGATCAGCAGTTCCTGGCCAAACGCAGCCGCGGCGAAGGTAAACGCGAGAGCGGCTTTCATTGGGGTCTCCTGGCAGCGCCTTTCTTCTGCTCCAACTGCTGTTGGCGCTGCTTGTCGAGCAGTGCCTGCCTCCGCGCGGCAGTTGCGGCACGTTTGTTGATATCGGTCTCGCGGTCGAAGTACACCTCGCCGTCGATCAGGACTTTCTGAACCTTGGCGTAGTTCGACAGCGGATGCCGGTCGAAGATCACCAGATCGGCGTCCTTCCCCGGTTCGATCGATCCGGCGCGGTGGTCGACCTCGAGTTGCCGCGCCGGATTGATGGTTACCAGCGCCAGCGCTTCGTCCTCGGTGAGCCCGCCGTACTTCATCGCCTTGGCAGCTTCGGTGTTCAAGCGCCGCATCAACTCCGCTGAGTCCGAGTTGAGCGACACCAGCACGCCCTTCTTGTGCATGATCGCGGCGTTGTACGGGATCGCGTCCCAGGCTTCGATCTTGTACGCCCACCAGTCGCTGAACGTCGAGGCGCCTGCTCCGTGAGCGGCGATCTCCTTGGCCACCTTGTAGCCTTCGAGCACATGTTGAAGCGTCTTGATCTTGAAGCCGAGCTCGTCGGCCAGGCGGAGCAGCATCAGGATCTCGTCCGACCGGTAGCAGTGGGCATGCAGCAGGCGCTTGTTCTCCAATACTTCGACGAGCGGCTCAAGTTTGAGGTCGCGCCGCGGAGCCTGCACGCGCTCGCCACGGGCCACCTTGTCGCGATACTCTTTCCAACCCGCCTGGTACTGCCTGGCTTCGAGGAACGCCTCACGGATCACGTCCTCGACACCCATTCTCGTTGCTGGATAGCGGAGAAAGGCGGGGGGCGCGGTGCCTGTGCGGGCGGTGGTCTCCGGGGCGCTGCCACGGCGCTTGACGTTCTCACCCAACGCGAACTTGATGCCAGGCTTGGCTCCCTCGAACAGGATGCCCCGTGCGTCTTTTCCCCAGCGCATCTTGATCACGGAGCATTTGCCGCCGATCGAGTTCGCCGAACCGTGCAGGATGTTGGCCGTGGTGACGCCGCCCGCGAGCGCACGGTAGATGGCGATGTCCTCCGGATTGAGCACGTCCTCGATGCCGACCATCGAAGACACGGAGACGCTGCTTTCATTGATCGCTTCGGCGGCAATGTGGGAGTGGCAATCGATGATGCCAGGCATCACGAACTGTCCGCCTGCGTCGATGACACGCGCACCGGCGGGCGTCATCACCTTCTCCGCCACGGTGGCGATCTTGCCGTCCCGCACCAGGATTTCTCCGTCGAGGCGGCCCTTGGTCACGGTCAGGATCTTCGCGTTGCGGATCACGAGATCCTCGCCGCGGGCGTCCGCCAGCATCACGAGCGTCAAAGCCGCAATGGGGAAACGGGTGCGCGTCATGGTGTGGCCTCCTGCCGCGGCGCGGCGGGCTCGTACTTCACTCCGTCGATGATTACGTACTTGATTCTGGTTCTGTCTTGGAACAGATCGCCATCGGCGATTGTCAGGTTCGCGATCTTGCCGGGTTCGATCGATCCCGCCCGGTCGGCGAAACCATGGATTTCCGCGGCATTGAGAGAGAGTGCGCGGACCGCGTCTTCCACGGAAAGACCCGCATCGATCGCCTTCTTCACCGCACGGCGCAGTTCGGGCGGCTCAACGCCAGCCGAATAGAACGCGAACTTGACGCCTTGCTTGGCCAGGACGGCGGGAGTCGACGCCGCGCCTTCGCGGACCTCAAGAGCCCGTAGCGGCTCCTTCTGATCAGGATCCGAATCGCGGGCGCGCTCCGGCCAGCGCAGGCTCACCAGCAGCGGCACACCGGACGCCTTCAAGACTTCGGCTGCCCGGAATCCTTCGTGTCCGCCGTAGAGGACTGCCTTCCGCTTGAGGTCCGCGGAGAGCCGGATCATACGTTCCATCTCGACCCGCCGGGAGGCAGGCAGCAGAATCCGGGGCGATTCAAGGACTCCCTCGAGCGCCCGGTCGTAGTCCGGACGCCGCATGCCACGCGCGCCCGCCTGATAGGTCTGTTTCGCGGCGGCGTAGTGGTCGGCGTCGATGTAGACCTGGCGGATATACGCGATGACCCCCATCAATGAGCCGGGAAAGCCCGTGCCGGTGCCTCTGACACCGGTCGAGATATACATGCCCGTCGATCCGGCCACGGTCATCTGGCCCGGCTTTTCTCCGGCCAGGTTCAACGCGGCGCCTTGTCCTGCGAAGATCCCGGCGGTGGGGAAGGTGACCGCCATCGTGTAGCCCGAGTTGCGCGCCTCGGTGACCGAGCGGTCGTTGGGCTGCACTTGGTCCTGCGCGTGGATCCAGCTAGTGGTGGACGGGCGGTCTTCCGGACCCCGTGCGGGCGGGGCTGCGGGAGCCAACGCCGGCGGCGCGGGCGTTGGAGTGGTGCGGGTGGGAATGCCCCAGGTACTGAGGCCATCGATCAGTCCTGGATAGACGGTAAGCATGGCGCCGTCAATCACCCAGGCGTCGGCTGGGACGGCTACACCCGTGCCCACGGCTTCGATGAGTCCGTTCCGGACGACCACCGTTCCCTTGTCGATCGCCGGACCGTTGCCCGGATAGACGCGGGCACCGCGAATCGCGAGTACGCCGGGGACTTCGCCCGCGGCCAGGCAGGCGATTATCAGGCCGGCGGCGGTGAATCGGATCACAGTAGGGCTATGATAACGGATTCGCGCCCGGCGGGGACCCGGTCGCCAGTTGGGGACGAAACTCGACGAAACTTCGCATCGCGCGTGCCAAGCTGGTGCACCGGAGTGCGGCTATTCCCGGACGCCAACTGGACTCGACAAACGAGGAGAGGATTTCGTTATGGCCGGGGCCTTGCTTCGCGGTGCTTCGAGCACCCGGCACGAGGGCCGAACGGATGCTGGCGGCTGGTGAGTTCGCCGCCAAAGCAATCAACGCCGCCTTGGGATCGCCGAGAGCCTCCGGGTCAGGCGGCACAAGTCCAACTCGGATCTTGAGGAGAGCCGCCAGGCGGTCGGCATCACCGAGGAGCCAAGCCTCGACTTCTCGTACGGCGACTCGCAACAGCAGATTCGGGTGACGCCCGGAGGGTAGCCACGACCGGATTAGTTCCGCGGGGCACCGCACGTGATCCAGGTCCGTCAGTACGATTCGGGGAACCCCGCGAGCCGCGCTATTCCAGCCGATCCGGAAGCAGGTTGAAGCGGCTCGTAAAACGCGCCACTCGCACAGAGACCCAATAGCCGGAAGGCCAGTGGACAGTGGCGGTCGCGCGGGTGATCGGGGCGGTGATGGGCGAGGTGCGCGGCTTCTCGCAGAACTCGTCTCGCAAATCGGCGAAGAGGAGAAGGATCGGCCTGTCAGTGCGGAAGGCGGAGCAAGCCTCGCATCGAGTATGAGCCTCTCGAAGTTCTATACTTCGAACGCGTGGTTTTTGAAGCTGTCGACACTAACTCGAAACCGGTTGATCCTAGATCAGGCAGTTGAAACGAGCGCGGGTGGCGGAAGATGGCCGACACTGGCGGAATGAGCGAAGTTTTGGATCCGCGAGGGGTTCACCCGCTGGGTGAGCCGGAAGACGCAGTGCAATCGTACC